>JGI24890J29729_1000082_pt1 | contig 79430 bp, 50 predicted proteins | sample FreactcultureFD7_FD_29729 | JGI IMG/M metagenome (IMG submission 29729)
TGGACCTAAGTCTTCAGAAATCTCATCCATGCTGTACTGATATCGCGCATGTTCCATAGCATCTTCTTCACTATAGAAAGGACCAGCGATATCATCATATTGACGGCCATAGTCATTACGCATGTGCTGCATGATATCCTCGGGAGTTAGATAGCTCATATACTTATTGCCCCAGTTGTATGGCGCGTTACCAGCTATCTCAGATTCTCTCCATTTACCGCCTTCTTTGTTGACCATGCCGACAAAGCCACCGTCCTCTTCATTGCCTAAGCAAACAAAGAATCCTTCATCCTCAGATTCATCTTCGTAGCTTTCCATAACTTTTGATGCGGTTGCTGGAACCTTAGCCAATCCTGCAAGCTTTTTGCCTGCCATTCCTAATCCAGCTGCTCTCTGTTTGTATTTCTTCTTTAGTTGAATTGCTTTTTCGCTTCTAGAATCAAGAGCTTTACTTGCAGTATGACTCTGCAATGCTTCTTTATCAGCCGCGGTCATGTAACGATCTACTAGGTCAGAAGAAAGTTCATCTAAATGTAGAGTTTCATCAATTTCTTCTTCATTGACACCTAAGAAATTGCGACCTATACCTTTACCGAGACCGCCTACTACTCCACCTAGTTTATTTGATGCGTATGAAGTTTCTGCATCTTGTCGTGCATGTGCAACATTGAGTGGTTCATGTGATGAGCGGCCGGTAGATGGTAACGCAGTTGAGTGTTGCGTTGACTGGGACGGTTCGGCTACATCAGCTGGCTCAACTTTAATTTGCTGAGAAGAAGGCAGCTTCCAGTTTTCTTGTGCTTTTGCTAGTGCATCTTTTTCATTTTTCGCAAGGATATATTTTTCTTTTTTAGAAGGATGAGAAATTTTGTATTTTTTTGGCGGATTCAAAAATTCATCAAATGATTCATCTAACCCCGTTTTCTTAGAAATGGCAGATAATTTAGCAACTAATGCCTGTTCTACTTCAGGATCTTTGTTGATCTTTAGTAGTCCTTTAATTCTTTCAGGAGTAAATCCCGAATCTTCTTCTAGGTCTTCTTCTTCTGCTAATCCAAAAGCCTTGAGATTATTCTTTGCAGTAGATTGATTATGTGATAATGTTTCTGCGCCCGGAGCCTCGTCTAACATTTCATCAGCAGGAACCGATAAACTTTTAGTAGTACTATCCATTTTTTCGTTAATCACTTCGTCTGCCCAACTAGACAATGAGGCTAATTCGCCCATCTCATTAACTGGCTTTTGTAAACGACTAATGATAGGTAACGCAGATTCGATCCTGGGATCCATGCTACTTGACATGAACATTTCACTAATGTCTTCACCTTCATTTTCCATTAATGCAGGGGTATAGCTTTCAAAGTATGCGTGATAACCACGATGACCTGTTAGTTTTTGTAATGTTTCACGAAGTTTAGTATAATGGTTGACGCCCTCGTTGATCAATGATTGCGCAGATTCATTGAATTGTTTGTTTCGCGTAGCTCTGACAAATCCTGCCATCTTATTGTAATCTTCGCATACTGATTTGATATGGTTCCATCGTTCGTCGTTTGGTAAGCCACCTTCTGCAATGTGACGAGCATAGACGCGAGCAATGCCAGGGCGAGTAGTTGGAGCTAGGAATCTTTCACCGTCAGTGTTTTCAAGGAAGATACGGGCTACGTTACGGTAACGCTGTTCACCTTCTTCAAGTGCGCGGTTATGTTGTAGAATGATCTTTACGTTAGGAACAGCATCGTTATATGATGCCTTCTTACCCATTGGATGGTAGCTTTCGCCTAGCTTTTCTTTCATTCTATAATAATCTCGTTGACGCATATCATCCCCTACATGGCTAGCATTTTTAAGAACAAAACCTAACTGTCTACGCTGTGCCCACATTTTTAATGCTTTACAAAAGCCTGTCCAGCTATCGTCATAGTCTACGCCAGGAGTAACTGTGCTTGGGCTATCTTGCTGTTCCTGATCATAATAAATAATAACATTTTGAGCATCATCTACAGTAACCCATGCATTACCATAATCTTTACCATCTTTAGTAAAGGTAAATTGCATGACATCGGAATCTTGCGACACCTTAACTCTTTGGTTTTGACTGTTAAGTGGTACCGGATTATATCCGCGAACTTTCAAAAAGTCATATAAATCTTTGTTAAAACTTTCAGTATCTTGTGCCATACATCTATTTATTCTTTTTACGAGATAACGGCAAAGAACGGTAAGGGAGAAATTATCTCGTCGTGGTCACGAATCTGACTTTCTAAATCACCGTGATAATCTGCTAATTGTGTCATCATTCTAACAGCCAATAAAGTAGACATTACTAAATCGTCCGTGTCTCCAATCTTAGCAGCATAACTACCACCACTAGCAACAAATGCTTTCAATTCAGTAATAAGACTGCGACTATAAATCGTCATCTTTTTAGATTCTACTAGTGTTTTGAACTTAGCACAAGCAGCAAGTTTAGGTTTATTAGTTGTGGTAAATCCTCTTCTACCTCTACCAGACTCACTGATGAAAATGCCTGGAATATTGCTTTCACCATATTCATTTAATGACACAATTGCTGCTTGTCCAATGCCATTATTTTCTATACTATAATAGATATTGTTAGGTTCACCGGTCTTTTCTACAATATACTTGCAAATTTCAGCAAGTAACTTAACCTGATTAGGAATGTCAGTTTTGTTGTGCTTCCATTCGCCAATTTGTGTAGTCGTACTTGCTTCAAAGATTTGAATAGCAGCAGGATCGCCTCCAGTACCTAAACTAGGATCAAGTGCTACTACATATAGTTTACCCTTTTCAGGCTGCTTGTACCAACGAACTTGTCCCATTCTAGATAAAGGTTCAATGCCCTCAAGCATGACTAAAGTGTTTGGATTAATTAGTGTTTCGTCTGCGATGATGAACTCGCAGTTGGAGCATAAGATATCATTAGCAAAAAATCTTCTATCAGGTCCGGCATTTACAATATCATACACTTGCTCCAAGCAGTTCTCGGTGATTGCAGTAATTTGCTGCGGGCCACTAAATGTGCAAACAGTATCACCGACCTTTAATGCATCTGCGGGCACTTTTTCAAGTGAGGCTAAATATATGTTATGGTCAGGGGTCAACGTTACCGATGAATTACTCAATGACACGGTGATAGTGTGTTTGACGCCCTTATTTACTAATCCATCAAACTGTTGCCAACCAATATCGGTGAGGATTTCTAGTCCATGTTTATTCAGTAACAAAGTCGGTGTCATTTTTCAATATCCTGTAAGTATCACGATCTTCATAAAGCCATACTTCATATTTATAACCGGAAGCTATAACTGCTTGTCTCTTATTGAGGTTTTTATTTAACCGGTTGATGTATTTTTCCTCAGTGCGTCCGTTGCCGTCCCACCACCAGCGGCCTTTTACTTCTATTATTTTGTTTTCTTTCGGAATGTAAATGTCTGGGTAATATCGCAATACATGCTTTCGGTTGTCAGTATACCTGAATATCGGAAGTGCATAATCTACTAGTGAATCATGTATTACCAACTCGTCTTCCGCATATGAGCATAGTAACTGTGTAATAGCTAGGTCCTCATTTCCTCTTACTCGTATTACCCTGCCGGAGGGCAACGTAAACTCCTTACCTTTGGAGTTTGATGAAGCAGACTTGGCTTTCACTTCTGGCATGAGAAATGTGTTTTCTACTCCATATCTCTCCCGACAAGTATTGCGTTTTTTATTACTCAGTTCATTAATAGATTCAATAGTTTTTGCTTTCCAGGTCTTGCTAGTCTGCGTCGGGTTAGAGTAATTCTCGTCTCCGTACCGTTCTTTTTTAGTAAGTTTAGATTTACCCATCATGTGAGAAGACTGTGTAGTATAGTCTACCCCATATCGTTCTCTGTTTGTTTGTTTTCGTAACTCTCTCGTTTTTTCTTTATCTATGCTAGTTCTTGAAGCAGCCCGTTTCTTCTTATTAAGTGAATCACGAATGCGTTCTTCGTCTGTCCAATTTTGTTTAGTCTCAGAAATTATCTTACCGACACAAACAGGGGCACCGCATGATTCTGCATATGATTCGCTTTGTTGATAAAATGTCACTGGCGCGCCGCACTTACATTTGCGCTCTATCCCCGTTACATACCTCTCATAATATTCCTGATATGTTAGTTGGTTAGACCTGAGGTGCCTAGTGAACTGCCCGTTAGTTTTGCAGTATTGCTTCCCGTCGATTTTAGATTGAATGTAAATTGATGTACCCATATATTTCTCGTATAAATTAGTTCTCACTGAACTTATTTATCTTCTACCAGCAAGTTCTCTAATTCTTCCATGGTGATTTGAGAGATGTTTCCAGATCGGTCGCGTATTGTCATAACCGTGCTTTGCGCAAAGCACCCGATTTCACGATTGAATTTATCATCGCCTAGCTGGGCTTTCATTTCTTTAGCCCACTGCTCATCGCGACCAGGCTGTTCATGCCAATATGCACGGTACGCTTTGAAGCCGTTGACTCCTACTTCAGTTGTGTTACCAAACGCATCTTCGGTTTTGTTTGCTAACTTCCAGATAAGAGCGAATTGATCTTCGTCACTGTTTGGAGTTGAAGTAATAATTGCTTTACCACCAGTTGCTAGGGTAGGGGTGATAGAAGTCCAGAATTCTTTAGCGATTGAAGGGCGGACGAACGCGAATTCGTCAAGGTACAGTAATGTGATAGACATACCACGACCTGTATTTTCAGTCGTAGTAGCACTTACAATACGAGAACCATTCTCAAAGTCAAGTGAACCCTTGTTGTAGGTAGTTACACCAGCTTTAATGTGATCTGGGCAATTTTCATATGCATAACGAATACGCTGCATGATTTCTTGTGCGCCGGTATACTTGTGTGCTGCAATTAGAATAGTTGAGTCGGGGACAAACATTGCATACCACAGTAGATATCCTGCTGCGGAGGTTGACTTACCTGACTGGCGAGGCATAAGAGAGATAGAGAAACGATACTTGTGATAGGTTTCAATTAGTCTTTCTTGATATGGCCAAGGGTGGTAGTTCATGCTACCTCGTGTAGGATGCTGAATCATAAAGAAGTTATCCATGAAGTATAGATAGCCTGTTTCTGGATCACAGCATTTCATAAACTCATCAAGTTCTTTTTGGTTCTTGAAGACAGTTTTCTTGTAGGGATCTTTGATTAGTGTTGGTGTATTTGTCATAAAATTATTTATTCATTCGGTGATTGTATATTACTGTTCTTCTAAATAGTAGCCACAACCAGGAAAACTCCATATATTATTCTGTATATGTCTTACTTCTGGGTATGTTCTACATCCTTCAGGCCTACTAGGATATATCTTACACTTGCGAGTATTTTCATCAAAATGTTCACACCAACGCAAAGTGGGTTCTTTAACACCCTCTGTAAATACACGAACCTTGCAACATGCCCCGGCGCAACCACCAAATGGATTACATGAACCTTTTACTACAGGATTGTTCCATACAATTTCACTCATTAGACAAAGGCAAAGTAACTAATATTGAATGTAGTGTTTACTGCGCCGCCTGCATTTATGAACTGTATACTTAATGTATTGGATGCACTAGCCCAAGCTGCAGGAAAATAACTACTGGTATCTACCATTGCAGTGGCAGGAGTAATGATAACTTTATGGCTAGTAGTCAAACCTGTGATAGTAGCAGTTAATGTAGTATTACTATTTTTACCCACATTGACCGGAACTGATATTGTTCCGGCTAATATACTAGTGGCGGCTGCAAGATTAGTTGCGGTATTGGCATTTGCTGCATTTAGGTTTGCAACTTGAGTTGTAGATGTAACTACTAGTGGTGCAGTACCGGTTGCAATGTTGCTTATTAGTTGAGTTCCGGAAATATTCCCTGTAGCAATTACTCTAGTAGTACCAAGATTTCCAACATTAGCGTTTCCAGTAACTGAAAGATTTCCACCAGTAACTAAGTTTCCACCAGTAACGTTGCCAGTTGCCACAACGAGTCCGCTAGTACCAAGATTTCCAACATTGGCATTGCCTGTTACAGCAACGCTGGTTAATGTACCAACGCTTGTAATGTTTGGCTGTGCATTGGTGTAGACAGTACCCGAGACTAATGCATTTGCTACTTGCCCACTTACATTGGCTCCGGATACTGAGTTAGCAGTTGTTGCATAAGTTGCTAAACCTGCGGTTGCAGCATTTAAATTAGCAACTTGTGTAGTTGAAGTAACTACTAGCGGAGCAGTGCCTGTTGCAATATTACTAATAAATTGCGATGCAGTTACATTAGCGGTAGCAATCACACGAGCAGTTCCTAGATTACCGACATTAGCATTGCCGGTAGCCGATAATGCACCAGTAACATTAGCACCGTAGCTAGCGTCAAGTTCTAATACATTAGTAATATTTGCAGTAGAGTTGCCTTTAGGTGTAGACCAGAATTGAATCTTGGTTCCATTATTAGCGTTGTCTTGATTATCAGTTGATACAAAACTAATTCTAGCCTGACCGACGTTTAGCCATCCGCCGTCTTTATATCCATTAATACCTAGTCTAGCAATCTCATCGCCGTTGAGTACTGGAGTTGGTGAGGTTGCAGTTCCGTTATATCTACGACCGATATATCCAGCATATCCTCCTATGCCGTCATTGTAAAGTCTACTCTGCACACCATTCTGACCGGTGATGTGAATCATTACACCTGAATTTACAGGTGCTTGTACATTGCCGCTTGTACTACCAATAATCCTAAATGCTCCGGCCGTTGCATCTGCACCCGGCACTATCATTTCAATCTGACCGTCTTTATTAGCAAAGAAATAGCGATTAGCTATATTTGGTGGGAAGCCATCTGGTTTATAAAAACCCACATTACCCGTCAACTGAATCTCGGCGTTTCCTGATGCCGCGAGAGTCATGTCTTGATCAACATTCACAATACTTAGAATATTGTTGTTAGCGTAAAAGTTACCGAAAGATACTGGCAAGTTTGCACTATCAATAGTTAGTATTCCGGAATTGCCGACAAATACCCCGGGACCAGGTGCAATTCCACCAATCTTTCCATTAGCAGCAGGTGATATATTTCCAGTTACTATTAGGTTGCCATTGATAGTTGCGGTGTTCGCAACCAATGAATTGATATTTGCATTAGCATTGAAGTCTAAGTTAATGGCACGACCACCGGGAGTAGAACCATCACTAACTCTGATCGTATTAGTATCCGGGTTATACCATAACCGATCCTGCTGTCCTACGTAGGAGTTACCATTTGCATGGTTGTCTCTACTAGTAAAGAAATTTTGAATATAACTGCTCAACTGTTTTACCCTTCTAGAGGTTCATCATCACCTAGTTCTGCCATTACTACTGGACTGATACCAGCGTTACGCTTTATTGCTTCTAATTCACTATATGAGTGCCGGGCGGCATCTTCGTCTTCGTCACCGTCGTAAATGTTATCTACCCCTACTGCCTTCTTAAGAAGTTCCATCTTTAATTGTAGCGGAGGAACAAACAAATCGTCCGGTTGCTCACCATTTGAGTCTTCGCCATTAAATGGTTCGCTGAGATAATCAGCCGCGTCCATATCCGATGCCGGCGGTCGTTGTTTAGCATCAATCATGTCCGCAAGTTGTCGTAAGATTTCGCTTATACTATTCATTAGGCTGTTCCAGTTGCTGCGTGTGGCATTCCCAATTCAGTGACAGAGAATGGGGTTGCTGTACCATTTGCATTTATGTATGCTAAATAATTTCCTTGGCCCACAATAAAGCTTCTCTCTACCGTATTAGCAGGAATAATTTCACATGATGTTATGTTTGCTACAACATTTGCATTGCCTACATTAATTGCAATTGCAGAATTAGTTGTTGCAATTCTAACCTTATCAGTTGCAATAGGTCCTATTTTGGCTGTAGTGCCTGATGCTGTTTGAATATATGATGCCATTGTTCTATAATCCTTTAGTATTATTTATCATAGAATTACATAAACAAAGACCGGGTTAAACCCGGTCTAAGTCATCACTTAATATCTAGTGGTCTTGCTTTAGTAGCAACTATACAGTAATATTTTTCAGTCAATGTTACCATATCACTTGCATCATTGGTTTCAGGATTAGGTGCATTAATATCAAATTCCAAGTTATTAAACTTGTCAATATCAAAACCGCATCTAATTAATAATGCACCTAGCTGAGTAGCTCCCATAATACTATAGTGGTTAAGATTAAATTCGTGCTTTCTATCGCAATCTGGTTGAGGAACTTCAATATAAATTTTTGAACCCTGCTTCAATACCCGATTGTATTCCATCAACGAGAAGATAGGATATGGACTATGCTCTAATGCGTGACGCAGGAAAATGAAGTCAACAGATTCGTCGTTCCAACCATCTGTTTGCGGTATAAATGATAGATCGTACCCTTTAACTGTATGACCTTTGTTAATGCAAGTTTCTTGGTCGCCGGGACTTAGCGTTACCCCTGTTACATTAGTATAGCCGCGTTCTTTCATTGCGTCCAAAAAGTAGCCGGGGCCGCATCCTAAATCAAGAATGACGTTATCTTTTGGTAGCTCAAGGGGATCAATATATGTCTCAACTACTTGCTTAGTGAGCGAGGCATGCATTTGGCTATCACCTTCTTCATGGATGTGAGCGGTATATAACCATTCGTTGTAAAACCGAAGTTTAACTACATCTAATGTTTTATTAATATCTATCATAAAGTTTCTTTCTTAAATTTACAATTATCAAAGTGCCATCTTTTCATAATGCCTTCCCTACGGATAGCACTACAATGCGGACAGGATATTTTATTTTTTGGTTTACTATTAACAATACTTATTATGCAATCTAATTAGTATTATTTTTTCTTTTTCTTTTTGCTACGATAGCCGTCAAAGCCCTTTATAGGACTTGACTTATGAGTGTCCTCAGGTTCTTGACTTTTAGACCAACCAACCACACTCTTATGATCAGTCGGTACTGCGCCCATTGCCTGATGAAGCATATTGTGTTCTTGTTCGGTATATGGATGAATAGTGTTATATTTTTCAACAAAGCTAGAGGCATCTATGTCAGTTGGTTTTTTAGAAGACCCGTCTGCCATTGCCATTGCCATACCTAACCTGTTCAAATGGTAAGTGCGGTCGTAACCTCCATTGTCACGAACTTTGTGATAGCTTCTTACTGCTTGCGATGCATTGTGTGAAATTTTGCCACCATTGTGACCTTTGGTAATTTCTTCGGTTATAAATTCGTGCGCTCTCATTTTTGTGTTACACCCTAAACCCGGTAGGAATTTCAGTTGACAGCGTTTGGTTATCATACCCATCAGCTTGAATGTTTGCGGTATTGGCACTCATGCCAATCCACATGATCTGGCTATTGATTAAATGTGTCATATCATCTGATCCTACCGGATTTACTAGAATTTGCACATTACCATTGTTACTAACTACCATGTCATATGTAGTCAGCGTGTTTCCGAAGAAAGTGCTTCCGTATGCAGAAAACTTGACATCACTGCTATCATTATTTAATTGTGCATACACTTGAATATCTTGGGTATCAGGAGTACCATTAGCTATACTCTTGATATAAAATTGACCCTGTGTAAATGTGCTTGTTGGCGCTTCAAAAATGACCTGACTTTGGGCATTTCCAAAAGTGTATGCTACTGTAGTATTTACAAATGATTGGAAGAGGTTGCTAAAGTTATTGTTGACTTTATCAAAAGCAACACGCAATGGATCACCGGTACCGTCATTTGGATTAGCACCAATATTAATAACTTCTTGTGAATATAATGGAGTTGTGCTCATTTCTATCTTCCGTTTATAGTATTTATCAAACGGATAATAGATTAGTGTTTAGTTGCGTCTTCAAAAATCTTTTTTTGCTGAATATACCATTCGTTCCAGCCTCTTACTTTAGCAGCACATTCATGATATGTCATGTAATTGTCAGTTACAGTTTTAGTAAACTCAGAAAGAGTTGATCCTTCTGCCGCTTCCTTCAAACTCTCACAGTCTGATACCAGCACATTAGGCGCATCAGGGAACTTAGCGGTTACAGGCTGCGCTGTAACACATCCAGTCAATAATAGAGGTAACAGTAAGCATAATTTTTTCACTGTTTATCTCTCCGAGTAGCGTCATCAGTATTTAATGTTGCAGCCATGTTATGTGCTTTAATGACTTCTTTTGGAATCTCACAAACATTGTTATACTTGACAACTTCTCTATCTATGTATTGGGCAATCGTTTTACCCTTCTCATGGATAGTCTGTGTTTGCGTAACTACTTTAGTTACTATTTGAGTGTTTACTATTTCTGATTTTACTTGAGCTTTGGCTAATCTGTCTTCTAACTTTTTAACTGCGACAGCAGTAGAATCTTTATATGCAATCGCACCTTGCAGATAGAATCCTGCAACAAGAAGTATAATTGCTACAATCTTTATAAGCAAGCTGTATGTTTTTATGAACGGAACTTTATTTACTAGGATAGTAGCGAGTAATCCTACAATACCTACTGCTATCAAAACAGTAACTACCCACTTGGGAAGAAATAGAAGGATCCAATATACATTCATGTGTATATTTAGTCCTTCTATGCTTATCTTACTCGTAAGTAGCTAAGAAAAATTGAGCTACGCGAATCATTGCTTCTGCATGTTCCTTACTCTTAGGAAGAGTTATTAGCTCACCTTCATTAATCCTTCGGAATTCTTCAAACGTAGGTGCAATGTCATTGTCAAAGATTTGGGCCATACTATCGTGCAGTGCCTTTGCTTCACTGTCCGTCATTCCTGACATGAGGGTATACATGCGATCATCTTCACTGATTCGTAGACCATAATCATGCCGCATCGTGTGGCACATGTTATTGATAATTTCTTCACGAGTCTTCATACTGCCATCTCCGCTTTGATTGTACCATGACTCTTATAATTGTCCAAGTCAATAGTCTCTATAGTAAAATCTATAACACGTTTGATATTAGGATTCAACCATAAAGTTGGTAGTGGATATTCTTCTCTAGTCAATTGTTCTTTAACTTGATCAACGTGATTAAGATAGATATGGGTGTCTCCAGTAGAAATTATAAGTTCACCCACATCTAACTCACATTCTCTAGCAATCAAATGAGTCAACAATGCATAGCTAGCAATATTAAAGGGCAGTCCCAAGAAACAATCCACTGATCTTTGGTACATATGGCAGCTTAATTTACCATTACAAACATAAAATTGACTCATAACATGACAGGGAGGAAGGGCCATTTGATCTAACTCTCCGACATTCCAAGCACTTATGATATGTCTACGACCGTTTGGATCATTCTTGATTCCGTCAATAACTGTTTGCAACTGATCGATTTCTTCATGCTCAGGAATCGGACCCGAATACCAATTACCTAAATCGTCTTGGGTAACAAGCGATTCAGCATTTAGGTTTCTAGGTTTTCTCCAGTGTCTCCACTGTACGCCATATACTCTTCCCAGATCGCCGGGCATTCTTGCTTTAGGTTTCCAATAAGCTGCCTCAGCATTTCCTGTCCAGATCGTATTACGGCTTGAGTCTCTCTGTCCGTATAAAATTTCAGCAAGTCTTCTTTCATCTCCGCTCCCTTCTATAAACCAAAGTAGTTCACTCACTACTGCTTTCCATGCTAGTTTCTTTGTTGTAATAGCCGGAAAGCCTTTTGTCAAGTCAAATCGTAACTGGCGGGCAAAAACACTTAGTGTGCCCACTCCAGTTCTATCCTCTTTCTTGACGCCGTTATTTAGTATATCCGCTAACAAATCATGATATTGTTTCATTGCGGCGCCTTTCCGATTCAAAATATGCTTCATCGTCATACACATATGTCATAATATTCAATATATTTCGGTTATACCATGCAAAGTGCAGAGCTTCAATTATGTAGTGACTAGCTACCGAAACTATAATCCAAAACACCATCCCGATTATAGAAAACTTAAATAGCGAAATAGCTGCTAATAGACCGCATATCCACGGAACAGCAAAATTAGCAATCTTAAACGTCCTGTTACAGGACAGAGCCCAAAGGTGAGGAATCAACAACCCATTTGCCCAAGTTCGTTCCGTGCGGAATTGCTGATACCGTTGGGCCCTAGCCATTTGTTCAGCTATTTCTTTGAGGAATTCTGGATCAGGTTCATAATGATATGTATTAACATACGCTGGTGTTCGTGAGGTAGCTGCCGCAGCTTCCTGAGCCGCAATTGACCTCTCATACACTTTCTTTAATTGTTCTGTCTGCTGACAAGTGGGGCATTTAGTTACTGCGAAACCAGTAGTATAAAAAGTTGACCAACAGGTATAACAGGTTTGTTCACGAGACGACATTTTTTCTTCTCCAAATTTCGTACATATGATCAGGGAACACTTCACTGAAGGTTCTGATATAATTAGACTCTAAGTATAACATATTGATAAAAGTGTCACAATCATAATGGTCATATACCTTTGTCAGGTGAATTTCATTGATGTAGGGCCAGCATTGCTCTATTAGCGTTGCTCCACCAATCAACCAATAAAAATCAGTGTGATCCATAATGTCACTGACACATGTTACGCCTTCTTGCTCAAAGGGCCTTGACGTAACAACGATATTGATACGATTAGGTAATGGTTTCTTTGGTAAGCTATCCCAAGTATTGCGTCCCATAATCACTGGATGCCCAGCAGTAAGTCGTTTAAATCTTGGCAAATCGCCCTGGATATTAGTCCAGGGCAACTTGTTTTGGTAGCCTATTCCCCCTTTTGGATCACAAGCAATGATTAATTTCATAGGTCTTTCAATAAATGATCAGTTTCTGGTTGTACTGTGTCTGCAATACTTTGCACATTCAATATAAATTCAATACCAACAACTTCGTCATCATACTTCAAAAGCTGTCTACTTACTGCATCTTCAATTTCTTCTGGGTCAAGACCTTCATTTAAAAACTTTTCAATGTTAATAGTTTTTTGTCGTTTTCCTTGAAGTCTAAGAATTAGTTTCTTAATGAATTCTACCGGGACCTTTTGCTTTTCAACACCGTCTAGTAATCGTTCCCACTTAGCAATAAACTCGGGTGACATTTAATTATCCTTTAGGCGGTGATAGTCTTCTTGGGTCGACCTCGTGTCTTCTTTGCAACAGGTGATTCAATCGCTGCATTAAGATTTACTGTTGGTGCAGGAGCCATCTGATTTGCTTGTTCCATCAACCTTTGTGCTTCTGCCAATAATCCGTTTGCTTCGCGGCTCATTTTTTCTGCTTGCATACGAAGATTATTAGCTAATATGTTATCTCCTAATGCACCATCATCAGCTTGAAGTCCTATAGGAGCATTGATACCTTTCTTCGTAGGAGGAATAGTTTCAGGATTGTAAGCATCCTTGTTTGCTCGCATTCTCTTTGCTACCTGAAAAGGATCCTGTATACCAAGCTGCTTATCCATTTCTGCTAGCTTGCGTACTGCTTCTTCTCCCTGCGCCATTTCATCAAGAATCGTATTAAGTTCACTAAGCTTAATCTGTATACCGGGACCAGGGGTCATAATGATTTGTTCAGTGTTTACCTTCTTTAACATTCCTTCAGCATGTAGCTTTTGTAGAATAATATGACCATCCGTCGTGTAGGAACGGTTGAGGGCAAGTGCTAGTTCTTCGCTATTCTGACCAATGTCACTATTGATGCAATCAATAAGCGGATCGTGGATGCTACGATTTAAAATTTCTGTATATACGACTAGTGCCATATGCGGCTCACTAGGAACTTCTCGGAATACTACCGCAACCTTACGGTCTCCTACTCTGCCGACATGTCGTGTAAATTGTGCCATAAATTAACTCCTTTATGTCTTTTATTTAGAGTTAAATGACGCCATCAAATAAAAATAGTTACTGCCAGTGTAACATAAACCAAAACAACTGTTCTTCAGATTTAAAAACTAATGAATAAGATACCTGATCATGAACTATGCCGTACTGTTCACAAAACGCTAACATGGGTTTGTAATTTTTATTGTCGTATGTAATACCAGTCGGAGTAAAACACCCAGGATAATATGCATTGGCATAACGAAGCCGTAGAGGATCATTAGTTGACCTCTCAAAAACTAGCTTAGGCTCTTTGTATCTCATGACCAACGCAGTATGAACAGCATCAAGTTCTTTTCGTCACTGAACCAAAACATGTAGTCAGGCTCACAGTTATAATTCCATGCAGTCTGCATGTTATTTGAGTTATATCCGCGGGGCCCAAAGGTGCTATAGCACCATTTAACCATTTCTTCCAACTCTGCAAATGAGTACATTATTGGATTGGCATAATGATGAATTTGATGAAAGATTTTACTTTCTAGTTGGATTGTGGTTATACGCTTAGTGGCTGGTTTGAAACCAAAATCATCTATCCAAACACTAGCTACTGATTTACCAGCGATCTTAGCCCCAGGTAAGCTCATAAAACACTGCTTCTTTAGGATCTTCAAATGCAACTTGGTATGGTCCACCGATCGAAGAAAAAGTAGAAGGTTTAATCGCAAATCGTCCCCGCAATTTCTCAAGGACCCAAATACGAGATTCATTCGTTATAGGTGTACTGGTTAAGGTAAAATGAGGGGGTGTCATATTTAGCTCCCTCTCAATAAACCATGTATCAAAGTTGATATCATCAAGTGTTTTGGTCATAACCGTACTTAAGAATATATAATGATTCTAATGCTTCCAAAGCATCACGAATGGTAATATCAGTTTCAGATAATTTTAGAATTTGCAATAAGCGGTTGCTACGCATAGCGACTTGCATACGATATTGCAAATCCGGATTGTCATTTACTAACATGCGCTTATCACTTCCCGGTTGTCTAGCGTAGATCGTTTTGCCATTATCCGGTGACTCATAAATTAATGAAGCCACCGGATCTGTTGCAATTACATTACTTACGATGGTCATCGTAAATCGCATACTGACCGAACGGGGGGTTCGGGTTTGGATCACCGTGAATGATCCAAGTAGTATCGCAATAGTCGGGGTCGCCCCACGAACCACACGGATAACCGTCAGTAAACACAATCAGACGATTAGGAACGATACCCTCTTCCTTGAGATAGTTAAAGAAGCAATCAAAGTCAGTACCGCCACCGCCGGCAAGTTCATAATCATCAATAGTGTCAAGATTTTCGCTAGTATAATCACGCGGGTTATAAACACGAGTATCAAAGCAAGCAATGTGGATCTTGAAACCATCGAAGATTTCCATCATACCAGCAACTTCGCTGATAAACTGCATACCCTGCTTGTTGCTGATAGAACCGCTCATGTCAATCATGATCGTAACGTCAATTTCTTCGCCGGGGTTCATACCGGGCATGACAGCATCCATGTGCCAACCACGACGAGAAGGACGCATCCATGTGTAGTCGCTCTTGATTGCGCTAGTCAGGTTGACCTGAATAAGCTCACGCCAGGGCATGACCGGTTCAGTCATTTCCTTAATGAGACGCTGAACGCCTGCAGGAACCGTACCGGCTTCTGCCTGCTGAGCAGCATTCAAAATAGCCTGACGCATTTCCTGACGGATTTCTTCACGCTCAGCGTCGGTCAGCTGGGGACGACCCTTACCGCGACGACCCTGACCATCCTTCTCGTCATCACCGTCCTCGTCATCACCGTGACCATCAAGGTGATCGTCAAGCATCTTGTCCAGAAGCTCGTCAACACTGATATACTTGACGTTCTTCATGAGGTCATCATAGATAGCCTCAGCGGCCCAGCCCTCATACTTACGATCATAGAGACATTCAACAGTGGTAATGAATTCACCAACCTTGTGCTTCTTAAGGTCGGCATTTACTGCATAGTCATCAGCAATATTCCACATTTGCGGATCACGCTCGTTGCGACGACCAAGGTGATCATAAACCACGTGCAGCACTTCGTGACCTACAAGGAATTCGACTTCCTTTTGGCGAAGCTTCATGATGAAACGACTATTGTAATAGAAGTTGCGACCGTCAGTAGCAGCAGTACTGCACCATTCGTCTGCATTGATAAGCTTAAGGCGAGTAGCAAGGTTGCCAAAGAAAGCGTGCTTGAGCAGAAGCCCAATACGAGCCATAACAAGACGCTCACGGGCTTCGTGATCAACCTTAGGATCAGTAGGGCCCACAAGGCTTTCAAACTTGTTGCTACGCGAACGCTTACCCTTAGAAGCAGTATTAGTGACGCCAGACATTGAGATTCCTTTCATTTGATATAGTGAATGTATCACCAAACACTACAAGTGTCAATAGTTAATTGAGCTTGCGGTTAGTATTATTGTCGTCAAAATTCAATGGCTTAGAAAGCTTTTCAATTTCTTCGTCAGACCAGGTACCGTTATCTAGGTCTAGAGGAACCGCTTCATCCAAAAAGGTACCGTCGGCAAAGCCTTCTGTAATAGTTTTCACCAACTCGTCAAGCTCTTCCTGAGTGCCATCAAAGCTATCAAAACACCCGGGGACGAAAACAAGAGTAAGCCCATTCGGTAGTTTAATACCAGACATATAAAATCCTATAAAAATTGGGGGAGGGCTGTCTCGAACCCTCCCCCAGGAGCTCAGGCTTAGTTGCCTGCTTCTACAATGTACTTACCGTACTTCTTGTAGAATTCATCAAAGTTGGGAAGCTGCGAGGGCTCGATCGGCAGCTTGTACGTCTTGAGTGCAATCTTAGAACCCATGACGACCAGCTCCGTTTCGAAGTTCTTCATCATGTAGTCAAAGAAGTTGGCAGCCATGTCATGAAACTTCTTGTTATCAGTGCGCTTGTTGTCAATGATATCCTTGAGTTCATAGCACATAGAAATCGTAAGCGAGTACATCGCAGAGATTTCCTTCACATTGAGTTCCTTGACCTTGCCCTCAAGAATGTCAATCGGATTCGGCATCTTGCTAGCAAACTTACGGTGAGCCATAAACTTAGCAGCAAGACCATCACCGATAGCACCTGCAACGAGCGTGAACAGGGTATCGTTATCAGTGTTGTCTTCGTCGGTGAGCATGTCGCTCACGAAAGTCCACGAACGAGGAGTAGCGAACGCACGAGACGAACCCTTAGCGTCAAAGTCATAACCGTCCTGCTTAGAGAACGAGAGATAACCGACAACATCCTTGTGGATGCCCTTGTTAACAGCCCAAGTCTGCCAGGCGTTGAAGTCATACTTCATTTCAATGTGAACGAAGCGGTTAGCGAGCGGCATCGGCATGCGATAAGTAACACCCTTGTCGCTATCACGGTTACCAGCAGCGACGATAACCACATTGTCGGGAAGCTTATACTTACCAACACGACGGTTCAGAATAAGCTGATAACCAGCAGCCTGAACTGCGGGCGGAGCCGAGTTCATTTCATCGAGGAAAAGAACGATGATCGGATATTCAGCAGCAAGCTCTGCGCTAGGAAGATCGACAGGCTCGGCCCAGTCCATCTTGCCGATTTCCTTGTTGAAGTAAGGAATACCACGAATATCAGTCGGTTCCATCTGAGCCATACGAAGGTCGATCATGAAACCACCAAGTTCGTTAGTGATATCTTCAACGACTTCGCTCTTACCGATACCCGGAGGGCCCCAGAGGAAGACAGGACGCTTTGCCTTGAAAGCAGTGAGGATGGCCTTACGGGCCTGAATAGAAGTAATAGTGTGATTTTCAGAATGAGACATGATTTTAGCTCCTAGTTAAACAAACAAATAGAGAGATTTCTTCGTTGCTGCTCTCTATATACTCGTTATATGATATTCAGCTGGTGAAGTCAACCACTTTTTTCGCTCAGTGGATATTTTTTTATGCCATGAGGCGAAGCATCAAAATAAGATGCTCTAGGTGCTTGATTGCACTACGGACTTCCTGGCTAAGTTTGTTATACTGAACATGATAACGAGAGCGAGGAGGAGTCCTGCGGGTATAGACCTCAAGCTTGCTAAGCTCTTCCACCATATCACAGATGTTGTAGCAAAACTTACTTAGATCGTAGTTATAAGGAAGGCGTGTCAACTGCCTGTTGATGTCATACATGATCGCCTTAGCTTCTTCTGCGTTTTTGAAGTCTTTATCCATAAATTCACACTACTGTAGTTTTGGGCAATTGTCAACCAGTTTCTTTCATCATGTTAGGATCGTTTGGTGAGAAGGATCCGCGATTGTGAATGGCTTTCACTTGATTAGGATTGAATATGACCCAAACTTCTCCTGATTTGGCATTACAGTCATTGGGTATAGCTTCTGCTATGATAGCCCCGTCGAACCCTAGCTTCTGTAGGTTTTCTACAAATTCAGCGCCTTCTGGTCCATCGAACAACTCCCAACGCACAAATTGATCAACATAGTAATATATTGAACGTAAGTCAATATTATTTTGTTTGAAGCCCTCTACAGTTTCTTCGTTGCTTAGCATACGAGAAAGGCTGTAGTCTCTTAGATCAATAGGATTCTGCACAGACAAATAGACCGGTATAATTCTTCCGCCTGGTTTATATTCTCTAGTGTTTGGATCTTCTATAAATGTTTCAGCAAACTTTGGATCTACTGCAAAGAAAGAACCATGGCGCTCTACATCAAATGTCATGCCTAATACACTTGTAAAACCCTTCCCACTTGTTTGGAAGCTGTCAAAGTCTTTAGTTGTTGCGTGATAGAACACTCTTGGCTTATGTCCATCCCAAGCATGTGTGTGCTGTAACCAATTGTCTAGTCTTTTTTCTCTATGTTCTTTGTCATAGCCCGGGAATAACTCTTGCTGTTCTTGATCTTCCTTTAGTGTAGATGTTTTAGATTTGCCAAAGAAAAACGCATCACTTTGCGAACTTGCATTTTCACCCAAGCTTGCTCTTCCGATTTCCCATCCCTCGGGCTTTTGTATATAGATGAATGCCAGTGCGCCATCCGCTGTTGCTTTGTCAGGGAACATTAATGTTACTAATCGCTCAAAGTCATTGCCGCGTCCCATTTTATACAGTGTTTTATCCGGAAACGAGGAACCGTCGTCAAACTCCAACCATGCAATATATTCATTATCATATACTACATCAGTAATGGTTTTTGGATTTAGAAATCCCCGAAGTTCAATAATATTCTCAGCAGTATGTGGTCTAACCTGAACTATGCTTAACGTATTACCTACTTCCGGCTTAACCTTAGAACGTTGGTCGTACCGGGTAATAGCATTTTGGAAATCTAATAACTCCTTGATTTTCGGAGAAACGGTGTTTTCATCTACTCGCTCTAGCCAGGCAAGATTGTCTCCTAAATGATTTACTATTCTGGTACCATAAGTTTGTCGGCGATCTATTGCTTCTTGCTCAAAAAACCGTCGTAACTCCGATTCCTTTAAAGTGCATTTTTTGAACTTCCATTCGGGTAACTGCTCATCTTCTGCTAAAAATGATTTCCACTCTTTCATTAAGTTTTCTGCTATCTTACCGTCTGCTCTAGCTTGGGGAGGAATACCTGCTCGTGATGTTTTCCAATTAAATGCCTTAGCGTTCTTTTTGATACTGTCTGGACGGACATCCTTTGTCAATGCAGTCTTGAAGCGAGGATCACTCTTTTCCTTCTCACTTGGTATATACCCTGAGGCTTCTATTAAATCAGGTACATCAACTACCGAATGTCTGTGAGGTATAATCTCAGACAGAGTGGCTCCGTATATATCCATCGGCATTAATGATTTTTCATTTTCCAGCATCTGACTGCTATGCAGTGACTCACTGATTGTTATTGAAGTGGGTCCCGGAACGAAGGTTTCTCTAGCATTTTCCCATTCTTTGAATAATGCACCGGGGTCGATAAGGGCACCGGTTTGGTCACGTAACTTAAATCCAGTAGTATCTCTTTTTGTTTGATTGAGCAACCAGGTGATGCCATCTGGTGTTAGGTTATCTGTTTTGCCCAAATGTATTTCTTGCCCTTTCAAATTTATGATATATTGAAATAGATTGAATACTAATCCCTTGTTAAATTGAGAGATATTTTTCATGCCCTTCAGACAACCAGCTTGTAGATACACAAAAGCCTCTATTTTTGAATCATTAGCAAAGAAATAGATATTGTTTGGTCCCGAGGCAAATAAAAATACCGGTCTACTTCCTATAGTGCCGTCTTTAACAGAGTTGCTAATAATTTGTTCATCGGTCAACGAAAGAGGACCCATTGCGTTAGAAAACCCAATTTCATCAAGTTGTCTTGATATTTCATTAACAGGTCCTGTTCTAACCAGCGTAGTAACAGAATAACTACCAGGACCTTTTTTCAAAGAGTTTTCGTCTGATGTCTTAATAGATTTTAGCTTATAGTTAGGTAATGCCTTAGCAGCCATTCTTCCCATAGTAGCGTATAACTTTACTCTGCTCGGTTCACTAGTAGATGCCTCAAACATGATATACTTAGGATTCAAAATAGATACCGCGTCTTTTACTATGTTGACTACTGTGCTTAGAACCTTGATAGAATCGCCGGTGCCGGTCAACTTTTCTGTTCCTGCGCCAGTGTCTTGCTTAACCATGTTGAAGTTTACTACTGCAATATCTTTTCTATGCATTGCTACAGCAACATCATATAAGTTGCCTTCCTTAGTAGTAAACTCATACTCTAACTTCCAATCATTATGCTGCTTTAGCTTGTTGTATGGGTAAGGAGAATCCATCCATTCAGTTAGCTTTTCCTTGCTCAGAATATGATCTGGTGATTCTGCTACCTGGGTGGTAGGCTTGTCAAGAATATAGTTCATTGCGCGTTGCACAATATTCAATGGTTTTTCAACTTTTGGACTGTTCATTTCAGCCTCAAAAAACTTGTATGCTCTAGTGACTAAACGCTTATACCTTTTCCCGTCTTTAGGTAAAAACTCTGCTATTCTGTTGTGGTCTAGCGTAACATTGATAAGTTCGTATAATCTTGTTTTTGAAAATACTCTGTCATTTTTCTTAATATCGGACAATGTCAATGATATGTTATACAGTGCTTCCTGAAATCTAGCATTTATCTCGTAAGGAAGTGTCGCATAAGCTCCTGTAGGGCGAAACGCCTTACCTTTACTTTTATTATAATCAAGAGCATGTAATAACTCATGTGCTATAGTTTTAGCAATGTATCTATCTAATGAATAGCCTTTGCGTTTCGCAAACTTTACTAGTGCGGGATAATATAGATGTATTTCATTAGCATAGAAATTATACGCACCTACCGTGCCGCGTTCAAATCTATCTGCTTTATAGTCTAATATAAACTTGAGTGTTTTTAAAATTTTAGACAAAACAGGGTCATTGGTTTCAGGAACACCCAATTCTGCTGCGGTAATACCATAAACTCCTAGCTTTAGTTGTTTCATGTCCGGGCCTAATACATTGGCTACTTTACCAAGCATTGAAGTATTTCTAGATGCCATTTTAGCAATGACCGATCCTGCCTTATTCGCTACTAGATTAATGACCTGGCTTTCTTCGGTAGTTTCTGTTAATTGGTCTGTTTCTTCACTGAATATATTTTTAAACTTGCCTTTAAGACGATCCCATTCACCCTTCAATGCAGATGCAGCCATTTGTTTTTCTTGTGCGGCCCTATCTATTTTAGATTGCAATGGGTCTACTTCATTTTGCAGTTCGTTAGGGTGTATGTTCCATAATTTCATCATTCTATCAATAATAGTGGTGATAGTATTGATTTCTTCTTTAGTCCTGCCACTAGTATTTCTTAATTTATTGATTTTTAGTATCGCGTCTTCTCTACTAGTGGCTTCGTCTAAGCTAAGCTTTTCACTTTCAAGCTTACTTCGCAAATCATACAGTGCGTTTATTCCACCCTGTGTTCTTATTGCTTTGTATGCAAGGTTTTCTGGACTAAACTCTCCTCCCTTGTCTAACCCTGCTTGACGATATCGCCTAACAGTTGATATTGCTTTATTGATTCGGTCCAAGCTTTTGGTTTTTAGTGCAAGCTCAATGAAATCATTTAGACTTTCATACTTGTGTCTGGTTGAATCTTGGTCAAAGTTTGCTCTTGTTCTTTTAGGTGCCTTCAACCAGCGATCATGCAATAAGCTATATTCACCTAAACTTACCACAGGTTCATTACTATCTTGAACATAGCATTCAACAGGAATACCCCTTACAGTAATGTCTAAACTGTCGTTGTATAGTGTTTTCTTAGCAGTGAATAATTCTTGGTATACTTCATTGTTCGGTAGTTGTCTAAAATCAACTACGATGTGCAAATCAATATCGCTGTGAGGAGTATAACTATAAGCCGCATTACTACCACTGATAGTAACGTCTTTAACTTTAAGATCAGTTAATCCTAAAAAAGAAACAAAGTCTTTGGCAATCAATAACAATTGTTCTTTAACTTCACCGTCAAGAACATGCTTATGCCACAATTTAGGATTAAGTTTGCTGTGAAACTTTATAGCGTCTGATAAGTTAAATGAGTCAAGTTCTGTAATATCCATACTGTATTTATCAGTATGACGTTAGGAGGATAGTAGATTCTTTAAATACTGTTCTAACTCTTCGTTAGCTAGACGCTTTGCCATATTCTTTTGAATTTTAATATTCGGAGGTTGACCTGTGCCCATATCAGCATGAGTAAACACCCCATATAATTTAATATTAGTGGGATTTCTACCTGATAATTCGTATACGATACTAATATCTGGAGTTAAATGTGCTTTTAGTGCTTTAGGTAAATATTTTTTATATATACCGCTTGGGGAAAAAGGCTTGTCATTTGAACCATATTGTACAAGTGGATTTGCAGCCTTAAAGTCAGTAAACTCTTTAATTTTTTGTAAGACGTTTGGTGTATCTTTAATAGCAGATGCTAAAGATTCTTCCCATAATGGGCCATATTCAAAAACTACATTACTTGTATTTTTAGAGGGTGGCGCCATACTTTTCTGCCATTTCAGCAAGATGCATATCAAATTCAGTGCTGGTCATAGGGCCAGACCAGGGACCATCCTTGCTCTTAGCAAGCTTAACAAGGTCTTTGGTCATAAGACCGGTATCGTTGTCAGCGTCAAACGCTTCAAAAAGTGCATTTTCGCTGGGTTCAAGAACTTCGTTGATTTTCATGAGAGTATTTATCCCTTCTTGATATAATCGTTATATCAAAAATGGGCAAGCTTGTCAACCAAAAAATGAGGTGGGGAGATTCTGTTACGAGGCTCTCCCCTAGCCCTATGCTAACCTCAAGCGGCTAGAGCAAATGCAAAATCGTTATCGTTTGCGTCTACTTTTATTTAGTCTATATGCGACCAACCAATCAGTCTAGGCTTTCCTATTCCGCGTGTATCGATTCCCAAATATCGTCCCCATCAACTACACTGTCAGCAGGACTTGAACCTGCAAGCGTATTTCAGCAATCCCGTCAGATAGCGTTTACCAATTTCGCCATGACAGTGTAGATGGTGGAGACGGAGGGGTTCGAACCCTCGTGTACTCCGCTTTTATTGATAACCATCATCAACTAATAATCTATTTATACGCTAACATAATGGAGTTGTCAAGAAGTATTTTACTAAGTTTTGTAAATTTAGTAATCTTGCTGATACCAACATCTTTGCGTGAAAATTGCACGACCGTCTTGATCTAACACGTAATTGCCATATCTATCCCTGATATAGATATTTCTACATACTAATGGTGCATACGGAGGACGCGGTTCTGAATAGCGTGGACGACGACTATCTGTTAAAATAGCACTAATTATTACACCACCTAACAATGGCGCTACCCAATTATCTCTATGATGCTTTTCATAGTAATGATTCCCATAGTCATCATACGGATCAGCATATGCTGAGGTCGATAATACTATAGATAGCAACGCTAGGATAGAACAAACTCTCTTCATAAACACTCCTTTGAACACATAGTATTACCTTTTTTGTATTAGTAAAGAAGTAATTTGACCATACTTTACTACAATTTTATCACTGCAATTTTGATAGAATTACTGTGATTTCATCAATCTTGGTAGTTTGTTGATCTATAATTCTTTGTTGTTCTTTAATTGCTTCAATTAGAAGAGGTATGATTTTGTCATAATGAACAGTCTTATAGTTCTCTCCTGATATACTATATTCATTTCCACTGTCGTCTTTACCAATATCGAATGGCGCAGGAACAACAATTTCCGGTAGAACTTTTTCAATTTCTTGTGCGATAACACCAACTTGCTTCTTATCATCAGTATAACCATATGATGCCGCGATATCATTTGAACGATAATACACACCGGAAACTTGCTTGATTTTGTCAATTGGATTTTCAATCGTGCCTTCAATATTCTTTAGTCGACCGTCTGAATAGTATGCAGTAATGTTGTTAGTTGCACGAATCTCGCCGGCAGTAGTTGACGCAGCAGTTCCTACACCAATTGAGTTAAACTGAGAGTTTTGTGTTGTGCTAGTAAATGTGGTAGCTGATCCGGCAGTAGTCGCAAATGTCGCATTAGCTACTGCTCCAACTACATTTGCACCTGCAACACTATTTGCAACATTTGCTGTTCCGGCAGTAGTCGCAAATGTCGCATTAGCTACTGCTCCAACTACATTTGCACCTGCAACACTATTTGCTACACTTGCTGTTCCGGCAGTTGCAGCATTTAAATTAGCTACTTGGGTAGTTGAAGATACTACTAGCGGAGCGGTGCCAGTAGCAACAGTAGAAATCAACTGACCAGCAATATTCAATGCTGCGCTAACATTAGTGTTGGTTGCATTCAAGAAAATAGTAGCAGTGTTGGATACTGATTGAATTCTAATACCAGTGTTAGCATTTGCCCATGGAGCAATAGTTAGATTGGCATTACCTACAGCAGAGATATTGCCAAAGTTAATAAGCGCATCATCTGCGCCGGTGAGTGCGTTATAAGACCCCGGCCCTGCTCTAGGAATTAAAGCAATATCTTGCGTGCCGTTAACTGCTCTTATAAGTTTGATAACTCCTGCTACGTTCGAAGAATTAGTGGCTGTTAAATTACCGACGTTGGCATTGCCACTGATAGTTAGAGTAGTTGCGTTAATCTCACCGGCTGTTCCCGACGGAGTAGTACCAACACCCAATGATGTAGTAACTCTAGCATTTCCTGCAACATCTAACTCGTAAGCAGGAATGGTAGTTCCAATACCTACATTACCTTGAGAGTTAATTCTCATTACTTCTACTGGAATTGCGCCGCCGGGATTAGTCTTAAATACAATCCTGCCTGGCACATTAGTGGTTGATACTGCGCCGTCTACTTGACTAACAATGTCAGCAGTACCTACGAATTTTGCACCATCACTACCTGAAAAACCAATTGCGCCAACAGTAGTATCCGCAGCAACAGCTCCGTGAACACCATATGTAGCACTATTACTCTTATTAAGCGAAAGATATGCACCGCCTGATAGAGCAGTTGAAGTGCTCCATTGACCAAGTGCTTGCCATGCAGTACCACCTGTTCCTGCATAACTCGTTCCTGCGCCAACTATTCCTGCTCCATAATTAGTTGAAAAACCAGGTAAATAGTATGAAGTAGATGTGCCATCTGGAGTTGCAATGAGTCTATCTGTTAACGTTGTCACACCGCTTATGTATGCAGTACCGGTGATATTTGCACCAGTAGAAGTAACTACAAGTTCTGGAGTTGCGCCGCCGCTAGCATTTAAGCTGATATTTCCATTTGCAGGATTAATACTAATAGAACTATTACCATTAGCTAAATTACCTATAATATTACCGGTGGTAATATTACCCGATACCGTTAGTGATGTTAATGTACCTAAGCTAGTAACATTTGGCTGCGCGGCAGTTGTTAGTGTACCGGTAAGCAAAGAACCTCGCACAGTTCCGCTGTTAGCATAAACGTTACCCGATACAGTATTTCCAGTGACAGTAGCGGATGTTAGTGTACCTAAACTAGTAATATTAGGTTGAGCAGCGGTAGTCAATGTACCTGTCACCAATGAACCCGATAAATTAGCTCCAATTATATTACCTGTTGCATTTAACGTACCGGTGATATTTGCGCCAGTAGAGGTTATAATCATAACATTAGCAGCGCCGGCAGAACTAAATGTTAGGTTTGCACTGTTTAGTACTGCGATATTTGAAGATCCGTTGCTTAGTGACCCAGTTGAAATAGTAGTGAATGTTAGGTTTCCGGCGCCATCAGTGGTAATAGACTGTCCGGACGTACCTCCAGTAATCTTTACATTGGCGATACTTCCTAAGTTTACAGTGCCTGCTGCCGTTAGTGATGTTAGTGTGCCCAATGAAGTGACGTTTGGTTGTGCAGCAGTTGTTAGTGTACCAGTAAGCAAAGAACCACGTACAGTGCCGCTGTTAGCGTAAACATTACCCGATACGGTGTTTCCAGTTACATTCAATGAAGTTAAAGTGCCTACACTAGTAATATTAGGCTGTGCAGCAGTTGTTACTGTTCCGGCAGATAGAGCAGAAGTTGCCTCTAATGTTGATCCTGATGTAACAGTCCAAGCACCGGTAATAGTTCCCGTAGTAGCACTAGCTCCAGTTGTCAATGTCCTACTAGTTAGTGTAGTTTGCACATAAACATTCGGGACCCCGGTCGTTAGTAAAGTTCTTACGTTGCTATCAGTATATGAACCTGCAAAATTTATAGCAACACCGTTAGCATAATAATAGTTGTCAGCTTTGATGCCGGCACCCGCTACATTAGGTACAGTAACATTTCCTCCAGTAACAATAAATGCATTACCAGTTACCCCACCACTTACCGTGTAAGTGCCGGTTATTGTACCCGGTGTACTTGCGCCTCCGGTTGTGATATTAGTTACTATCAAATTACCTGACGCAGTTAAGTTGCCACTTACGGTAGCATTAGCAGTAACCGTATTCGCTTGTACAGTAAGAGATCCTACGGTAGCAGCGCCCGAAACCGATAAATTACCAGGTGTTGCGAAATTCCCGGCAGTAGCGTTTCCTGTAACATTTATTGTACCGAACGTAGTCGCGCTTCCTGAGCTTGCAGTAGCCAGCGAAAGCCAAAGACTAGCATTTGCTTCACCGTCACTAGGACATACATACATCGTTTGTGTAGAAGAATTAAACCAAAGCTGACCTTGTAGTGCATTAGGAGGAGGAGTGGGACTGCAAAAATTTTCTAGTGTATGAACAAAATTAGTATCTAATTGTTGACCATAGCCAGCATAATTTCTTCCTGGTAGACCAATTGATGCAGCAGTGGTATTGATGGTACCGTCTGCAATCGTGCAAAGCACTGTTCCGTTAGTCTTTACAATAGTATATGCCATTTCTATAGTTCTCCGTTATATCTATTTATCGTTTAATAAGTTAAATTCCTATAGCAAAATACATAGGGTATACTGTTGTATCTTGCCCATGGTAGTAAGTGAATCCGTTTTTGGTGATGCCGTATACCGAATTTTCGCCGCCGCCGCTATTATTAGTAGAAAGTGCGAGGGGAGTAACTTGCACATTATAGCAATCAGTGCCGAATGGGTAAGTAAAAGGTACATATATACTAGAATCTTGTCCTACTGTGGATGATCCAACACCCCATACCATTTTTAATCCGTTAGGTAATGTAGCGTATCCATTTGTTCCATTAACGCCTGCAAAACTTCCGGCAGTTAACGCAGGCTGGCCGCCTATGCTCAACGTGCTTCCTACACTCGTAATGTTAGGTTGTGCAGCAGATGTTACTGTTCCTGCTGTAGTTGCACTAGTAGCAGTGCCTGAACTAGTCGCAAATGTTGCGCTAGCTACTGCTCCAACTACGTTTGCGCCTGCAACACTATTTGCAACGCTTGCTGTTCCGGCTAGAGTTGCAGTTGCAGCAGTTCCTGCATTCGTTGCAAAAGTGGCATTAGCTACTGCGCCGACTACATTTGCACCCGCAACACTATTTGCAACACTTGCTGTTCCTGAATTATCTGCATAAACTGCATTTGCAACTTTGCCGGTTACATTTGCACCCGCAACACTATTTGCTACACTTGCCGTTCCTGCATTAGTCGCACTAGTGGCACTGGCTACTGCTCCTACTACATTTGAGCCGGGTACACTAGTAAGTCCGGTGCCAGACCCAACAAAATTTGCATTAACTGTTCCCACGCTCAATGTGTTAGTACTAGGAACATAACTTAGTGAACTATCTAAGCCTAAATCAGTACTTGACGAAACTCCTGAAACAAAAATAGGATAAAAAGCAGAAGCGTTAGCACTTTTGCTTGTTACTGCTATATTACTCGCAGTAGTAGCATTAGTTGCACTTGTTGCGGTAGTCGCACTTGACACCGTGCCTACAACATTGGATGCTCTAATATTACTAAGGTTTCCGCCTTCACCTTGTAGCTGTCCGGCAGTGACTTTACCACTAACATTAAGACTTGATAATGTGCCGAGGCTAGTGATGTTAGTTTGGCTTGATCCTAGTACGATTGAAGAATAAGTGGCAGCGTTTGCATTGCTTACAACTCCATTAACATTTGCGCCCGATATATTCGTAAGTCCAGCACCATTTCCATAAAAGGCTCCGGTGTTTGCAACAACATTTGGTGCAGTTACATTTCCTGAAGAATTGACTGAAGTTAAAGTACCTACAGTAGTAATATTACTTTGGGTAGCAGTAGTGATGTTTCCTGATAGATTACCAGCTGAAATATTTGAAGTTGTTATGCCGGTAGTGGTAAACACTGCAACGTTTGTAGTGCTTCCTACTGAGATAGTTACGTTACTATTAATGCCGGGAATTCTTATATTAGATGTCCCATTTGCAATAGTATTAGTTGTTGTAGTAGGTAAGTTTGTCAATTGACTACCATCACCTATAAAATAATTAGCAGTAATATCACCGTTAGTATCACGCAATGCAACTGTGCTTGCTGTAGCAGTTGTCGTAGCAGTAGCTCCATCCAACAAGTCTGCATTTAAATTGGCAACTTTAGTAGTTGATGATACTACTAGAGGTGCAGTACCATTAGTAACGGTACTAATAAATTGATTAGCAGACACATTTCCTAACACTGTTAAGAAATTTGTACTAGGAACAAATGACAATCCAGTGTCAATTGCGATAGTTGCACTGCTTGATGCGCCAAGTGCTAGTGTAGGATAGTATGTAGTTGGGCTGGTACTCTGTGTTGAAACTGCAATTAGGTTTGCCTGAGTTGCATTAGCAACTGTGCCACTTACATTTGCACCATCTACTGCCACACCATTGATTTTAGAGCTTGGGCTCAGAGTCCAATTACCCGTTATAGTACCTGCTGTAGTAGCAGATCCAGTAGAAAGTACATCACCGTTTATATTAGCCCCGCCGCCTAATAAACCAAAATCACCCGTATAGGTAGGTAAATAGCTCGCAACATTTGAATTTGAATAGACCGTACCAAATACAACTGGACTGCCGTTCGCATAATACCAGTTATTTGTTTTTATTCCTGAAGCTAATAGATTTCCGCCGGTTACCCAAAGTGCAGTACCGGTAACCCCATTCAGTGTGTTTGAACCAGTTAAAGTCCAGGCTCCGGTAAGATTTCCGTTAGTTCCGGTGGCACCAGCACTAATTTGAGTAGTATTAATCTGTGCTAAATTACTTTGACCAGTGACATTTGCGTTTGCAATATTTGCTTGAATGTTGACTTTGAGATAATTTACATTTGCTAAGTTAGCTGTTATATTGCTAGTAATCTGTGCATTGTTAGCAATTACATTTCCTGTTGCGATCACATTTCCAGAATATGAGTTTCCTGTTGGGTCTTGAAACTTGATCTTATACCAATTATTTGGATTAGATTCTCCGTCTATTGGGCATACGCACAATGTCGCAGTAGAGGTATCGTACCAAAGCTGTCCTTGTAATGCGTTAGAAGGAGGCGCAGTGTTTGCAAAATTTTCTAAAGTATGCACAAAGTTAGTGTCAACTACTTGTCCATAACCAGGGTAGAGTCTTCCTGGTAGTCCAATTGAGGTACTTACTGTATTGATAGTACCGTCAGTGATTGTCGTTAGAATAGTACCATTAGTTTTAACAATCGTATATGACACAGCGCGTTACTCCTTAAATGGTAACTAGATTAGTTAGACTTTGTATTCTAACCGTGTAGTCAATTTGAATTTGTCTATTGAGTGACTTTTGAACTGGGTGAAACACTACATGTGTCAGCAATCTAGTTATAACATTACCGTTGACATCAGTACCATAATTAGCTAATAAACCCAATTCATCAAAAATATATGAATCTTGTGTGTTAGTACTATTATCAAATGCAGCCTGTCCTGCAGGTTCACCGTAATCAAGTAGACACTGAACTAAAATGTCAGTATAAAGATTACCAGTTGTGTGATACACTGTCATCTTATTACGTGTCGGATCAAGATTGAATACGCTCGTGTCATCTACAATCTTAGCATACGTTTGATTGTATAACGATGCATTTTGACCCGTTGTGTTGGGTGGGAGATAAGTGATGATGCCGGTCTCGTCTACTGCACTTGCACCATTACCGAATGCCATTTGGTAGATTTCCCCATAGCTGCGGCTGCTCAAGGTATCTGCGATTGCCTCACTCATGGTTTCATAATTAATGGCGTTCTTTTTATCTACAAAGACTTCTCCATTATTTGGATCGTATATTTTAACAAAACCTTCAACTTTATATGACAACGTGATTAACGACATTAATCATCCCCTCGCTTATGCATCAATATTTCTTTCGTATTTGGATCAAAAATCTTTACACTAGACGAGAAATACACGCCACCAACCTCATTTGGCTTTCTTTCTGAGGGGTTACTTATTTTTTTACCAGTGCTTGACATATTCATCTCTTTATTTATCATTTACGAGTTATCCACATTTAAGAATAACGCAGGGACAGTAGTGCTTATTTGCAATGGATCTCCAATCTCCGTATTATATACGTTGCTATTCCAAGTCTGGTTGTAGTATACATCTGATAATTTATTTTGATGCATTAAACTATAAACAGTTGTGTTCTTCAATATAAGTGACTGCTCGCCGGTGCCATTGACCCCTCTACTGATGCCAGTCAACATACTATTATCAAAGTCTACACCAGTGAAGTTAATTTGTTCTCCGTTAACAAAGATTGTGTTGCCTTCGATACTAGTTATAGTCAATGAGTCACCTTCATCAATGTAAGAGCCACTAGTGATATCAATAGATGGCGCTATAGAAGAGAGCATGATAGATATATCTTCGTTAGGAATAAACAGTTGCTTATCATTATTATACACTGTCACTGAGATTAAACTTCTTTTATCAACAGTTAAGCCGATAGTGAATACCCCGTTAACTAATGCAGGCGTGATTGATGTTTGAACTATTTTGTTAACTACACTACCTAAATCATCTACACTTATAGTAGTAGATAGAGGATAGATATTTTCAGTTAACCAAGTTCTACTATCAGCAGGCGCTCTGTATACAGTAGGAGCACCGGTATCATCAACAAAATTGATATAAATTTCTTGATTAGGTGTCGCAGACGGAGTCATACTAGTAATGATAACCGTATTTCCTGAACTGATACTAGTCAATATACTTAATTCATTGAAATCATTAAGTCTTAGCTTACTAGAAGGCACTCGTGTACCGTTCACAGTTACCCATAGTCTATCTACATTAGTCTGATTCCACTGCTTAGCATTGAAGCTTAGTACACCGTCAGTAAGTGTCATCTCACTACCAAACTGAGTGGTAGATATACTGAATTCAGTTCCACTATAAATGTTCTTTACATAGTAAACTGTTCCTTGAACTAGCCCGCCGGTCAATGACGCACCATTCAAATACCCCGATCTACTGAAGTATATAGGAGTACCTGATATCAATTTACCAGTGTCTGCTACTACGATAGTAGAGCTATTATACGTTGGGCTAACAGCATATGTACGTGAAGCAGTAGCATCAATTAATCTATATTGACCTTGTACCCAAATATATCCACCTGAAACGTAACTTGAGATGTCAGTGATAGGGTAGTTTACGCCACTACTAGAGGAAGTATACGGTTTACTGTACAATTCAAAAGTAGTGGGTGTTACCACGCGAACATAGTAAGTTCCGTTGTTGAGTTGAGTAGAACCAACTAGTCCATCAATTCTTACTATTGTGTTTGTAGTAAACGTAGTTGATGCACTCGTAGTAACTATAACTGATGGTTGACCTCCCACTCTAACTACCATAGAGCCAGACCCGGTTGTGAGGTTTATAATGTTTCCATTGTAATCCCGGATAGTAAAGTGAGTACTATCAACAATAGAATTGACATAATACACCGTTCCGCTTGTTGATATTCCACCGAAACTAGTTCCTTTAAAGACTACTCGCTGTCCTACAACAAAGTCAGTTGTGCTATCGCAAACTATCTGATTTGGTCTAGTTCCATCAGTACTTGCAATAGAAGCAGTAGCTAATGTCTGGGTAGTGATGGGAGCAATGTTGTTATTAACATTCGTAATAGCTGTTACTGTTCCAGACACATTGAACTGAGTATTCAAATACTGCTCTGATGCATCGTTGAACGTAGTTATAGAAATAACATCACCTGCACTCGGAGTGGAAGTAATAGTTAGCACATCAGTTGATGCATTAATAGAGTACTGACTAGATGTTAGTCTTAATCCGTTTCGCTCTACTATTGCATTAGCTGCGTTAACATCATCAACATTATTTGTCAAGTTATAAGTTGAGGTTGATCCATTAGCTACAAAACTTTGTGTTTCTGGAACAGTATAACCTAGTTGAGGGGTAGTCTGTCCAAACATCGCATACACAATATAATTACTTTGATTAGTGTACGTATTTCCCGCAAGCAATAGAGTTGCAGCAATACCATTTGGTTGTATACCAAACGCATAGTCATAAGTGATGTATGTTGCGCCGCCGTCTGATGTTGTCAACACTACTTCTGATCCAAGCGGGGTAGCTGAAATAGTAAAAGTAAATGTACCTACTACCTGCTTTACATAGTATGTGGTAAGCGGAGTAATTCCACCAAATGCACTATTACTAAAAATGATCTTACAACCGGGCACCATACCAGCAGTGCTGTCAGTAGTTATATAGTTTGTTCCACTAGCGGTCGATGTAATTTGGCTTGAGTACCCTTGTACTAATTTAGTTCCGTTATTGTAGATGATCGGACTAGTCCAAGTCACCTGGGATCCTGCAGAAAGATTCAAATTCATTGAACCTGTTGCAGACGTTAATATAACTTCTGGACCAGCAACACCAGTATCAGGATCAAACGTTAATGAAATAGTGATAGTATTTGTAGCATAGCTAATATACTTAATGAAGTATGTGGTGCTTGATGATATACCACCAAATAGTGTTCCTGAGAATGTGATTGGTGCACCCAATGTCAAGTCTGTTACGCTATCAACGGTAATGCGATTAGTTATACTTTGAGTAGCTGATACATTAACCGAATATTCGTATGTACCTGGCATGACGATACCACTTCCTTGATATTGTTCACCAGTGAAGTTGCAATCCAAGTAAATTTCATTGAAACCAGTATCGTCATTGATGCGTATAGGATTTACATCGGTATTAGATTTTACTAGTTGGTCTCCGTTACCAACTTCGTAGACATCTATACGCAACTTTTGTAGAGGCACGAGTGTTAAAGGTGTTGTAAGAGTAATAGTTTTGTTGAGCCAGTTAACGGTATAATCTGTTCCTTGAGTTAGTGTTGTACCTAATCCAGTAGAAGCACTTAGTTTCTGAACAAATACTTGAGCAGGATACTCTGTGTAACCTCCAAAGAAGTATACTTTTTGCTGGTCATTGATCGGTGTTACTTCATTTGAAATAACAGCATAGCCATTGTTTGCATAAGTTACAGATGGCCAACTTCCGCCGGGTCTAGTGTTCACAGTCAATGCTAAATTGTCTCTGACCACACCCGCTACCAATTCTTCTGGACCATATCCATACTGAAAATCAGCACCCTTGACAATGTGGGCAGCAGGTACTGTACCAAAGATTGATGTATTTGTCCAAGTTACACCATTATCATAGCTTGTCAATATAGTGTTGTTGTCTCCTACAACGACAAAACTTGCGTTATCTGATACATATGAGACATTGTTTAAGGTCGCATTAGTGTTAGACGTTCTAACTGTATAGTTAAAACCGTCTGAAGATGTTTTAATATTTCCATTTTCACCTACTGAAACCCATGTACCATTGGAATATATGATATTATTGATATCATTTCCATCATATGAATACATGATCGTATTAGCAGGAACTGAACCAGCAGTAAGGTCAAGAGTAAGGCCGCCTGCAACAGGTGATATCGTGATCAAAGTAGGACTAATGATACTATTTACATAGTAATTAGTACCGGCTACGACACTAGAGAAGCTATTACTAAATTGCACTCTCTGATTAATTTGTAATGCCACGTTTGTTGTACTGATTATGTTGTTGGCAATATTAAAGCCTGTAACATATCCTTGATTTATACCGTACCAAGTTGCAGCATCTAACGAGTCGAACAGAACACCATTTTGTCCCGCAGCTATTATGGTTGTACCATCACTTGTAACAGAATACAATGGCAAGCTAGATGTAACATCTGCAATATTCCAATTGATACCATCTGATGAGTAGCAAATTAAGCTAACAGGATTCAATGAGATATCAGTAGCTTTACCTACTGCTACTACTCCGGTAAATTGTGCAGTTTGCACTGCTGCAACACCATATAGTTGATAATTTCTAGCAAAAGGAAATACTAGTACTTCATTCCAGCTATATCCATCAGTACTACGAACAATGTTATCACCTACTGCGATCCATGCGCCGTTAAAATATGTAGCCGATTGCAATGAAATATTTGCAACATTAATTGATGTTGAATCATAGTTGTTAGTATCCCATGCGTCTGAACCCCAAGGCGTATATGTTCCTGAAGTAGACCAAATTCTGCCATTTGTACTAATATAAATAGGTGTTGCAGTATTTTGACTAGTAATTATATACAGACCATTTGCATAGATAATATCCGTAAGATTTATATTGGAACTGGCTAGTTCTGCATTTATCCAATTTACACCATCTGGACTATAAACAACTGACGAATAATCAGGCAAGTTTGCAGAAGCATAATATCCATTGTTGTATACTATTCCTGTTAAATCAACATTAGTAGGATAGAATGCCTGATCCTGTAGTATAGTATCTAGATCAAACTGCAATGCAGGCTCAAATGCATTTCCTTTGTAAGTTGAGTTAGGATATGTTAGTCCTTCAAATAATTGTGTTAAATCTTTTCCAGGCATGTTAACAGTTGGTTGATAATATCCTACTACTCTATCAAGTGCATTGATTCTGCGATTTCCGCTATCAATCAATTGCCATTTACCAATTACAAATTCCAAATCATTGTTTGATACTAGACAGTTATACAGTCTATTATTGAAACGGATGATACTCGGATTAAAATAGAAAGGCTCGCTCAAGAATGCAAAGCTTCCTGCTTTAGCGATTGTCATAGAACCAGTGTTGTCTGATGTAATGTTGAGCGCGGTGCCATTTGGTGTAGCTGAAATCGTTAGTTGCGTACTGGATACTATGCTCTTAATGTAATATGTTTGTCCTAAAACAATGTCAGAACTAAACATGGTTCCGGTGAACACTACAGGATCATATTGGTTGAACATTGAAGTATCAGTGACAGTTATGTAATCATTGCTGGCAGTAACTGAAGTTGCTATGGTAGTAGTAAATCCTACGTAGGGGAAAGTGTCTCCGTTGGCAGGAATAGTCATAAGACTATCGAGGTAAACCTCAAATTGATTAGAGCCACGAATCTTAAAGTAATAATTTCTATTTAGGCTATTAGGAGTTCCACTTATAATTGCACTAGTTATTGCACCAGAACCATTAATAGTATTAACTTCTAGAACTAGATCATTTGCCGGACTTGATCCACCTACTAAAGATCCAGATATAGAAATAGTATTAGTAATTGCGAAGCCTGATCCACCATTCTGTATTACTACTCTATACCCTCCTAGTATATAACTAATGTCAAATGTTGGATTTGACAATATGATTTGATTTAATGTCACCGGGATCACAGGTACTTCGGCAGTCAATGAGATTGTGCTTCCGCTCGGAGTAGCAGAGAGTGTGATATATGGAACCCCTGTTCCAGTCATTCCTCCACTATCATTTTGTAATACAAAAGTAGCTCCTCCAATTGTTTCTGAAATTGTAAAATGGGTGCTGTCAGCAATAGTCTTTACATAATACTGCTGATCAACAACAATATTTCCTAATCCGACCCCAGTGAAAGTGATTGGCATGTTTACAAACAATGAACTAGTGTCTGTAGTGACATGAATCAGGTTACCGGTGCTGCTAGTATTATCACAAATTACACTAATCGGACCTAAACCAGCGCCACCGGTGTAATCTTTTATGTAGTATGTTGTACTGGCGCTTAATCCACCGATAGTTGACTGTAGTTGAACAGGCATTCCTGTGTAAAACCAATCAGTATTATTAACTGCTAACCGATTTACAGTAGCAATTGAAGCATAAGTTGTAGCAGACAACAACGTTCCTATAGTAATATTAGGTGCAGTTATGTTTGGATACTGCTGCGAAGTTGTATACATACCAAACTTCTGCCCATTAACCTGTCCAGGACTTACTGGTAATGCAACGTTAGCAGTCATCAATCCGGTACCGGTGGCCAATTGTACTACATTCTTTTGATTAGTTACTATCATACTGCCGGATGCATTGCTCAATGCAAATGTTGCTCCGTTGAAAATGTCAGTAATTTTAATTTGCGTATTGCTTACGACTTCACTTACATAATACAACTGCCCTGATACAATGTTACCAAAGTTGTTTACTGGTGATCCACTGATTATCATTTGGTTGAATATAACAGGGTCGTTTAGTGCAAAGTCGCTAGATGAACCAACAGTAATAACATTACCTGTACTAGAAGTTGCCGAAACGCTAGTGCTATACACTGGAGTTTCAGGTGCAGTAGTAAACGGTTTATCATCAATATTAGTTGCTACGTTAACATCAATTCTTGATACAGTAAATGTTTGATCATCAATTACAGTGTTAACATAATAAACCTGATTTTCTACTAAACCACCAAATATTTCTTCGTTAGGTGAAGTAGCAGTAAAATAAAGCAATGTGCCAGGGGTAAACCCGATAGTACCGCCTGTACCGATTGGACTTACTGGAATATTAATAGAATTGATACCTGTAGTAGTACCTACCGTGTTAAGAATTCCTGGATAATTAACAGTAAGTATAGGAAGATTCGAAACCTGGGCGGTAAAACAAGTCATTACTGATGTAGCAGTAGCGTTAGAAATAGGAACAATCGGCCCGTCTACTGTAGAAGAAATAGTAAAATCAATTTCATTGAGTATATCTCGGACGTAGTAAACTTGATCAGATACAATCCCACCGATAGTTGTACCCCCAAATTTAATTGGCATGTTTTTATATAGGCCTATTGTTGACCCACTTGCATTTGGTTCAAGTTCACTTAAGTTACTAGGATTTCCATCTTGAGGAGCAAGTCTAATTATGTTATTTGTACTAATAGTTCTTGCTATAATACGAGTGAACGAAGACCAAATATAAGTTTCTTCAATATTAACATCTTCTACCTCAAACACTACACCATGTGCGCTAGCTAACAAATCGTTGATGTTAGGACTTGTGCTTTCTAATGTAATATTCGTGCTTGCCAATTTGTCAGTGTTATAGTAACTACCTGCATAATATGCTCCGTAGAAACTTCCTGATTGCCAATCAATGATTTTTGATTGATAGCTAGTTCTATCAAAACGCAAACCGATATTGTTTTCTCTTACCGGGCTTGACTGAGTAATAGCAATTGCTTTTGCACCAACATTCAATGTCATCCCTGTTGATGTACCAATGTCTGTAATTCTGATTCTATGCTCGTCGTTGATAGCATCACTGTATGTTGAATACAACCCAATAATAGTGTCAGGGGTAGTCTCTAATACATTGATATAGTACCATTCACCGTCTACTAATCTACCTACACCAGCGCCACTATTATTTTTATACTGGACTAGATCACCGGTTCTTAGATTAGGTGCATACACTCGTATGTTATGTAGTTTTGAAATAACCATTGTGTTGTCAAAAGTAACAACAATACCTGGTTCAATTTCAATATCAGGTAGAACTGCATACCCTTTACCAGGGTTGACCACTTTAATTTGTAATACGCTATCAAGATTCATCACTGCTTCTAGCACTGCCGGAACTGTCGGGGCAGGGTAAATAGTAGTATCAATTTTTGCAGTAACCTTAGGAGGATTCGCATATCCACGGCCGCCGCTTAGTAGTATAACAGCAGGCAAATCAATGTAAATCTCAGTAGAAGGATAGTGATTTTGTGTAGGAGTGTTATTCACTCCCCTTACTAATCCACTTAGCACATTAGTTGCTTTATCAACATTGTTATACCCGATAAGCTCATCGTCAATCTTGATTACTCCGTTAATAGGGAAGCCGCTCGCATTCTTGACAATGAGGTACTTGGTACTAAAGGTCACATAACTAGATAGAATTGTAATAGGATAATCTGGTTCTCCTACATATCCTGTTATATTTCCTAAATCATCGTATACTGGATTACCTAATGAAAGCCCATAGTTATTATACCACTGTAAGTATTCAGTAGTGTTCCATATAGTATTTTCATAGTTATATTGGTATTCATTGTCAGTATACTGTGTGTAAACCATCTGGGGACTAATAAATTGCTCATACTGGCTATTATATCTAGATGGTAGATCAAAGTCAGTAATATCTCCCTCATATACATCCGTCTTAGTATACTTGAACGAGAAGTCTTTAATGACCACGTGATATGGTTTTACTTCGTTGATGTAAGAAGACAAGAATGCCTGATCATCAGTCTTGTAAACTTCGTATGGTAATAATTCTCTTATAGTATGAGATACATTTACCAAGCTAGTCTTATTCAACCAAGTAAGATAATTTTGACTTTCAAGGGTCTCTGCTTGAATATATTCAAACAATAAGATAAGTGACTTGTTTCTATAAATCAATAGTTCTTGAACAAAGATTTGTTCATTCAACGCTCTTACTATGTTGCGAGTTTCCTTACTCGGGTAAGAATCAAAACTATCAGTGTCAAAAAAGTTTCCACTATAACCAATTTTACCCGCAGAATAATCCCACAAGTTAGATTTAAATTGAATAGTGCCGTTCTCTAGTCCAACACGAGTCCATTGACTATTTCCATCATAGCGGTAGACTTCAAATTTACCCGCGCCATTCTGTTCTACCTTAGCTAAAGTATTAACCGGCACAGTTAGTGCAGAAAGGTCTGCATAGTATGGAACTTGGATAGTAGTTTTAGTGCCGTTGTTGTATCCTATTGCCCACCAATTGGTATATTCCCAATAATCCATAGTGTTGTAGTAATCGCCACTAGTAAATAAGAAGCTCAAATTTTCGCGCAATTCAACAATCGGGTATTGAATTAGTATGTTATTTGCATAGCTAATATAGTTGTTCAGCGCCAACGTTCTATCATAGAAGAAGCTTTGTCTAGGTACGTTTAGAATACCTTGCTGCACTAGCTTAGGTAACAATGGATTGGGAACAACTTGGCCTGTTATATCGCTTCCACTGAGACTGTCAAGCATCTTTGCATACAGTGAATGTGGTTCTGGGTTAGAATGCGTAGGGAACCCTGGTAAGAAGTCTTCTTCGTTGTTTTCTCTGATCAAACTATACTCAGTGTGAGAGACATCTACCGCTGTACCGGTACTATAACCTATATGGAAAATAGTGTCATTGCCGTTGAAGTATTCTCCGCTATTATACATAGCAAATGTGTTAGGCAACAACGGAGCCATAAATGACACCCCGGACCCAATTGGATTGATGATATAACTAGCAACAACTGTGTCACTTAGTGTCTTGTTAGCCTGTTCAAAAATTATGTTAGTGTTGCGTACCCAGAAATAATAAACAGGAACAATTAATCCAGAACTATTAATTGAACTACCTATCACATACTGATTTACATCGTATGGAACTCCAGGGCCTTGATAGTTTACAGGGAGAATATAACTACTGATCCACGTATATACTGCTACATCGCTGCCAGGAAATACCATAGCCCAATGGCGACTATTGTACACTACATCATTTTGATGATAGTTCATCCATCTTACATTAGTAGTGTCAAACCAGATTTTTCCTACTTGTTCTGCGCCCCATATCATACCAGGAAGATTTGTATAGTTTACATTATATTTTGCTGGGTCTGCGCTAGAGATAAAATCAATATTTTCTCTAGCAACACCCAACAACTTATTCTGTAGTGGATCTGGATAATCAAAATTCACCAATGTCTGGTTAGTAGTGGCACTGAATAGCTGAGTGTTTTGAATTTTTTCAATATCCACCACTGGGCTACTTTGTCTATAGACTGCCCAATCATTTTGTCCTGTAATATTGTTGTAGATTACTACTTTACCGCCTACTGTAACTGGTTGGTAATTAGGACTTCCTACAATAGCAACATTGTTGTTGAAATCAAGTGATAGTCCATAGCCAGGATTATATCCATAATCTAATGAGGTGTCTATAACATCTTGTGCATATACATACTTGCCAGGATTATTTAGAGATTCTTTATTGTTTGAAAGATATTCAAAAATATAGGCTGCTCCGGCATTTGGATACTGTTCTACGAATCCAGTTGCATTGTTATCAAACAATGTGTCGTTGTCTAGATTAGCATCATCAGTAAAGTCAAAGAATGTTCCCTCAAAACGAGTACCAACAGGTGAAGACACTAATAATCCATTATTGTTGTTAAGCTTTACTGTGGTGCCAAACTGAGTAGGTCCGGTGCCATGTGGCGATGTTATAATTTGTGTATTAGTATAGACTTGTAGACCAAGTTCAGTCAATACATTACTACTAAACGCAGTAATGATTAATTTCTGTTCTACTGGACTTAACTCATTATTGATCAATTGAATCATTAATTTATTGTCGGATGTAGCAGCTGCCTGAATATTAATCAATTTATTATTGTTTATTTGCTGAGCAACACTCGTAGCATTACCTGTAGTCAAATTTACAGCAAATCCGTTAATCAACACTGTTCTATTAGTCGTCACATTGCATGGATTAGTTCCAATTATATAACCATATTTGGCGCTGCCGTTAATATAGCTGTATACTGCTCCTTCAACATTATTGTCGTTGATTTCGTATGGAGAGCCTACTACAATATCGGCGCCTAATTTAGTAATGTCTACACTTGTGCCAAATTGTGCATCAATTCTACTAGTAAAACTGCTACTAAACTGTTGCACTAGATTAAACCTATTGTCACTTACGTTTATAATGTCCCCGACAATTACTGTTCCTAAATAATAGAACATATTGCCAACCACAGCATAGTTATTATCAGTCACTATATTTCCGTTTACGCTCACAAACATTGGATTATTTTGAGGATAAACACTGAACGATAGTCCTGTAGCATTAGTCAATACTATAGCAGTACTGGAATTACGTGAACTCTTAATTTTAATAGTAGAACCCACAATACTATGAATATAGTAAACAACGTAAGGCATAAGTCCGGTGTTCTTGAAATCATTAAAGGTATTGTTAGTTCCTATTAACATGATTGGCATGTTTACCGATAAACTAGTAACATTGTTAAGTGTTATGAAGTTACTGCTTACTACCGAACCAGTCTTACTTGATAAGTTATTAGGGGTCCAAGCTAAACTAAAGCTAGTATTCTGAGATGGTAGGGTGCTATTAGGTACTAGGAAGTTTTGAACAGTCCTTGCATATGCATATGCGGAGCCATCATTTTGAGATCCGTAGTATGGTGCACCTACTACTAACACGCTTCCATCAATATTAGTTGCGATACTTGATCCAAACAAATCTCCGCTAGTGCCAGCAATAGTGTTAACATAACTATATGTAATTTGTGTAGCAGCGCCTGTTCCCGAACCTGATCCAGTTGCAACAAAAGTGATTCCAACTTTGTTTTCTATTGCACCAACCGCAGTGAAATCAGTAGTGCCTAATGTAGTAATTACATAAGTTTCACCAGAAACAAGATAGCCGGCTGTTACTGGAATATTCTGTTTTTGATAGACATATACATTACCTTTATCTAATGCTGAAATATATAACCAATTGCCGTCATCACTAAACGCTATCTTGTTACCCCAATTAACTGAACTATCTCTACTGCTAATCGTCTGTATCAACTGTGCTTGATTAGTCAATACAGTATCATTGACCACGTATAGCTTGACAGTGTATCCGGAGGTTGGCTGTGATACTGCTACTACATTGTTATTATAAGCTATACTAGTACCAAAACTAGAACTTCCGTTAATCGTCTGTACAGTATTGATAGTCTGTGTATAATCATTTAACACGCTACGGTAAACAATTCCATTAGTAGTATCACTATACCAATATTCATTTAGTGGAGTGTATGCTACTGCTGCCCCAAATGTTCCGTATAAGTTGTTAGTCTTTTGTTCAAATGGAGTATAGTTGACAGATTTTTGATATACTGCCCAGTCACCATCGGTATTGGTATCAACCCAAACTGTGTTCTTAATGAACTCATTTTCAATCAAATTGAGATTTGCAATATCGCTAGGCTGTGATACGCGCTGGCTTTCAAACGCAAATCCTAATCCCCTACCTTGAATACTATTGTTATTGCCGGTAACTAGATTTAGATTGATAATTACTTCGTTTAGATTTATTACATCAGTTACCAAATAGTAACCATCAACTCCCGCTGAGAAATTAACAATTGCCATTGGATCATTCTTGTTCAACCCATGTGCGGTGCTAAATGTTACAGTAGCAGTTTGATTAGTATTTCCTCTGACTTGTATGACCTGTCCAATAATTTTCCAACGGAACACATTCCATTTTTCTTTGAAATTAGCAAGCCACACATAGTCACCTACGTAAAAATTCTGAATAGGTACAGGGTTATTATAAGTGTTTACTGCAAATGGCAACTGTGCGTAGAAATAACTTGCCATTTTAACATCACTATAATTTACATATCCTGCACTAGGGAAAAGTAAACCATTAGTACTAGTGCTAGTAGTTTGCAGAATGTTTGCCTGAGTTACAGAATTTTCATAATTGTACAATTGCCAGATAGGAACTTCCTGCATTGCACCCTGGGTACCAACTCCATCAGTCAGACTTATTATAGCAGGATCGCCTGTCATGTTAGCTTGATTGACTCTGAATTCTACAAAGTTTTGATTTAAAACTCCACCATAGTTACTATTTTGTATGGCCCAGTTTTCATATGTTTCGTATTGTATTCCACCTTGTGGTAAGTTAGCACCGCTAAATGCGCTTACGGCATTCAATGTTCCTTTGTTCTTGATTAAGTTTTGATAAACTTGAATTTGAGCAGAATCAGTCAAATCAATAGACTGTAAGTAATCTCTTGGTCTAAATCCAATTAAGCTAAATGATAGCAAATCTGATTCTTGCTGTAGATTTGCATTATAAATGTCATAGTAAAGAACACTTTCATAAGCACGAGTACTTGGGTTAGGAAGTAGCCCAAACTGAACATCACTGTAGCTGATCTTTTTCCATTTAGTTTCGTCAAAGGTGTTTGATGGTTCAATAATAGTCAATGAAGTGTAATAATCATTTTTATACATGACAATAGCATTTTTTGTGTACTTGATACTGCCACTATATTCTTGTATATTATCCTGACTTAAAATGAATCCCCATGCATTTACTGTCCCGTTCCACTGAGCAGTCTTTAATCCGCGAGTAAAGATTCTATCCTGCTTTAACCCAGTTACTGGACTATAGATTACATCGTTGAACAACGTTAAGTTATTAAATACCACCCCGTGTTCAAAGTTACTCATGTTGAACTGAGCATAACTGATGCTGTCACCAACGTTGATAGTGTGTGCATGGAATCTAGTACCATCACGATTCACACAAATATCTTTCAACTTTATAGGATACAAGTTTTGATTGAGTAAGAAATTACTTTGCTGCAATGTAAGCGGCTGCACTACCGTGTCTGCCGTGTCAATTACCAAATCCTGAGCAGATGGATTTAGTGTTATGATACTTCCATTCTCCCATCCCTGCTGTGACCAATACAAGAACTCAAGAACCATCTGGTCCCATGTAATAGATAGTCCATTGACAACTGTATCAAAAACTACTCCTTTACTAGAAAGATTTGCACCATAGCTCATTAAGAACTGGCTTAAATCTTGTGTGTTGTAAAACTTAGTACCATATGGCACTAAAGTTTTTCTATCTGAATAGTTAACTGCTACTTTGACTTTTGCGTTTTCTACTGATAGGTTACTTACTTTACCATCAAAGAGTGGGTCTAATATTTCAAAATAAGCAAAGTTTTGACTATTTCCATATACTGTCCAATAGCCTTTATTTTGCTGTACGATTACTGAACTAAAGACAATTCTATCATATGGCTGATTTTCGTACAACAAGATGTCATAGCTCTCTTGAGGTATTAGTAATGATGAGTTATTACTGTTGGCAGAACTTTTCTCCACATAGAAATTCATCAATTCTTTAGAGGAATATCCTGCCATTCTGTAAACCAATCTTACATCAATGTTGTTTAACATAGTTGTAATATTAGTGGTACTATTAATACCTTGCTGCTTTTCATAATCAACTATCCAGTTGATGAATGAAGTCTTAGGAGTACCGTCACCGTATATTTCAATATTGCTTACAACTAAATGTGAGCGATCATTCACTAGATATTGATTAAATTCACTATTATACTTGTAGTTATCCAAGTCTACTGCATAGTTAAAGAATTCAGCAGGACGAGTCAACGCAAAGATTTTGATTAAATCAAATGGCCAAGTTGAACTACGGCGATAGCTTAATTCTACTGGACCAACGTCACCCACTTTCCATTCAGACTGGAAAGTAGTAGCTGTATAGTTTCCTACGATAGCATCAAACGGACTCAACAAATTACCTGCACTGTCAACAGGAATTATTTGTGATAGCCCTGGGCGAGCTAGTTCAGGGACAATGTAGGGGTTACCGTTGTTATAAATGTATCCGTTTTCAATGTCATTCCACAGTATCAAGTTAGTGCTAGTGTATGGTGCAGGACCATAACGACTAGTCCACCACGTGGGCATTTCACTGAAGCCTAGCATTTGCCATGGCGTTAAGTTAGGAGCAAAAGTATCGTAGAAATAACTGTATACTCCTCTCCAATATCCTTGGTCTATTGCAGAATTATCTAATTTATTTGCACTATTTCTATAGTTATAAGTGTACTCATTATTCTTGCTAAAGTACTGAGTCTTGTAATCAAGTCTATTCTGCCCTACCCAGTCCAAGAAGTTAGGAGTATACATTTCAATAAATTCATCGTAAGTGTACGTTGCTGTACCTTGTCTGAAGTATCCAGGTAATACTTCATAATCACGAATAGGGACATTAGTGCTTAATTTGATATTATTATAAATTCTTTGTTCAAACTCTAGTAATGCTTGGTCTCTAAAATCAATCAATACATTATTAACTGAATCATATTCGCCATATAGTTTTGTATATGACCCATCGTGTCCTTTAATAAAGTAAGTTGGGATTAGATAATCAGTCTCTAAGACAACACTTGGTTCAAACAACGGATATAGTCCCAACTTACTAGGAGTATAAGGAACGTATGATCCATATGTCTGATTGAATTCGTTGATGCGAATTAGATCGCCATCCAATAGATCAGTCTCAATCGTTAGTGAAGGACTATCAGTACTAATAGTATAGTCAATACCTTTTAATAACTGATATTCATACCCATCTCTAATCAAGTATACAAGTACGCCTTGATAATTGGCAGATGAAAAATTATATACAGTGCTGAGTGGGAAAATACTACGATCTAGACCATTGTTGAAAACGTATGTGTTGCTGATATACGGCGAACCATTTGGTAACATATCAGACCAGAAGAAGCTATTAATTTCACTCTTTGATGCTGCAATTTGTGCTAGTGCAGTGTCTAATATTGTTGAAGGAGTATAAGTCTGATCAAAACCAATAGAGTCAACCGTGCTTACAATCTGTTGCTTGTAAGTGATATATTCTCTACTATTGTAAATTAAACTGTCAAACAAATTATGATATGGGGTTCGCAAAAATGCGCCAGGTAGTACTAGTGAAGCACTATTCTGAATTATCTGAGTACCATATCCTAGTAGGTCACCGCAGTCACGATAGTTATTGTTTCCAAAAATTGGACCTACTGTGTTAGGAGCGTTACCAAAAATCTGCTCATAGTGATTTCTTATATCACCCAAGTTCACTGTAGTCAAGTCATTGTTCAATGGATTGTTAGTTAAGTTTACCGGTACCTGATAGTAAGCAGTATTGCTTACTTGATCACTCAATACCAAAACTTGTATAGGGGTGCTAACAGTAGGTTTATTGATCAATTGAATCGTGGTTGTATCAGTACCAATTGAATATGTAAAGTCTACATTGTTCGTATCGTCTGTAGAATGTCCTCCACTCTGATAGACGTTGTTATAAAATACTCTTACTCTTGGCCAGCCCTTCTCTCCTACAAGTAGATTGGGTAATGCTGCGATATCGCACTGCAAGTAGGTTACTGGGTTAGCGATATCATAGTCAAAGTAAAATACCTGATACTGTACACTAGAAGCAACCGCAGTTTCCCACCCTAGCTTTCTAGTATAAGTTTCGGGTGTATTGTAATTATATACATACCCGATGTTAATATTTTCAGTAATAGGATTACTGTTTTGTACATAGTTAAAAGTATCTTCGTTAATGTTTACATCAAAACTGATATCCCCGATGCTACTAACTGAGCTATATGCAATAGGGAAGCCCAATACAGTATCACTAGTACCAGTTCCTACTTTGTAAGAAAATAGCTTAGTACCGGTAAAACTAGTACCAACATAAATGTCATTGTCACTCAAGCTAATACCATTTTTATCAAAGATATCAAACAATGGTGCCTGATTTACTTGAGTTTTTTGCTGACTTTCTTTCCAAACATTACCATCAAAATAGAAGCTCTTACCTTGATTATTGTAACCTCTGTAAACAATAACCTGAGTATTAGTAGAAATAACTCCATCTTCGGCTAATGTTAATGTGATTACTTGATCACCACCATTAGTGACTGTGCTGTATTCAGCAACATAAATTTTGTTTCTGACATTTACATCATTATCATTAGAGAACACTACTCTGGCACCAGGAAAGAGACTATAGTTTTCAGTAGGATTGGCGCTCGCAACAATTGATATATTAGAGGTGTATGGTATTGTTTGTGGAGTAACCCATGCAACAGTCAATGTATAATTAGTGCCATCATTGGTCAACTGAGTGATCTGAGTATTATTAGGCAATATATTGAGTGCATCACTAATATACCTAGTATCTTGTATATTACCATATACTGCATTAATAGGAACTACTACTGTAGTACTAGTGCCATTAGTAACACCCATAATATTTGCATTTTGTGTAGAATATACTTGAATGTCAGGGTAATATACTAAACTATCAGGTACTGTTGACAATGCACTATTATTCTTTGTGTCAAAGAAGTCAATTGGACTCTTACCAACAATACCGGTATCAAATAATTGCAGGTTTGGATAAAATTCAATGATTGGTCTTTTAGCTTTATTATCACCATTTGCAATATTTGCAATGCTAGGATTTGAATTATATTCTGCTGACTTGTTGATGACATCAATATGAAACCAGCGGTTGCTGCGAGACCATGCATTTCTACTATAGCTGTTTCTAGCAATAGTGATGTAATCTTGGAGTACTGGCAAATACAAGTTTATTTCAAAGTCACCTATATCATATGGCAAAGTATCATAGGGGTTATAGATGCCCTGAGTAAACTTTTCAGGACACACTAAATCACCAACAGGAATCAATTCAATTGCAGTACCTACACCTTCAACATAATATTCTCCCTCTAGATAGCTAGTTGGGATTACGTCGCCATTGAAAGCTACTTTAAGTCCATTAGTAAATGCTACGCCGTTTGAACTTGTAAACTGTTTGTGCCCTAAAATATCAGTTTCTACATTTAATGTGTTAGTTAAATTACTGTCAATGATTTTGATAATGCCAACTCTATCGGGGTATGTGCCATCCTGATAGTAGAGTGTTGTCAGCGGAGCAGTGATATAGGGAATTAAATTGATATATCCATTACTATCACGATACAAAGGTCTATTGGCATAAACAGTACCAAAGTTTGGGGTAATCTTCTCAAGTTCATTAATAGTGCCGTCTGGGACAAGTCTAAGAACAGGATCATTATTGCCAGTAGGTAGATATTGAATTCTATAATATGTTGCGTTAACACTGGTATAGAATCCGTCTTCTAATAGACCTTGATTTACATTAGCAATCATTGATCCTGAATCAGTAGTAAGCGTTAAAGGAGTTCCTCCCAATGTGGTGCTAATTTGGATAGTATTAGATGTTTTACTTGTAATAAAGTAAACTTGTCCTGGGACTACGCCACCGAACGAAGGATTATTAAAACTAATAGTCTGTCCTACAACTAACCCGTCAGTGTTTCCGCTAGCTAATGTAAAGGAATTGGTGTCACAGCTACTCAGTATGATTGTTAAGTTTGGTACTTCTATACTAAACGCAGGGTCATTCGTGTCATATTGAACTTCTCCGTACCCGCTGTTTATATAACCCTGCTCATCTACTATACCTGTATCGTAGAAAACAACTCTGAGACCTTCTAGCCCAGTAACACCGTCAATGTCTCCTACAGTGCTTAATAATTGTCCATTTATTTGACTAAAAGGAACAGTTGCAACAACGTCTACACTATTATTAACAGCAAAATCATATTCACCCTGGGCGTTGCTCGCAGGGACATTAAATGTTACGACACCGTTACTAGCACCATTGTTGTCAACTCCATACACGTTCCGAACAGGAAGATTTGTCTGTGTGCTGCTGTAACCAGTTACGCCGGGCTCGCCCTGAATCCAAAACTGGGTATCTTGATTGACATAGAAGTTGTAAGTTCCTCCTCGCAATAATGTGATAGTAGGATTGGTTGATCCTTGACTAGATTCTTGCGCGCGGATGCTGTAGCCATTTGGAAATGCAGTTACTACATAGTCTGTGCTATAATAAACATATGCTGAGTTGATGTTTACTACCGGAGGGCCTTCTGGAAGCCAGTAATACTGATTATAATTGACTAGCTTATCAAAATCACAGAAACTATCCCATGAATAAAACTGACCGTTGAACAGTCTGTTATCGTCATCTGTTATACCATGCTGAATACTAATCGCATCCAAAATACCCGGATAGCTTATAAAGTCTTTAGCAGTTGACTCGCCGGCTTTTTGGAAAACTACGCCTGGTTCTAATTGATAATCGGTCCTAGTTTTAGTAGGTTCAGGTACATAGTAATCTTTAGCATTGATGCCATATCCCAGCTTACTACCAATATACCCTTGAATTTTTGTTGTACTGGGCGGATTAACTACTTGATCTAGTGTAGCCGCTAAAAATTCTTTGTTGGTTGGTGTTTGAAAAATTTCCGGAAGAAAATCTATAGTTCTGATTCTAGCCATAATATTACTTATCTTACCTGTAATTCACTGGGTGTAAGGGCCGGTATTACTAACACATCATTAGCAGTAGCAGCATTGACGAAAATTTCATAAGGTAAACATTTTATTTCATATAGTGTTCCAAATGGTAATTCTGGGTTATTGGGTACTAATACAGCACTGCTGATTAAATCCCCACATTGCGCATGTAGATATGCGCTTAATTCTGAGAAGTAGAAAGTATCCCCGAAGTCCCAATTGTTTACGTTAAAATAAGTGTTCATTGCGGTTAAAACTGCACTTCTAATTTCACTATCACTCGCACTAGTTGTACTTGATTTAATCACTTTAATTGTTGCTCTTAATGCTTCATCTGCTTTAGGACCAAACAGGGGTTTGAAGACAACACTATTTAATACTACGCTATCACTCAACATTTTATAGTTATTGATATCACCATAATCTTGGCTAAGTTGGTTGATAGTAGGAACATTCGGCTTGGGCACAGTTCCAGTAGTATCTTGAATATAATTGGTATATGCAGTGTAATAACTCTGTGTTACCAAATATAAGTCAATGATGTTTGTAGTGACAGGATCAATACGAGTAGTGTTATCACTATTATGTCTATATTGGAATTTAATTCCTTGTCTGCCCGGCTTCATTGAATACTGAGGTTGTACAATCATTGAGTAAGATGGGGTTAGACTATTTGGATCTTGCACACTCTTATAGAAAATATTCTCATCAAACGCATAGTAAACTTGTTCAACCGGATAATCATATTTCACTTGCTCAATCTGCGGAAGAGTTGGGTAAGCATAAACAATAGTACTGCTAGGAACAATATAGTTTCTAGTTAAGTTGATCGGATCTTGTACGGTTTCAAAAAATGTGTAGATACCAATATTTGTAGCACCATTTACATATCCACTTACTTCATTGAAGTAGTCTGGATTTGTTATAATCTGTTGATTATTTTCGTCAGTAGCTGCCACTTGCACAGAAAACTCATTAATATAACCATCTGGTAGGGTAGGTTGATCAATGATATTTACTTTATAGTCTTTTCCTAATGGATATACACTATTGGGTTGCGGATTAATACCCAATACATTTACATAATCTTGCACGATCTTTCCTGAGTATGGATCGTAAATTACTTGATTTGCGGGAGGAGCAAATCTAACATCAGCAACACTACCAAAGTAATAAATCAATTTTCTATAAACAACAGAATATCTACCGTTACCAGCACTTGTAAACTTTACATAATAGTTACTGTCATCATATGTAGAGATGAACCATCTCTGCTGGTTGATCAACAATGAGTTATTGAATACCAATGTGAAATTCTGATTAAGCTCCATACGTATGATAGCTTCCTGTAACAGTGTCGTGGGAATAGCATTATCAAATACAGGAATAACAGTGTCTAATATAGCGCCATCGGGAACATAACCATATACTTTTACAGGTCCTTGTCCATTCGCAAAGCTACCATTTCCATTATTACTACCATCTCCTACTACATTTAATACTGTAGTCCAGATGTATGAGGTGTCGCCAGGACCCGGTATACCAGGCTGCAATCTATTTTGACTGTCAAAATATTGTCCGGTTGGTGCAGCAAACTTAAGCATAGCACCATTTGTTATGTATTTGATGTTAGTTGTAGCAAAAGTACCAATACTAGTAGGAGACTTGACATTACCGATAAGAGTATAAAAATACCCGGTCTCAGCACTAGTATCTACTGTGCTAGTTGCCCAATAATAAGAACCATCTGTAAATGGAGTAGGAGCTAGTGCCTGATATCTAGGATAGTATTGGGTATAATACTGATTGCTATTATTTTGCGCCAATGCGGCCGCTAATTCATTAGTGAAGAAGCTAATAATATCACTTGTTGTATTTACAGATAATGTAAGGTTGCCTTGTGCATCATCCATATATATAGCGCCATCATTGGCATAACTATCGGTACTTGAATATTTTAGTGTAGGATCTAACAAATCTAAGTTCTTAGATATACCTACGCTGCTACGATTAATAGCCTTACTTTTGATGATAGAGCTATAAAGAGAATAAGGGAAGTTACTATAATCTTCACCGTTTACCATGCGATTCTGTGTGTAGTAACGAGTGGGGGCGCGCTGCTTAATGTCTGCTAGACTCTCGCGCGCCTGCGCGTTGTTCACGACAGCTTCTAAGCTGAGTCCAATAGTAAGTAATTGATTTTTTCCTGTTCTATCAATATAGCTTATTGAAACTGAAACTCCGCTTAAAGCAGTAGGGTCAATAGTGTATGTGAGAGCATTGCCTGATCTTACATATGCTCTAAAATTACCAACAGGAATTTTACTAAACACATTGTCACCGAACACATAACTTACAGAGTCGTTGAACCCGCTATTAACTGCAAAAATAGTTTTATTACTAGATGCATTTTGCAAATATGCGTCAGAATAAATGTTGTCTACTTGCTTCCATTGTGTTCTAGAACCGTCGCTATTGAATTGGTACAACCAGGTGTCAGTATTGTTGATTCCTTGGATATTGCCAATTGGAATAACTTGATTACTAATTTGCTGCTGTAGCGTGAAGTCATAGTTTACTAGTGACCCTTGCTTGAAATAGAAGAAGAAGCCGGTGTTAGGACTACCAAATCCTAGTTTATCGTTACGATACAATACGTTTAACTTACCATTTGGGGCCGGGGGAACTTCATACACATAGCTCTTGTCAACCGAGGTGCCACTTACTAACTCAAAATTCATATTCACGCCATTAACTGTTGCGTTGAACGGTACAACCGGCAATGCATTAGGAGCGATTTGAATACTATATTCGCTGGTAGTTACACCCAAAATATCTTGAGTGTTTCCTGGATTTCCTATTCTCTGAGCGTTAATGAAACATGCATTCCAAATACTGTTCATCTGTTCTAACCAATTGGGATTGGCAGGATCGTTCCACAATATAGTTTGGTTGCCTAAGTTTGCGCCATTGATGTCAGTAATATTTTGAGTAGTTGCAAGGCTGGTAACTTTTAGATAACCCTGTCCTGCAAGATTTCTTTTTGGAGTATAGCTAACAAGATTTGCAAGCTTGATAACACTGTCTCTACGTTCAGCCGTGTCAATAAAGTTCTCACGGGCGTTTAAGTCGTCACGAAATGCTAAACCCTGACCCATGAATGCGATAACGTCTAATAGTGCGATGAACTCGCTAGACTCAGTGTAGTCATTGAAGTTTTCCGGGTAATAGGTTTGTAGGTAGTCAATGAATGCTTTACGAAGTGTTTCGTAGTCATAGCTTTGGAAGTCAGCTTGGTTATAGGTTTGATAAAACCTCTTCCAGTCATTGATACCAAATAACGCCGATTGCCTAGAACTTTTTGCCATATTTTTACTCTTTTGGTTATAATATATTTATCATAAGCAAAAAAGTGAGTTTTTGTTATACTGCGGCTGCTCTGTTAGTTTGTTGACTGAAATAGATAGCTTGGGTAGTAGGATTATTGAACGGAGCGATAGAAATTTCTACTTCTAGCAACACTCCGTTATTTTGCGGAAAAGCTTTAACAATTCCTAATTCTATTCTAGGATCTTGTGCTGCTACTCTTCTGATTTCTCGTTCTAATGCAGTTTGATTTTCAATAGTATTTGGTTCAAATATAAAAGTATAAAGTGTCGTACCATAACCAGGTTGCCCTACTTTTGAACCTAATGGAATACTTAATGCATTGATAAAATCCTGTAACACTAGCTTATAGTCAAACAATTTAAACTTGTTACCAAAGAATAATGATGTAAAGCCAGTAGGAAGTCCATACGGATTAGTTAAATCGGAAATTTGATTATTAGTACTTAACGGACTACATGCGTTTTGTGTACTAAATCCACTGTAAGTAGGCATATTATATTCCCTTCTGCTTTACTAGTGCTAAAAATTGCTCTGGTGTTTGTGCCGCGTTTACATTATTTATCGCTGTGTTTACTGCACTACTTGTTGCATCAGTTTTAGCATCTAGTGCTCCGCTCATTTGTTTTAACGCATTAGTATACGCAGGGTCATTTCTGGCTTTGTCAAATATATCATATGCTGCCTGAGTCCTGGGATCGTTCGGACCATACTGTTTAACAGCATCATCATATGCTTTCATTAACGGATTAATTTTATCAAACTGGGCCTGTAAATCGGATCTAGCTTTATCTAACGCAGCAGTTGCTTTTGCTAGATTTTCTTCTGCGGTTTTCTGTGCATTTATATCAATTTCACCTACTAAGTTTGGTGCAGGAATCTTAGGATCGCCTAATACACTCTTGATTGCGCTAGTAACTGATGTACGATCATTCGTATTGAATCCAACACTAGGGAGTGAGATTGATCCGGGCACACCGTTTGTCAATGAGCTTATAGCAGATTGCAATTGCGCTATAGCACCAACTGGCAATCCTGCGCTGGCTAATGAAGTCAATCCATTAAGTTCATTGGATACGATTCCTAAAATTCCCGCAAATGCACCTTTATTCGATCCGCCAGTTAAACTGCTTGCGCCTCCTATTTTACTTAGAGAGTTTGCTGTGTTGGCTATACTACTTAAGGCTTTTGTTGCGCTAGCCACAGTTCCTGCGCCATTCATAAGCGCAGTTGTAGCACTGCCTATATTGTCCTTTAAGGCTGACACACCCGGAATATCGTTAATGGCATTAGGTGCATTATTAATTACGTTTGCAACCGTATTTAAGCCTCCGGCTAGATTGTTTAATCCACTAGCTAATGCAGAAGAAGTTGCTGCTTGCGCACCTTGTTGTACTACTGTTGCAGCGTTGCTCAATGCTGGCAATCCCCCTCCTGACTGTAATGTTGATGCTGCCCCTGCTACAGCGTTAACGTTATTAATAGCATGTTGTACTCCACCTATCGTTGTATTAAGCGGGGTGGAAGTAACACTGTTTTGTATAGTGTTAACCACTGATGTAACATTGTTTATAGTAGTAGTCACTGCTTTAGCACCATTAGCCAAATTAGATAGTGCGTTAGTTTTGGTAGTTACGGCACCAGTAATACTAGATACAGTATTGTTTATAGATGATACTGCACCAATCGCGCCATTGACTGCACCAACTGAACTTACAGTTGAGTTTACTACACTCGCGGTAGTGTTCAATATATCAGTCAACGCAGTGCTAGCACCTTTTGTTAATTTTCCTAATTGATTTAATGTTGAAGATCCAGCCTGACTTCCAGTTGTAGTTGCTACTGCCGCTGACGCTGCCGCATTATCTTTTGCAATCTTAGTAAGATTTTGAGGTACACCGGCTTTAAGTGGCTTAAATGAATTCTTTACTGCGTTAAATGCACTCGTTGCTACACCCTCAACTTGATTGACTAGCCCTGACAAACTAGGAACGCTGTTCATAGCAGAAAGTGCATTTTGAATTCCACCTAATCCACCAACGGCTTCTGTAAGTTGTGCAGCCGCGCCGCCGGCGCCGATAGTGCTTAATGCATTCTGTATTGAACCTAAAGCTTTGCCGGTGTTTAGTGCGCCAGCAGCGCCCAGTACTTGATTAGCTGTGCCTATCGCAGACGCGGCACCTCCTAATACTCCTGCTGCTGAACCAGTTAATGAATTTGCAAGACCAGTTGCCGATCCCAGTGTGTTAAGCCCGGTCTCTAACTGTCCAGCTATTTTTTGTATCGCATTATTAGCATTACCCAAGGTGCTTCCTGCAACGCTATTCAATGCACCTGCCGCCGCATTAGATACTGTTCCGCCGGCTGCTATACTAGATAAAGTACTTGATGCTTTATTACCTATTCCCGCTGCGTTAGCTACCTGTTGTATTGCGCCGACTGTTGGTCCTAATCCAACAGTTGCGACTGATGTTATAAGTCCTGCGATTTGAGTGGGAGCTTCTTTACCTGTAATTGCACCTATAGCACCTAATGCAGTTTGTGCTTTTTGCATAGTATTCACTAGTGCAGTTGCCTGAGCAGTTGTGTTTTGTACTAGTGATGTTAGATTAGTGACACCATTTACTGAACCACTGAAAACACTGTTTGGCATAGCCTGTGATAATGGTTTACCACCTTGCGCAAGAGCGTTTACTAATGTACCTGCGCCCGGTTTTAATACTCCACCAACCTCAAGTTGCGCCGCGGTCATAGCTAGCGTTCCTATTGCTGCAACAAACCCTTGTGCAGTTTTTATGATTCCTGCTCCAGACTTAGTAACCGATGCTAACGGACCATTAGCAGCTTGTGTAGCAGTTGATGCGACTGTTGCAGCCGTTACATTTTTAGTCACTGATGTAGATACACTGGGCGCATTGGTCGGTGCGCTAGCAACTGTTGCAGTAGAAGGAGCCGTTGGATTAGTTGCTTGTGCTGCTTGATTCGTTGCTTGAGTTGCACCGGCAGCCGGGGCCGGCAAGTTGTCGCTAGCATTAGTTGAAGTTTTTATATCTACGCCCTGACCAGCGTTAGCCCATGGCGCATGTGCCGGTGCTCTACTTGTTATAGTGAGTAATTTACCGGGAGCGGCCATATAACCTTTTTCTTCATCAAACAGTGTATCCGTTTGTGCTACTAGTGGAATAGGGTTTACACTTGCGGGGCTAGTGCCAGGACTGCCACTGTTTAGATTTACTTTACTACCGTTAACATATGCTTGCCCACCGCCAACTAGACTTGCATCGCCTCCTGCCCCCCATGCGATTGCGCCGCCAGCTAATCCAGTAATCTTACCTGTTGCTGCAAGTGCCAAATCACTAGCGGCTCGCATTTGAGTTTTCTCTTCGCTATTAGTCTGTATATTCTTTGCTTGAATATTCAAGTTCTCGTTAGCATGAATATTAATGTTTCTGTCACTATGTAAGTTGATATCTCCGTGTGTTCTAACATTGAAGCTGTTAGTAGAATAGATATCCACTGTACCTTCTTTACCTAATTCTACATAACTCTGCCCATTGCTGTGTAGTATCATCAATGTTTGGCCATCGTCACTCATTAATATCTGGTGACCTAACGCGGTTCTAATTCTAATTAATTGATCTTTACCGATGATGTCTCCATCGTCCATAACGATACTATGCCCGCCGCGACGAGCAGTAACTTTTAGTTTAGTAGGATCGGCATTGTCTCCGATATTGGATGGCAATGTACTATCATCATAACCACCTTCATAAATAGGTCTACCGGGACTAGATACACCCCATCCTACTCGGCTTGCGGGCTCTCTGGAAGCACTTGAGCTAATTGGGCCACGCACAGGATCTCTCAAAATGCCCTGCTGCATCATAATGCTTGCAGCATAGCTATGCACTGGTCTGGTGCTATTATTAAAATCAGGACTATCAACCTGTCCTTTATTATTAGTATTCATGTTAGTTACGGGTAGTTTAGTTGCCCCACCGTAACTCTTGGCTTCGCCTTCATTGGCTATAATATTATCGCTTGCACCAATTGCCGGAACCATGTGTAATACTTCAGGTTCTGGGATAGCTCCTATATAGAAACCATAATTCAAATCACCATTAACAAATATACATACAACTTTAGTTCCTATATCAGGTGGAGCTTGCCATTGTCCATAGCTACTGGGATTACTGGTATACGCACCATTGTCGTCTTTTGCTGAGCCTCCGGTTGCTCCCACTTTACCAAAAAATGAACTTAAAAAACTAACAGAAACCCAGTTGTCCCCGCTATCGCTGTCTTGCGGGTTATTACTATCATTTAATAGAACTCTAATTCTGCCTGATCTATTTGGATCAATGTTATCTTTTACAGTACCTATGACCGGAAAATTATATTTTGCCGAAGAAGTGGCTACTGGATTAGCGGATTTAAGTTGTCCTGTTGTTTTAATTATATTATGCGGCATTTATTGCACCTTACGTATCTTTAGTTGGTTGAGGTTTTGTAGTAGGCTGCGCACCACTTCCAGATGTAGGAGTATTAGGGGTTGTATTGCCGCCCGGCGTAGTAGCGGTATTACCTGAGTTTGATGTCTGCGTTGTAGCACCGTTTGGCTGGGCGCCGACAGTCATAGCAGCTTGAGTAAGTTGTTGTGATTCTTTATTAGCATCATCTACTGTAGTTTTTCCAAATTCAGCCACCGCTGTACTTAATTTTTGTGTAAACTTACCATCTCTAAACATATGTTCAATTAAAATAACATGGTACGCAACCCCTTGAATTTGTTTTTGTAATGTAGTAGTAGGATACTGCCAAAACAGAACACTGTCATTTATACTCATTATACCTTGACCGCTAGTATTAGGATACAGATTACTATTCAATGCATAATCAACCGCTTCTTTAAAATCTATTTCAATAAACACTTGTCCCCCGCTTGGATTAATAGTGAACTCGGAAGCATCAGGATTTTCATGACTATAAAATTGATCGTATACAGTGTTTTCACTTGAACACGGTTCAGTACAAAGAAAGTCCGGGTCACCTAAAATAGTTATTTCACCCCTAGCGTATGAACCCGGATCATATAGTGCTGTTAATACACTATTTTGCGCCTCACCCCCTAAACCAAGCCATCCGGATTTATCCATTGAACTTTTTAATGACGGGGGTATGGGAACTTCAGCCGGGCCAGGTGAAGCGGTTGTTTTTGGTGTTCCTTGAGCATCTTGTACATCAGAATATTTTTTACCTAAATTAGGGGTCAATCCGGTTTGCTGATATGCAGTGTCTAGCTCTATTTCGTATGACAAAACCTCACTGTTTTCTCCTGTATACCAATACTTGTATCTTTTGTGTGGTCCAGGATAATAATTTCCTCCGTCATTGACGAATACACTGTTTACAATGGGAGTATTATAAGGTTGAATAATATAGTCAATCTTATAAGCCCAGGATGATATAATAGGATCCCAGTCTTTAATAGTTAACTGACAAGACACATTAAACCATGAGAATGCTTTTGGATTAGTATTGTTTTTACTATTAAAGTTTTTAAGCTGCGGGTCATTCTCAACAGTACTATCATATACCAAATTCAATGCGGTTTCCATATATTGACTATGCTTGATTATATCATTGATAGCAGAAACAATAGGATACTGCGGTGCGATTTCTAATTTTTTCTCATCTGTTTTAGGTTTTGGACTAGAATTTTCAGTCTTGGGATTTACTTCAGCAGTAGTTTTTGCAGTACTTTGTGGATACTGTGATTTATTCAAATCGGCTTGACTAACAGTTTTAGCTGTTTCAATTGCAGCAGTATTTCCTAAATAGATCAATCTATATTCGTTGGTAACTCCTATTAATTTTTTATCTAGTTTGTCTTTGTAAAACTTGTTAATTGAAGTAAACAGTCCATCTAATTGCTCTGCCACAGTAGCGCCAGTTACTGTGTATTTTTCTGGAGTGACACCATACTGTGTGCCGAACCCAGTGCTAGCCGATGCATTGACTGCGGTAATATTATATTGAACAGCTTTACCATCAATCTTAAATTTCATATCAGTGATACTAACCACATAATATTGCTCAAACAACACCCCATTTGTACCTCCACTAGGATCTAATACCGATATTACAGGACCTGAGGTGCTTTGAATGTTTTTAATTTGAGTGTTCTGCGTAGCAATATTACCATTGTTATCATACCCTAAAAATTTTATTCCTAATATATAAATTGATCGTAATGGATTTGCAGGGACCTTACCATTTGCGGTTGTCACATAATTAGAAATTTGATCCTGAACTCTACGTAGATTACTTAAAAAAGAAAATCCATATGGTTCGGTTATCGTAAAAGTAAAATCAGTCACATTAGCAGTTGGTGCGCCGTTCGCTTTGGTACTAATAGATTGCTTCATCGTTAAATTATCTATACCATAATCAAACTGAAAGCCAGTGGCTCTGAGTTGAGATTTGTTATTATTACCGCCACTTTGAGCAATCAACATAGCGCCGCCACCTTTTGGGTTATCCGGGTTGAACATTCTAAGATTTTTTGCACCAGACTGAATAAAATCATTTGTTGCATCCGGAGTACATGCATACATACTAAGCTGATAATCATAGCTAGATAATGATGCCAATGGATTGTTCAATCTTTTTCCAGGACCAGTGTTTGTTTTTATCTTTGCTGTGCTATGATAGCTATAATTATACCCTTTAATTTTTGCTCCCGCTGCGACGGTTTCCGACGAGTCGGCAGGTTCAGTTCCAGCAGGAGCCGGGGCTCCTGCGTTTGATGCAGTATCATTAGTTGGGGATGGAGTGTTTTGATTAGTTGGATTACTAGCATTGTTGGCTTGTCCGGCATTTGTGTTATTGGGTATAGGGGCTGAACCAGCAGTATTAGGTTGCTTAATACCACTATCATCGTTTGCAGCACCTGCTAATTTAGAAGAATTACTAGCAGGAGTGGTGGGAGCTGGTGTAGCGGGAGTTACCGGTGTAGGAGTAGGTTGAGCAACACCTTTAGCTTGCACGCTTAATTGGGTTAAATCAGCTTTACCGTTAGAATTTAAATAATTAGTTATAGCAGCAGCATCGGTGCTAGAAATGTCACCTCTATTTACTGCTCGTGTAATTTGGCTATTTACTGTAAATATAACACCTTGACCGTCAGTACCAGACTCGGCTCCTATTGTTTGACTAGTAGTATTAGAAAATACCCTAATGCTTACAAAACCAGAACCTGTTGCAGTATATAAAATAGTATAGCCATTGACTGTTACTGAATTCGTTGCTTCCATATTAAATTCCTAAAACTAGCCTCAAAGTATCTAGTGTAGGTATGTATATAGATATTCCCGATACAAAATTAAAGTAAGGATCAGGCCCAAGCAAATTAGGATTTCGTTCAGCAAACACCCACCATAATCTACTGTCACCATACAAGTCATATGCTAATAGATCAGGTCTATACTGATATGTAGGTGTTATTGTAAAATAAACATCACCGGGTACTGCTGGGATAGATTTTGCATTCCAAACATCTAAATAATAGTTATTTACGATGTTTGTGTCACTGTATGGACTAGACTTTGGATATAATGCTTGGTTGCTCATTACCAGAAACCTCCTTTACCGTTACTTGATCCTAACAACAGATTTCCAGTTGCATAGTCAGTAAGGCTAAATTTATTGCTAATATTATCTCTGCTAATAATAGGCACACACGAGACAGACAACGTTATTTTTGAAGGGACCCATGTAGGTGGGACACTAGCAGATTGCTGTGTAGAAGTAAAAGGTTTCTTTATTGCCTTCCCGCCTTGTGTAGCAGCAGTTCCTTGTAATCTAGTTTGTGCAGCATTTGATGGATCAATGGGGTCAATTTCTGGTTGCGTAGTTCCTGCAGGGCTAGCACCAGTAGTTTTTATATAATCAACATCATTTGGTAAACTATAATTAAATCCTGATATAGCCAATGGTAAGTTGTCAAATTGATAACCACCTAAACCATATATATAGCACAATGGGGGAGGAGTTCCGTTCTTAGGATAACTATCTTGGCCATAGAACATTTTTGTCATTGATCTAAAGAAATGAATAACTGCTAATATATAGTTTGCTTCATTTACATCCTGTGCAGTAAAATCACATGTGATTTGTATATTGTCAACCCCGCTAGACTGGTACTGGAAAACTTTATAGTTGGTGTGAGTCAACTGCATAGATTCATAGTTTGCAGCATAATTAACTTGAATCTGAGGTGTATAGGGAAAAATTACACCGTCTGATTCTTTTAATGGTTGCAGTATACCAGGTGAAGTAGCTTTGTACAGGTAGTTTGCACTAGGGGCTAATACTAATCTTACTCTCCAGTCACCTGCTTTAGCTGCTGCATTAGATTGATCTTGTGATGTCGCTGAAGTAATTGCTTCCTGCTTAGCACCGGTCAATCCTTTTGCTGCGGTTACGACAATTTGTTCTTTTGGTCCTGTATAAGGTGCATTGTCTTTTAAATATGCTGCTCTAGCAGCTTGGTCACCGGGATTCAATGATGCAACTTGTTCGGAAGTAAGATTAGGATCATAAATGTCCTGAATATCTTTACCTAATGGTAATGGACCAGTCTGTCCTTCAGGCGTTTTGGGGGCATTCTGTAAGTCACCGGTAGGAACTTGCACCGGTGGAACTCCGGCTAGTATCTCTTCGGTACTTGGAGTTTTAGGAGTTAATTGAGTGTCTCCGACCGGTACTGATACATTTGGTAAATTTGCATTGAGCGCACTATCATCAACCGGCGTTACATTACTAGGCACATCAGATAAGGCAGTAACTGCAGGATCACCCGTTGCTACTGGTGACGAATCCGGTACTGTGGTTGCTTGTGCATTACTTTGGTTAATAAGTGATTGTGCTGTCTGAGCCAGTGCAGCAGCGAATGTAGATAGTTGACTATCTGGAACAATAACTTGACCGCCATTATTAAACCCTATTGTAGTAGTGCCGGCTACCGGGGTAAGGTCGTATTGCCCGCCTAGAATATCATTTGGATCAATATTGTTTGCTGATAGTTGTCTTATTCCTTCCGGAACAGTAATACTAAAAGAAGGATTTGCAGGTAGGTTATTATAGGTCAAGGTGTACCCACCTGGTAAGCTTGCTGATATTGGTTGACCTTCAGGCATAGTTTTCCTCGTATAAATACTCAATACTATTTATCGCCTCAAAAAACTGCTATATTTACCCAAAGGTGTTGTAATTATACAACACCAATACTACAATTGTTACAACTATAAGGAAATACAATTGCGCAAGAAAACCACCAACTATCTCAACAACAAAGACATTCTCAAAGAAATCCACACTAGTAAAACAAGTTATTGTTACTTTGTGCAGCCAGAATACCACAGATATGATTTAATTATTGACATGCCCGATAGTGATATCAATACTAGTTTAGAGTATGCATTAGCACCAGAACAGATTCAACTAGCAAAAGAAATTAGAGCAACTAGACTATCAACAGAGACTGGCGAAAAAGTTCTACCAGAAAATATTGAAACTACTGATTTGATTTTTAGAGTAATGACCTGGGATCATGTTCCGCTAAGTCAAAAGCAACCTAGAAAAACTAACAAAAAGAAAACTGCAAAAGACATTTTTATATTTGAAGATGACGACAACGAGGACTTTAGTGACCTAGAAGATAAGTCAACTAAAGATGAAGTTGATGACTTAGTTCACGTTAAAGTCAACTTTCCCCCATTCCAACATTTTAAGCTTGATGAAACTAACACATTTAGATGTGTGGGTAAAAGTCATTGGGTAGGTGGAATAGAAAACGGATATTTCAGTAAAGACCATGGACAAATTACTAACAAGTTAGCTCGCATGTACATGATGTTATGTGAAAAGTATGCGATGAAGTTTAACTGGCGAGGATATACTTATAATGATGAAATGAAGGCTAGTGCTATATTACAATTGACATATGTTGGTCTTAGATTCAATGAAGCAAAAAGTGCCAACCCATTCGCTTATTATACTGCTGCGATTACAAATAGCTTTTGCCGTGTATTGAACACTGAAAAGCGTAACCAAAATATTCGTGATGATATTCTAGAAATAAATGGTCTTAACCCAAGCTTCTCACGACAAATGCGAGATTTTAGTAGTAAGAAATCTATTATTGACTGAGGTCCATTAAGTCACATACTCTACGCGATATCCTTTAAACCTTCCTTTAACGAACTGGTTCTTTCCTTTTGATAGCATGATATAAATTGTGTTAATTGAAAGACCCAGTTCGTTACAAACTTCTTTTAAATTACCACAAGACTCAAATATCTGGCCGGAGTTCGTTGTTATCTTAATTTTCCTAGCACGAGGATTATTACAGCCCGAAACATCATGATGGTTTTTTGATAAGAGATTGCGAGTTTGTTCAGAATGTACCTTTCCATACCTATGGTGTTTTGGTCCTGTCTTTCCGTACATATGATTATCAGGACCAGTCTGCTTGTAGGCTTTTCCTAACTTCGCAGTTTTTATAGTATTTGAAATTTTTAATTTTGCGCTGTTTGCTTTAACAGGATCTTTCCAATAAGACCCGTCTCCACCACCAGATTCCGGAATCTTGTTGGCCCATTCGTTGCTTTCAACTACATTCAATAATTTACTGTAATGGCGGCCCCAAAAGTTCAGTTCAGCTTTTGATCGGCATTCCTTAAGTATAACAGTTTTTATATCAGTTCCGTGTTTTTTAAGGTGTGCTTTCCATTCAGTACCAGAACCTGAATAGGCAAACGGATCTTTCGATGTGGTTTTTCCTAGGTAATTCAGCCCGGTTTTGTTGTGGGTCTTCTTGTACAAATAAATAATCATAGCTGATGCTCCATATAGCGTTAGAGTAGTTGGGGAATCCACTCCCGCGAACTACATCACATTATTTATACCAAAACTATTGTGTTTTGCAACAAATCGTAATATACTCATGTCTATGAATAACTTCTTTAAAAAAGCCGCAGTATTCACCGATCTTCATGTTGGTTTAAAAAGTAATAGCGTCTTGCATAACAATGATTGTGAGGATTTTGTTGATTGGTTCATTAGTAAAGCCAAAGAAGAAGACTGCGAAACATGTTTTTTCTTGGGCGACTGGCATCATCATAGGGCAAGCATCAATGTTCACTCCCTATCATACTCAATTCGGTTGTTAGAAAAATTAAATAATGCATTTGAAAAAGTCCTAATCATTCCTGGCAACCATGATTTATACTATCGTGACCGCAGAGACGTTCACAGTGTTGAGTGGGCTAATCACTTACCCAATGTGCAGATCGTAAATGATTGGTTCAACAAGGGTAATGTAGTCATCGCGCCGTGGCTAGTGGGTGATGACTACAAAAAATTAGCAAAGATGTCAGGTAAGTATCTGTTTGCTCACCTAGAACTTCCAAACTTTTATATGAATGCCATGGTCAAGATGCCAGATCACGGTGAACTTAAAGATGATGATGTTACTGGATTTGAAAAGGTATTCAGTGGGCACTTTCATAAGCGTCAAGCTCGTAACAACATCTGGTATATCGGTAATGCATTCCCGCATAACTATGCAGACGCAGGTGATGATGCTCGTGGTATGATGATTCTAGAATGGGATCAAGAGCCAGAGTTTCATTCATGGCCTAATCAGCCTAAGTTCCGTGTGTACAAATTAAGTGAGATTCTTGATAATCCAGAAGGATTGTTACTTCCCAAGTCTCACGTTAGGGTGCATCTTGATATTGATATCTCATATGAAGAAGCAAACTTCATTCGTGAAACACTTATCCCCACACATCAGCTTAGAGAAATGACACTTATTCCTATGAAACTTGAAGGTGTTGGGCAAGACTTGGCTCCAGGCGAATTAAAGTTTGAGAGCGTTGATCAAATCATTGTAGACCAAATCACCGCTATCGAAAGTGATTTCTTCGATCCCAAAGTTCTATTAGAGATTTACCGTAACCTATGAATAAGGAATAAATACTACTATAGGAGTAGTAACACAATATGGTACATAGACCTAAGAACCGCACAATTGACCAGATTATAGATGATTATATGTCTGCTAAAGCAAGAACTGACGTATTGGGTGTAGATTTCGTTCTTACGGAAGGGCAAAGAAATGAGCTCCGGGAGGTGATTACGTTCTTCGGACCAAATTCGCTTAGCCGAAGTAGAGCCGGCGGTGGCCTTAGCCAAAAAACATTAGAAATTATAATTCCCAGATTCTTAAAGTTTAATTTATCCGGATTTGTTGAAAGGCTGAACGCAATATCCAAAATGTCTTCTAAATCATCATGGGAATATTTCTGTCTAATATACGGAGAAGAAGAAGCAGCTAAGGTTTGGAAGAAAAAAGCGGACCAGTGCGCCTTATCAGAAGATAGGTTAGGCCAAGAACGCTGGGAGAAATGGCTTAACAAACGTTCCGGGAGCTTTCTTGATAGATGGACTTCTCAGTTGGGATCGGAAGAGGCGGCGGCAAAGTATGCTAATCTTCAACAAACACTGTCGAAAGTAAAAACGCTTGAGGGTTATATTGAGAGGTTTGGTGAAGAACTAGGTAGACAAAAATACGAAGAACGTTATAATAATGTCAACTCTAAAGAATACAAAACATATGCTAGAAAAGTACATAGACTGAGTGGGAAAATATACAATGAAAACATTGATATAATAAACCCAGAACGACACCCTAGGACATTAAATGGTGTTGAAGGCGGCTGGCAGCTTGATCATATCGTGTCCATAAAAGAATGCTTTTTACTAGGTAAACCAGCCGAAGAAGCAGCTTCTTTAGAAAACCTTAGAATGCTTCCATGGAAGGATAACTTAATGAGAAATTATATCAAAAATGTCAATAATACTTAAAAACATAACTCTTAGAAACTTTCTTTCGATCGGGGCGGTCTGTCAAGCAGTCAACTTTGATAGCAAAGAACTTACACTTATTCTAGGTGAGAACCTAGACCTAGGCGGCGACGGTGCTAGAAACGGAACAGGTAAGACAACACTGATTCAGGGTCTTACCTATGTATTGTTTGGTAATCCAATCAATCATATTCGTAAGGACAACTTGATCAATCGCACGAACGGCAAGGGTATGATGGTTACCCTTGAATATAGTTCTAATGGCATTGATTATAAGATTGAACGCGGCCGCAGACCAAATGTTCTAAAATTCTATGTCAATGGAGAAGAGCAGAAAGAAGACGAAAACAACGCTCAGGGTGAAAACAAAGATACTCAAAGAGAAATTGACCGCACAATGGGCATGACCAGCGATATGTTTAAGCATATCGTTGCGTTGAATACTTATAGTGCCCCATTCTTGTCATTACCCGGCGGTGATCAAAGAAAGATCATTGAACAGTTGCTTGGTATCACCTTGCTTAGTGAAAAAGCAGAGTTGATCAAAGAAAAAATCAAGACCAACAAGGACATCATCCAGCAAGAAGAATTTAGAATTAAGGCAGTTGAAGAGGCTAACAAGCGTGTTCAAGAACAGATTGATGCGTTAAAGCGCAGGCAGAATCTTTGGGTCAAACAGTATGATGATTCACTAGCTAAGTTAGTTGCTGACTACGATGACCTTAGTAAGATTGATATTGAAAACGAGTTGCAATTGCACCGTGAGTTAAATCTGTGGATCGAAAAGAAAAAGCAAAAAGACACATGTGATGCATTAATTGCTCGTCAGGTAGCTTGGAAGCAAAAGCAGGATAAAGATGTTCTAGCACTTCGTAACCGTTATAATGCAATGAGCCACATTGATATTGATAATGAATTGCAGTTACATAAAGACTTAGCAGAATGGAAGCGTAAGAAAACAGAAAGTGTTTCACTTTCCGCTACTAAAAGTAATCTTGAAAAGATGATAGTTAAGGATCAACAGACAATCAACAAATTGTCTAGTGAAATAAAGACCCTTGAAGATCATACTTGCTATGCATGTGGTCAGGAATTCCATGACGAAAATCACACTTCTGTTTTAGAAGCCAAGCGTTCGTTACTTGCTGACACCGAAGCAGAGTTTACCCAAACCCAAAATGAGATTGAAAAAATAAAAATTTCTTTAGAGAATTTGGATTTGGGTAATATGCCTTCTACACACTATCCAACTGAAGCTGAAGCTATTCGCCATAGCTCGGAAATTGAGCGTATTCAAAATCAAATAGACGATAAGCTTAATGAAACTGATCCTTATGCTGAGCAGATTTCAGAACAATGCACTTTTGATAGTCTAGGTCCTCGTCCGATCACTCATTACAATACCGAATCTGAAGCCATTGAACATAAGAGCGTAGTCGCTACTTTGATTTCGCAAATTGAAAAGAAAGCGGAAGAAACCGATCCATATCATGAACAAATAACCGACATGGAAAAGAAAGCATTGCAAGAGATTAGTTTTGATAAGATCAATGAACTAACCAAGTATGGTGATCACTTGAAATTCTTACAAGACCTGTTGACTAGTAAGGATAGCTTTGTTCGTAAAAAGATAATTGATCAGAACTTAAGTTATCTAAATAGTAGGTTGACAAACTATCTTGATAAGATTGGATTGCCACACACTGTAGTTTTCAAGAATGACTTGTCAGTTGAAATTACCGAACTCGGAAGAGAACTTGATTTCTACAATCTTAGTAGAGGAGAAATGAACCGGTTAATTTTAGCGTTATCATTTGCGTTCCGAGATGTGTGGGAAAACCTGTATTTTCCAATCAACACTATCTTTATTGATGAACTTATTGACAGCGGCATGGATACCGTCGGAGTTGAGAATAGTATGGCTATTCTTAAAGATATGTCCCGTAGACGCAATAAGAGTATTTGGCTCGTCAGCCATAGAGAAGAACTTGCCGGGCGTGTACCGCAAGTTCTAAAGGTAGTAAAAGAAGGAGGATTTACTACCTATAGCACTACTACTGAAATAGATTAAAAAAATTACCAGCACCGCATAGAAAGATAAGTTAGTATATGTCATCACCAAGTAAAAACAAAGGATCAAGTTTTGAGAGAGAAGTCGCTAAGTTTTTGAGCGACCTATATTCTGAGAGCTTTATCAGAGCGCCCGGAAGCGGCGCATATGTGGGTGGAAAGAATCAATCTCGCAAAGAGTTCTTACACGAAGGACAGATTCGCAGTTTCAAAGGTGATATTGTACCCGGTCAAAGCTTCACAAGGTTTAATGCCGAATGCAAATCATATGCAGACTTCCCATTTCATTTAGTAGTAGCAGGAGACTGCAAGGTACTAGAAGATTGGATTACACAAATGATGGCAGTCAGTGAACAAGATGATTTAAACATACTATTCATGAAGTTTAACCGTAAAGGTAAGTTTGTAGTAGTTCCATCAGATAAGACTTGGGTAACGGATAACTTTATTCATTACACTAGCAAACACGCAGGTGATTGGATCATTATTGAATTCGATCACTTTTTTAAGCACAACAAAGACCTTCTTAAAGTTTATTCAGGCTCACCATCTAGCTCATCACATTCCCTAACAGACACCATGTCATCTTCCCCTAATATACTCAACATTCAAGTTTAACCCACAGAACCCTTTTACATTGTTATGTTCGTAAGAACCTCCTTGAGGTCGCACCACAGATGAATGCGACTAGATTCTGGAGTATGCTTGGTCGCGAGGCTAAGGAACACCGACAGGGCTCTCGTTAGGTAGGCGAACCCTGAATGAGTCTATAGCATATATTCTGTCTTGACAGCTATAGAACATGCGTTGCAGAGTTAGAAGCTCACTACAGTCCCAGCAAACTTTATAGGGCAACCGGTAGCGTTACACAGCAAAAATCGCTAGTGTAACGGGGAACAGACAGCAAAGGATGACAGGCCATGGCATGGTTTATCATTGGTAGTGCCTCTCAGAGGCACTACCATGGCTTCCTGACCGGCATGTGTATTAGAAGTTAATTAATATAGAGCTACCGATTTAGTGAATAGAAAAGAATTGAAAAGAATAAACAAATTGAAAAAGGTTATACCGAATGAGCAAAGCGAATGAAGGTATAAGTTGATCGTAGATCAACGATGAATTGAAAAGAATATATCTTACATTGGCTGAGAATATTATATCCAAATCAGAAGAACGGCAATTGAGATTTCTTTGTGACATCCATGTGTTCTTCAATGATTTGTGAAATTGCGATTCTTTCTTCATTGGACATATTTAATATGTCCTCGTAGGAAGCTCCGCCCCTCATATGCCAAGCCATGTTTAGAGCGGAGCGTTTGATGTCAATCGTCTCAGTTTCATAGGTCTCAAAAAGCTTCTTAATCTCTTCGGGAGACGACCTGAGAAGCCTTAGGCGAAAAAATCAGCAGGGTTCAGCGTAATAGTCTGTTCAAACTGGTTTTGGCATGACGGGCAAGTAATAGTCATAGGCTTAATCTCGCTTTCGGCTCTAAGCTTTGCACTATGGTCTCTGATTGTAGTATATAGATTTCTATCACAATTCTTTAAGAAGTCTAAGATGAATTCTTTTTCTGTTACTTTCTGTGATGCCGGAGTCTGAATATAATCTACACTTTGACTTAACAGGTCCATAGTAAGGTCTGTGACTTTTTCTAGATAGTCCTGAACAGTTTTGTTGCGCTGGTCATCATCTTCGATAGTTTCAATTTGATTTAACACGCGCTGGAATTCAAACTGCTTTAATGAAGCATCGTTTACTGCTTTGTAACTTAGTGGCTTTAATTTTACCTTAAGATCACCTAAGTCAAGTTCAGTATCGAAGTCTGGCTTTCCAATAGTAGATAATACCCCTGCTAAATTGATCGTGTATGTTGAAGTGTCTTCACACTTTGGGCATGTGCTATCAAGCTCCATGTTACCTGATGCACTACTTGCAGTTTTAATTGCTACTAATATAGCGTCTAAGTCTACATTTGTTACTGCCCATGGATCATTGATGCATGGGATACAGCTACGAATCAATTCTGCAATTGCTGTTCCGTTAAACAATGCGTCAGGTGTTCTTACTGTGATTTCATCAATCGCAGTCATGGGATATACGGGAAGCTCGCCGTTTTCAGGCATATCAATTGAATTCTCAGGATATCCTGTACCATTACTAGGCAATTTGATATAAACTGCTGGTCTACGAAAATATTGCTTTAGTGGGTTATTGTCCATGTTCAGTCCTTAAAAGTAGTGGTTTTAAAATATAATAAATACAATTACTATTTAGTTGGGCAAATATACACATATTTTATTTTACCGGAATGTTTGATGGATCTAGAAACTTTAAATCAACTTGAACAAAGTTTAATGGAACTGCGTGACGCGGTTCAGCAAAATGCTATGTACTTGAATTCGCTCGGTTCATCCATGCGATCTATGGGAACTTCAGTAGATAGAAATACACAAAGTTCTAAAAAAGCAAGTGAAAGTGCTGAAAGAGCTTCCGAAGGCTCTAGTGATTTGGTTAAAGCATATAGTGATTCGGAAAAGCAACATCAAGAACGAGCCCAAAGATATAGTAATGCATTAGATAATGCCGGCGGGGCTGTTAAATCATTCTCAGTAGCCATATTATCAGCAGAAAATAGCCTATCAAAATATTCCTCTGGCGTAGAAGGTTTAGGTAATGCTACTGAAGCATTAACTAGAGGCACAGGTGGATTTACCCGAGGCGCCGCTTTAGGTGCAGTAGCGTACACTAAGTTAGTAAAATCTGCATTGAGTGTAGATGATCAAATAATAAATTTCAGGGATAGTTTTGTTGAGACAGCTGGCACATTGCCAATGACTACTCAGCAAATAAGATACTTGTCAGCACAAGCCGGTTTTACCGGCGATGATATGGCGAAGTTGTCAAAAAGAACTAATGAGCTAGGTGCAAATTTATTAGGTTTAGGAGGATATGCCGGGCAAGGCGCAGCCAAGTTCATGGATATGGTTGCGAATGTTCAAGGGGACGAAAGAAAAAGATTTTTACGATTAGGTATTAATCAGGAAACCTTACTAGACTATATGGGCAAGTATGTAGAAATGCAAGCTGCTCAAGGTAATGCTGCTAAAAATGCAGGAAAGCAAGGAAAAGAGTTAACACAGGCTGCTGAAGATTATGCATTGAATTTGTCTAGATGGTCCGCATTGACAGGTAAGAAGGCAGACCAGTTACAAAATACAGGTAAAGATGCGCTTGATACTGTAGAAGAAAAAATAAAAGAAATAGAAGAAAACGAAAAAATTCGTCAACTGCAAGCCGATATGAATGTGGCAGGAGCAGACAAAAATGCCATTCAATCTCAAATTGATCAAATTTATAAAGAAAGAGATTTAAGACAGTCATTTACTATTGCAATGGCTAATACTATGGGCTTAGAAGCTGCACAAGAACAAAATAAAGCAACTATAACTGGTTATCAATCTAGAACTACAGTTCAGCAGGCAATAGAAGATATTAAGAGTGCCTACATGAAGAGCGGAGGCAAAGAGGAAGACAAGATAAAAGCTGCTCAAGCAATGCTAGAAAGGTTTAAAGCTCAGGTTACTGATCCTACTATTGCTAATCAAATTCAGATAAATGGCGAAGAAATGTTGAAGCTTCTAACCGGTTACGGTAAAGATGCATTGGGGTTTGCTATTAATCAAACTGGTAACCTAGAAGATAAATTTAGAAAAATCAAAGAAGATCAAGAAAAAACAATAACTGATGACCAAGATAAGTTATCAAAAATATCAGCAGATATCAAACAGTTTGAGATTGAAACGAAGCAAAAATTTCAGAACTTTTTGCAGTTCATTGATCCATTGACCAACACATTTATTTCTTTCACTGCGCTACTTGGGTTGATGACTGCCGGTGGGCTACTAGGAAAAGTATTTAGTGGAGGGATCAGAGGTTTAGGTGGGGGAGCAGCCGCCGAAGAAGCCGCGTTGACAGGAGCAGCAGCGAACGGTGAAGCTAAATTGACAGGAAAAGCACTTCAAGACTCTCTTAAGGCAGAAAGAAGAGCGGCTGCTATTATCGAAACACAAGCAAAGAAACAATTAGGTAAAGAAGTTGCAGAAGAGGTTACTGAAAAAGGGTTCAAAAAGTTTATACCGAATGTTCTTAAGAAAAGTATAAAAGCCCTCCATCCAGCTAATATATTAAAGTCACTTAGTAAAAGTGCAACAAAAGTCGCTGAAGAAGGGGTAAAATCTTTATTAAAACCCGGTAGTCTATTAAAGATAGGAAAAAGTCTAGGTAAAGGCGTTGCCGGTATACTAGGTGGCGTTGCCCTAGACTATGGTTCTGAATATGCTAAATCGCAAGGTTATGAAAAAACAGGAGCAGCATTAGATATAGCCTCTTCAGCACTCACTGGTGCTAGCATTGGTGCCACTATAGGTAGTATTGTTCCGGGGGTAGGAACTTTAATCGGCGGTGCTCTAGGAGGAGTATTAGGTTCTGCTTACGGTTTATATCAGAATTGGGGAACACTAACTAAGTCAGATAAACCTGACACTACTAGCTCAATTGAAGCTTTAAAGTCTATATTAGACCAAATCAAGTTATTACAAAAATATGATTTTGATATGGCTAAGATTTCTAAGAATACAGAAGCACTTAATGCTTTTGTAAGCTCATTAATTATAATTTCTGGTAATGATCCTAATAGCCAAGGTAAAGCTGAAAGTATAACAGGGGCTATTGTTGAATTCTTGAATGCAAAGATTCCTATGGAATCGTTCATTAACTTTAGTAAACTTCCTCTTGATCCCGACAAAACAAAACGAAATGCGATGGCTTTTGTAAACTTCACACAAGCAATGAGTAGTTATAACGGAGTATCTAGTGGATTAGGCAATATAACTCATGTAATTGCATTAGCATTACAAGAACAGTTTAAAGTAAAGTTACCATTAGATGACTTCCAAAAATTTGCAGGAATGTCAATTGATGCTAAGAAAGCTGAAAGAAACAGTAAAGCGTTTATAAACTTTGCAAACGCAATGGCAGAGTATAAAGGTGGTCCAGGAATCGTAGATGTAGTCACAGCATGGGCTGGTAAAAAAGTCAATGAATTGTTTGGTCAGGATGGTCCTATTGATGCTTTCTCTAAATTTGCAAAAATGGACTTTGGGCCTAGAGCAAGTAGTAATGCTGATGCATTTAGAAAATATGCAGAATCAATTGGAATTATAAGAGACTCGCAAGCTAACCAAACCCAGTCGCAGGATTCTCAACCGGGAGCAGCTACACCTGGCCAAACACCGCAACAGCAACAATCACAACAGCCTTCTGTAGCTACTAGAGCGTACAATTTTGTTTCGGGACTAGGATCTTCAATCGGGGAGTTAGGCAGTAATCTTTGGAATGCTGCGTTTGGTACCGGTAAGCATGAACAAGGGGTTCGACCTGATGTCATAGGAAGAAAACAAGCACTAGAAAAAATTATGGGCAATAAGCTCGTTGTGTCTAGTGGAGTTCGACCGGGAACTCCTAATCATGGCAATGGTGCAGCAATTGACTTAGGTTTTAATTCAAATCCTATGTTAGCCCAATCTGAACAGAATAGAAATAAGTTGATAGCAAATGCTATCAACTTAGGATTTACTGGAATAGGCGCAGAGTACCATGCTTCGGGCGGAGCACATATCCACTTAGATACTAGTCACAATAAGTTAACTGGATGGGGAAGCGATTATACTGGTAAATCTCTTATGAGAGATAGTCCGTGGTTGTTCTCATACCTTAATCATGTAGGGGCAACAAAAGCACAACATGGTGGTATTTTTGACGAGTCATTTGACCCCCAATTACCGAAAGCTCAAAAACTAGCAAGCTTACACACTGATTCATTATTATCTAAGTTAGCAAAGACTAATGCAGACCAAATGAAATCTGTATTAGATTCTACGGTTACTCAGGATCATCATGATCATGATTCTGAAATGACGTTAGAAATGTATAATATGATTGATAGTAAACTGAATCATGTATTATCTGCCCTTGAGAATAGCCACTCGACCCACAATAAAATGTTAAGGAACATGGTGTAAGATATGGATCCAGAACAGGAAAATGAATTAAACCAAAAGATACTTGATTTGGGTAAGCTTATATCTGAGCAGGCAGGAATGTTTAGGAATAATGCTTCTAGTTATCAGCATGTAAGTGATTCTACGCGAGTATTCAACACTACAATTAATCAAAATTCTACTCAGCGTTCACATGATAACGAAGTAGATATAGAAATTGCCAATGAGAGTAAGAGAGCTAAGAAGCAACTAGAAGAGACTAATCAAACCAGATCCCAAGCATATGAAAAGTTAGGTATTGGTCTCAGAAGCTTTACTACAAATTTATTAAGCTCTAAAGATGGTTTAGAAAAGTACGGAGAAGCAGTAAATTCTTTCGGTCAAGCAGCCAGAGACGCAGGTAAAAATTATGGCATCTTGGGGGCAGTGTTTGGTACAGCGGCCGCTGTACTAGGTAAATTAACCCATGCAGTATTCGCAGTAGATGATAGCTTGTTAAAATTACGAGATTCTCTTGCAAAAAATGGAGGAATGTTTACTGATTCTACTACTAATCTAGAAAATTTTGCAATTTCTGCTAGATTTAGTCTTGATAACATGAAAAAATTGGGAGAAGAAGTAAGTAAAAGCGGTCAATATATGATTGCTTTGGGCAACAACTCTACTCAGGCACAAGAAAACCTATTTAAGTTAAACGTAATTGACGATTCAGTAAGACGACAGTATGGCTTAACAGGCATAAAGCAAGATTATTATTTGCGTTTGTCTGGGTTATATGCTGAACAGGTTTATGCATCTGGTCAAAAAATTCAATTTCAAAATATGACTGAAGATGAAAGGAGAGCCGCAACTAGAAAATATATTGCAGTGCAAACGACATTGAGCAGTCTCACTGGAAAATCAGCAGATACTCTTCAAAAAGAGGTTGATGAGGTTGAATTATCAACCGAAGAACAAGCTGCTACCGTAATGGCTCAAAATGAAATAGACAGGCTTAAAAAAAGCAAAGATCCTAAAGATAAAATTTTAGTAGAGAAAAAAGAGCGTGAACTAGCTAACAGAAAAGAATCCATTCGGGTATTTACATCATTATACGGTCCACATGTTGCAAACCAAATAGTAAGGGCAATGCGCCTTGGTTTTATTGATAGTAAAAACAAAGGACTAATGCAATTGCATCTTCCTAATGGGCAAGATCCTGTAACATTTTTTTCTAAACTACTCGACAGTAAAGACATTACTAATGATGCACTAGGTGCTGCAAAAGAATTAGATGTCGCATATGGTAAGATAGGCACCGGGTATTATAAGATTATTGCAACTTATCCTGAAATGTTAGAAACATTGGGTGGAGCAGATAAAGATACGCTTTCTAGAGTGGCATCGCGAGGCGGACAAGACTGGGAAAAAACAGCAAAAGAACAAATGGCAAAATTTGATGCACAGATGAACCAGCCGTTTGATGCTGATCCATTAGCATCCAGAGTGGAGCAATTGCGTTCATTAGAGCGCGAAAGCCAAGCATATATTCAAGGATTTTTAACAAGCATAGATCCACTAAGACATCCATTTATTTCACTCAAAGATGCAGTAATAGCGGCAGGTGTAGCATTAACGTTATATGCCGGAACTAAGATAGCAATGAGTGGCTCCGGCAGCAAGTTACTAAGCAAAGTTATAAAACCGTTTAAGAGTAAAACCGGCTTACTAGCAAGCGGGGCATTGTTATCACTATTACCGTTTGGTGCTTCTAGTACATCAAGTAGTGACACACTCAAATTACCTGATATCAATATGCCTTCAGATCCGCAAGTAGATGCGATATTAAATAGTGCAGGGGTAGCTACTCCGACGGATAATACTAGTGTTTTTACTACCCCTACACCTACTAGTGTACCTCCTTCCGATCCTAATAGTATTCACACTGCGCCTTCTGCAAAAACACCAGATAAATCTACTGCGGTAGTTGATAAAAAAACTGATACTACTCGGAAAGAAAAAGCTGAGGTAATAGAAAAAAATAAGAAGACGATTGAACTTATCGGTTCATTGAATGTTAATGGTGAAAAGGTAAAAACTAACTTAGACATAGTACGACAGTACCTCACTGTATTAGGAAGTGTAGAACCTATAAAACTATCAGGAGATGATTCGCTAGAATTGATCAAAACACTCGCTTCTTTTGAAGCCAAAATGCTTAATGAGCTAGTTGAGTTCGGTAGAGTCCCCCTTGATCCTATAGGAATACGAAACAATGCAACTGCACTTAGTGGGTTTTCTGCTGCATTAGCCGGATTCAAAGGTGAAGGAAGTGCCATCTATAATGCACAAACAATATCTTATACTGCGCAGGCATTCTTGAGATATCAGTTGCCAATGGATGATTTTGTTCGTTTTTCTAAGTTAGAACTTAATCCGATCAAGGTTGACAAGAATGCTAAATCATTTGTCGCGTTTGCAGATGCAATGGGTAAATATACCGGCGGTATAGGCATACTAGATACTATCAGCACTATTGCGGGCGCAAGACTAGGTAGATTATTCGGGGAAAAGGGACCCATCGAATCATTCATGGAGTTTGGAAGAAAGTCAGATTATGGTGATTTTGGTACTAGGGCAGCACAAAATAGTTTTGCTTTCTTGAGTTTTGCTAAAGCAATGCGTATATTATCGGGCGGTAGCACAAGTGGAACTAAAGGCGGAGGCTTTTGGAATACAGTCGGTGATATTGCTAAAACTGGACTAAACTTAGCTGCATCTGTAGTAGCCGCCCCTGTTATTCTAGGATCATATGTTGCCGGTGCTTTGGGAGACATCGTGAAAAAGATTATTGGTGTTGAAAGTGGCGGAAGAGCGAATGCCGCTGCTAAAACATCAAGTGCATATGGATTAGGACAACTTACAAAGAGTACATTTGAAGGATTGACAAGACAAAAAGGTAGTCCACTAGCAGGATTAACTTGGGAGCAATATAAAGCTGATCCTAACATACAAATGAAAGCAGTTAATTACCTGGTAGGACAAGAAGTTGACTTTTTGCAGAAAAATAAAATACCTGTTAGTGCTACATCAGTATACCTAGCTCACTTTTTAGGGCTTGGTGGGGTAAGAAATCTATATAGATTCCCGAACAATACCCCAATAAGTCAAGTAGTCTCTGGAGCCGCAATGAGTGCAAATAGGTCAGTGTTTTCTAAAGCGTCTACTGTAGGAGGGCTTAAGCAATGGTCTGGTAAAAAGATGGGAGAACCCGACAATGTTGCAATGGCTAGATACGGGGGAACATTTTCTGGACCTACTAACGGATATCCAATGGAATTGCACGGTACAGAAATCGTTATTCCACTTGATCAAAACAGTATTCTTATGAAATTGGCTACACAATCACATACTGATACAGAAAAGCTTAACACAAAAAAAGCAGAAAGTAAAGCAAGTAATATAGGTCAATTTACAAAAAAGACTGCATATCCGGGCAAGAAAAAAATTGACAAGAAAATGATATCGGCACTGAGTAATAAATTTGATAGAGTTATTTCTACTATCGAGGCAACTGACGGTATCAACAAGAAGATATTGAAACATTCAGCAATGTAACAATAAATACAATATTGAGAGACTTTTGGATATGTCATATAAGAGAAAATTTTTAAACAAAAGCGGTGTTAGTAGTCCTATATCAGGTGTCAATAGTAATAGTGGCGCTTGGAATGGAATGAATTCGACCCCGACCGGTGGTTATAATAATACTGAGTTTGGGTATAAGAATTATATGAGTAGACTTCCTGAAGTCTATACTGGTCACCCAAACAGAATTGAACGCTACAACCAATATGAAATGATGGACGTTGATGCTGAAATTAATGCATGTTTGGATATCATTTCAGAATTTAGTACTCAGCGTAATGAGCATAACAAAACACCGTTTAGTTTTGAGTATAAAGAAGAACCTACCCCACACGAAGTAGAATTGCTTACTAAGCAACTACAACAGTGGTGTAAACTTAACGAATTTGATGTTCGTATGTTTAAAATTTTCCGTAATGTTATCAAGTACGGAGATCAAGTATTTGTTCGTGACCCAGAAAACTTTAAACTTTACTGGGTAGACATGGTTAAGATCATTAAAGTGATCGTTAACGAAAGTGAAGGTAAGTTACCTGAGCAGTATGTAGTTAAAGATATCAATATCAACCTACAGAACTTGAGTGTTGCACAAAAAACGAATACCGACTTTGCAGCCAATCCGGCAACTGGATTGGGAGGTTCAGGCGGTGGCACCAACACTCCTTATACTGTTCCTGCAATGCCTTACAACACAACAGGGTCACGTTTTACATTAGGGCAAAGTGAGTCTGCTATTGACGCTAAGCATGTAGTTCATTTAAGCTTAACAGAAGGACTTGATAGATTCTGGCCGTTTGGGCAATCAATTCTTGAAAACATCTTTAAAGTATATAAGCAGAAAGAACTATTAGAAGACGCGGTATTAATCTATCGTGTACAGCGTGCTCCTGAGCGCAGAATGTTCAAGATTGACGTTGGTAATATGCCAAGTCACTTAGCAATGGCGTTTGTTGAGCGCGTGAAGAATGAAATTCACCAGCGTAGAATTCCTAGCTTGTATGGTGGACAAAGTATCGTTGACGCTACATATAATCCTTTATGCTTGGATTTGAATACTAAAATTCCTCTATTAGACGGTAGAACATTACCACTACAGGATATTATTTCCGAATTTGAAGCCGGCAAGGAAAACTGGGCATACAGTTGTGACCCAGAAACTGGTAAGGTAGTTCCTGGGGTGATCAACTGGGCCGGAGTTACTAGAAAAAATACTGAAGTTATTGAAATTACTTTTGATAACGGAAAAACTTTAACTTGTACTGCTGACCACAAAATACCAGTATTTGGAAAAGGTTTTGTTGAAGCACAACACCTAACAGAGAATGATAGTTTGATTTCGTTTAACACACAAAATAAACCTATATCAGGTGGAAAGACAAATGAGTATCAACAAGTATGGGATCACGAATCCAAGTCTTGGGTATGGACTCATAGAATGGTAGGTGAGTTTTTCCGAGCAAAGGGTAAACACCAGGAGTTTACTTATCTTACCGAACA
>JGI24890J29729_1000083_pt1 | contig 79289 bp, 75 predicted proteins | sample FreactcultureFD7_FD_29729 | JGI IMG/M metagenome (IMG submission 29729)
GAACTCCTCCTCTCCCGCAGCCTTCTCCCCAACGTTGTCCATACATCCCTTCTTCGCCGCGCCATCCACACATCACAACTAGCTTTAGATGCTGCCGATCGCCACTGGATTCCAGTTCGCCGTTCATGGCGCCTCAATGAGCGTCACTACGGTGCCTTGCAAGGAAAAGATAAGGCTCAAACTCTCGCCGAATATGGCGAAGAACAATTTCAATTGTGGCGTCGCTCATTCGATGTTCCACCACCACCGATAGATGACAATGACGAATTTAGTCAGAAAAACGATCCTCGTTACGCAGATCTAGGAGCGTCACTTCCAAAGACTGAATGCCTTAAGGATGTTATCGAGCGCATGATTCCTTATTGGACTGAATCAATCATCCCTGACTTGAAGGCTCACAAGACAGTTCTTGTTACTGCGCATGGAAATTCACTTCGTGCACTTGTAAAGCATCTTGATGGAATTAGCGATGCTGATATTGCTGGACTTAATATCCCAACAGGAATTCCATTGCTCTATGAACTCAATGAATCATTTATGCCAGTAAAAACCGGCGGAGAATATTTAGATCCAGATGCAGCAAAGGAAGCTATCCAAGCTGTTGCAAATCAAGGTAAAAATCAGGGAAAGAAATAATTAATTCTTATCGTCTGCGTATTCGCCAGTAACTAAGAAGTAGACTCGATGGCTAATTGAGACTGCATGGTCTGCAAATCTCTCGAAGTAGCGACCAAGCAAAGTCATGTCAATAGCTGTTTCGATTCCGTGGCTCCATTCATCGCCCAACAGAGTTGAAATCAAAAGACGGTGGAGTTTATCCATCTCGTCATCGTCAGATTCAATTTCAAGAGCTCGAGTAAGGTCGCGGTACTGGAGAACTGTGACCATTTTTTCCATGATTCGAGCACTTGCGTTGGACATGTTGTCGATTGTTGTAGAAAGAACATCAGGAACAGCTTTGTTTGGGTAGCGCATGCGTGCAAGCTTTGCGATGTGGTGTGCAAGATCTCCCATACGTTCAAGATCTGCAGAAATTCGAAGTGCTGTGACAAGAGCACGTAAATCAGATGCAACGGGTTGTTGGCGAGCCATCAAATTGATGATGCGTGCATCTAAATCATGTTGGGTGTGATCGATCGTGTCATCGGCGGCAATCACACGTTCTGCGATTGCTAGGTCGGCGTTTTTGAGAGCCTGGCAAGATTGGTCGAGAGCCTCTTTGACGAGGGCGGCCATGCCAAGGAGGCTGGTGTTGATTCCTTCGAGCTCTTCATGAAACATATCGCGCATTGGGTAAGAATACCGGTGCTCATCGGCGGNGGGGAGCATTATTGTTAACGGAGGCTGAACGAAGCTTTAAATCTAGGGTTTGCAGGGCCGATAGAGCCACCCATCGGCTAACCCCGGTCATTTCTCTTCTAGGATAATGCTGTGATGTGGAATAGGCGTGGGAGAAAAGAGCCCGGTTCTCTCGGCTCTCTCAACTATATTGCCGGAAAATCAGCAATTCCATCAGAGTTAATCGACATGATGGATTCTATTGATGCCGAGTACATCCTTCTCGATGCGTCTGAACGCGTTATCCAAACATCGGTTGGTATCCCCACATTCAATATCGTTCGAGATACAACTCTTCTCAATGAGCAATTACTGCGACTTGTTCGAGCCACACGTCGTTCAAGCCAACCACAAGAGACAACTATGGAACTTCCCCGAGGTCCAGTCGGTGGAGGAATGCACACACTCTTTCTTCGCGTGACTCCGCTTGGTGACGATGGTCTTGTTGCCATCTTAATCTTTGATGATTCTGAAATGCGCCGGCTTGATTCCATCCGTCGTGACTTTGTCGCAAATATTTCTCACGAACTCAAAACTCCGATTGGTGCGCTCTCAATTCTGAGTGAAGCAGTTCTTGGTGCAGCTGATGACCCTGAAGCAATTACACGTTTTGCTAGCAGGATGCAGATTGAAGCAAAGCGTTTATCTGAACTTGTTCAGGAAATCATCGATCTCTCACGTTTGCAAGATGATGACCCTTTAAAAAATGGAAAAATCTTTAATCTCTCTGAGGCAATAAAGGAAGCAATCGAGCAATCGCATATGTCATCTGAGTCAAAGGGAATTTCGGTTTCTTTCACACCCATTGATCAAGCTCAAGTCCTGGGCGATCGTGATCAAGTTGTCATGGCGATTCATAATCTTGTTGAGAACGCTGTAAATTACAGCCCGGAATCTACGCGCGTTGCTGTAACGCTGAAGGAAGTAGATGGCCTTGTTGAAGTTTCTGTTTCTGATCAAGGTATCGGCATTCCTGAAAAAGATTTGGAACGTATATTTGAGCGTTTCTACCGCGTTGATGCAGCGCGAAGCCGCCAAACAGGTGGAACCGGACTAGGACTTTCCATTGTGAAACATATCGCCACAAATCATGGCGGGGATGTTTCGGTATGGAGTGTTGAAGGTGCGGGAAGTACCTTCACAATTCGCTTCCCTCAAGCGAATAATCATGAACGCCAACAAGTTGGAGGGACAGTTATATGAGCAATCAGACAAAGATTCTTCTCGTCGAGGACGAGGCTTCTCTATCGGAGCCATTGGCATATTTGCTTGGTAAAGAAGGCTTTGATGTCGCCGTTGCCGATACTGGCACCGCTGCGATGGAGATGTTTTCGCGAAGTGGTGCAGATTTAGTACTTCTAGATCTCATGCTTCCTGGTATCTCAGGAACCGAAGTGTGTCGTCAGATTCGTGCAACTTCTATGGTTCCTATCATCATGTTGACTGCAAAAGACACTGAAGTTGATAAGGTCGTAGGACTTGAACTTGGCGCTGATGATTATGTAACAAAGCCATATTCTTCACGCGAACTTGTGGCGCGTATCCGAGCAGTTCTTCGCCGCCAAAGCGGCCTTGATGATAATTTTGGTGAAGATACTCAACTTTCCGGTGGTCCCGTGAAGATTGATATCGACCGACATATCGTCACAATAAATGGAACAGCAACTCCGATGCCTCTCAAAGAATTTGAATTGCTCGAATATTTAATTCGCAACTCTGGACGTGTTCTTACACGCGCTCAATTAATTGACAGAGTATGGGGAAATGATTATTTCGGCGATACAAAGACATTGGATGTTCATGTAAAACGCCTACGCGCAAAGATTGAAACAGATCCAGCAAACCCAATCTTTATTCAGACAGTGCGTGGGCTTGGATATAAATTCGAAGGTTAATTAATTTACGTTTGCGTAGATATCTGCTTTTTCCCGGACAATAGCGCTGAGCTTGACCTCAGACGCTTTTCCAAAAGAAATAGTCATATCTGCTCGTTGTCCTGGTGTGAGATTAAGTCCAGGGAATGAAACATGCGCATTTGCGATATCGCCGGAGAAAATTACGGGAGCATTTTGAGCGAGCGCAGATTCCCCAGTCCCCTTGCCGGTAATTCCATTTGCGGTAATTGCGGTAATCGCATCCGCTGTTGAACCTTGATTGACGATCGTTCCAACAAGAACGGCTGAGCCATCTGGTTGTGCAACAAGAAGAACATTGCGAAGCTTGATCGCACCACTATCTCTCTCAACGCCATCGGTGACCTGGCGGATCTTGGAGGTAGGAGCATCTTTACCGGCCGCGGTACATCCTGTGAGTAGGCCTACCGAAAGAAGGGCTGCGGTTGCTGTAGCGAGCTTGCGTGAAATCATGTGCGCAATCGTACCGATTGGCGCTTGGCGCCTTGCCCAGGGTCTGCTGTGACCCTGATTAACCCCTGCCCAACTAACCCTCAAGCGGGGCTAGAGAGATGCCCCAAATCACTGGTAGACTTAACCTCTTGCTGAACGCTGGTAAGGCCCGATTTGCCCAGTTTTAACTACTGAAAGGCCCTTCTCAATGACATTTAAGGTCGGCGAAACCGTTGTTTACCCACATCACGGAGCGGCCCTCATTGAGGCCATCGAAACCCGAACCATTAAAGGCGAAGAGAAGATTTATCTCGTTTTGAAGGTTGCCCAAGGCGNCCTCACCGTCCGCGTTCCCGCTGAAAATGTCGACCTCGTCGGCGTTCGCGATGTCGTGGACTCAGCTGGACTTGATCGCGTTTTCAACGTTCTCCGCCAGCCTTACACAGAAGAGCCAACAAACTGGTCTCGACGTTACAAGGCAAATGTCGAAAAGCTTGCATCAGGTGATGTCATCAAGGTTGCTGAAGTTGTTCGCGATCTTTATCGCCGCGATCTAGACCGCGGTCTATCTGCCGGTGAAAAGCGAATGCTCGCCAAGGCTAAGCAAATCCTTATCTCTGAACTTGCACTCGCTGAGCGCACAGATGAAGAGAAGGCCGGCTTAATCCTTGATGAGGTTCTCGCTTCTTAATCTCGCCTCACAACGTGGCAACGCCTTCAATCAAGCTTTTGCTTGTTGCAACATCCCCTATTGTCTTTGAAAAATTAGCACACACCGATCTTATCGGCCACTCCTTATCGGTTGCCGAAAACTTTTGTATTGAAAATGGATCACATACCCATCTTTCCGTTGCAGCACCGGCTTCATTGATGGATCGCATCAAAAAGTGTTGCGCGCAGATGCATATCTCACCCGAACTTATTGAGGTAGATCCTCTTGATGCATCAGCTTTAGCTTCTGCGCTCGCTACATCACAGCCATTTGAGATTATTGGAATTCACGATACACAGCGCCCTCTCACTCGCACAGCACAATTTCATCGCGTACTTGGAGCACTCGCTGGTGATGCCGGAGCAGCTCGCCCAGATATGGCATTTACCGAGACACTAAAAGTTGTCGACTCAGATAATGTTTTGACTCGCACTGTCGATCGAAATTCTATCCGTCGCCTTTCAACCCCAGAGTTTTATAATAAAAATGTTATTGATTTCAATGGCCCCGCTTCGACCTGGTTTCTGCCGCTCAAAGCTGGCACGACGACCACCGAAGTTGAAACAGATCCAGAATCTTTACGTGCAAATAGCGCGGCAGAAGTTGAATTACTTGAAGCGCTCTTGCATTGGCAAAAAAGAGTCGTATAGCTCCTTTTATTTACCTTTATTTACCTTTTATTACCGAAGTAAAGTTCGAATCTCTTCCCAAATTTTACGAGGCATACTCATTGCTTTTCGGGGAGTTTCAAGGGCTGTTGTAACAGGAGCCCTGCGAAATCTTCGGAATAAGCGAAATGGCTTTGTAGCAATGCGATGAGCAAGGTCTCGGCCATAGGCGATACGAAGATCATCTGCCTCATGCTTTACCTGGGCATGGCATTTCATACATGTTGTGGAGGCAAGAATGCGGCCAACATAAACCAACTCATGAACTGTCTCTTCACCGCAATGCGGGCATTCCAGGGAGGTTTCAATAATCTCTTTACTCAATCTTGATACCCCCGCTTCTCGAGAACATGCTCAGCAATTGCTAGATCCTGAGGATAGGTAATCTTTACATTTGTTGCTTCGGCGCTCACCGAAATAGTTTTTACGTGAGGTAAAAACTTCTCCATGCAAGCTCCCGTATCCGTACCGTGAAAGTCTACTTCCGCGGCAGCTTTATATGCAGCCAATAGATCTTTTGCTTGATAACCCTGTGGTGTCTGTACCCGTACCAATGGTTCCGATGAGCGCGTATCCATCTCGAGTTCATTTACAGGAATTGTCGGAATTGCNCCTCCGTGACGATGCGCTGTCTCGGCAATTTCTTTGAAGAGTGCACTTGTTGCAAGTGGCCGTGCTCCATCATGAATTAAAACAACGTTTACTTCGCCAGACTCAATCAGGGGCTCTAAATGTTTGAGAGCGTGATACTCCGATTCGTGGCGCGTTTTTCCGCCATAAACAATCTCGACCTTGATGTGGGGAATTTCTCGAGCAATTACTTGCTTTGCAAGGGCCTCATCAGCGGGATTTATGACCAAAATGGCAGGACACTTATCGAATGCTTTTGTTGCGATTGTCAGTGATCGGGAGATTATGCGGCGACCGCTAAGAGGNAGCCAGACCTTATTTGTAATGTGTCCAAAGCGAGTTCCAGAACCTGCAGCGAGAATCACGACAGCAGGGCGCATTCGGCTCTGAATCTTCTCTCGCATTACCCCATTGTGGCAGACTCGTGCCATGCGTTGGAAAGTGCCGAATCCTTGGGCGAAGAAAGATGCCGCCGAGCACGCCGCACACATCATTGAGCGCCATGCAAAGAAGAGAGCGATTCAAGGGATGCTCACCCCAGCACAAGAAGAGCTTCGAAAAGAGTTAGGTCTTCACCCGCAAGGTTATAAAAAAGATTTCATGGGAAAGCCCATTAAAGAAGCAAAAGNCCCCCTGACCAAACGTCAGAGGGCGCTTTTGAAGGAGCTAGGACTTGATAAGGATCAAGAAGCGTAAGTAAGACCCATTGCATCTTGTTCGCGGCGTAGCTTCACGATCAGACTATTTTCATCGAGTTCTACATCATCATATGTGAGAAGAGTTCCCACTGGGACAGCGCGCTTCATGACTGCATTTTGTACGAGTCCGATGGGCACAAGGTTTTCCTTGCGAGCATCCGATGCCTTATCTGCATATCCGCGAACTGTGAATCCACCAATACCATCAATCTTTTCTCCAACTGCAAGATCCTTCTTTGTCATCGCTACAACTTCAGCCATCAAATGAGGTGCGTAGAGTGAAGATTCGCGATCGATAACAGCTCGAGCAACAGAGAGCGGAGCTTCAACAGAGGCAAGGNGATAAGGACGATACAGAGCAAAGTACGGTCCAGGTCCCATAGAAAGATAGGACATTTCATGTGAAACATAGGGTTGGTCGCTGCGAACGATGACAAAGACGCCAGGTGCAACATCGCCCGTGCAGTAATCGACAACACCAGCACGATCAAGAACTCCGCCATCTGCTTGTAAAGCAAAGACATCTTGAAGGGTCTTTACAGTCGCTGCAGGGCCATACATTCCACGCTTTGAAAGCTCAAGGCCAGTTGTGTTTGCAAGTGCAACCATCTCTGTCATTGTCTTTGAACCGTCAGTGAATGAGCAGAGCATCTTTGGATTCATCTTTTTTGCTGTTGCACGCTCGCGCACAGAATCTGGATTGCTGAGAGGTTCGAATGGATTGTTCTTNCCCTTGCCTGCTGCAACAACCTCAAAGTTAAGGTCGCGAGCAAAATCAACGAGGACCTTTGCTTCGATTGGCTCATCTCCATGGCAAACCGTATAGATAACGCCATTGTCGACCGCTGTCTTGTGAAGAAGGGGCCCGATGGNGACATCCATTTCGACATTCAAAACTGCGACATCCATCTTTGCCTTAAGGCATGAGTAGGAAATCTGTGCGCCGATCTCAGGAACACCGGTTGCTTCGACAACAAAGTCAATTGGAAGCTCTGCAAGAAATGATGAGGATGTTGCGCCTACTCGCTTTCCAGCGTTGAGAGCGGCAGTGATTTCAGCTGGATCAGAGCTAATGAGTGGATCATCAACACCAAGATCTTTGTACAGGCTTGTGATGCGTGCAGGATCAATATCAACGACAAGTACGACTGAAAGACCAGGCATGCGGTCAACTTGGCAACCAAAGCCATGTCCCATCTGTCCCGCTCCAACAAGTGCAATCTTTACATCGCGGCCAAGCTTTGCGCGATGTGCTTTGAGTTTTTCGGAGTATGCCATTTCAGTTTTTCCTAATCTTTCTATTAAAGAGAAGTTGCGATTACTCGAAGAGTGTCGCCAACTTTTACCATTGGTAATTCGCAGACTTCAACGTTTACATCTCCAGGCAACTCTGCCTCAGGAAGACCGTTTGCTTTCAAATCTAAATGCCCTAGGTTCAGAAGGTTATCGCTTGATACTGAACCAACAGCTAAAACTGTGAACTTATCGGAGTTGATTTCAATCACGTCACCAGCAATCGGTGCTCTCTCTTGATGTGCAACTTTGTGCAAGATAGAGAATTCATGAAGTTCAATCGGAGCGTTTTCACCAAACCAAACGAGTAAACCTTGGTCACGGAAGTCGCTGACTAATTCNCCGACCGCCGTAACCGTAGATTCATAAACTACTTTTGAGTTTTCGCTTTCAGACATCTCTTAAGCTTCTTTGACGTCATCTGGCTTTACACCGGAGACGAAAAGTTCTTTTGTGATGAATTGTGCAAGAGGGCCTGCTGGACTTGTTGCGTGAATATCAACAGTCAAAACCTTCTTCATTGGGTAAACACCAACGCGCGCTGTTCCACCACAATCGATAACGGCAACCGCGATCTCATCGAAAGGAACGCTGCTCTTAAATCCATCGAATGGAACTCCGCCAGTCATATCGGCGATGCGTTGAGCAACAGGGTGAATTCCACCGCCTGTTACCGAATAAACATACTTCTTCTTATCTGTTGGCAAGATGGTAAGAGGTCCACCCCAACCGCCTTTACCAGCGGCGATAACTACTGCTTTGTATTCACTCATGTGAGGCTCCTATTAATTAAAGAAAATTTAAGTGGGAATGTAAAAGTTTAAAAGTGTGAAATGTTTTGCGAACTTGCTCTAAATAAGACTGGCGAGCGAACCCGCCAGTCTTATTTAAATATATTGAGTTTTTTTACTACTGCTTACTTAGCTGAGGTGTACAAGCCAAATGAAGCGAGGTAAGCAATTACGACGCTGAGAGGGCCTGTAACCATACGGCTGAAGAGAACGGCAGGTACGCCGATTTCGACAGTAGCAGGCTCTGCTTCACCGAGGGCCAAGCCCACCGGAATGAAGTCGCAACCGACCTGTGGGTTGATAGCGAAGAGAGCTGGAAGTGAATATTGAGCAGGGATATTTCCCTTACCAATTTCAACACCCAAAAGGGTTCCAACAATCTGCGCGATAACAGCGCCAGGTCCGAGCAATGGGGAGAGCAGAGGGATTGCACAAACGACTGAGATAAGGAGCAAACCTGGGAGCGATGAAGCTGAACCCTTGATGCCCTTAGCAATCCAGTCACCGATACCGGTGGTGAGGATCAAGCCGATGATGAATGAGATGAACGCCATGAATGGAATGACGTTGCGGATGACAGTGTCAACTGTGTCGCGACCAGCCTGGTACAAAATACCGACTACGCCACCAACAGAACGACCTACTTTAGTAACTGTGCTTGAAAAACCCACGATTACTCNCCCTTCTCTGACTTGGTCATCATGCGAGCAGTAATGCGCTCAGTCACGATACCGCGGATAAAGATAACGACAAGACCAACGAGCAAGTAACGAACAGCGAGATCGCCAAGTCCGAGACCGAGTTGTTGGATACCAGTTGCAATACCTACGTATACGAACAATTCACCTGGATTCGCGTGAGGGAAAATTCCAAGGATTGGGTGTACGAAAGATACAGCTGAGTCGTAGAACGCTGGCTTAAAGCGCTCTGGAAGGAAGCGACCCATGGTGTATGCCATTGGGTTTGTAAGAACGAACACTGAAACGAATGGAAGAACGATGTAACGAACTGGATACCACTGGAGTCCAGGACGCGCTGCCGCCTTACCAAGGTTTTCGATGCGCTCTGGTCCGATGATGCGTACCAAAGCATTGACCGCAGTCAACAAGACAACAAGTGTTGGAAGGATTCCGCCCATAAGTGAGAGCAAAACTGATCCACCCTTATTGAAGACCTTAATAAAGTCTTCTGCGCCTGTAGCCAAAGCTCCAAGCACGCCCGTTGGTTTATCCACGGTTACTGCTGAAAGAAATCCAACAGCTAAAAAGTGCACTGCACACCTCCTATATATGTTTGAGTTCGAACTTCAAGCGAACATCCTTCACGGGAAGGTCGTTCGCTATTCTCCTGACGCATCACCTCGGAGGTGACTGCGAATGTGTTCAGCAGCTACTTTTGCAGCTTCTGTCACTTTCGCCGGCCTTGAAGACACCGCGCGGTTGCCCGAAATGATGTCATCGATGGAGAATCCTGTGTAGTCGCTTAGGTCTTTGGCTCGAGCAAAGATGCTGAACCCGCTAAGCAGAATTGCGTGCTTCACAATTCCTGATTCATCGGCTGCAAGTGCAACGTATGCACGTCCGCCGCGATAGCGACGCCCACCTACTCCGACTGAAACATTTGGTGCATGCTGACGAAGGGATTTCATATCCTTCTGAAAAATTTGTGCTTGACGATATGCAAGATAAAGCTGGAGAGCCCAAACGACGCCCAAGATAATAAATAGACGAGCTAGACCGCTCATGCGCTTCTCATTTCCGCTGCTGATAGGACTTTGAGGATGGAGTTAGCGCACGCAAGATCGATGATGAGAACATCAACAAGCTTTGAGCGAGCTGCACCAATGACACCCATCNCCTTTTCAGCGCCATTTGCGACACCGATAACGCGTGGAATTTTGCGGATTTCATCAAGGCTTAAGCCAATGACGCGATTGTCCAGAAGGGATGAAAGCATCTTTCCAGCAGAGTTGTAGAAACGTGCAGCGATATCGCCGGCATAGTTAGTGGCAATATCTTCGCGCTCTGATGGAGAAAGATTAAATTCGTTGAGGACCATCTCTGATGAAGAGGATCCGTGTGAACCAATACCGACCAATGCAACACTGGCATTTCTGGCTAGGTCGACTGCTTGTGCAACGCTTTGCTCTTGGAGCAAGGAGTTGCGCATCTTTTGGTTAGAGACAACAACTGGTGCATTGAATGGAACAAAAACTGCGTTTAGGTTACGAGCAAGAGTGCGACCTATCTCATCTGCTGTGACACTTGTTTCGACATTCGAAAGAGCACCCATGAGCTGAGTGATCTTGAGCCCAGGAATGGAATCTTTTTTGCAATGCACTACCGCAGCCTCAAGACCGCGTCCCCATGAGATGGCAATTGTTTGATTTCCTTTAAGAACTGATGTGAGGGCCTTTGCAGCGGCGCGACCGACTGCATTAATGGCCAACTCATTAGCGCTCGGTGAAACAACTTGAACTTCTTTAACATCCAAGAGCTTTTTAATTTGATTTGCGACTGTTTCGTGACGAGAGAGCGGGGCAACAATGCGGATCTCGACGAAGCCGTTGTTCTTTGCTGTGGTCAACATGCGTGAAATATTTGAGCGGGAGGTCTTGAGCTTTGTGGCGACCTCATCCTGTGAAAGGTTCTCCTCGTAATAGAGACGAGCGGCCTGCAAGATCAGGTCAGTCTCTCTCTGCTTCACTGAGGATTACTTCCAATCTGAGCCGTCGGGGAGGAGTTCAGCCTTTGAACTTTTCGCTAGTGTGCTCCGTCACATATGCGTTAGCAAGCACATCCGTGATTTATTTTGTGCAAACCTGCACAATCGTGCAGGTGGTTGAGCGTGTAAATCCGCTCAAAAGGCTTTATTACAGGATTGTTATCAAACGTTCCATCAAAGTCGCTGCGTCGTATAAATCAAAAACGCGCAGATCGACTGTGAGAGAAAGGCTGATTTTGTTCTTCTTAGCTTGTCCAACGGTAAGCGTTGAGGATTGGCCAGGAAGTATGCCTAAACGTGCACTTTCAATGCCCATCGAGCGCAGATCAAAGAGGGTGGTCGTAGCCCCCGAGAGCATTGCAAGTGGAACCTTTCCGAGGCGCGCTGAATTGGTCGTACTTTCAACCAATGTAGCGAGGGCAGATGTCTCCATGGATTCAATATTCTTATAGACAGGCAAGGCGCTTCCGTAGATGGATTGGGTTACCTTCGCAACGCCAATTTCGGTATTGAGGGCCTCTTTGAGAACGCGAGCCCACGCCTTCATGAGCTTTGCTTCACTGGCTTTTCCATCAATCTCGGCGATCTTTGTAAAGGTTGCTTGAGGAATTAAGGCGCCTTCGGTGATGCGAGAAGCGATCAGTGCCTGGTTTGCGGCGCGACGTTGAGCAAGTTCAGGTGAATCCTTTGCCCCTTCAACATCGGCAGCCATGATCGTTTGATCTGGCCCGGTAGGGATCACAGTGCGAATATCGATGCCCTTATCTTTTGCCAACTGACGGGCTTTGGGAACTGCGCGAACAGAAGTGGGGAGAACCACAGCTGCTTCAATAACAGCTGCTTCAATAACTGGGGTTTGAATAACTGGAGTTTCAATAACAGGTGGAGCCACAACTACTTCTTGTACTTCTTGTACTTCTTGAATCGGAGCCGCTGGTTGCGAGAAATCAAATGAGAGAACTTGAGTCTCTGTCTCCATCTCAAGAACAGGCTTTCCAATTTCAATTGTTGCCCCTACTACGCCAACAAGGGCGGTGATGGTGCCATCGGCAGGNGCATCAACTTCCATATCAATCTTGTCAGTCATAACTTCAAAGAGAAGATCGCCAGATTTCACTTGCTGACCAACAGTGACGTGGTAACTAATGAGTTCGCCAGTCTCCATCGTCATGCTCATCTTCGGCATTACGACAATATGTTTAAAGCTCATAATCTATTATCGCCAGTTCTTTACAATTTCGCGTGCTGCGACTTCGATATCTTCAATTTGTGGAACTGCAGCGCGCTCAAGTTGTGGTGCATACGGGATGGGAATATTCATNCCCGCAAGACGCTTGATGGGTGCGATGAGGGATCCAAATGAAGCACTCTCACTCACGCGAGCAATAACTTCATTAATGAATCCACCGTGTGATGGACCTTCTTGAACGACAAGGAGGCGACCGGCTTGTTGAACAGATTCGTGAATTGGGTCCATATCCAATGGAGAAATTGTGCGAGGATCAATCAGCGTGATGTTGATTCCTTCGGCTGAAAGTTTCTCGGCAACTTCATATGACTTATTGACCATGATGCCCGTTGCGACAATGGTGAGATCGCTTCCGTGGCGAAGCACCTNGGATACGCCCAGTGGAATGCGTTCGACTCCTTCTGGAACAGCATCGCGACCAGGAATTTTGTAGAGCAACTTATGCTCCAAAAAGATCACAGGATTTGGGTCATCGATTGCCGAGAGGAGAAGTCCCTTTGCATCTGCTGGATTTGAAGGAACAACAACTTTCAAGCCAGGAATATTTGCAAACCATGTTTCAAGAACTTGTGAGTGCTGTGCAGCCGCACCAGTACCTGAACCTTGTGGTGTACGAAGAACAAGCGGAACGTGGAGTGCGCCACCCAGCATGAAGTGAATCTTCGCTGCTTGGTTTGCAATTTGATCCATCGCTTGTGCTGTGAAGTCAGAGAATTGGATTTCAACAATAGGACGCATTCCAGCGAGGGCGGCACCTACTGCGGCACCAACAATCCCAAGTTCTGAAATTGGTGTATCAATGATGCGATCCGCGCCAAACTTATTTTGCATCTCTGAGGAAACACCAAATGCTCCACCATAGATACCAACATCTTCACCCATAAGGAAGACATCCTCGCGTTCATTCATTGCGATAGTCATGGCTTCGCGAACAGCTTCAGCCATCGTGAGCATGCGGTTTGTTGTGTCAGCCATTACGCACCAACTTTCTTAAAAACTGCATCCAGTAATCCGGATGGCTCAGCTGACTCAGCTTTAACGGCTTCATTGACAGCGTGCACAATTTGATCGTGTGCTTGCTGTTGTACTGCATCAATCTCATCTTGTGAAAGAAGGCCCTTTTCAAGAACGATAGAGATAAAGCGAGGGAGTGGATCCTTGTGCTTCCACTCTTCGATCTCTTCCTTTGTGCGGTAAAGATTCTTATCCGAACGAGAGTGACCCTTCCAGCGGTATGTGATTGCTTCAATAATTGTTGGACCTTCACCATTTCTGGCACGCGCAACAGCTGCTTCAGCTGCTTCATAGACTTCAACAACGTTATTTCCATCGACAGTAACGCCTGGAATTCCATAGCCAAGTCCGCGATCTGCAAGCTTTTCGATGGCAAAAGCCTTTTCAGTCGAAGAGGACATTCCATAATGGTTGTTCTCGCAGAAGAAGATAACTGGGAGTTTCCAAATTGCTGCAAGGTTTGCGGCTTCGTGAAAAGCCCCTTCATTCATTGCACCATCTCCAAAGAAGGAAACTGCAACAGTTCCTTTCTTTTGGAGTTTTGAAGCAAGGCCTGCACCAACGGCAATCGGAATTCCGCCTCCTACAACACCATTTGCACCGAGATTTCCTGTTTCAACATCGGCAATATGCATCGATCCACCGCGACCACCGCAGTAACCAATCTTCTTTCCCAGCAATTCAGCAATCATCCGAGTGAGGTCAGCGCCTTTTGCGATGCAATGGCCATGGCCTCTGTGTGTGGAAGTGATTTGGTCAGCAAGATCTAGAGCCAAACACATGCCAGTCGGAGATGCTTCCTGCCCGATAGAGAGGNGCATCGTGCCGTGCATCATGCCGCGACCAAAGAGATCTTCAACTGCTTCTTCAAACTTACGAATCTTCCACATGTACAAGAGAGCGTGAGATGCATGCTCTTTTGAACTCAGTGGGTGGCCTTTAAGAAGTTGAATCGTTGTCATTGCTCCACTTTCACATTTGTGCATATGGTTGAATATATGTTCATATTAAACACTATCCGTCACAAGTTAGGCTACCCACATGAAAGAATTTCGTTCTCACGTTCTTGCAGCAGTCGGTCTTCACGCGCGTCCTGCTTCGCTATTTGCACAAATGTCAAAGAAGTCTGGTTGCGTAGTTCGCTTAGCAAAAGTTGTTGATGGAACACCAGGTGAACTCATTGATGGTGCAAGCATTCTCAAGATCATGTCATTGGGTATTCGTTCAGGTGAAGAAGTTCTTGTTCAGGTTGAGGGCGATGCTGAAGTTGAAACAGCTGCAGAACTTCAAAAGATTGTGGAGAGCCCTGAGTAATGACTTCAGCTCTTCGCACAGGACTAGGAAGTGATGCACACCGATTCAGCGATGACGGAATTTGTGCGCTCGCTGGTTTGACCTGGCCTGAAGCGAAGAAACTTGAAGGTCACTCCGATGGAGACGTTGCAATTCATGCAATCTGCGACGCCCTTCTTTCAGCTTCTGGTCTTGGTGATATCGGCTTAGTTTTTGGCGTTGACCGCCCAGAAATGAAGGATGCATCCGGAGCATCGATGGCAGATCATGTCGTGAAGTTGCTTTCTCAAAAGAAGATTTCAATTGTCAATATCGCTGTCAATGTCATTGGAAATCGTCCTCGCATTAACGCTCGCCGCGATGAAGCTCAAAGTACTCTTACAAAACTTTTTGGCGCACCCGTTTCGCTTTCAGCGACATCTACTGATGGAATGGGATTCACTGGACGCGGTGAAGGAATCTTTGCTTCATCAACTGCTCTTGTGGAGCTCTTATGACACTTCATCTTTACAACACAGCAACTCGTAATATTTCTGAATTCAAACCACTTCAGCCTGGAAAAGTTGGCATTTATCTCTGCGGTGCAACTGTTCAGGCNCCTCCCCATATCGGTCATATCAGAAGTGGCGTTAACTTTGACATTCTTCGTCGTTGGTTAATGGCAACTGGTTTTGATGTCACATTCATCCGAAATGTCACCGATATTGATGACAAGATTTTGCACAAGGCCGTTCACGAAGAGATTCCTTGGTGGGCAGTTGCAATGAAATATGAGCGCGCATTCACTGATGCCTACAAGGCCCTCAATGTTTTGCCTCCAACATATGAACCACGCGCTACTGGTCACATCACGCAGATGATCGAGCTGATGAAAACCCTTATTGAAAAAGGCCATGCATATGCGCCTGGAAATGGTGATGTTTATCTTGAGGTACGTTCACTCAAGTCATACCTCACTCTTTCAAATCAAAAAATTGATGACCTGCAATCAGCGGGAGATTCAGAAGATACATATAAGAAAGATCCACGCGATTTTGCTCTTTGGAAGGCTGCAAAACCAGGAGATCCTTCATGGCCAACACCATGGGGTCCAGGTCGTCCAGGATGGCATCTTGAATGTTCTGCAATGGCCCAGGCTTATCTTGGTGAGACATTTGACATTCACGGTGGCGGATTAGATTTAATCTTTCCTCATCACGAAAATGAAATCGCGCAGTCAGAAGCAGCTGGTTATGGATTTGCAAAAGTTTGGATGCACAACGCGTGGGTCACAACAGCTGGTGAGAAGATGTCCAAGTCGCTTGGCAATTCACTTCAAGTTCAAGAACTCACAAAGCGAGTTCGTGGAATCGAATTGCGTTGGTATCTTGGTAGCGCTCATTACCGTTCAATGCTCGAGTTTTCATTTGAAGCACTTGAGGAATCAGCTGTTGCATTTCGTCGCATTGAGGCATTTCTCGATCGAGCAATTGAATTACTTGGCAAAACTCCTGAAGGAATTATCGCTTCTGGATTTGCCGATGCAATGAATGATGATCTCGCCGTTCCAGCTGCTCTTGCTTTTATCTCCGAGACAGTGAAGAACGGAAATAATGCAATTTCTGCCCAAGATATGAATTCACTTTCGCTTGCGGTTTCGCAAGTGCGAGGATCGTTGAATATTCTTGGTTGCGATCCAAGAGATGAGGCGTTTTCAAATAGCGCTACATCAAATACCGATGCAATCGATGGTTTGATCTCACTTGCTTTGCAACAACGCGAAGCTGCACGAGCACGAAAAGACTTTGCCGCTTCCGACGCGATTCGCGACCAAATCGCTGCGCTCGGAATTGTCATTGAAGATACGCCGCAAGGCCCTAGATGGACGGTGTCGAAGTAAATGACAAAGCAACTACGTAATCCAGCTCGCATGAAGCCAAAACCAGCGGCAAAACCAGCTGCAAAATCCGAGCGAAAGCAACAAGCGACAAAGCAAGAGAAGCGCGCTGCCCGTCGTCCAAAGAGGGATGATGCACCTGCTCGCACAACAACTCCACGCACAACAGTTCCTCGCACAACCCGTGCCCCTCGCTCAGGTGGAAAGCCAACCCAAGATGCTGTCGCCGGTCGTAATCCGGTTGTTGAGGCACTTCGCGCTGGAGTTCCTGCTACTGAATTAATTATTGCTTCTCGCGCCGAGATGGATGAGCGCATGCTGGAAGCTCTTCGTCTTGCAAAAAATGCAAATCTTGCGATCAAAGAAGTTGCTCGAGGAGTTCTCGACATTATTACCGGTACCACAAACCACCAAGGCGTAGGGCTTGTTATCAAGGAATTTCAGTACGCAAAATTTGAAGACCTTCTGGATAAATCAAAGCATCCTTCGCTGATTATTGGCATGGATGGCGTTACTGATCCACATAATCTCGGTGCAATCGTACGAAGCGCATCAGCATTTGGTGCCGATGGAGTTGTAATCCCAGAACGTCGAAATGCATCTATGACAGGCAGTGCATGGAAATCTTCTGCTGGCGCAGCCGCTCGCATGCCGATAGCACAGGTAACAAACCTTGTTCGCTCTATTGAAGATGCGAAGAAGGCTGGACTCTTTGTTGTTGGTTTGGATGCAGATGGTCAAGAGTCACTTCCAAACTTCTCATTGGCTAAGGATTCTGTTTATGTCATCGTAGGAAGCGAGGGAAAGGGACTTTCTCGACTTGTTCGCGAAAAATGTGACCTTATCCTTTCGATTCCAATGAATTCTGAAATGGAATCCCTTAACGCATCTGTTGCTACCGCCATCGTTATGCACTGGATTGCAGCAGAACGAGCTAAATAAAATGACGTTCAATCGTTATATTGCACTCGGTGATTCTATGACCGAAGGAATGACTGATGAAGTCATCAATGGAAAGTATCGCGGTTGGGCCGATCGCATTGCAGATGTGATGGCAAAGCAAAACCCTCAATTTACTTATATGAATCTTGCGATACGAGGAAAGCTGATCCAACAAGTGATCGATGACCAACTCCCGCAGATAACGCCATATGTAACTGGGAAAGATACTTTGGTGAGCTTCCATGCTGGTGCAAATGATGTTATTCGCCCTAATTACAACCCTGCAGNGACACTTCCACTTTATATTGAAGCGGCAAAGAAAGTTGCTGCCACAGGCTGCACGCTGATGCTCTTCACTGTTATGGAAAAACCAACAAGTGATGGAAAGACCGGGAAGATTTGGGAATCTCGCTTTCATGAATTTAATAAGATTGTGCGCCACACTGCAGAATTAACAGGCGCTGTTCTTATTGATTGGAATGTTGCGCCATTTCTTTCCGATATTCGATTTCTTGCCGATGATCGCTTGCACCTAAATGCTCAAGGACATTACAGAGTTTCACAAGGTGTTCTCGAAAAATTGGGCCTTCCATTCGATTCGACGTGGAAAACTCCACTTCCACCTGCCCAAAAAACGCCTCTCTTAAAGAAGGCAATTTCAGATGTGCGGTGGATATTTACCTTTGTTATCCCTTGGATCTGGCGCCGCGCACGAGGAAAATCCTCCGGTGATGGCCGCTCATCGAAGTTTTCTGCGCCTATTTCCTGGCCGCAGAGTTAGTTATTCCACTTCCCGTTACCGCTTGTTTACCTAAGTGCGAGAGACTCTCCTTGATGCATTCCTTCTCCATAGCCGAAAGCCCACGTGATCGCCTCATCGATCGTGAGCTCAGCTGGCTTGCCTTCAATGAACGCGTTTTGGAATTAGCAGAAGATGAATCGACGCCACTTCTTGAACGTTGCAGATTTCTAGGGATCTTCTCCTCAAATCTCGATGACTTCGTAATGATTCGCGTAGCTTCCTTAAAGCGAAAAATGGAAAGCGGTGTAACAAAGTCAAATACTGCGGGCTTCACGCCATTGCAATTGATGCAAACTCTTTCCACTCGAATTCAAGATTTAGTTCAACGCCAATCTGACTGCTTCCACACGTCGGTTTTACCAGCTCTGCGCGCAAATGGAATTGATCTGATCACATGGGAAAAACTTTCTGACGAAGAAAATGTATATGTGACTGGAATATTTACAAATAAAATTTTCCCAGTCTTGACACCGCTTGCAGTAGATCCTTCCCATCCGTTCCCATATATCTCAGGGCTTTCCTTAAATATCGCCGTTGTTCTGAAAGGCGCGACCGATGGAGAGGAACTTTTTGCTCGAGTTAAAGTTCCATCAAATCTGCCGCGATTTATCCAAACTTCTAATGCTGGTACAAATCGATTAATCTCAATAGAGCAAGTGATCATTGCAAATTTACACGAACTTTTTCACGGAATGGAAGTGAAGAATCACTTCATGTTCCGATTAACTCGAAATGCTGATTTGGAGATTGAAGAAGAAGATTCTGAAGATATTTTGGCCTCCATGGAGCAAGAATTGCTTCGGCGAAAGTTTGGTCCTCCCGTTCGTTTGGAAGTTGACCGAGATATGGAGCCGGAACTTCTTACAACCCTGATGGGTGAGCTTGATATCGACGTTCAGGACATAAGTCGCTACAAATCACCTCTTGATTTAACTGGTCTTAATCAAATTGCCGATCTTGATCTACCTGCACTCAAATTTCCAAGTTGGTCCAATCAAGTCGCTCCGGCACTCATCGGAGTTGACGCTGAAGATGACGCAGGATTCTTTGATGTAATTAGTCGCGGTGAAATTCTTCTCCATCATCCATACGAATCTTTTACATCTTCGGTAGTTCGATTTTTAGAGTCTGCGGCCCGCGATCCACAAGTTTTGGCGATCAAGCAGNCCCTTTACAGAACATCTGGCGATTCGCCAATCGTGAGCGCTCTTATTGAAGCCGCTGAATCCGGCAAGCAGGTACTTGCGGTTGTCGAAATTCGCGCCCGTTTTGACGAACAAGCAAACGTGCGATGGGCTCGAAAGCTTGAAGATGCAGGAGTTCACGTTGTTTATGGCGTTGTAGGCCTGAAGACCCATGCAAAACTTTCTATGGTTGTCCGACAAGAAGGNGGAATTATTCGCCGTTATGTCCACATGGGCACTGGTAACTACCACCCAAAGACAGCGCGCCTTTATGAAGATTTTGGAATTCTGAGTGCGGATGCACTTCTTGGCGATGATGTGAACAAACTTTTCAACTCTCTCAGCGGGTTCGCACCTCAAGCCCATTACGCTCGAATTCTTGTAGCACCACGCACTTTGCGTTCTGGGTTACTCGAAAAGATTGAACGTGAAATTGAGAATCAGAAAGCTGGAAAACCTGCGTTTATCCGCATGAAGCTCAACTCGCTTCTCGATGAAGAATTTATCGAATCCCTTTATAAAGCTTCACAACACGGTGTGAAGGTAGACCTCATAGTGAGAGGAATCTGTGCGATACGCGCAGGGGTTCCGGGGCTTTCGGAGAACATTCGAGCGGTCTCTGTTCTCGGACGTTTTCTTGAGCATTCTCGTATTTTTCATTTTGCAAATGGTGGAGAAGATGAGCATTGGATTGGTAGCGCTGACCTCATGCATCGAAACTTGGATCGTCGAGTCGAAAGCCTGGTCAAAATCATTCAGCCAGATCATAAGCGCAGACTCAATCGTGCGATCGATGGATATTTGGCAGAGACAACTTCAAGCTGGCACATGCACCAAGATGGACATTGGCAACGCGAGACTCGCAACGCCTCTGGTGAGCGATTGGATGACTTCCAGATGAAAGCAATCGAGTGGTATCGAGATCGCGGATGAATCCAGTAATCCTTGCCGCCGGTGCTGTTGTTTGGCGATATGACCAAGATGGACAAGTCCTTGTTTTGTTAATCCATCGTCCTCGTTACGACGATTGGTCTATTCCAAAGGGAAAATTGGATGAAGGCGAACAACTAATCTCCTGCGCCTACAGAGAGGTTATTGAAGAGACAAACCTCAAGGTGAAATTTGGTCCATTTATTACAGAAAGCGAATATTTCGTTGCTGATGGAATGAAAAGAGTTTCATATTGGGCTGCTCATGCATTTGATTCAGAAGAAAACTTCACCCCTAACTCTGAGGCAGATGATGCCCGTTGGGTCACAATTGAAGCTGCAATTGAATTAGCGACTCGCGAAAGCGATAAAGAAGTCTTATCGGTATTTTTCAAAGCCCCGTTTGATTCACAAACTCTTATCATGCTCAGACACGGCAAGGCTCTTAATCGTAAAGAGTGGAGTGGGGAAGATAGCGATCGCCCCCTTGAACAAGTTGGAACTCTGCAAGCCAAACGAATGCATTCTCTCTATCAGGTTTATGGGATTGAAGAAATTATTACCTCAGATGCAATACGTTGTTATGACACCGTGGAACCGCTTTCTCGGATTCTCGATCTCAAGCTGAAAGTTGAGAGAGATATCAGCGAAGATACGTGGAAGAAAGATAGAGAAAAAGCAATCGATTTTGCCAAGGAAGTTATCAAGAATAAAGAGACGACTATTGTGTGTAGCCACAACCCAGTTTTGCCTCGGATGCTTGAGAAGCTAACAAAGAAGATTGATTTCGATTATCCAGATAACAAGCTAGAACCAGGTGAGGCTTGGGTTATTCACCACAAGAAGAAAGAAGTACTTCAGATTGATCGCATGGAAGCGCCTCGGATCTAAATCTTACTTTTCAGTCCAGTCCATCCACTTCAGAACGACTCCTTCTCGAAGTGCCCAAGGGCATATTTCAAGTTCACGTAAATCTAAATTTCGCATGACACTTTCTGTCACAAATGCTCCCGCCACAATTTGGCGAGCACGGTTTGCCGAAACTCCTGGCAACTTTGTACGTTCCTGAAGTGTCATTTCAGATAAGCGAGTACAAATCTTTCTAATGTGGTCGAATTTGATGCTCTTTCCATTTCCATCAAACCAATCCCCGCCTAATCGAGCAAGGGNGCGAAGAGTCTTACTTGTTGCAATTGCTCGGTCTGTATCTTGGTGATGAACAAGCGAAGGAAGAATGGATTCGAGTTGATCTTCAATATGATCGCGTAAATTTCTAATGCTCTTATCCGAATATGGATCTCCCACGAGATGATTCTTTGTTAGACGTCCAGCTCCGAGTGGGAGCGAAACGGCGACTTCGGGNGCTTCATCTGCGCCCACTGCAATTTCAAGTGAGCCTCCACCGATATCGACAACAAGCAATCGGCCACTGGACCAACCAAACCAACGCCTTGCTGCGAGAAATGTTATGCGCGCCTCATCTTCACCACTTAAAACTTGAAGATCAATCTCTAAATCTTTATTGAGTGTTTGGATGATGCTTTCACCATTCGCTGATTCTCGAAGAGCTGAAGTTGCAAATGGAAGTAGCTCTTCTACATTCACAGATTCTGCTTCTTTTATTGCTCGTCGAAGTGTTGCTTCAAGTGCGCCGATTCCTTCAGCAGAAATCGTGTTGTCATTTTGAAGATACTCGGTAAGCCGAAGCTCTTCTTTGTAATTAAATGTTGGATTTGGGCGGGCGCCAGGATGTGTATCCACCACTTGAAGATGGACAGTATTTGAACCTACATCGAGANCCCCTAAGCGCACGAGCCGAACTTACTAGGTAGAGCCAGCTTTTCGCCGGTTAGAACCATCACATTCTGCATGGCATAATAAGCCGCTGGTTCACACCCGCCTCCCTAGCTCAGTGGTAGAGCATCCGCCTTGTAAGCGGAAGGTCGTCAGTTCAATCCTGACGGGGGGCTCCATTGGTACTTATTCGCCAAAGATGTCGCAGTACGCCCAAAGATCGTAATCATCAAGATTTATCGAGGTAAATCCTCGAACTTCAAGTGCTGAAACAAGTTGTGCGCGATGTTCTGTTGCGTGGTGAATTGCCTGTGAAATCACCGTCGAACGCCCACGAACAATTCTCTTTCCATCAACTTCGCGTTCAATGATGCCCTCGGGAAGCCGTGCGGCTTCAAGAAGAACCGCATCTGCTTCGCGCATTTTTTCAAGAAGGATAGGTATCTGTTGAGCAGTTTCTGCCGGGATTTCTGTCGCATCCAATTTTTTCTGCAGGCTATCGAGTTCAGGCTGTGAAAGTTGGCTCTTATCAAGTAAGCGCCAGCCGTACCACGTTGCAGAGCTGCATATATGACGAGATATCTCTCGAACAGTCCACTCTGGATTTGTAGAAAATGCATCAAGTGCTGAATCTGGAAGATTTTGCAATTTTCCAATGATCTCTAAATTCGCCCAGGCCATATGTTTGAGGAGTTTCTCTGCATCCATAGGTGAACGGTATAGGCAATTTGGCAAAAGTTTGGTTGGATACCGGCATGACAACTCACCGCTCCGAGATTTTCGCCCTATCTTCTGAATACATTGAGAACGCTGCTCGCATGAGTCCTATGGCTGCAACCGGATTAGGTATAGCTGGCTACGACCACCTTCTCGATGATTTTTCTACGGCGCAAGGCGCAAAGGAAGCGGCACACTCACGTGAAGTTCTTGCAAAGGCAAAATCAATTGCTCCTATCGATGAGATTGATCGCATTGCGAAAGAGGTTTTGATTGAACGTCTTGAATCCGGCTTGATTCTTCATGATTCAAACGAGCGCTACATCGCCTACAGCCCAATAGTTAATCCTGCTTCACATATTCGCTCCATCTTCACCATCATGCCAACTGAAGGTGATGAAGCAATTTCAAATATCACATCTCGTTTGAATGCAGTTGGAACAGCTCTTGAATCCTGGAAATCCACGATCGAAGAGATGCATGCAAAAGGACTCGGAACAGCTCGTCGCCAGGTCACTGTTATCGCAGAGCAACTTAAAGTTCACGGTTCTGGAAATTATCAAAGTTTTGCAAAAGAGATTGATAAAGATGGAAAGTACCCAGCGCTTCATGAAGCGGCAAAGAGCGCAGAAGCGGCATCACTCAAAATGTCTGAGTGGATGCGTGATGTTCATGCGCCACGTTCAACAGAGATTGATGCCGTGGGGGAGGCACGTTATGCACCGTGGGCTCGTTACTTCACGGGTGCAAATCTTGATCTTCGCGCAACCTATGAGTGGGGAATGGAAGATCTACAACGCATTAACGACCGGATGTATGCAGCAGCAGAAAAGCTCGGCCTAAAAGGTAAGNCCCTTGCCGAGGTTGCGGACTATTGCGAAAACGCTGAACTTCACCGTATTGAAGGAACCGATGCGCTTTTGAAGAAGCTTCTCTCATTTACAGAGGAAGCGGTTGAGAAGCTCAATGGAAAGTATTTTGATATTGATCCATCCATCGCATTCTGTGATGCTCGTTTGGCACCGGAAGGTTCCGCTGCAGCTCCGTATTACATGCCTCCAAGTGAAGATCTTTCTCGCCCAGGAACAACGTGGTACCCAACATTGGGTCACACGACATTTAATTTCTGGCATATTGCATCAACGTGGTATCACGAAGCGGTTCCAGGACATCACTTGCAATTTGCAACGGCAAATCTTGAGAAGGATCGCTTGAGTCGATTCCAACGCACGGATGCATGGATCAGCGGATACGGTGAAGGTTGGGCGTTATATGCAGAGCGCTTTATGGATGAGCTCGGTGCATTCGATGAACCATCACTTGAACTTGGATACCTTGCAGGACAGGCACTTCGCGCCGCACGCGTAGTTGTCGATATTGGAATGCATCTTGGTTATAAGGATTTCGATGGAAATGTTTGGAACGCTGATTCTGCCTACGAACTTCTTGTTAATCGCGCTTTGATGGCTCCTGATTTTGCAAAGAGTGAAATTGAGCGCTATCTCGGATGGCCAGGACAGGCAATCTCTTACAAGGTAGGAGAACGCGTCTGGATGCAGATCCGCGAAGATGCAAAGAAGCGCCTGGGAGATAAATTCGATATCAAGAAGTTCCACAACTACGCNCTCGCGATTGGACCTATGGGTCTAGATCCATTGACTCGTGAGATGCAGAGCTGGGATGGAAATTAGTAGCTAGCAAGCCCTTTACAGATTGGCTTTGGGCCACCGTTGACGTTTCCGTAACGGTGGTGGGTAATTGCAACAGATTGTTCCAGTAACCAACGTGGAGCTTCGATATCTCCGCGTTGTGCGACGGGGCGACCATCAAGTGAAACACCACGAGAAAGTAGCTCCTTACTAGGCGCATTCTCTCCAGATAACCATCGGACTTTGTATTGTGCTCGCGCAACAAGTTCTTCAATACTTTCAGCTGTTGACGTTGACCAGAGAACTTCGGTCTTTGTTACTTGCGCGATGTACTTAATGAGCGCGATGTCATCGTTGGATGTCGAATCATCGATACGGACAATAATTGGAGCTACCGGCTTGCGATATCGCTGGTAATTCTTCTCCACCGTGAGTCCAGTTGCATCTATGGCCGCACCTCCAACCTTCTTCCACCATTCATCGACAGACCATTTTGCGGCGCGAACATCTTGGAGAGGAGTCCAATTACGAAGTGTGTGAACATAATTGAGCCCACCAGCCTTTGCATTTGCTCCAACACTTGATCTCTTCCATCCGCCGAATGGCTGGCGCTGAACAATTGCGCCCGTGATGCCGCGATTTATATAGAGATTTCCTGCTTCAACAGAATCCATCCACAGTGCACATTCATCGGCATCAAGTGAGTGAATTCCTGCAGTCAGTCCAAAGTCCGTAGCGTTTTGCCACTCGATAGCCGTCTTGAGGTCGGGCGCAACCATCAAACCGAGAACTGGTCCAAACCATTCATTTTGGTGGCTCCAGGATCCTGGTTTTATTCCANCCTTCACGCCGGGGCGCCATAGTTGTCCGGCCTCGTCTAGTTGTTGCGGCTCAACAAGCCAAGACTCACCATCGTCAAGGGTTGTGAGTGCGCGAAGAAGTGATGCTTCAGGCTTTCGAATAACCGGCCCTACAGTCGTTCCATAATTCCAACCCGCCCCAACTTTAAGTGTTGTGACATCGTCAACGAGTTGGCGAATAAAGGAAGGGTCCTTGTAGATACTTTCAACAATGATTCCAAGGGAAGCGGCGCTGCACTTTTGGCCGGCATGGCCAAATGCAGATTGAACAAGGTCTTTCACGGCTGCGTCGATATCTGCACATGCAGAAACAACAAGTGAGTTCTTACCACTTGTTTCAGCAAGAAGATTGAGATCTGGCTTCCACCCAACAAACATATTTGCAGTCTCGAATGCACCGGTAAGGATTAACGCTTCTACCCCATCGTGGGNGATCAGATGCTTTCCGGATTCATCATCTCGAGTCGGCACGAATTGGAGCGCATCTTTGGGAACGCCACCTTCCCACAGGTGTTGAGCGAGCAACCACGCTGTTGCAACAGTCTCAGGAGCAGGCTTCAAAATCACTGTATTTCCTGCAGCAAGTGCTGCACACACTCCACCTGCTGGGATCGCGTATGGGAAGTTCCATGGTGGAACAACAAGTACAACACCCATTGCCTTGGAGTCGGTGTTGTCTACTCCATGAGTTCCGTAATAGCGCGCAAAGTCAATCGCCTCACTTACTTCAGGGTCACCTTCGGAAACAGTTTTTCCAGCATCTCGTGACATCACAGCGATTGTGCGAGCACGTTCTCTTTGCATAACTTTTGCAACGTTAAATAGAATTTCTTTTCTTTCAAAAACGCTCTTGGCGCTCCATGATGAAAGGCCAGACTTTGAAACTTCAACAGCTTTATCAATCAACTTTTCATTTGCAACGCAATACATGTACCACTCTTTTGCATTGTCACCAGGATCTGTTCCTTGAACACATTGATCGGTAGTGATTTCATCGCCATTGATTACGACAGGAATAGTCATGTCGTGCTTTCGAACTCGCGAAATTTCTTCAGAAACTGCCTTTATGTAACCAGGTTCTGTTGGATCTCCTGAAGCTTGATTATGGAATATTGAGTAATCAACAGGATCCGGTAGATGTCTCCGTGAAGATGTAGAAATTTTGTGACGATCTAATACGGATTTTTCAAAACGAGTCTTTTGTTCTGCAAATTTCGCAGGGTTTGTACCAATTTCAAATGCCGCCTTCAAATAATTCTCATCCGATGTATTTTCATCAAGGCGTCGCACAAGATATGCAACTGCAGATGCAAAGTCATCTTTATTTGTTACCGGCGTATAGAAGAGAACATGATGACCAGAACGGGTGACTGCAAGAGCTTCGGCATTTGCCATACCTTCAAGCATCTCGATGTCGAGTTGTTGCAGCACACCTCGTGATCGAGCAACTTCAATTGCCCATGTAAGGTGGAAAAGATTGTGCGAAGCAATTCCAATTCGCACTGCGTGCGCATGCTCTGGGCGAAGAGCAGTATCTACAAGGCGGGCATAACTAGCGTCTACATCTGACTTTGAGCCATAAGGGGCTGGCATGTATCCATGAAGTTCGCCCTCAGCCTTTTCCATGGCAAGGTTTGCACCTTTTACAAGTCGAACCTTAATCGTGCCGCCTTTTTCTTTATGCCGGTCAACAGCAAATGAAACGAGATCAGCAAATGCCGAGTGTGATTCTGGAAGATATGCCTGAAGAACAATTCCTGCATGGATGTGAAGAAACTCAGGCTCTGATAGAACGCGCTTAAATGCGTCGACAGTCAGAGCCAGATCGCGGAACTCCTCCATGTCAAGATTGATAAATGTTCCATGAGTATCTGCATCTCGATAAATAATGCGCAACTTTTCACAAACTTTGTCGAGTGATCCATTGTGATCGATTGTGATCATCTGGGCGACAACAGCAGAGAGCTTCACAGAGATGTAATCAACTTCAGGGCGATGAATCATTTCGACAAGTCGTTTGAATCTTTCATCCGCTTCATGTTGTCCCAAAACTGCTTCACCTAGAACGTTGATATTTAGACGAATACCTTCTTCTTTACGTTTTCCAAGATGCTTTGAAAGTCGGTCTTGCTCTGCAGGAAGAATTAAATCTTTAGAAAGTGCGCGAACGCGTTGGTGTACAAGTTTCACAACAACACCTGGAAGTCCGATGGCAACAATACGAATAAACTTCAACCCAAATGCATTAAACGGTCCAAATCCTTTGACGGATGCCTTTTTTGCTGCATGATTAAAGATGGTGATTGCTTCACGCATAGAGTGAATGCGCATGACCTCATCGGTAAGAGTGATGGTGACCTCAATAGCCTTGGGATCTTTGAAGAGTCGCCCAAACCGCCTTCGGTTTGCCTTCTCTCTGCGCGTACGAAGTTTCTCAGAGGATTGGATCATCTCGCGAGCATGCCCCACAGATACTTCTGCAGTGGCATCGATAGAGGNATCCGGTTTTAAAGGTGTTAAAGATTCCACGCTTGTCCAGTCGCTTGTCGTAATTTGTTCACCCAATCATCACCTAAAAACCCACAAGAGCGCATCCTCGTTTCATATTTCGAGCGTTAAATCGCTCACCATGAAGAGGATTGTGGTTCTCGGCGGAGGCGTCATTGGCACTATGCACGCATATTTCGGACTCAAAGCAGGATTCGAGGTAGTTCAAGTTGAGCGGGATCCGGAGGCGTTGTCAGCATCGGTTCGAAATTTCGGCCTTATCTGGGTCAGCGGCCGGGAGACGGGGGCAGAACTTGAGTTGGCGATACGAGCGCGTGCTTTATGGCAAAAAGTCGGCTCCGAGGCAAATATTGGATTTCGTGGAAATGGCTCACTGACAGTTGCACAAACAGACTCGGAATTCGCAGTTCTTCAAGAAGCTGCAGCAATGCCAGATGCTCAAGAACGTGGATTTGAGTTGCTTCACAAGAATGAAGTTCAAAAGTTAGAGCCTCTTCTCAATGGCAAATATGTCGGAGCGTTGCGTTGTACACAAGATGGTGCAGTTGAACCAGCGATGCTCTTTGTCGGATTGCGCGAGGCCCTTTTGAAGAATCCTAACTACACATGGATTCCAAATTTTGAAGCTGTTGATTTTGAAAATAATGAAACAGGAAATCACATCAGCAACGCTCAAGGCGTAACAGTTTCTGGTGATTACATGGTGCACTGTCCCGGCGCTGCACATACAGGATTCCTTGCTGACTTTATGGCCGATGCACCGCTACGAAAAGTCTTTTTGCAGATGGGAGCTACTATTCCGATAGCGGAGAAACTTGGGCACTCCCTCGCTGATACGGATTCACTTCGTTATTACCCCGCATTTAAAAAATTATCTCTTGACCAATTACCGCCACAATCAAAAGTTGCTTCTGAACATAAAATGCAATTGCTCCTTGCTCCACGATTTGATGGCTCATTCACAATAGGTGATACACACCTGTACGAAGAACCCTTTTCGCACGAAATTGTTGAAGAGCCCTACAAGCACTTATTAGATGTAATTAATTCAATCTTTGGTCGTGACTTTGAGGTCGGAAAGCGTTGGAGCGGTATCTATAGCCAAACAATTGGTGGNGATTTGTACTACAGAAACGAAATCGCGCCTGGAGCAGTGATTGTTACTGGTGGCGGAGGACGAGGGAACACGCTCTCGCCTGCGATTGCAGAGGAGACCATCACATCATGGGAAAAGTGAAGCTAGTAGTTTTCGATGTTGCAGGAACAACAGCAACAGATGACGGCCTTGTCGTAAAAGCGTTTACTGAAGCGATGATTAAGCAAGGTGCTGTTCGTGGATCGGCAGAGCTTGCAAAGAACATTGAATATGTTGAAGAGACGATGGGCCAGCGCAAGATGGATGTCTTCATGCATATAACAAAGAACAATGTTGTTGAAGCCGAGGCACTTCACGAAAACTTCATTGAGCAGTACAACAACCTTGTTATGAGCGGTGAGCTCAAAGAGTTCGGTGGAATTTCAGCCCTCTTCTCAAATCTTCAGAATGAGGATATTGGGATAGCGGTAACGACAGGTTTCCCACGCATCTTGCTCAGTGCAATCTTGAAAACCCTTGATTGGCGCGAACGTATTGATCTGAGCGTTGCTGCTGACGAAGTGAATCAGGGCCGACCAGCACCGGACATGATTTTTCGTTCCATGGACCTATACGCGAACTTAACGGATCAAGATATTGCTCCAGAAGAGATTGCCGTTGTGGGCGATACTGAATCAGATATGCAGAGTGGCGTAACCGCAGGCGCGCGTTACGTTATCGGCGTTACATCAGGTGCGCACTCAGAGGCTCAATTAAAGGCTGCGGGTGCAACTCATGTTCTTGAATCCGCAACTCAATTGTTAACCATTATTAACAATTGATTTTTAAAATTTNCCTCCACCCCAAATGTTAATGAAATAGTTTCCAAAAACTTCCCCAAGTGATACTTGGTCTTTATCTCTAAGGGCTTTGATGCATTCACCAATCTCATAAGGGGGATTTATGCGCAAGCGTTTTCTAACTGGAGTTATTGCGGCCACCGTGGCTGTAACTTCATTGGTAGCAGTTTCAAGTTCACAAGCGGCATCAGTTGACTATTCCAAATGCACAGACATTAAGTCTTGTGGCGGAATGGACGCTCTTGTTAAGGCAGCTCAAAAAGAAGGCAAGCTCAACGTCATTNCCCTTCCTCGCGACTGGGCAAACTATGGCGAAGCAATGGACCTCTTCACAAAAGCGTTCGGTATCAAGATTGCAGATGACAATCCAGACGGATCTTCTGCTTATGAAATTCAAACAGTAAAAACTGCACCTAAGTCAAAGGCTCCAGACGCTGTTGACGTTGGTATTACTTACGGCGCAGATAACGTAAATCTTTTCGCGCCTTACAAAGTGCAAACATGNAATGACATTCCTGCACAGTGGAAGGAATCTTCAGGACGTTGGGCCGGCGATTACTACGGTCAGATTGCTCTGGCATATGACACCTCCGTAACAAAGGCCCCCAAGTCATTTGCTGACTTGAAGGATCCAGCATTCAAGGGACAGGTTGCTATCGGTGGAGATCCAACGGGCGCTCAAGAAGCATTGATGTCAGTTTTTGCAGCTAATCAGGCTTCTGGTGGAACNCCTGCAAATATCCAAGCTGGTATTGATTATTTCAAGGCGCTTAAGGCCTCAGGAAACTTCGTTTCAGTTCTAGCAAACGGTCAAAATCTTGCTGCTGGTGCATACAAAGTTTCATTCTCATGGGATTTCAATGGCCCAGGAGCAATTGCATCTGCCGCGAAGATTGGTAAGACAATCAAGTATGTAATTCCTTCAGATGCTGTGATCAAGGGAACTCCTTACATCATGGCTATTCCATTCAATGCACCACATCCAGCAGCAGCTCGTTTGTGGACGGAATTTCTTTACTCACAGAACAAGGGCAAGACATCAGCAACTCTTGGTTCAGTTAAGGGACTTTCAGGAAGCAAGATCTTCTCTTCAATTCAAGGCGGACAGAACATCTGGATCTCAGGTGCTGCTCACCCAATCACAGAAGAAGCAATGCGTACAAAGGGCTTGGCAATCAACCCTCCAGCGGGATTTGAAACCCCAGCTGGCGCAAAGGTTGTTCAGCCAACGCCTGATCAACAAACTGCTGCCAAGGATCTACTCAAGGCGCAGTGGCCAAATCTCTAAGCTTCACCGTTTTACCTCGAAGTAAATAACTTAAAGGAGAAGTGGGATTCATGAGTCGTAGAAAGTACTCGTGGCTCCCACTTCTTCCTTTTTTTGGGTTTACTGGATATTTCTTACTCTGGCCGATTTTGGGAGTAACACTTAGATCTCTGCATGATAATCATGGAAATTGGTCTCTCAGTAACTACACCCCACTTTTATCCGGCGCTTACCGCCACGCATTTGTCACAAGCATTCGTCTAAGCGTCATAACATCGGTTATTAGTTCTCTCCTTGGTGCTTTTTTCACATTAGTAATTGTTAAGAACGCTAGTTCAAGACTCACATCAATCATTGAGAGCGTTGCTGCAGTATTTGCAAACTCTGGTGGTGTGCCACTCGCATTTATGTATATTGCGGCCTTTGGCGCCGAAGGTATGTTTACCAAGATTCTTAAATTTTTCGGCTGGGATATTTATGCCGGCCACTTCACCTTATTTTCATTTACTGGCGTTGTGCTGGTTTATACATTCTTTATGACTCCACTCATGATTATCGTCTTCAGACCAGCAATCTTAGGATTGCGAAAGGAATGGTCTGAGGCAAGCCTCAATCTTGGCGCAACGAATCTGACATATTGGCGTCGAGTCGCAATACCAATACTGACCCCGTCATTCATCGGGTCCTTCTTCTTGCTATTTGCCGGAGCATTCTCCGCTTATGCCACCGCTCGTGCTTTAACAGTGGGAACAGTGCCACTTGTACCAATCATTATTGGGACTCTTGTTGATGGAAATGTTATTTCTGATCAAGCAAATCTTGGAGATGCCCTTGCTGTAGGAATGATCTTTGTTGCGGGCATTGCCATGATTGGCTATATATGGGCACAACGTTCCGCAGCGAAATGGCGGCAGTCATGAAAATTGGAAAATATTCAGTCAATGCATTTTCACTCTTCTTGGCGGGAACGATCTTCTTCCTCCCGTTGGTCGCTGCAGCAGAATTTAGTTTTAGAAAGCCGGGGGGCAAAGGTCACTCTTTTGTTAACTACACATGGCTCCTGCAACAGGATGGTTTCTGGCCGGCTCTAGGTGCTTCATTTCGCTTAGCAGTTCTATCTGGAGCGCTCAATCTGATTCTGATGGTCCCCACAATGGTTGTGCTCAATCTGAAAGCCAAGCGTTACAAGTCAATTGTAGATTTCATTTGCATTCTTCCACTCATTATTCCTGTCGTATCTCTTGCAATTGGCGCACAGGTATCGATGCCAGAATTTTTACAGAATACCGAATATGAGCTTGTTTTCTTCTTTGTGATTGTGGCACTTCCATACACGTATCGAGCACTTGATTCTGCTATCAGCGCTGTAGATATAAAGGTATTGGTCGAAGCATCGCGAAGTCTTGGTGCAACGTGGTTTACGACGATTATTAAAGTGATCATTCCTGCCATCCGTAGCGGAATTATTGGCTCACTCTTTCTTTCATTCGCACTCGCAGTCGGTGAATTTACTCTTACATCCCTTCTTCATTGGGACACATTCCCAACATGGACGGTTGTTGCAGCACAGCAGAACATTCTTGGAGCTATTGCGATTTCAGTTTTCTCGTTCGCTCTCGCGATATTTGTCTTGACAGGAGTAGGAGTCTTGGCAGCACGGAAGAAGAACCAAAACTTAGTTCTCGAAAATGAAGAGGNGGAATGAAGATGGCCAAACAACGCGCAAGCAGCACTCTCAAACTTGAGAATGTAACTCGCTCATTTGGAACGACAGTTGCCTTGGATGGCTTGAATCTCACAGTCGAACCGGGAGAGCTTGTTGCACTTCTCGGACCCTCTGGATGTGGCAAGACGACAGCACTCCGCATCGTGGCAGGATTAGAAACAGCCGACAGTGGCTCGTTGTTAGTTAATGATGTCCGTTACAACGACACTGCGGTAAATGATCGCGATATGGGCATGGTTTTTCAGGCCTACTCNCTCTTTCCAAATATGACAGTTGCTGAAAATATCGATTATGGTCTTCGTGCTCGCAAAATGGATCTACCGAAGAGAATGAAGCAAGTTCGCAAGATGCTGCAGCTTGTTGATCTTGAAGAAAAGAGCACGAGATATCCGCATCAACTTTCGGGCGGGCAGCAGCAACGCGTAGCTCTGGCAAGAGCGCTAGCTATCGAACCAACCGTTCTTCTTCTTGATGAACCGCTTTCCGCTCTTGATGCTCAAGTGCGGTCACAAATTCGTGAAGAAATTCGCGCAATCCAATTGGAACTTGGCATCACCACACTTTTTGTCACGCATGACCAGGAAGAAGCTATGGCAATTGCTGATCGAGTTGGCGTCATGAATAGAGGCCAATTGGAACAAATCGACAGACCAACCGAGCTATATACGCGGCCTGCTACACCCTTTGTTGCATCGTTTGTAGGTCTTGCAAACAAAATCCCGGCTTCAATAACTGGAAAAGGGAATGTTAAGGTTTTGAAACAAAAAATTTCACTCTCGGAGTTTTCTGTCGAATTATTAGATGGACAACCCGTACAAGCACTAGTCCGGCCTGAGTCCATCATTTTGACCTCGGACTTTGAAGATGATGCCTCACATGGTCTCTTGATTTCAAAGTCATTTTTGGGTCCACTGACAAAACTTGGAGTAGCGGTGGAGGGAATGCCCATTATCCATATTCATCTGCAAAGCAAAGATGTTAAAAAGGTCGAAATCGGAGATCGGATTTCATTCAAAATATCTGCAGAGGAAATTATGGTTCAAAATGTCTAACTTTGACTCGCGCCGGAAAAAAATTATCCGTTCTAACGCGGATGATAAAGGTTGGCGCAACCTTGAGCTGGTCGAAGGTGAATCTTTTGAGGGGGATTCACCTTCTCCCAGTGCAAAATCTCTTCTCGTCCTTATTCACATTTCAGATTTGCATATCTGCGATGCGCAGTCGCCGGCTCGCCTTGAACTATTGGATCGATTGGCAGACCCACATAATCCAATGCATGAAGTTGTAAAGTTAGTAGGTACCTATCGTTCTAATGAAATATTGACAACTCAGACCTTGGAGTCGATGGTTCAAGCGATTAATCGAATCGAATGTGGTTTGGTCTCAGACCGGCCGATTGACGCTGTGGTAATTACTGGAGATGTAACAGATAATGCCCAGAGCAACGAACTTGATTGGTATTTCACTTTGGTCGACGGAGGAGAGCTTCACCCAGATAGTGGAGACCCAACTCGATGGGAGGGNGTTTCTTCGACGGACCCAACGACCTACGACACCTCTTATTGGAATCCAGAAGGAACTCCACCAGATTGCGATGATGATTTTCCTCGCTCACTCTATGGATTTCCGGTTGTAAAGGGACTTCTTGAAGCTGTTCGAAAAAGCTTTATAGCCACCGGTATTCGTCACCGCTGGTTTGCAACTCACGGAAATCATGACGCACTCATTCAAGGAACACTCCCAGGCGATGAATATGTACAAAATCATGCAATTGGCAATAAAAAAGCTGTGTCGCTGGCCCCTGACACGGATCTTTCTGAGCTTTTTTCAAATTTCAACCAAGTTGGACCTGCTCATTATCCAGATCCTCATGGGGCACATTTTCGAGATATTGCCTCAGATGAACGCCGCCGAATAAATGAACCAGATTCGTGGGCGAAGCTTCATCAGATTTGTTCTCATGACCATGGATTAGATCAAGAAAATATTTTGCGAGGTACAAAGTATTGGTACCGCGATATTAATGGCGTACGTCTTATTTCCCTTGATACGGTCAATCCTCATGGGGGATGGCAAGGATCTCTGGATGAATCACAATTTAATTGGCTGAAAAAGATTCTTTCTGACACCGAACCTCAATACTTTGTCATATTGTCACATCATCCGGCATCGACGCTTTTCAATTTGTATCAGCCGGATGGAGCCGATCGTAGAATTGGGGAAATTGAGGTAGTTGAACTCCTCGCAAATGAGCCCCGAGTAATTTTGTGGCTTGCTGGTCACAACCATCGCCACAAAATAGAGAAGGNTGGCGACGGTGAAAACTATTTCTGGCATATTCAAACCGCGTCAAATATTGATTGGCCACAACAAGGACGCGTTGTAGAAATTCTGAAGGATGGAGAAAAAGTTGTTATTGCAACATCAGTATTTGATCACCAGAGTCCCCTATCTCTTGACGAAGCAACAAGCAACCTCGATAGCCCAGTCAATCTTGCAGGACTGTCCAGATTGCTTGCAGCCAATGATTGGCAATTACGCAGCGGAGAGTTTGATCTCGAACAACTAGCTGGTAAGAAAGAGGATAGAAACCGTTTCCTCTGGCGCTAGTTAGTGGTAGAACTTAGGCATGAAATACGACGGCGAATACGACGTTGTGATTATTGGCTCAGGTTTCGGGGGCTCGGTTTCCGCACTGCGCCTACGCGAAAAGGGTTACTCGGTTGCCGTTATTGAGGCAGGGCGACGTTTTGCCGACAAGGATTTTCCTAAGACTTCCTGGCGACTGAACCGCTTTCTCTTTGCCCCTCGCCTTGGGCTCAATGGAATCCAGCGGATTCACGCCTTGCCCGATGTCTTGGTTTTATGCGGTGCCGGGGTTGGCGGTGGATCACTGGTTTATGCAAATACTTTATATACGCCACCCGATACATATTTTAATGATCGCCAATGGGCCCACATCACTGATTGGAAAGCCGAATTAGCTCCTTGGTACGACCAGGCGCACAGAATGCTCGGTGTTACAAAAAATCCATTTATGTCTCCATCGGACCTTGCAATGAAAGAAGTTGCCGACGATATGGGAGTTGGTCACACATTTACATTGGCACCTCTTGGGGTCTTCTTTGGGGATGGGTCTGGAAAGAAGAGTGAGGATCCCTTTTTTGGTGGCGTTGGACCGACTCGTTCAGGGTGCACAAACTGCGGTGAATGCATGACGGGTTGCCGGCACAATGCAAAAAATACTTTGCCTAAGAATTATTTAGGAATAGCTGAAGGAGTTGGAGCAACTGTTATTCCCGAGACAACCGTGACCTCGTTAGAGGAGAAAGATGGTGGTTGGGTTATTTCGGCTCGAAAAAGCAGCGCATGGCTGGGTGGTAAGAAAAATTTCAAGGCTAAAGAAGTCATCGTTGCTGCTGGAACCTATAACTCTCAAAAGCTCCTACATCGCATGAGAGATGAACATAAGTTGCCTCGTCTTTCTTCAACATTGGGAAATCTTTCGCGCACAAATAGTGAGGCTCTCACTGGCGCCTTAATGCCAGATACAAAGATTAATTATTCTGAAGGTGCAGCAATAACCTCTTCCTTCTTTCCCGATGATCACACTCATGTTGAGCCTGTCAGGTATGGAAAAGGCAGTAACGCAATGGGCCTTCTTCAAACAATTGCAACCGACGGAAATTCACTAGCCGGCCGACATAAGCAATGGTGGGCAACATTTCTTCGAAACCCCTCCATTTTGTATCGAATCCTCAATGTTCGAAAGTGGAGCGAACGAACTGTCATTGCACTCGTCATGCAGAATGTTGATTCGGCGATTTCTGTTCGCGGAAAACGCTCACTTTTTGGATGGCGACTGACATCAAAGAACGATTCGGATAAACCAAATGCCACTTATATTCCTGCGGCAAATGAAGTAGTCCGCCGCATCGCTGAAAAGCGTGGTGGTATCCCAGGCGGCAATATTGGTGAACTGATTAACGCTCCATTTACTGCACATTTTGTGGGTGGATGCGTGATCGGAGATTCTGATAAAACCGGCGTCATCGATCCGTATCACCGCGTCTGGAACTATCCGACTTTGCACATAGTCGATGGCTCCAGTGTGACTGCAAATCTTGGGGTCAATCCATCGCTGACCATCACCGCTCAAGCCGAACGGGCGATGAGCTTTTGGCCCAATAAGGGGGAGGAAGATCCTCGCCCACGGCAGGGTGGTAGCTACAGCCGTCTGAGCGCACAAGCCCCACGCTCACCAGCCATTCCGGCTTCGGCGTATGCGGCTTTCAAGGGTGAGAAATAGGGTCATAGATTTGAACTATCACCCTCTGCAATTCTTAGGGGGTGAGAAGCCAAAAGTCCCCACGTGAGAGTGGTAAATCTTCAATATTTGACGCCGTATCTCTCGCTCGAATTTCGCCCCCAATTGCTGTCCCGCACTTCGTGTATCGACAAGAACTCGTAAATCGAATCAATCAGCCTGCACCACATGCAACATTTATTGTCGCACCAAGTGGTTATGGGAAATCAGCACTTGCAGTTCAGGCGATCAGTCGGCTGGATATTCCCGTTGTTTGGTATTCCATTAGTACAAACGATTCCACTCGAGATACCGCCATCAATGTCATTGCAGCAGTGCGCAGAGTTATTCGAAATTTTGCGCCGTGGGCAGAGGAATACCTTGAAAGTGATTTTGACGTTGTGGACTGGACGGTCCGCCTTTGTAATGAACTCGAGCGAGTTAAAACCGAAATTGTCATCGTCTGGGATGGTGCGGACAATTTTAGCGATGATCACCTAGGAATGACACAGGCTTTCATCGATAACTCACCAAATAACGTTCGCTTTATCTCTATCCGCCGGGTTATGCCGGGGGTTTCATATGCTCGATTGGCAAGTTTTGATGCCTTAACTTTTATTAGCGCATCTGATCTTAAATTCAACGATGATGAGATTCGCGTAATCGCCGAACAACATGGAATTAATTACTTAGACCCAAATTTCTCTTNCCCTTTTATAGCAGTCCAAGGCTGGCCGGCAGGCATTCAGCTTTTGGCGAAGGAAATTGCGCAAACTCATTCCGGAAAGTCTCCTATCTTTATCGATGGAAAAACGATGGTGAAATCTGCCGTTGATCACTTAACGTGCAAAGACCGTAACTTTCTTGAAGCGATGGTGTTCCTTGACGAATTCTCGGGTCTGGATGCAATTGAGTTGACAAGTGAAAGCGATGCAATAAATCACTTAGAACATATGAGTGTCGAGGGAATTTTTGTGACACGCTTTGATGGTGATATTCCTATGTATCAAATCAACACACTCATTCGCGCCGAACTTCAAGAGCGAGTAGCTGAGAACAAAGAGGNGTGGACTAATCGTGCTATTAGGAGTGCGGAACTTTCAATTCGAAATGGAAATGAACTTCACGCAGTTGATTTGTACTCCCTCATCGGCATGGAGGCCGAAGCAAAAGCGCTTGCTGTGCGAAATATTCAGACCATGATGATTCAAGGAAAAGTTCAACTTCTCCGCAAATGGGCTCCTCGTCTTGGCGATACATTCGGCGTAGGAGATTTTGGAAGCAACATTCTGCTCATGTGTGCCGAACTCTCAATGGGTAATTTTGAAAAGGCTCAAGTGGTTCTCTCCGAGATTGAGCGAGATCCTGATCTTGCAAAGTTCGAAAAAAACAACAACCGCGAAATTGGTTTGGCTAAGGCGACCATCGCATTTAGCCATGGACGTTTCGACGAAGTCGTACAGCTTCTCAGAGAAAGCACAACTCCANGAATTTCTGAAGAAATTCCCCAGATTTCAAAGAAAATTTCGGGCCTTCGCACAGCATTGTTGAGCACTTTCATTATGTATGACTTAGAAAAATTTAATGAAATCTTTGCTGCCATCTCACTTTCAGATTCAGATGATGCCTACACTCAAAAGTTAACTCTTCCGGCCATACGCGCCATGGAGGCATTCCTCGCGGGCCGATATAACGAAGCATATGAAAGCGCGCTCTTTGCACTTCNCTCCTCCGAAGCGTTCGANGTTAGAGGAATCTTTATTCCCTTTGAAGCTGCTTATATTCTTGCCGATGTATCGCTTGAGTTTGGAGATGAAGAGAAGTCCCTTGAAATCATCGAGAAGTATCTTCCTCTTGCAATACAGGCCGAACAGTGGCCTTGGGTTGTTGGACTTTTAGCTAAAGCGGCTCTAGTAAAAGTTCAGCAAGGACGGGTAAACGAAGGCCTAAACTTCATTCGACAAGCTCGCGAGTATGTTGCCGGCCCACGATTTGGAAAGGATATTGCCTACCTTGCGGATTGGCACGAAATATTTGCCCGGATTGCACTCAATGACTTCGAGAGAATTCAGGAGCTGGCCTTTCGCCTTCCGAACAACTCGTTGACAAGATATTTGTTGCTCATGTTTGAGGCACGGAAGAATCCAGGTGAAGCAGCACGTTTAGCTTCATCCATTCCAGAAGATTCTGAACATCAAAAATTTGGAAAGGCGCTGTTTCTGGCTGAGGCAACTTTCTCCAATCCTCCGGTTGCAACAAAACACTTACGAGAAGCGCTCGAAATTGCCGCTGCTCACGGATACTTCCGCTCCTTCCTCAATCTCTCTCAGGAATGTAAAAGCCTATTACTCGACATTGCTGGGAAAAATCCGACTGTCTACATGGAGCAAATCGCTCAAGGGATTCGAAAGCAAAGCAATGCCGTTCAGCATGACGGTATTGGATCAGATCACGCTCTCACGAAGCGGGAACTCGATATTTTGAGGCGCCTTGCGACAGGNCTTCCCATAACACAGATTGCGGCCACGTTACATATCTCTAACAACACCATCAAAACGCACTTGAAAAATGTCTATCGAAAGATGAGCGTTGGATCACGTGAAGAGGCTGTGGCGCGAGGCCACGAGTTGTTGCTTCTTTAATTTCTTTTTTCGGGCGTTACAACAGCTTCAAGTAGTGCAATATTTTCGACGCACTTTCCTGCTCCGTTGACGACAGCATAAAGAGGATCTTCGGCAATAAAGACTGGCATTCCTGTCTCTTTTCGAAGTCGCTCAGGAAGTCCACGAAGAAGCGCGCCCCCNCCCGCCAAAACAATTCCTGCAACAGCTAGGTCAGAGACAAGATCAGGGGGCGTTTCATCTAGCGTTGCTTTAATAGCAGCAATAATTTTTGCCACAGGGTCTGAAATAGCTTCACGAACTTCTTCCGCACTTATCAGCATATCTTTTGGAAGGCCCGTGACAAGATCGCGGCCGCGAATATGGGCATCTGTATCGTCCCTGAGTTTGTGCGCTGAGCCGATGCTCATCTTGAGCTCTTCGGCGGTTCGTTCACCTATCAGAAGTTGATATTTATTCTTCACATAATTAATGATGGCGTTATCCATCGCATCTCCACCAATACGAACTGAACGTGATGTAACGATTCCGCCTAAAGAAATCACGGCTACATCTGTCGTCCCACCACCAATATCTACAATCAAAGATCCTTGAGGTTCAGAAATTGGGAGCCCTGCTCCGATTGCCGCAGCCATCGGCTCTTCCATGATGTAAACCTTTCGCGCACCGGCTGCATACGCGGCATCTTTAATAGCGCGATGTTCGACTGATGTAACGACAGGGGGAACAGCAACAACAATGATGGGTTTTGAAAGCAGACGCTTAACACCGACCTTGTCGAGAAAGAGGCGTAGCATTTTTTGCGCAGTATCAAAATCTGCAACAACACCATCTTTGAGAGGGCGAACAGAGAGAACATAATCAGGGGTTCTACCCACCATCGTGCGGGCCTCATGTCCGACAGCGAGAACAGATCCATTTTCAGAGTTGAGNGCAACAACAGATGGCTCATTTAAAACGATACCTGTATGCGCGCGATAGATAACTGTATTAGCCGTTCCGATATCGATAGCGAGATCAGTGCGAAAAAGCTTGCGCATATTCAAGTGACCTCGCTATCAATTGAGACAGTATTACGCGTACAGGGAAGTGAACTGTATGCCTGTCTCAGAGAAGCGAGTCAAGAGTTGCTGGGTTAATAGCAGGGTGAAGTCTGGGGGNTTAGAGAGAATCCATGATGTGGCGATTGCCGCGATCGAATGTGAAGTAATTCCACATCCAATCGGCAATTGTGCCGATGCGGTTGCGCCCACCTAAGAGGTAGAGAACGTGGAGAAAGAGCCAGGCAAACCAGGCGATGGGTCCTCGAAGTTTGAGACGCTTTACCTGAACAACTGCTTTGTGTCGGCCAATTGTCGCCATCGATCCTTTATCGGTGTATTTAAATTCTTTCAGCGCCTCGCCCTTTTTCAGGCGACGGATCTGGTCGGCAAGAAAGCGCCCTTGTTGCATAGCAGCCGGCGCCACCATCGGAAGCGGTCGACCATTTTTGCCGATTACAGCTGCGTTATCTCCAATAGCCCAGATATATGGGTAATTAGAAACTTGCAAAGTCGCATCAGTTTTAATGCGATTTCCAGCAAGCGGAAGTGAAAGATCGCGAAGTTCATCAACNCCCTTAACTCCCGCAGCCCAAACGGTTACCTCAGAAGGAATTGAAGTGCCATCAGCAAAATGAATCGCGCGATGCTTTACTTCTTTCACTTGAGTATTGAGCAAAACTTTTACACCAAGTTCTTCAAGATCTTTCTTTGTGCGTTCTGAGAGATCATCGTCAAACATAGGAAGAAGACGAGGTCCTGCTTCAATAAGATAAATATCAATATGGTTAGAGGCATTGAAGTTATCGCTACGAAGTGGCCCGCGAACGAGTTCTGCAAGTGCACCTGACATCTCAACNCCTGTTGGTCCGCCACCAACGAGTGCAACTGAAAGTCGAGTGTTATCTTCAAAGCGACAGAGATCTTCAAATCGACGCATCATCTCAGAGCGAATCTGAAGTGCTTCGTGGATATTTTTCATTCCTAGCGCATGCTCTTCAACACCCGGGACTCCAAAGTCGGCAGTAGCAGAACCCATTGCAAAAACAAGGTGGTCGAATGCGATTACTTCGCTGCTATCGAGTTTTACAGTCTTGTTTTTATGATCGACAGAGATAGGTGAGCCCATGCGGAATTTTGCACCGGTCTTACGAAGCGCCCCTCGAATTGGATAGGCAACATGGTCGGCTGCAAGTGAAGCGGTAGCTACCTGGTAGAGAAGTGGCAAAAAGGTCTGGTAATTGTGGCGGTCGACAACGGTGACGTCTGCGTCTGTTCCAATAGCTTTCGCGGCGGTGAGGCCTGCAAAGCCCGCTCCAAGAATGACTACGCGAGGTTTAGACATGGATTCAACTCTCTACATTTAGGTCAGCGCCGATGCTTGTGGAAGTCTACTGTGGTGGATATGAAAGAGATAAATCGTAAGATTTTAGTAACAGGGGCCTCCGGCTATGTAGGCGGCCGACTGGTCCGCTCTCTTCTTGAGAAGCACCTGGATGTTCGCGTCTTTGTTCGCGACAAAAATAAGATTGCACGTCAACCGTGGCAGTCTCACGTGGAGATTGCCGTTGGCAATGCAAATAGTCACGATGAAACTCTTGCCGCTCTCCAGGGCGTTCACACCGCTTATTACTTACTTCATTCGATCAATTACTCAACTCGATTCGACGAGATAGAAGCCGAAATGGCGCGCACATTCGCAAAGGCTGCTGAAGAGGCTGGAGNTTCTCAAATAATTTATTTAGGCGGGATTGCAAATGATAAAAAGCGAAGCAAGCATCTTGAATCACGGGCAAATACCGGACGTCAATTAGCTGCTGGCTCTGTCCCTGTAATGGAAATTCGTGCCGGCATCATTATCGGATCAGGTTCGGNATCATTTGAAATGTTGCGCCATCTAACTCATCGCTTGCCAATTATGACAACTCCTAAGTGGGTTTCTAATAAAACCCATCCCATCGCAATCCGCGACATCTTGTATTACCTCACCGAAGCCGGCCGATTGGAGAAAAGCGTCTCTGGCATCTTTGATGTTGGCGGACCTGAAATTGTGAGCTATGAAGATATGATGCAAATCTTTGCAAAGATATCTGGGCTTCGAAAGCGCATCATTATTAAGGTCCCAGTTCTTTCTCCCAAACTTTCAAGTTTGTGGATCGGACTGGTAACTCCAGTCCCAACAACGCTTGCACGTCCTCTTGTTGGTTCGCTCATCAGCGAAGTTGTCGCAGATCCTAAAAAGAGCCTGGATGCGATTATTCCTCCACCTGTTGAAGGGTTGCTACCGCTCAAGCAAGCAATCGAATACGCACTTTCCAAGACAAGCGGAAATGACGTTGAAACTCGCTGGTCCGATGCAACTGGCCCAACAGCTCCGTGGCAAAAGGCGCAAAGTGATCCAACGTGGGCAGGTGAAACAATGTATTTTGATGAACGAGAAGTTATTACCGATGCCCCTTTTAAATCTGTTTGGGAAGCTGTAGAAAGTATTGGCGGAGATACAGGTTGGTATGGAACCGGCTTCCTATGGTGGCTCCGTGGATTAATGGATCGCCTTATTGGTGGTGTGGGAATTCGGCGAGGGCGTCGGGATCCGAAAAACTTGCGAATTGGCGATGCTGTTGATTTTTGGAGGGTAGAAAATTTGATTCCAGGTGAAGAGCTCAAGCTTTATGCAGAAATGATTCTTCCCGGAAAGGCATGGCTTGAATTTAGAATTGAAGAGATGTCAGATAGCCATTTGAAACTGATACAAAAGGCAAGTTTCCAGCCGCGAGGCCTTGGTGGTCAGCTTTACTGGTTTGTAGTTGCACCATTCCATTTTCTTGTATTTCCTAGAATGATTAGAAACCTAATTAAAGCTGCGAATCAAAACGGGAAAAGCGGGGAGAACGAAGAACGTGCATGAATTCACGCCTGATGTAGAAGCGCTTGCTCGCGACATTCTTCATTATTCACTTCTTCGCCTGCGCCAAGAACCACCGCTTGATCATGCAAAGAGTGAAGCAGAACTCTTAGCAGAGGCAGGTAATACCATCACTGAAGCCGGTCTTGGCGGCAAGGAAGCCCTTCGCGTTTTCACCGAAATTTTGGCCCCATCATGTTTATCTACTGATCACCCGTCTTATCTTGCGTTTATTCCATCTGCACCAAGTGAACACTCCACACTCTTTGATCTTGTTGTTGGAGCAAGTGCGATTTATGGTGGATCATGGGTCGAAGGTGCCGGAGCAGTATTTGCTGAAAACCAAGCTCTTCGATGGATTAGTGATTTAGCAAAACTTCCAGAAAGCGCTGGTGGTGTTTTTGTTCAGGGCGGAACAATCGGGAATCTCTCCGCGCTTGTCGCAGCTCGTCATACAGCTCGCGAAAAGGCGAAAGAAGCTGGCAAAAAGGTAGATCGTTGGGTTGTAGTTGCTAGTAATCAGGCTCACTCATCCATTCAGTCGGCAACCGATGTGATGGATTGTGAAGTGATCTTTGCAAATGCTGATGAAGATTTAGTNCTCCGTGCAGAGGCTGTAGATATCGCAATAAAGAAGTACATCGCAGAAAATCCATCTCACGAAGTTTTTGCTCTCGTTGGAACAGCCGGGTCTACAAACCTTGGAATTATCGATGACCTAGATTCATTAGGGGATTACGCAAACAAAAACGGGATTTGGTTTCACGTTGACGGTGCATATGGATTAGCAGGTTTGTGCGCCCCATCTGTTCGAGAACATTTCAATGGAATTGAAAAATGTGATTCGATGATTGTCGATCCGCACAAGTGGCTCTTTGCTCCCTATGATGCATGTGCTCTGATCTATCGAAATCCTGCGCTAGGAAAGGCAGCCCATACCCAACGCGCTTCTTATCTGGATACGCTTGAAGATGAAAATGAATTTAATCCTTCGGATTACGCGATTCATTTAACGCGACGTCCGCGAGGATTGCCATTTTGGTATTCACTTGCAGCAAACGGAAGTAAGGAGNATTCCGATGCAGTCGAGGACACCATCCATACTGCAAAGATTGCCGCACGACTCATCGAAGAACATCCGCATCTGGAACTCCTTATGGATCCCGAACTTTCCATCGTTGCATTCACCCGTAAAGGCTGGAGTGCTAGCGATTATCAACAATGGAGCGACAAACTTCTTGAGGATCAGATTGCATTTGTCACGCCATCGGCGCATCAAGGCAAGCCCATTCTTCGATTTGCGATTGTGAACCCCTGGACCTCAGAAAAACATATCCAGGAAATTCTCGCCACGCTTTAGCGCTAANCCCCCAATTTTGTCGCTGCCTTCCTTTACTATCCGTATATGGAAAACCAGGTACTTACCCAGACCCCGGCCACAACGCTGACCGATCTGGAGTCTCGTATCTTGGAGTTTGAACGCAGCTGGTGGCGCTATGCCGGTGCAAAAGAGTCCGCTATCAAGGAGCTCTTCGACCTTACGCCTCCTGCTTATTACCAAGCGCTCAACAACCTGATTGACCGCGACGACGCCCTCTTGGCCCAGCCAATGCTCGTCAAGCGCCTTCGCCGCCTCCGCGAGGCGCGCACCTCCTCACGCTCAGCTCGCTAATTTTGACCCACCGGGNCTCCTCTCGGTAAGTTATGCGTTAGCACTCGCAAGCCTGAAGTGCCAAGATCTAGAAAGCAATCTAGAAAGCAATCTAGAAAAAAATCTAGAAAACCAGCTGGACAACAAATGAGGAGAACCTAATGGCAAAGATGATTGCCTTTAATGAAGAAGCTCGTCGCGGATTAGAGCGCGGCATGAATGCTCTCGCTGATGCGGTCAAGGTAACCCTTGGACCTCGCGGCCGAAATGTTGTTTTGGAGAAAAAGTGGGGAGCACCAACCATCACAAATGATGGCGTCTCCATCGCTAAGGAGATCGAGCTCGATGATCCTTGGGAAAAGATTGGTGCAGAACTCGTCAAGGAAGTTGCCAAGAAGACTGATGATGTCGCTGGTGACGGAACAACAACTGCAACCGTTCTCGCACAAGCGCTTGTTCGCGAAGGCTTGAAGAACGTTGCTGCTGGCTCTAACCCAATGGTCTTGAAAAAGGGAATCGAGAAGGCTGTTGAAGCAATCTCTGCAGAACTTCTTTCAATGGCAAAGCCCGTTGAAACAAAGGAACAGATTGCAGCAACGGCATCTATTTCTGCAGCTGACTCCACAATCGGTGAAATGATTGCTGAAGCGATGGACAAGGTTGGCAAGGAAGGTGTTATCACTGTTGAAGAGAGCAACACATTCGGACTTGAGCTTGAGCTCACTGAAGGAATGCGCTTCGATAAGGGATACATCTCTCCTTACTTCACAACAGATACTGACCGCATGGAAGCAGTTCTTGAGGACCCATATATCTTGATCGCTAATAGCAAGATTGCAAATATTAAGGATCTTGTTCCAGTTCTTGAAAAGGTTATGCAATCAGGAAAGCCACTTTTGATTCTTGCCGAGGATGTAGAAGGCGAAGCGCTCGCTACCCTCGTTGTGAATAAGATTCGCGGAACATTTAAGTCTGTTGCAGTTAAGGCTCCTGGATTCGGTGATCGTCGCAAGGCAATGTTGCAAGACATCGCAATCCTTACAGGCGGAACTGTTATCTCTGAAGAAGTTGGTTTGAAGCTGGAAGCTGCAACCATCGATCTACTTGGCCGCGCTCGCAAGGTCGTCGTTGCCAAAGAAGAGACAACAATCGTTGAGGGTCTTGGCGATGAAGATCAAATTAAGGGTCGCGTCGCTCAAATTCGCGCTGAAATTGAGAAGAGTGATTCAGATTATGATCGCGAGAAGTTGCAAGAGCGTCTAGCAAAGCTTGCTGGTGGCGTTGCAGTCATCAAGGCTGGCGCAGCAACGGAAGTCGAATTGAAAGAGCGCAAGCACCGCATCGAAGATGCAGTCCGCAACGCTAAGGCTGCTGTTGAAGAAGGAATTGTTGCCGGTGGTGGCGTTGCTCTTCTCCAAGCAGCAACTGCAGCATTTAAGAAGTTGAAGCTTGAAGGTGAAGAAGCTGTCGGAGCTCGGATTGTTGAGCTCGCAATTGAAGCTCCATTGAAGCAGATCTCCATTAATGCTGGACTCGAAGGTGGAGTCGTTGTTGAGAAGGTTCGCCATCTTGAAGCAGGATTTGGTTTAAATGCTGCAACAGGTGAATACGTCGACATGATCAAGTCAGGAATCATCGATCCTGCAAAGGTGACACGTTCTGCACTGCAGAATGCAGCATCGATCGCAGCTCTCTTCCTGACAACAGAAGCTGTTATTGCAGATAAGCCAGAACCAAAGTCAGCGGCTCCAATGCCTGGCGGCGGGGATATGGACTTCTAAAGAGTCGACATAAGCGTGAAAGGCCTGCGGACTTTGGTCTGCAGGCCTTTTAATTTAGAGTTAGGGCATGAACATGAACGATCCTTTCAATGCAGTAGAACTCGCGCGCTCTGCCGCGCTTGAGGATGCTGGCGATGAGAAGTTCATCGGTAAATTTATTGGCGCCGAAACAGACGATCGAATCTCCACATACCTTTTTGAAAGTTTTGTAGCCGGTTACACAGGCTGGCGTTGGGCTGTCACCGTTATCAAAGTTGACGATGATTCTGCTGCAACAATCTGTGACGTTGTTTTGCTTCCAGGCGAGGATGCCCTCCTTGCTCCTGAATGGATTCCTTACAAAGATCGACTTCTTCCAGGTGACGTTGGTGTTGGCGACATTGTTCCAACTTCTGCAGATGACGTTCGTTTAGTTCCAGGCTTTGCAGCACTTCCTGGCGATGAAGAACTGGATCCAACACAACTCTTTGAATTTGGCTTGGGACGTGCTCGCGTACTTTCCATTGAAGGCCGTGACCAGGCAAGCAAGCGCTGGTATGAAGGTGATCGTGGACCTACGGCTCCAATTGCACAACATGCATCGAAGTCATGCGGCTCTTGCGGATTCTTCTTGCCTATCGCTGGCTCCTTACGCTCATCATTTGGCGTATGCGCCAACGCGATTGCCCCTGATGATGCACGCGTGGTCTCAGTTGACCATGGTTGCGGTGCGCATTCTGAGGCGCTCGTCGTCACCGAGTAATAAGTTAAACTAGTCCACTAGAGCTTTTCCCCAAAAGGATTTAAAGAAGGAGATACGCCATGCCAATCGGTCGCGTTAAATGGTTCAGTCTTGAAAAGGGATTTGGCTTCATCTCCAATGAAGAAGGCGAAGATGTTTATCTTGCCGCCTCATCACTTCCAAATGGTGTTCCTTCGGTAAAGCCTGGAACAAAGCTTGAGTTTTCAGTTGCTGAAGGCCGTAAGGGTCCGCAGGCAATGTCTGTTCACATTATCGACGAGCCTGCATCAGTTGTAGCAAATACACGTATCGGCGCCGATGATCTTGCAACAATTATTGAAGACACCATCAAACTTCTCGACAAAGTTGGAAATGGTCTTCGCCATGGACGTTACCCAAATCCTGGTGAAGCAGAACGTCTAGCAAAAGTTCTTAATGGTATTGCCGGCCAGGTAGCTAACCTTTAAAACCTTTCAAGCATTTTGTGCCTTTAATTATTTGCCTCACGTCGAAGTCTGCGGATTGAATAACGCAGACCAATAACTCCAAGAAGCGCTCCAACTATGCATATCCATATGTGAGACGCTGGGGCCGATCGAGCAATTTCGAGAACAAGTGCGATGAGCCACAGCACTATGCCTGCCACAATCACTTTCACAGTAATCCTCATGAAAAGAAGCCTACAATGAAACCGTGGCTAAAACGACGGGATCCCTGCGCTCTCTTCGCCACAGAAATTTCCGCCTCTTCTTTGCAGCAAATGCTCTTTCCAATATTGGATCATGGGCGCAACGCATTGCTCAGGATTGGCTTGTACTCCAACTTACAAATTCCTCGAAAGAATTAGGAATTGTCACAGGTCTCCAATTTCTCCCTTCACTTCTTTTAAGTATGTATGGAGGACGTCTTGCAGATCGATTTAATAAGCGTCGACTCCTTTTCATAACAACAACAGGCACCGGCCTGACAGCGACTGCACTGGGAATTTTGGTTGTAACAAATACAGTCCAGATCTGGCATGTCTATATTCTCGCTTTCATTCTTGGAATATTTGGCGCTATCGATGGGCCGATCCGATTTGCATTCACACCTGAACTCGTTGGAAAAGATGATCTTGCAAATGCCGTAAGTCTGAATTCAGCAAACTTCCATGGTGGTCGTCTCATAGGACCAGCCCTTTCGGGATTACTTATTGCCTGGTTTGGAACGGGGCCATCCTTCTTCTTCAACGGGGCCACATATATTTTCGTCGTTCTGGCCTTACTTCGAATGCGCGAAGGTGAAATGCATATTGACCACAAGCCATCGCTTGAAGCAAAGGCGCGTGATGGACTGCGCTATGTCTTAGCGCGTAGAGACATCATGGCTGTCATGCTGACCGTTTTCTTTGCCGGTACGTTTGGTCTTAATTTTCAGATTTTTAGCGCGATGATGGCACAACGTGTATTTGGAAAGGGCCCTGCTGAATTTGGATCGCTGGGAACATTTATCGCTGTGGGATCTTTTGGGGCTGCTGTGACATTTGCAAAACTAGATCGACGTCGCGGCCCACGATTTATTGGGGCGATGGCTGCAATCTTTGGAATGGTTGTTCTTCTTCAAGCACTTATGCCAAGTTATTTGGCATATGGATTAATTCTCCCGTTCCTGGGATTCTCCGCACTTACAACAATGATCTCGTCTAATTCATATATCCAACAAACGACAGATCCATCAATTCGTGGCCGAGTTATGGGTGTCTATCTCATGGTTTTCATGGGTGGAACTCCATTTGCATCCCCGCTTATCGGATGGTTTATGGATCATTACGGAGTTCGCCAGACAATTGCCGGATGTGGCGTAATCACCTCAGCAGCAGCGCTTGTTATTGCATTTCTTTTCCGCAATGACAGAGCACGCCCTGAAAGTATTAGCGTCAGTGATGTGCTGCAGGATTACGAAGGATTTAAAGGTTAGTTTTTAAAAATAACAAGCAGAGTGAGTCCTATGAGGACGGCTGCGGTGACAAATCTACGAACCTTGTATGTCATTGAATTACTTTTTAAGCGCTTCCACAACAAACTCGATGCACTGTGTCAGTTTGATGACATCTGAGGGATCAGTGGCTGGAAAGACTGCAACGCGAAGTTGGTTCTTTCCAAGTTTGCGATATGGATCTGTGTCGACGATTCCATTTGCGCGAAGTACCTTTGCAATCTCCGTTGCATCGATAGCTTCGTCGAAATTGATTGTCGCAACCACCTTGGAACGTTGGGCAGGGTCCACAACAAATGGAGTTGTGTAACTATTTTTTTCAGCCCATGAATAAAGATGTGATGAGGAATCTGCTGATCGCCCAGCAGCAAACTTCAGACCTCCACCAGCATTCATCCATTCAATCTGCTCAGCAAGCAAGATCAAAGTGGCAAGAGCGGGAGTGTTATAGGTCTGATCTAGTCGAGAGTTTTCGATTGCGATAGTCAAATCAAAGAATGCAGGAATCCAACGTCCGCTCTCCTTGATCTTGGAAACGCGAGCAATTGCAGCAGGGGACATAATTGCAATCCAAAGACCACCATCGGATGCAAAAGATTTTTGAGGTGCAAAGTAGTAAACATCTGTCTGCGAGATATCTACATCAAGGCCGCCAGCTCCTGATGTTGCATCAACAAGAACAAGTGCACCTTCTGTGCCAGAAGGACGAACGATAGGCGCTGAGACGCCTGTTGAAGTTTCATTATGAGTTAACGCGTAGACATCGACTCCTGCTTCAGCAACAGCCATGGGATGTGTTCCTGGCTCTGATTTAATAACTGTTGGCTCATCGAGGAATGGAGCTTCTTTTGCAGCAGCAGCAAATTTCGAGGAGAACTCTCCAAAGACAAGATGTTGTGATTTCTTCTCTATCAAATTAAATGTCGCGATATCCCAGAATGCAGTCGATCCACCATTTCCAAGAACAACTTCATATCCTTCAGGGAGATTGAAAAGAGATGCCAGTCCTGTGCGTACACGATTAACAACGTTCTTTACAGGCTTTTGTCGATGTGATGTTCCGAGAACATTTCCATATTTCGTCGCAAGTGCATGAAGTGCTTCAGGACGAATTTTTGATGGACCACTTCCAAAACGTCCGTCAGTTGGCTTGATTTCTGCAGGAATCTGAATATCGCTCATGGGTGAAGATTAAGGCAATTACGGGTTAACTCGTTTCACATTCCAACCTTCGGGAGTTGCGGTGTAGCGCACACGGTCATGTAACCGTGAATATCGCCCCTGCCAAAACTCGATACTCGTCGGTACCACTTCAAATCCTCCCCAATGTGGCGGTGTGGGAACCAGAGTGCCCTCAGGATATTTCTCAGCAAACTCTTTAAAGCGAATCTCTAAATCCTCACGAGTATCCAAGTCAGCTGACTGCTCGCTCGACCATGCCCCGATTTGTGAACCCCAGGGACGGGATTGAAAATATTCGTGGCTCGCTTCGGCGGAGATTTTTTTAGCACTTCCAAGAACAATGACTTGTCGCTCCATGGCATACCAAGGAAAGAGAAGGCTCACCTTCGGGTTCTTCGCCATCTCACCAGCTTTTCGCGAATTGTAATTTGTGAAGAATGAAAAGCGGTCGGTGAGATCCTTCAAAAGAACAGTTCGGCTTGAAGGTTGGTTTCCATCGACAGTCGAGAGCACCATTGCATTTGCCTCAACGATGACCGGGGTTTCGACGGCCGCCTTGAGCCAAGCATGAAAAAGCTCGAAGGGATCCTTGGAGAATTCCGGTAGTCCGACCTCTCCGTAGGAGCGGCGGAGGGCCTGGATTGCCTCGCGTTCGAGTTTTTCGCTTGTCATGTATCGAAGGTCACTTTCCTTATGAGTGGGGTACCTGATTCTGCGTTTGTTTAGCCCCCGGCTTAAGGAGCAGAATACGCACTAATTAGTAATGAAAGAAGGTTTCTCGTGTCCGATGATTTCAAGCCTGGTCTCGAAGGCGTTGTTGCTTTTGAATCAACAATCGCAGAACCAGATAAAGAAGGTAGCGCTCTTCGTTACCGTGGCGTTGATATCGAAGACCTCGTCGGTCGAGTGACTTTTGGAAATGTGTGGGGACTTCTCGTTGATGACGAATTCAACCCAGGACTTCCACCAGCCCAACAATTCCCGATCCCAGTTCACTCTGGCGACATTCGCGTAGATGTTCAATCCGCGATTGCGATGTTGGCACCGGCTTGGGGNTTCAAGCCATTACTAGATATTGATGATGCAGAAGCACGTGACAACCTTGCTCGCACATCTGTCATGGTGCTTTCATATGTTGCTCAAGCAGCACGTGGCGTTGCTCCTGCAGTTCCTGAAACAGAAATTGATAAGGCACATACTGTTGTTGAGCGCATGATGCGTCGCTGGCGCGGAGAGCCTGATCCAAAGCACGTTCGCGCAATCGATGCATATTTTGTTTCTGCTGCAGAGCACGGAATGAATGCTTCAACATTCACAGCACGAGTTATCGCATCAACGGGTGCTGACGTTGCAGCATCTCTTTCTGGTGCAATCGGTGCGATGTCTGGCCCACTTCACGGCGGTGCTCCTTCACGTGTTCTTCATATGATTGAGGAAGTGGAAAAGACAGGCGATGCTCGCAAATACGTAAAGGATTTGATGGATCGCAAAGAACGTTTGATGGGATTTGGACACCGCGTTTATCGCGCAGAAGATCCACGCGCTCGCACACTTCGCCGTACAGCTAAAGAGCTGAATGCCCCTCGCTACGAAGTTGCTGAAGCGCTTGAAAAGGCTGCTCTTGCTGAACTTCGTGAACGCCAACCAGATCGCGTTCTTGAAACAAATGTTGAATTCTGGGCAGCAATCATTCTTGATTTTGCTGAAGTGCCAGCGCACATGTTTACATCTATGTTTACAGCTGCTCGCACAGCGGGTTGGTCTGCACACATTCTTGAACAGAAGCGCACTGGTCGTCTCGTACGCCCATCAGCTCGTTACATTGGACCTGGCCCACGAAAGCCACAAGATGTAAAGGGTTGGGACGACTCAGTAGAGTCCCTACATTCTTTTTAAAACTAGTTCTTTAACCAGAACTCAATTCCATCGGCAACATACTTTTGCCAGGAGCGCTCATTATGACCGGTACGTGGATAAATCCGCGTACTGAAGTCATGGCCTAAATTCCACCCATTCTTCTGGGCGCGATGATCGGCATATTCTTGAAGTGCGCCATAGTTTGCATCATGACCTTTTGTTCCGCGACTCATCCATAACTTATGTTTTCCTGGATTTGGCAAGCCATCAATTAAGAAATCAACAAGGGAATTGTCGGAGACAATCCAATGCGGACTAAAGGAGAGACAGGTTCCATAAAGATCTGGACGTTCCCCAACTCCGTAAAGTGCCATCAGGCCACCCATACTTGAACCTAACATCGCAGTATTTGATGCATCGTTTTTGATTTTAAAGAGAGATGAAATCGCAGGAAGTATCTCATCGCTTATTTGCGAGAGATATATATCTGAGCGAACTTCATTAAGTCCAAATGTTGTCTCAACCGCGATCGTAGCGCCATTTAAAAATGGCTTTAGTGGAGTGAGATCTTTGTATCGCCCATCTGGGTCAGTTGCTGAACGAGAGTGGAATACGCCCATGATGAGGGGTGGAGTGATGCCAAGTTTTTGCGCCACTCGAATAGAGTTTTGAGCAAGCTTCCATGTACTTCTTCTCGAGGAACTCTTCTTATCAAAGATATTTTGGCCATCGTGGGCCACCAATATATGAGTGGGGTTTTCTGGACCCCAGAAGTCAACAATCCTTCCGCCAAAGCTCGCACGGGATACCTGACCTGGCAGACCACGAACTTGAAATCGTTGAACAATTTCCATGTCAGAAGCCATGGTGAGAGGATAAAGCATGACATCTAATGGCACCACGAATTCAATTATGTGGTTTAGACGCGACCTTCGCATCAGCGATAACCCCGCCCTCAACGCTGCAATCGAATCTGCGCACGTTGGTGGTGGATCTGTTGTGCCAGTTTTCATTCTCGACCCGGCCCTTATTGGTGGTGCCGGTTCCAAACGCCTTGCATATCTTGGAAGATCTTTGCGCGCTCTTAATGAATCCCTGAATAATTCCTTACATGTTCTTATTGGCGATCACGTTGAAGTTCTCACCGAATTAAAGAAGCGTTATTCGGCTACGACCGTACATATATCGGAAGAATTTGAGAGATTTGGCGTTGAACGAGATAAAAGAGTTGAGGCTTCAGGAATTTCACTGACAAGAACTGGAAGTCCATACGCTGTTTCNCCAGGACGTGTTCGCAAGCCGAGCGATGACACTCCTTACAAGGTGTACACACCTTTCTATCGCGCTTGGCTTGAAGTTGGCTGGAGAGATCCAGCTGTGTCACCCAAGAAAATTCCACTTGTTACTCCAACGGCAAATGATCGAAACTTTCCTGACTGGGCCCTACCTGAAGGCACAACGATTCTTGAAGCCGGCGAGAAAGCAGCTCATAAACGTTTTGCATACTTCACAAAAAATATTTTGGATGCCTACGATCAAACACGAAATCTTGCGGGCATGGATGGAACAAGCCGCATGAGTGCTCACCTTAAATGGGGCGAAATCCACCCTCGGACTCTTCTTGCTGGATTAAATAACACAACAGCGCATGACACATTTCGTAAGGAAATTGCGTGGCGTGAATTTTACGCTGACGTTCTTTTTAATAACCCAAAGAGTGAATATGAATATTACGCACCTCGTTTTGCTCAGATGCGTTACGACAAGCCGGGCAAGAAGTTCAGCGCATGGTGTGAAGGAAAAACGGGCTACCCATTTGTTGACGCGGCAATGCGTCAACTCCTCACTGAAGGATGGATGCACAACCGCACTCGCATGGTTGTTGCATCATTTCTTGTTAAAGATTTACACCTTGAATGGCAGCATGGTGAAAAATTCTTTAGAGAGCACCTCATTGATTTTGATCTCGCATCAAATATTCATGGATGGCAATGGACTGCTGGCTGCGGAACGGATGCATCTCCGTATTACCGTGTCTTCAATCCAATAGAGCAGGGAAAGAGATTTGATGAAGATGGGGATTACATTCGTAAATATGTTCCTGAGCTAGCGCACCTGAGTGGAAATGATATTCATGAACCGTGGACGGTCTTGGATGGCTATCTCCATGATTATCCTGAGAGAATTGTCGATCACGCGCTCGAGCGGGTCGAATCACTTGCTCGATTGGAAGAGATCAAACCTCCATCAGAGTAACTCCGGCGCCCGAATTTTTCGATTGATACATAGCTTTATCTGCTCGTCTCATTAATTCCGGTTTTCCATCGTTGATGACGGCTCCGATACTGACGCTTACTGTTACCGAGTGTTCGCCCAGATCCGCTGGATATGCAAGTGATGCACGAAGTGCATGTGCCACTTCTAATCCGTGAGATTTTTCCCCGTAAATGATCGCACCAAATTCATCACCGCCCAACCTTGCAATGATGGAATCTCGTGGAATCTGACGGGAAAAACGTCCGCCAACCTGTCGCAAAAGTTCATCGCCAGCATCATGACCCAGAGCATCGTTCACTTTCTTGAACCCATCAAGGTCAAGAAGGAGTAGAACGGCCTGCGTTCCATTCAAATTATTGAGTGCTGAAATAAAGCGACGGCGATTGGGAAGCCCTGTTAATTCATCAGTTCTGGCCAACGCTCTCTCATCCTTAATTTCGCGAGCTTCTCTGAGAGCTATCGACATCCGAATAAATGAAAGTGCAAGAGTTCCAAAAGCAGGAATCAGTACAAAGGTCGGCAAATTAGTTGGATTCACTACTGCAAGCCCAAGAAGGAGGGCAGATGCGAGAAGTGATGAGAGTGTTGCAAATGAAACCAGCCTTGGGGCAATATCTCTTTCAGATCCAGGGTGCCAGAGCCCCTCTGCAATCAGCGCCAATCCAAAGACCCATCCATCATCCAGAATTGAGGCAAAGTCATACCCAGTTGTCGCTGACTTCCAGATAAAGAGAAGATCTGTGACGGTAAATGCCAAAACTCCAAAAAGAAATAAGAAAATGCGAAGACTTCTCTTCTGCATCCACAGTGCAATAAAAACAAGTACGCATAGAACGATATCTCCAACAGGATAGAGAATTGCAAGAAAANCCGCGCCTGCACTTCCATCCAAACGGACCATTGCAGGTTGAAGTAAGAGTGATGCAAGAACGCCAGTAGCACCAAGACCAATAATAAGAACATCTAAAAGTTCGGTTGCTCGCAATCGGCGATGGGCCGATGTTGCTCTTACTAGACCTAAGAGTGCGAGGGGATAGAAGAGAGCATATGCAGAATCTGAGAATCCTCGCCAAATATGAAATGAGTAGAAAGATTCTGCTGTTGAAATAGTCGACCCGATTGCCCAGATTCCAATAGCTCCCGAGATTCCCACGACCGCCCATCGATCGTTGAAGAGTGGTGAAAAGTAGGCAGATAGAGCAGCGAGAAATACAGCCAGATTAAAGAGGAATAAATCAGGAAGCGGGGACGGGTGCGCAAATGCTGAGCGAATTCCCAGTTGAAGAGCGAGAAGAACGAATGCGCCTAGACGCAGAAAGCGGTAGGTTTTCGCCCGTACTCGTGGGTCCACCCCGGGTTTCATACCTTAAAAATAAAAGACCGCTGTTATAAAAGGGAGAGTGTGGGGATGAGTGAATTGAATTTTGAGGAAGCAAAGAGTGCTCACATTGGTCGACGCGCCGTTCTTTGCGGAGCAGTGGCCCTTGCCCTTGGAGTCTCCACCGATATTGCCAGCGCATCTTCACCCGCGGTGGGGATCAAGCAAGTTGGCAAGAAACTTCAGCTAGAACTAGCAAAAAATAAGGCGCTTGCAAAAGTCGGCGGCGCAGTGACATTTGATCTTAGCGATGGTTCATCTGTCGCAATTGTTCGCACGGCAGCAACAACAAATGGTTTTGTCGCAATGAATCTCTCATGCACACACCAAGGTGTTACCGTTGTTCAGCAGGGATCATCCTGGATGTGCCCAGCGCATGGTTCTCAATTTGATAAGTCTGGAAAAGTACTTCGCGGCCCTGCAAGCCAGGCACTTTATAAGTACCCGGTCACAGCGACCGCGAAATTAGTAACTATTGGCTAACTCTTAAGAGTTAGATACCAGCTTTACATGCGATGGTGCGGTACTTCAGCGCTTGAGTTGCGCCATCTGTAATTTGTGAGGTGAGTTCAGATTGAGCTGTTGTGCTTGCATCAAGCTGGGTCTGCATTGTTGCAATTTGAGTTACAGCACGTGCACGATCTGAATCAATCTTTGGCGAAACCTTTGCAAGGTTATCGCGGTTACGTGTGTAAGTCGTAACGCTCTGGTCGTAGTACTTGGCAGCCTTTGTCCAGTTTGCTTTATCAGAAGCAGATGTTGATGCCTTCGCTGCCTGAGCTAATGCGTTATCACGCTTCGCAGTGATTTCAGCAACCTTTGCAGTGAGCTGAGCGATCGCTGCTGTGATTCCTTGGGCCTTCACCATTGTCTTTGTTGTTGGGTCAGTCCAGAGCGGATAAAGATTTGTTTCAAGAGCAGCTTTCTTTTGGTCAAGAAGAACGATGACGTTTTGCCATGAAGCAATCGAGGCCTTCATCTTTGTGAGAGCAGCAGTCTGTTGTGATGTGAAGCTTGTGCTATCTGCTTTTGTCGAGAGGTAAGTCTTCGCAGCAGTTGCGCAATCAGTAGTGATCCAAACTAGCTTTGTGCTTGCAACAGTAGGGTTCTTTTGGCATACATATGAGTTCTTGCCACTTGTTGCCTTTGCACCAGATTTTGTACATGCAGCACCCTGCTTTACAGCCGCCGCATTTACAGGTGATGAAACGCCAGCGATCAATACGATGGCCATGAGACCAATCGGAGCTAGCCGTGAAAATTTCTTAAGCATTTCTTACCTCCAGAGATTATGGGCGAAAGTCTAAGCCAGAGGGAAGCAAGGGGAGGGGCCTTAACACACGAGATTGTGGAGAATTTGCTGTGAATAATCCATGACAGGCTTATCGCATACTGGGAGTTCTCGCGCTGAGCGCATTGATTTATATAATTTTGAGTGGAATTTTGCTCTCAAACAACGTCTAAATATTTGTGTCCTAGGCGGGAGTTGAACCTGCGACCTACCGCTTAGGAGGCAGAAGTTGCGAGGACCCCAGTCAGGCATTTTGAGCGTGAACCAAGCGTAAAACAATGACATATTCGTCCAAGTTGTTCCAAGTTTGTCGTTCTCGGTTATGGGAAAGTCGTGGAAAAAGCAGGTCGAAGCCCGCTTGGAAATATCGCGCGAATCCGCCTTTCCCTTTCCCAGAGAAATTTCCACGATTTCCATAGCCTTTAACGTGGATCATCCAGACCGATTTCCCAAAGTGTGTACCCGCTCTTGCCGTAATTACATGACCAACACGATGTCACCAGATTATCAAGTGAAGTTTCGCCACCCCTATTGTGAGGTACAACGTGATCCGCTGTAGCTCGCTGCGTATAGATGAATCCGTGCCGCCCAAGATTGGATTTCGCCGAGACAGCGAAATGGGACTTCCCTAAAAAATCCTCGATGCGCATCAAATCTTTCGGACGAAAAACCGGGTTTGAACAGTATTGGCAGAGATATCCATCCCGTGCGTAAACCTGCTCTTCAAACGGCGTTATAGATTCTCGTGGGACGACTTTTTTGTAAAAAATGGCATCACTATTTGAACCAAGCCCTTTGTAGCGATGCTCTCCGGACATTTGGCCGTGCTCGATGTACCAGGCCTTGATTTCATCCGCTAGTGGTGCTTCAAGAGCGCTCTTGGCACCCTCTATTTCGCCCTTATCGAGGAAAGCAATGACATCCAACAAGACTTGCCTTGCCTGGCTGAAGTGGGGTGGAGGTGGCAGGGGGGAATCTCGACTCCACTTAGCTGGGTCCGTACCCAGTTCAGTACAAAAAGGGTTATTGCGGCACATTTATCAAACCCCCGTGAAAGCGTCTATTCGAACTTTTCTGACTCAGAGTTCCAACGCAATTGCGACATCACACGTTTGAGATCTGGAGTTGCATCAGCATGATCTTCATCGCAGGCCGTCCAGCCTTTTTTTGTGTCAAGATAGGAATACCAACCGCGTTCGATTGCCTCCTGAGTACCTGGCCAGAAGCCCGTGAACTTGGTAGGGGTGTGCTTTCCTGGCATGGGGCATGAAAATCGCTGAAATCCATGTTCCTTACACCGAGTGACTCCACAAGAATTTTCATGAATTTCGCCAATTGCGACATCGCATTTAGGGCAGGTCTCGTACGTGGTCATCTGGGCTCCAATCCCAATTAGTCCAAGGAGATTAACAGCCAAACAGCGGAATTGGGAGGGCTATTAGGCTTCAAATTGCTGGTCATAGGCCTGACGCACAATGAACATTGCATAAGGGATGTCATCCAGAGATTTAACATCGACTGAGACTTCGCCATTCCCCCAGCGGCCTTTACCCTTGATGTTTTCGGCCTTACCTTGTGGGTCTTGAAGGTCCCCGTAGGCTAAATTTACGGTCAACTTTAGACGACTTGCGTAGAAGACAACATCAACGAAGTTTGTCTCGGCTTTGTATGCGATGTAGTACTTCAAAACATCCTCATAAACAGCAGGGTTGATTGCCAATACCTGCTCCTTTAACGCGAGGAACAAATCCATGACGACTTTGTTTTGCAAATATTTGTGATCATCGTAAGTGTATTCAGCTCGAGTAACCTCAGTCGCCTTAACTTCGAGTGCTGCGAGAGCCGCCTTGTTGGCTTTTGGCTCAACCCAAATATCTAGGGCCTTCAACACAAGTTGATCCGCACGCGCGGTAATTGTCCATTCGTTCCAGGTATCCAATTCGCCGAGTCCCTGGTTAAGCGCTAACGGACTTGATTTGAATCCTCCATTAGGAAAATCTCGCTTCTCTGGGAACGATCTGTCACTGAATTCCGAGTTGTATCGGGTGAGAGTTAAATTTCCAATCGTATGCAGGAGTCGAGACTGAATCTCTCTCCATTCCGTGCCGAGTGCGTCTTGCCACCAGGAGTTTAGTTCCTCATTTTGAGGCAAAATGTGCTCGATTGAATAATCCTCAAGTACGGGAATCTCTTTGCGATTATGATTTTCCAACTTGCGAAGCCAGTATGCGCCACGGCGAAAGTTATACAAATCTCTCACTTTTAGTTCGCGTGCGAATTCTTCATCACTAGGGAAGCGTCGATATGACTTAAGAGAAACGAAAATTGCTTTTACGCTCTCCAAGTAATTCTGGCGATCCAGAGAGATCGTGAATCTGGCAAAAGTCTTATTCATCGAGTTGGTTGGAATTTGAACAACTGCCCGGCGGAAAGCGTAACTCTCAACCATTCGCACAATTTCTACAAGCTCTTGCTTATTAATCAACCCGCTCTTGTAGTCGTCATAAGTCTCCAATAGAAATGGGTACGCCACTTCGACTTTGAATTCTTTAAGGTCAGCAAACGCACGTTTTAATTCGAGATCTTTTTCCTTGCCCAGTGACATTGCACAGTAGTACTGAGCGAACTGACGCAAATCTTTTACGAGATTTTCCACACCCGCACTAGCGACCTCTTCTTTATTTGCATAAAACTTGAAGTTTTCATAAATCTGATCGATACGGGGGATTTCCGCAAATTTGATGGTGAGATAGTGACGCATGAAGGCATCGAATTCCTCACCATACGCTGCTTGCCCAAATTCAAGTTCCATTGGGCGCCAATAAGATTCATACAACCTAGTTTGGAGTTCAGGTTGAAGTCCCATCAAAATAAAGTTACGGATTAGATCGGCTTGGCTTAGTGCCTTACCGGTCGAGTTCATACTCTCAAAAATAAGTTGAGGATTATCTTCACCTCGATTTAGTGCGATATCAACGATTGCCAGTTTTGCGATTCCTCGGCAAAGGNGCAGTAGGTCGCCCTTTAGATTTCCAATCTCATCAGCGAAGAATTCGAAGTTTTCGGATACACGCATTGAGAGTTCAGTGGGAAGTTCTCGCTCCTGAATTATCGCCCTGAGAGTTTGATCATCAGTCTGAGAGAGTAGGAGTTTGAAGAACTTGTCTCCCTTCTCTAAGTGCCGAGTCAGATAACGAGACTTGATCTTCTCCGCCGAGAAACCCTCCACGGGCTCATCTTCACCAAGTGCACGTTGCAAAGCTTCAAGCAGCAAGGNGATAGTCGTTAGTCGTTGTTGCCCATCGATCACTAGCAACGGGGCTTGTAAGCTCACAGTGGAAAGGCCATCCGCTACGTAGACAATTGAGCCCACAAAGTGAACGCTTGCCGAGTCGCTTTTGCCTGCACGGATAATGTCATCCCAAAGTTGGCGGCATTGTTCAATCTCCCAGGAGTAAGTGCGTTGGTAGATCGGGATGATGAACTGAGAAGAGTTTTGAAGAAACTCAAGCACCATGGTTTCTTTAGCTTTCATTATCCTCCTACGTGGTCAAGTGAGCAATTATCTGTTCCAATATCACTTAAATTAAGAATTGAATCTCATAAGTTTAATGACCACAATTCTTGGAGTGAGATCAATTTAGAATTTTCTTTGATAGCCCAAAAATGCCAACCATTTTCTAACTTACCAGCCGAAGCAGCTTGTGCGGCAAGGTCCGGGGATTCATAACGTAGGCCCTCCACCAGTAATCCATAATCTCCAGTCACCAAGCAGGTGCTTGGCCAGTTAATGTCAATTGAGTATAAAGTTTCATCAACTTTAAGAAGACCTTTTTCGATGAGGCTTGAGAATTTTTCATCCCGGCGAATGTTCCAGCCACCGACTGTAGTCACCGAAGACTTTGCACTCGAATAGGAAAGGCTTGGCTCTTCGAAGGTTCTGAACTTCCAAACTGCGTCATTCATTTTACTTGCATTGAAAACTCCTGCATTAACCAGTCTTTCAAAGTCTTTCAATGAAAGGCTTGTGACTTGTTCAAAAAGCTCAGGTTCAACTTGAGTAATAATGTCATAAATTGTTTTTTCACGATCATCAGTCAGGTACATAAAGGCAGGAATTCTGGTCAAGAACCGCTGGAGTTTGTCCTTGATACCCTGCCTTTTTTTTGCGGCCTCATCCTTTTTTACCTCCTCATTCTTGGTTAGTTTTTCGCCGGCTAATTTCTTGGGGCGAAGCTCTTTATTTGTTGAAATCATCGCAGAGAGATCATCGCTTATACTTCTAAACATCTCGATTTGCTCGAGGCTCTCCAGTAATTTTTCATCGGCTAACACAGCTTCCATTGCTTTTAGATCCAGAGTGATTAGCTCTGGAGAATTCCAGCGGCGCGCAAGCATCGTTGAGCTGATTCCTTTTGTTAAGTAGTCGATTACATCGCCGGCTTGAAGGGGCTGCATTGTCGATCCGGTGAAAGCTAATACCGGTAGAAACTCCATAAAATCTGTGAGGGCTTTCTCTTCATCCATATCCGCATTGGCGGCAGCACGCAATTTTGTTGCGTACTCAACTATGAGACGCAAGGAGCGATTCGGAGAAAAATCCAGCACGTAACAATGTTCTTTAACGACTGCCTCTTCAATTCCCCCGAGTTCTGTATTGACATACTTATAAGCCCAAGGAGACTGAACACGAAAAGCAGCCTGGAAATAACTCTCAGGACTTTTTAATTCCCTCAGCATGAAAATTCCAGCCCAAGCGGGGACTGTGACACCGGTCATTAGTTTTCCGCAAGACAAGGTAATTGATTTTGAATCTTGCGGTACGTTTCCAATAGCTTTTTCAACCGGTGCAAGAGCCTTCTCGCCCATTCCAGCTTTTGCNCCTGCCGCAATCACCACGTCGTAATCTTTAAAAAATTTATTGTGTGGCTTACGAATTAAATCGTGCATCGCGATACAAGCATCAACACTAGGCAGATACCAAACGGTATGTTGTAAAGCCGTTAAAAGGTTCACATCTTCGAATGGCAAGGGNGGGCGGCTAGAAGTTGAAACGACCGACCAAAGATCCGTTAAGTCCTGCCCTCGAAGTGAATCTAGCCATTTCTGAACTTCATTCTCATGCAAGAACTTAGGAGGCTTTGATCCCTTCTCGACGCGGAAAAATTCTGTTAATGAGAATTCAGACAAATTATTTAGCGCAATTTCCTTTAACGACTCTGGCATTTCATAAGCCAAGAGGTGCATTTTGGGTAATGCTAGATATGGATTCGCGGATGCTCCCGCCCATTCTTTCTTCGCACGTTGTTCATCACTGTAAGTCCAGTTGAAAACCTGATCTTCTAAGAATTCGCCTTCAGTCAATGCACGAAATGGAGTTCCAGAAAGGTAAAGAAAGTTATCTACTGAAAGGGAGAGAGATTGTTCGATTCCGTCGACAAAGCCCTCTTCGAGGTCAGGTGTTGCCTCGACTGCTTCTTCAGATTTATCNCCCTCAGTCCCAGATTCAGCGTCCGCTAAGTAGAGTGCCCTGGCCGCATCTCTCCAGGCTCCGAAGTGGTACTCGTCGATTATGACGGCATCCCAATCAACTAGATAGAGCCCCTCGTTCTTGACTTTTGGATTTCCTTTTTCGTCATGCCCGAGGACATCTTGAAACGAAGCAAACCAAACTAGTGGGCTCTTGTCATCTAAATTTGGTACCTGGTCTTCTTTTCCTTTAAATCGCCATCCGACAAAATCCACGTGATTTTCTAAGTCGATTCGCCATGCTTTTTCCACAGCTGGTTTATAAGTTAAAACGAGTACACGCTTCCAGTTAAGTTCTTTGGCTAACTGATATGACGTAAAAGTTTTTCCGAAGCGCATTTTCGCATTCCAAAGAAAATNCGGGGCTTTGCCGGCCTTCTTCTTGGAATGTTCACGAAAATATTTACAAGTAGCCTCTACTGCCTCGTGTTGTTCAGGACGCATCGGGAAATCAAGACGTGCATGAAGAGAAGGTAAATCCTGTCCCGAACGGACTGAGTGGATTGCAGCTATAACTTCCTCTGCGGTGCATTCGAACCATTCACCTTCTACATTCGCCACGCCTGCGCGTTGTAACGCTCTATGGACTTCTTTGTCGGTGAAAACCCGCCCATCGTGGGTAATCGCCGATTCAGCCAGAAAAAGTTCATACGGGGTTGAACTTGGCATTTTGACTGCTTCAAGTTGCTCACGTATTCGTACCGAGACATCACGTTGAGTTTCGCCTACTTTTATTAGGCCAGAACCTTCTCTTCCNCCCTTCCAAGCAGATGAGCTGTATTGCGCGATTGTGTAGGCATAAATTTTTGGGTGGCGCACACCACCTGCAAGTGAGACACTCAAACTGACATCTCCTTAATCATGGTTTCAATATAAGCCTGTTCTTCTTTGGTAATTCCATACTTCTTATATAACTCGGCGTCTGTCCAAGTACGATCCCAAGATTGAACTGGAACCCAGGTAAACACCTTCTGGGTTGAATTTTGAGTAATTTTGCGTAGGGATATCAAGAATCTGGCAAACCGAGTGGCGAGATACGCATTAGCGGACTCGGCCTCTGACTTGTTTGCAAAGGGACCCGCGCACAAATATGACAGCGTACAAACAGAATTAGGNCCACCAAGTATATTCCTACCTATTATTTGATGTGGGATCGATTCTCCCGCGCCGTAAGCCTTTGGGACGAAGATTTTCCAGACCTTTATTAATGAGTGATTCTTCGTGACTTTATCGGGAGAGACCCACTTTGTTGTTCTGATGCTTGACTCGTTCATATAAAGTTTTAAATCACCTGCTTCGCGATTATCCCCCTTTCGATAACCAGTAAAATTTGAAGATAGCTCAGGCCCGAATGGGTCACGCATAGAAACTAATTCAGAAAATGATGGTTCGTTCCTTTTAATCACTTTTTCCAAAATCGGTAGTGCCCTCGAATCGCGAACGAACACATCAAACTGGTTGAGCTGTCTATCAACAGGTCCATACACAACGTGCCCACGTCGAGTAGTTGTTGCGCATGGTCCCGGATTGTTCTTGTCCCAAAGGAAATATTGGACTCCCCCTTTGATGCTTTTTCCAACACCAGGAAAAACTTCTTCAGCACTTGGGAAGTCCACTATGACCCTAAGCCGAGAGTCATTTAGCATTCGCTCTCTGAAGCCATCTAGCCATTTACCGCCAGCTTGCCAACGTGATGGGATGATCATTGAGATGTAGCGTGGATTGAGCGCAATTGCTTGTTCGACAAAGGCGTCGTAAAGGGGTGTGATGTTCTGACCCTCAACGTCGGCATCCATTTGGTAAGGGGGGTTGCCAACAATTACATCAAAGTTCATATCCATCTCCTTTTTTATTTTTTCTCTTCCTGAAGCATGTACGAATGCGTAGGCGTTGTTGTCTCGACCATTCTTCTCAAGTTGATCTTTCGTGCCTTTACATTCAGTACAACGACCCTTTGGATCAAAATCATGTTCCACTCTTGAGTGCCAAACATTTCCTGCAGGTGAATTAAAATTAACGACAGAGCTGTTCCCAGATGCGTTTTTGGAACAATAGAGAGTTCGACGGGACATCATGCTCGTCACTTCGGTGATTGCAATGGCGAAGACCATGTTTTTAAGTATGTGCTCAAGTCGAGCATTTTCATTTGGTATGACCTCCTCTAGTCCAAGCATCAGGCGCTTTGTAACTTCTCGAGGAAAAATTCCAGATTTACATCCAGGATCTAACCATCTCAAGTTTGGATTACTCCACACCTCATTTGGCAGAAGATCTAAAACTGCATTGGCTACCTTTGGTGGCGTAGTTACTTCATCATTAGATAAATTTGAAATCACCTCCAAAATATCTGGCTGGTGAGGTTGGAGATAAGGGTTTGTCATCACACTCGCCTTCCAGTTCCGTTACGAGCTGGGCCTAACAGCGACGGGGCTTCAATAATTTCTGCGACTCCCATTGAGAGCGCTTTCCCAGTCCAAAATTTCTCTGGCTCGGCGGCCGGAAATAAACTAAGCATCTCGCCAGTTTTTGCTTCTTGGGTGGAAATAACATCNCCCATTGTGGTTTTTAAAAGCGCTACGTTTCGATTACCAGGGTTGAATACGTATTCAATTAAAGGGATATTTTCACGCCCAGTTGGTTTCCCTCCGGTGTCTGTAGCCAACATATTTCCGACAATCAAGTTGTGATCAACAATCCATTTGGCGGCTTTCATCGCGATACTCCTAGGAGTTAGAATTTTTCCTAACTCAAGTTCATTCCATTCGCTAAATTGAGAAAGTAGCCGAGTTCTCGCGCCAATTTCGTGGCCAGGAGTGCCGCCGATTATGTTTTCAGAGGAAATATCAATTGCGTAGATGGAAGCTAGCGCTTCGAGAGCATGAAATTGAGCCGCCTCGATATCCACCCCAGCTGGGAGCATCCCATTTTCAAACTCGTCAGATACGCGTCCCAGCTTTCTTTCCAGGATAGCTACAAGGAAGTTCCCATCTCCACAAGAAGGTTCTAAAAATGTTGGGGATGGATGGACTGCCCACATTTTCTTAGGAAGTAAATCCAGCATTTCTTGAACAGTGGCAGAGGGAGTAAATACCTCACCTAGGTCACGTACGCGCTCGGAAGATTTGACTAATTTCTCAAATGTGGGCTGGCTGTCCGTAGCAAGATTCATTTTCCAGCTCCCTTGTTGCGACCCTGCTNCTAAAGTTGAACACATCCTTCAGACCTCCCGAGATTCAGGAANAGAGAAAAACATCTTCTCTCCCAAGTTCTATCCAGATTAATGGGTAGCGCTGACAGGTCAGGTTGATAGGTCGAGTCGAAGAATACGGGGATTTGAGCGTAAAAGGGCATTTCGGGTAGTCAAACTTCCCCCTGGTTGCCGATTTGGCCAGGGCGGTCACGATCTTAGGGACAGGAACTCCCCTGCCCCTAGAAAGGTCAAGACCATGTCCATCCAAGCAACTGTCGGCACCATCCTCCCATCCGGACTTCTTCAAGTCATTTTCGTTGAATCCGGAGGCCTCCCCTCGGAATTGAGGGCGGTTCTCCAGAGAAACCTAACGGTTCAGGCCAAAGTGGAAGAGCTCCTGGACTACGGCGATCTCGGAGCAATTGTCGACTCCATGCCGGAAGGAATGGAGTCACGTGGGGAGAAAAGTTCAGGTTTTAAAGAGTCCTTTAGAGAAGCCCCGGGGCACATCCCCCAACTTCATTTTTACGAAGATTTGGAGCTTTGGCTTACCGATGCCAAGCGATGCTCATTTGCCTACCTTTTTCATGGTGGTCACTGGAAGACTTACAGCCGCGTCTGGTCGGCTCAGGATACGTCGTCACCACAAAGTGTGAAGCCGGGACAAATATTTCTTACGTATTGGGTTGATGAAAATGAAAATCGCGTTACCAAAAATTTCGAGCATGTCCTTTATCCAATAAAAGTTGCGGGCTCGGTCGGCAACTTGCCGTCCGACGTGGAGTTTTGAGTCCACTTAGCTTGCCGTCCGACTCGTCAAAACTGACTCTGAAAACAGAGTTGGACGGCAAGCTAATTCGCCACATTGAGCGTGAAATAGGGTTGTTGTCATTGGCAAGTGGCGCTCAAGACCAAGCGCAAGACATAAAGGAACAAGTACCTCCATTAGATACACGATTACAAACCAGTTAGTTCGTGTGTATCGGTTGGAGAAGTCAGCACTATCGGTACTCATGAAGCAATGGAGGGGAGNAACCGCAGGGCATAAGAAACGTCCGACCTTTATCAAGTACCTAGCAAGGCAGGCAGCTGTGAGGATGCCAGTGAAGATGCGAGCTGAGAAGTTCGTGAGGGACAACAAGTGGTTGGGAGATCTGAGGAGCCACGTAACCGGGTTCCCGTTGGGAAGGATCTGGCTGCGAATCACAGATCGCGAAGGAAACGTCATTTCGACCGAGATGCGCGCCTCTGATCTCAACCACTTGTTGGATGTCTGCCAGGACCAATGGGACATCGTCCAACAGCTGATTTCGCGTCTTTTAGGGCTCACTGAGCAGCAATTCACTACCTGCCGGGTTCTTTACCGAGATGGCATGCCCATCGACACCGCCATCGAAGCAGCTCGGAGATTGTAGGTGGAAGCCCCTTGCATTCCATTTGGGAGCGCTCACCGTATGGACTACCAACCCATCCGCTGCCAAAGGGGCAGCAACGAAAGGAAAACAAATGCTACGTACAATCCTCGAACATCACGAGAATGGAACTCACTGGGAACCTGCTTACCCACTGTGGTTTGGAGAACCCACTGATCCATTCTTCGCTTTCGATGACGAAGAGAATCTAGCCCAAGTACTCAAGGACAGCGGCATCACAGTCGTTACTGATCGCACCATCGAATACAAGGAAGATGAGCTCAGTGCCGATGGATCTGCCGACTGGTACTACGCAGAAGTTCAGCAACTGCTCGACAGCCCCGTGATCAAGGGACGTTTCGCACTTGAAATGATGCTTCGTTGCGTGAAAGAGATGTCAGAACAGAATGGTTGTGAACCCAACCATTTGAGAGTGGTTTTCTATCGACCACTTCTATTCGACATCCGTTAGAAGATACCCCCATCAGTTCGCTGGTGGGGGTATTTCTATTCGCGTTCCGTATGTCGTTTCACAAACCTAAGCCACAATCTTCGTGGAGCTAATGAAAGGAGTTCATGTCACACCCTCGCCATCATGCGTGGTTATTCAGTCAAGATGCAATCGAGTGCGCCCAAATATTGGGAGAGCTTCGAGTGCTTTCCGTTCCGCCCATGGGACGTTGGATCCCAAACGAATGGCTCGACACTGCCATCGACATCGCAATGGGATCTCAAACTGCCAAAGGTCACTTCCGGTATTCACCGGAGGAGATCGCTCAACAGGTTTGGGAGACTCTCAAACCCCTAAACACTCACTTGTTTCGAGAGGAATAACGCAAAAACTCAATTGAATATCCAGCGCTTTAGGATGATCGCGGTCTTAACTGTCTTGCTTATCAACCTGACGGGCTTCGCTGCGAACGCATCACCCAGACCAACGCCAACTCCAACGCCAGGAGCAACTAAACCCGTGGCAAATTCTCCGACGGTTTCCACGCCCACCCCTAAGGGAACAAAATCCACCCGATCTGATCAGCGCGGGATAAGTGCTGCTGCTTTGCGCCGGCTTGCCGCTGCGGTTGCCAACGCGCCCGCTCTTGCCGCTGGCGGATTTCACCTCACAACCCCAGACTCAATTGAGCGCATTGTGGACTGGCGCGGCTCAGACATCACCTATCTCGCACTTGACGCTGGGTTTGAGTTTGGCTGGGCGTACTTCAACGGTGTTTATTACGAGCGCTACACAGCGCGATTCCAACCAGGCTACGTGGGTCCTTCAACCTTGCGCTGGATCGAGGCTTCACCGACTGGCGTAGATCCTCACACCGTACGGGATATCCCCCAGATTCTTGCCGCCGCTGTTGCTCGTGAAGCTGTCGCTGTCTCGGTCTCCAAGAACAGCTGGACAATCATCGGGCGGGTCCACACGAGCCTGTATACGAGCTCTGCTCTCCAGTACGAGACGATGCAATTTGATTCCGTGGGGCATCTCATCTCAATAACGATGCCTGGACTTCGCCTGACGGTTAGCCCCAAAGCTCCTGATCCCTTAATCAAAGAAAATGAGATTGCCAAGTGGCTTTCCGAACCAGGAAATNCCCCGCAACCTTGAGATGCTGGTGCGGCGCTTGGGATAGAAATTCACACTTTGTAAAGACAGCACAGATTAATTATGTCAATATCTCAGTATGAGTGATTACAGTCCCGAATCTAGAGCCATTGAACTTGAAGCATTGAAGCGAGTTGCTAATTACTACCCAAGTACTCACGCGATAATTGACCTAGGTGACTCTGATGTATACGACTTCGAAATCCGTAACTCAAATCATGACTTGATAGGCATAGGTGAGGTTTCGTGGCTGGAAGATCCAGTCAAGAGATCTGCCTGGACGGCTCTCCTCAATCAAGAAGAACATCACATCATTCCTCTGAAGTCAGGGCAAGGATTTTGGGCAATGAGTATCAAACACACGGCTCACATTCGAACAATCACAAATCGCCTCCCTGGTCTCATTGAATTAATGCTCAACCTAAATGAAACTGACCGACAGATTTATGAAACTTGGCCTCACGACGATATTTCAAAAGCGCTTCGAGAACTAGGCATCGAATACCTTCGAAAGGTGGAACAACCAAAATCTGATCAGGATCAGTGCTTTTTCATGCTCGAAGGCTCAGGGGGCGTGATTCCTGATTCACTTGAGCCCCTAGCCGATTTCCTCGTTGAGCTAGTAAACACCAAATTTTCTGACTGTCTCAAAAAGCTCGATGTCGGCGCTGATCTTGATAAGCATCTTTATTTCCAAATGGGTTCCTACCTACCCTTCAATTTAACGGAACCTCTCGGGCTACATAATGCTGAAGTGGAAATCGGAAGATTCAACTTTCCAGTTGGAATTACACACATATGGCTCATAGGATCTAACGAAAACTATCGAAGCGTACTTTGGAGAAATAGTTCAATAAGTCNCTCCCAGTACCTTTGAGACTGATCTTCACTATTCATCGAGAAGCACTCCTGTATGGAGGTCCTCAACGATACCTAGCGGGTACCTCTGATACTCCCGTGCGATTGCCAAGAAAAGATCAGGATCGTTCTGGATTAGCGTATTTCCACTTATCTTGAGNCGATCGCAAACCAACGTAGCGCCGATTTCCGCCGCGTTCTGGTTGACATCGAATATCTCAACAAACAAATCCCTCAGGGCGTCACGGGTACTTGATTGCTGACGGCTGCACGCCCAGCCAAGAGCATGCGTGAGATTTAAGGCGGCGACAATTTCATCGCCATTTGCCTTCACTCGCGCCTGGCGCATTAAGCCATCCACAATTAGAGCGCCGCGGGCAGTATGGGCAAAGACAATTCCTGATCCAGTTTCATTCCGCTGGATAGGTGTGAATACCTGATTTAAATGGCGACCAGGACGTGTTCGTAGAATTTCAGCGTTCACTTTGACTCCTCGCGAATGTAGTTACCGAAGACAAGTTCGTAACTGTCTGCCAATTCAGATAAATCCAGAAGAATCCGCTGAGTATTTGTATATGCCTCCAATTCCTCACCTAAAGGAGAATCGGTGACTTCTCTCTGATTAACCCAACTCTCAAGCCTGACGCAAAGACTTGCGAGATCTGAACGAGAGAGAATCTCTTCGCAGTGACCGTCTCTCACCGTTAAGACATCGCTCGAAAACCAGCCATGAATATGTGGTGGTAACGTTCCAATAGCCAGAATGTTTGGTAGCTTGCCAGATTTCGCAACTGCCTTGATACAGAATTCTTTTCCCATGAGAACCTCCTTTAGGTTTCATTTCACGTAAGAGCCCCCGGGTGGGACTCCCTACTAACCGTTCCTGCCCCTTCGAAATTGTCACGGAGGGGCAGCAACCAGCGTCTTTTGCTCTATTAGGCGAGCAATCGAGCCAAGGCGCCTTTTACGCGGCCGACGTACATCTGGATTGTCGTTGTTACGCTGCCATGCCCGGCGGCGATGGATACATCTGCCGGATCGCGGCGAAGGNCATTGATCATGTAGCTACAGAAGACGTGACGAAGAGAGTGAAAATTCCAAAGGAACTTTCCGCCTGGTGTAGCGCGTTCCCAACCCGCAAGTTCCTGTGCTGGTCTGCGTACTCGTCTCGCAAAGCTGCCACCTCGCAACCATCCACCGTTTGAGTCAGGAAATAGCAGGAGNCGATGCGAACCATCTTGGAGCTTTGGAGCCTCTTTAATTCTCTTTAATTCTTTTAATCGGCGCTCTAACTGTTCTTGTAACTTGTATCCGGTGGGTGTTACCACAGGGAACACCGTGCTGCGCTGGACATCCCACTTCGGTAATTCGCGACTGAGATTGCCAGCATCATCTAGGACTTGGTATTTGACTTCGATGATGCGGGATTTCACATTTATATGCGTGATATCCAGGTCGAGGATTTCACCTAGTCGAAGACCAGAGTAAGCGGCGAGGTTTACCATCAGTTCATACCACCAGACTCCACTTACCTGAACTGTTGCTTTCGCGAGTCGATCTACATCCTCGTGAGAGGGGATTTCCTTAGGATCAACAACGAGATGGGATTCACCGGCTTGCTTTGCAATTTTCTTGTTGGTCGTGCCTTTCGTCCGGCGGGNCTTAGATGCGTAGGCAAGACCACTGAGTAAGCGAGCTGGGTCAGATAAAATCCAACCTCCTCGATAACCCCATCGAATAAATGAGCTCAAACTACGAATTAAGTGCTCGCGATTACTCCGAGTCATCTTTTGCATGACGAGCTCTTGGAGAGTGGAACCTTTCAAGTCCGCACATTTGATGTCGCCCAACTGATCCAAAATCATAGAATTGAATACCTGGCGAGTATTTCGCGTGTGGCGCTTACCCCACTCCTCGCGAGTATTTCCGCCCTGAATTGGGTCAACGTAGGCCTGATACATATCTTTTACCGAGAGCATTGAAAGCCCTCCATTTTCTGTCATGAGCCGTCGCTCAATTTCACCCGCCTTGTTAAGTGCCTCGGTTTCGTTCTTAGCGGTGGTATCTCGAGTTTTGCCATCCTCGTTCCACACCACTCGCCAATAGCCATTTGATTTTGGAGGATAGATTTTTACTCCGTGGTTAGTTACCCACTTTGATGCACGGCTGGCTTCAGTCATTTACTTGCTCCTTTGAATTGGATTCCATTGATGGTCAGGACTTTGTTTGGCATGGACTTCTTGATACGAGGGGCTGAAGCTGCGCCCTTGCGGGCCAGCAACCAGGCTTCAACTTCTAACTTCTCCCAGCGCAAGCTGCGAGCGGTGAGCGAATAGGGCTTTGGGANCCCCTCGCTCTTCACAAGTGAGTAGACCGAGCTACGGCATAACCCGAGCATTTGGCCCAGGTCCTTTATCGTGATCAATGTGTCCATGTCATTCGATGGTGCCGACCTACCGCCCCGCGACAACACCGCCTCTGGGTTTCCCATTACTTCCACCCCCAAAGGTCTGGGGTGTGCTGGCAACTGACAGCGCAATGGGAGCACTTGTCGCATTTGCCGTCGCCCGGGGCGACTTGGTAGGTAAGGCCGCAAAAGTCGCAGAGGNGGAAGTCGATCTGGTCAGAGAGGTGTTCTAGCTCGAGCTCCCCCAATAGCGAGGAGTAGTCGAGGAACGGGTTGTCGTGTGGGTTCATGTCGTATCACGGTGCTCTTAGACAAAAGGAAGCCAATACCGCTATTTGTTGAATAATGAGCAAAGGTAAACAAACTTGGACAATGGGAAAGGTCATGGGAAAACCGCTAGGCGGTAGGTCATAAAAACCTACAAAAATGCGTGAAAGCATTACAAAATACTGGTGTCCCAGAGGAGAATTGAACTCCTGGCCTACCGCTTAGGAGGCGGTTGCTCTATCCACTGAGCTACTAGGACCTATTTCGAGAAAGTGCGCGATTTACAGAACAATTGTCCTGTTGCCAACGACAAAGATGCGATCTTCAGCGAAGAGCTTCACTGCGCGCGAGAGAACTCGCCTTTCAACATCGCGACCAAGAGCGATCATATCCTCCGGTGTAGCAGTGTGATTTGTATGCGCGATATCTTGTTCAATAATTGGACCTTCATCTAAGTCTGCCGTCACAAAGTGAGCTGTAGCGCCAATGATTTTTACGCCTCGATCGTGCGCCTGGTGATACGGCTTTGCACCTTTAAATCCTGGCAAGAACGAGCGATGAATATTGATTATTGAGCCCTGAAGTTTTGAGCAAAAATCGGAACTTAAAATCTGCATGTATCGAGCAAGAACGAGAAAATCAATCTCTTCTTCATCCACAATGTTTTGAAGTCTTACTTCGCTTTCGCTCTTTCCAAGGCTCTTTACATCGATAAAGTGGAAAGGAATACCATGTGACTCCACGAGAGCGCGAAGAGATTCGTGATTTGAAACTACGGCGGGGATTTCGATGGGGGGCTCGTTGAGTTCCTGAAGATAGAGAAGATCGCGCAGACAGTGGCTTTCTGAAGTGACCATAATTAAGGCACGCTTTTTTTCGCCTACAGGGCGAAGCTTCAAAACAGGTTTAAAACGGCCAAGCCCTTCTTGTAACGTCTTTTGAGATTCTTCAATCGTTTGTGCTGTTTCAAAGCGTGTGCGCATCACAAATGATTTTGTAACCGGATCTGTGAACTGTTGATTTTCGATAATATTTCCGTCGCATGCGAGAACAGAGCTCGTCATCGCATGCACAATGCCAGGTTGATCCTGACATTGGAGCGTGACGATGATATCCATAGGTTAAGCCTAAAGGATTAGTGATTGATTACGAACCGCTTCATCCAACGAGGTGACCACCAGTTGCGTTCACCGAATAGGCGCATTAAGGCCGGAACAAGCAGGCCACGAACTACCGTGGCATCCAAAATAACGGCAAATGCAACCCCAAAGCCAAGCGTCTTGATATTTGTTACTCCGCTTGTAACAAAGGCAACGAATGCGATTGCAAGAAGAAGTGCGGCAGCAGTAATGATTCGAGCAGATCGTTGTAGGCCAGTTGCTACAGCGTCCTCATTATTCATCCCTGACTCGTGCTCTTCCTTGATTCGAGAAAGTAAAAAGAGTTCGTAGTCCATCGAGAGTCCAAATGTCACAACGGAAATCAAAATGATCATAGAAGTGTCGATTGTGTGAGTGTTTGTGAATGAACCGACAAGCCATGTCAAATGACCTTCGATGAATATCCACGTGAGCGCACCCATCATCGCTGCTAGTGAAATCATATTAAGAATGACAGCCTTAATTGGCAAAATGATGGAGCCAGTAAATAAGAAGAGAAGAATCAAAACACCAAGTGCAATCCATCCAAGTGCCCATGGAAGAGTTTTTGCTATTCCGCCTTGCGTATCTGTGTAATCCGCGGCAACACCGCCAATCAAAAGTCCAGCAGGNGCAGGAAGAGCACGTATTTTTGTAATGAGCGCCTGTGCTTCATTTGTTCGTGGATTCATGGAATGAACTGCTGAAAAGCGAACAGTTGTACCCACGACTTGTTCCGGACCAACGCGAACAATCCCTCCCACCGAAGAAATCTTCTTCTCGTAGGCTGAAAGCTCAGACTCACGAGAAACTCCATTTGGAATGATAAATTCAATGGGATTTCCCTCTTGGCCTGGGAAGTCAGCAGATGCCATCGAATTTGCAATCGCAATCGGTGAAGAAGCTGGCATCACGCGCGCATCTGCTTGAGAGAAGACGATATTTCGCACAGGAGATGCGATTACTGCCAAAACAGTTAAAGAAAGAACGACCACTGCGACTGGGCGACGCATGACAAAGCGTGCTGTTTGAGCCCAACGACCATCGGCCTTGGGAGTAATTGCGCTCTTACGAACAACAAATTTATCGATGCGGTGACCGATCAGGGCGAGAATTGCGGGGAATGGTACGAGCGCAGCAAGAATTGCGGCAGCAACAACAGCCATACCTGCATATCCAAATGATTTAAGGAACATCAATGGGAAAAATGTGAGAGATGCAAGAGTGATAATCACGGTAAGTCCGGAGTAAAAAACAGTCTTTCCAGCAGTCTTCACGGTATTCACAATGGCGCTTTCTACATCAGCACCATGATGAATTTCTTCACGAAAGCGATTAACCATGAGAAGGGCGTAATCAATGCCAAGACCAAGTCCCATACCGGTGATCAGATTAAGCGCAAATATGCTAACGCCAGTAGCAAGTGAAATGAGATAAATAATCGCAAGGGCACCGATGATGGCGCTTACTCCAACAATGAGTGGAGTTGCACTCGCAATTAAAGCGCCAAAAACAAAGAGAAGAAGTACGAAAATCAAAGGAATTGATATTCCTTCGGCGAGAGCCAAATCCTTTGAAATTTTGTCAGAAAGTGCTGAGTTGAATGCAGCAAAACCATTTACGTAAACGCGAACTCCTTGGAATGTTCCATCATATTTTGATGCAATCAACTTACCTAAAGGCTTTGCATTTACCGGATCAGTCTCGCTTGAATAGATAAAAAGGTAGCCAGCTTTTTGATCTTTACTTGCAAGAGTAGGAGCGCCACCTGCGCTCCAGTAGGAAAGAGTTTTTGACACGCCCTTTTCAGCAGAAACCAACTTTTCAAGTGCTATGGCAGAAGCAATTACTGCTGGATCTGTAATAGATGTTGTGGATTTAACTTCGAGAATGACGGCCGGGTCTTTAACGTGAAATGTATCGGTCAAATATTTGAATACTTTTGCGGAGTCGCTATTGGGATTTGAGTATCCACCTCCAGAGAGTCGTGGAACTGCAAGACCTGCTAGAGCTCCGAGACCGATGAGGGTAACAATAAAAAGGGTCAATACAGATTTACGTCGACGAACGACTACATGGCCAAGCTTCTCGAACATTTTCACTCCCTGAGGATTTTAAACAACGCCATATTGTCTCACTCTTGAGAGTGGTCAACGCTGTAGAGTTCTCGTATGGATGAGAAAAAGGTGAGACCAGCGACACCCGCAAAGCCACTTATTCCATCAAAGACTGCTGATGAAGAGATGAAAGACCCATCTGAATTTGCAGCCGATAGCTCACGAGATGCTGAGCTTAAACGCGATGTACCGCCGCACTACTAGGAAAATTATTCTGATGCCGGTTTCTGTGAACTTGGTCGGGAATCAGTCTTGTAAAAACCCGATCCCTTAAAAACAACACCTACATTCGCGTAAACCTTGCGTACTTCGCCACCACACTTTGGGCAGACCGTGATGGGCTCCTCAGAAAAGGATTGAACCACCTCGAACTGATCCTCGCATGCGTTACATGCGTATTGGTAGGTAGGCATAGGACATATTGTAAGGAAGTGAGATGATTGCCCCTAATCGGAGGTTGAAAATGAAGAAGTTGGGCATCATGGCAGCTGTTGCGGCGCTCTTTTTGGCCACTCCCGTTTCGGCATACGCCAACTCTCTTGCCTCAACATCTCCAGCATCGGGCGCTGTTCTTGTAGTCGCTCCAAACGCTGTATCAGTAGTCGGAACTTCGCCACTTCAAACTGATGGAAACCAACTTTCAGTTCTTGATCCAAAGGGAACTGCCGTTGATGATGGATCCATTACTGTCGATGGAACATCCATTGTTGTTGGATTAAAACCACTTACCTCTGCAGGGGTATACACAGTCTCTTACACTCTTCTTGCAAATGGAGAAGCTCCGCTTCAAGGTTCATTCACATTTTTATATAACGCACCTGCTGATATGTCATCGGCAACTCCGACTCCAGTGCCAACTGTCACAAAAGCACATGCATCTACCGGCACCGGACATGGCGCTGTAATTTTTGTCATCTTCATCTTCTTGGCTGGATGCGCGATGGCAGCATTCCTATTTTGGTACGGACGCACTCTTTTGCACCAGACTCAAAAGAAGAAGCGAAAGGCAACAAAGAAGAAGTCTGCTCCAAGCACTCGCAAGGAGTAGCAATTGTTCTCCCAAGCATTAGCGCATTCACATTCAAGCTCTAACNCCCTTGTCTCAATTCTTACGCCAGTAATCAAAGATCTGTCGCTGATATCAGCAACGACTGCAGTTGGTCTTTTATTTGCTATTGCCTTCTTTATCGAAGAAAAAAAAGGATTTCTAACGCAGGAATCTTTCCGAGTAAAAAGACTCCTTCAGTTATCGATGTTGATCTGGGTTATCACACTTGTCGGATCGATTTTTATCGAGTTGGCCAATATTCTTGACGAGGGCCTTCTCGGTGCATTTAACGCGACAGTACTTCGCTCCTTTCTCCAGCAGACTATAATTGGGCGTGTCTTTCTTGCCCAGCTCATCTTTTCCTTAGCTGCAACGTTGATTTCTTACAGATCACGAAAAGTAGGTGCTGTGTATTGGGCTCTTGCTATTACGCTTTTTGCGACAATCCTTCCCATTTTTCAAAGTCATTCAAGCGGTCTCAGTAATCACACTCTGGCAATTGGTTCGCTTGTATTTCACGTTATTTTTATTACTTTATGGGTGGGCGGAGTTATCGGGCTCATTGTTATTTCACCGAAAGAACGCGCCGCTTCCCTTTCTCGCTTCAGTTCCTTTGCTCTCTGGGCGGCAGCCATCGTCACTTTCAGCGGTGCTGTAAACGCATATAGCCGATTGAATTTCCTATCCGCCTGGAGTTCTCCATACTCATCATTAGTGCTTCTTAAAATTGTTTTGACCGGCTTACTGATTGCATTTGGGGCAAAGCATCGCTCCTACATCATCGCCAAGAAACCTACTGAAACATTTTCATTGTTAAATGTAGAAATAGTCGTAATGGTTTTAACAGTTGGAGTTGGCGGATGGCTTTCAACTCTCAAGCCACCCGAGCATCCAGGNGTTCCGTCTCAACCTCCCGCTCCAAATCTCTCCAGGCTTTTCTGGTCGTATTCACCGGATGCGCTATTTCTTGGAATTTTGATCCTTGCGACATCTTTATATATTCGTGGAGTCGTCTTGCTTTCTCGACGTGGAGACAAGTGGCCAATGGGACGCACCGTTGCATTTATTTTTGGAGTTGCATTTGCCGACTATGCAACAAGTGGCGGAATCGGAATATATGCGTCATATGCATTTTCCTATCACATGATTTCTCACATGATCATTGGAATGATCGCACCTATCGGATTTGTTTTAAGCGCTCCTCTTACTCTGGCACTTCGCACACTTCCAATTGGACGTACGGAGAATGAACGAGGTATTCGGGGATCTGTTATTACATTGATTCATTCAAAGGTCCTCAATTTCTATACAAATCCCATCGTTGTCCTTGCAATTTTTGATGGTTCACTCTTTTTGTTGTACATGACTCCACTTTTTAGCGCGATGATGCATAGCCATACAGGCCATCTGATTATGGATATTCACTTCCTACTTTCGGGGTATCTCTTCTTCCATGTGATTATCGGAGTTGATCCCAATCCTCGCAAAGTTCCTCACATCGTTCGAATTATCATTCTCTTTGCAGCAATGAGCATTCATGCCTTCTTCTCGATATCACTTCTCTCCACTTCATCACTTCTAGATGGCGGTTATTTCGCTTCTCTTCATCGAACGTGGAATACCGACCTCCTCGTGGATCAACATCTCGGTGGCTCTATTGGGTGGGCTATGGGTGAAATTCCTATTTTGCTGGCGTTGGTTGCCACTTTCATTCAGTGGGTTCGTGATGATTCTCGCGAAGCAAAACGGATTGATCGCGCTGCTGAGCGCGCTGATGCAATGGGG
>JGI24890J29729_1000084_pt1 | contig 79212 bp, 99 predicted proteins | sample FreactcultureFD7_FD_29729 | JGI IMG/M metagenome (IMG submission 29729)
GAGCAGGTCCAGTCAATCCACGAGGAGCCATCTTTGTCGAAAAGTGAGAGAGGGGTTGAAGAGGTGAAGAGAGGGAAGAGAAGAGGAGGAAGTGTGAGGAAAAGAAGAGAAAGAGAGAGAAAAAGAGAGGACTCGGTTTTGTTCAAACTGGGTCCGCGGCGCGTTCGGAACTCCGTGATAGGGGTCTCTTCCTCACTGAGAGCACGCAATATTACTCTTGAGACAAAAAGCAAGCGGCAGTAGAGTGGGAGTCGCTCGAAGAAAATTGACCGACGAAAGAACAGTTCCGAGAAGCTTTGGAACAATTTTGGAACGAGGACGACGACGACATATCTTGAAGGCGATTTTGCAATTCCGTTTCCATTGCGAATACTGATGTGAATAATGATATGATCTAGAGAAGAAAGGTCGTAGGGGATCTAGTTCGTTCGACGACCGTTTTTGCGTTTCGAAACCCTTGACTTGTACGTGGTCCTCGTACTGTTTTTGGGTTGGGACGCTACGAGAACAGGAGACTAGAGCGTAGTAGGTACAGCGTCAGCCGAGAAGCGAGGGACTTAAGAGGAAATATAGAACTTACGGAACGAACTCTCCAGAGCGAGAGAGCACCGCTACCTCCGCACATTCTGCAGATACAAACGAGCAATGTTAATGAAGCGACAGGACGGATGCATCAGGAACGAGACTGACTCGTTGGGATTTCCGCGGCAAGGGAAGCGACAATTGGTTTCGGGAATCACGTAAGAATCGGACGAAAGCGTGGTCGAGTACCAACACTCATCGTAATAAGATAGTCCAGCTACTTGTGCGCCGGCGCTCGAAGCGGCAGCGAGACATCCTTCGATAGTCGCATTCGTCTTGACTCCGGTCGGGAGAACTCGTTTGTTGTTGACGAGATCCTTGTAGCAGGCATCGTAGCTCCAGCTTCCGAAAGTGATCAGGTTCTTTGGTCCTGCGAGGGGAGCGACCTGCAGGTTTGAGTTCGAGGTCAGCACAAAGTTTCGCGAGAAGGAGCAAAACTCAGACTTGCCTTTGCCGATTGGTAGACGTCAAGGACGCCCGATCCACCACACGTCTTCGTCGCATCATTCTTGCAAGCCATATCGCAGCGAGAGGTATCGACAGAAGTGCTGTACGGCGAGAGAGCAGCTCCAGCCCAGCATCTACCGAAACGAAGGATCAGTCAGTTTCACTCGAGGATAATTGAAAAGGAAGGAGAGACTCACTCTCCGTAGTAAGAAAGACCAGCAATGGCGAAACCTGCAGCTTGAGCAGCTCGAAGACAGGACTCGACCGTGAAGTTAGACGAGCCAGTCAAACTGTTAGGGAGCGAGCGACCGGAGTTGACGAGATCAGAGTAGCATCCTTTGTCTGTTTAAGGAGCTTTCCGTCAGTCAAGAATGCTTCGAAAGGTTGAAGATGAGATTCGAACGTACAGCTCCAATCGGCGGTAGCTGCCAGTTTCGTCGGACCTGCAGGTGCAGTCGATGTCGTGGAAGTGCTCAAGGTCGAAGTGGAGGAAGGTAAAGAGCTTGAGGTGATCGTGGAAGTAGCAGCAGACGTTCTCGACACGCTTGAGGCAACGATACTCGAAACCGACGAGGAAGAATTGAGGGAGATCGAGGAGCCCGAGGAGGGAGACGCGGCGGAAGCGCTAGTGACTGGTCGCCAAACAAGAGATGTTGAGGAAGTCGAGTTCGAGCTGGCACTCGCTTGTACTGAGGAAGCCATCGAAATAATCGAGCTCGAGGTCTTCGAGACTACCGATGAGGAGGAAGCGGAAGCAGTCGAGTTTGGTCGAGTGTAGAGTTCTAAAGAAGCTCGTCCTGGTCCTCCAGTTCCTCCACAGTACTGGAGCTTGTTGTCCGAACAGGTTAATTCACATGCCCCGGCACCGAGAGCAGCTGAACCAGCTCCCAGTTTGTTCCCACCCCAGCACTCACCATGATACTCGATGCCTAAAACGAGGGAAGGGAACGAGTGAAAGAGGAGACGAAGGGAGGAGAGAGGGGAAGGAAAAAGGAAGAGAAGGTTTGCTAGTGTCAGTCAAACGTCTTCGAACAAGAGATTGGGAGGGCACATACCACAGAGAGTATAGTTCTTTGAAGCGCAAGCGTCGAGACAAGCTTCGACAGTCTTCGTTTTCGTCGAAAGACCGTTCGTCAGCGCTCGTCCGTTAACCAGATCCGAGTAGCAGTCTTGATAGGTCCAGGTCTTGTAGCTAGTGAGTACGCGAGGTTGATCCGCAGTGACGCTGCTGCCGACAGGAGGAGCGGAGCTGTTGTAAGCGGCGGTTTGGTTGAAAGTTTGAGCGTTGGCCGATCCGGTGCTCGAAGTGATGGGTACGCCACCGTAGCCAGTGACCGGGTTGTATCCTGGAAGAGTAGCGAGGGTGCCGAGGACAACTTCGTTGACGTCGGGAGTCTTGCGGCACGTGTGAGAAGGTTCGTAAAGATCGAAAACTTTGCAGTATTCGATTACTCCCGAATCACTGGTGCAGGTGTCGATAGCTTCTTGAAGGACGGAACGATCCCAGCCATTGAAGAAGTCGCTAAAGTTGAAATGAAGAAAGGGAGTCAGTTTATCGATTCTCTCGTTCCTTCGAGCGAAAGCGGTTTAGAGACATACCCATGGAGACCGAAACCAGTGGCATCACCTTGTGCCAAAACGAATGGTTGCGTAGAGTTCAAAGCTTGACCGCGTCTCGAATTCCAGGGATCCACGGACCACATGATTTCGTAGAAGAGGGTAACGAGTCGAACGGGATGGGTTGAAGGACAAGGACCGCTTTCACCTCCGATGGGATAAGCCATGTGACTCGAGAAGTCCGCCGATTGACCGTTGACGCCGTTCCAACAACTTGGGAAGCGAATTTCCGCGCGAAGACCGTTCGGGCAGTTGTAGGGAGGAAGGTAAGGTTGTCGAGTGGCCGAAACAGGTGCTCCGAGGCAGTTCCATCCGATCGCTTGCGCGACGTCGCTGCCATCGTAAGTTCGTTTGAAAGGAGATCCCGTTAAGATTCTGAAGTCGTCGGGGAAGGCAGTGACATTTGTCGTATCGCTAGGGTGGTTCCGAGGTAGATAGTAAATGAGTCCACCTCCGACGGCGTCGACGTTCGTGAACGATCCATTCGCCCATCGGAAGTAGCTAAAAAGAAGAAGAAACATGAAAAAGGTCAGTCAAGTGATTCTCGACATTTACGATCAATGGCGAAACGACCGCACTTACAGCTGAGGAGTCCAATAGTTACTCATATCCTGTTTCACAAGGCAGCTCGTGCATTCGGATGATCGCAATTCGTCGAATGTCGTTCCAAGCGCAAAGTTGCTCGCTCCCAAGATGTTGTGGACATGGCCTCTACAGTACGTGGTAGAAGAGTCAGAGAAGACGTCGGTGAATCGATAAGGAGCAAATGAACGTACGAAACTTTGTAAGGTGAAACGATTGAATCCGCTCTCTCGATCACGAGGGAGTTTCCACACGGTCTGTGACGATTCAAGCCGATCAGTTCAACGATACAGAGAAGCAGGATCAAGAAGAAAGCTCACAATCGCCAAAATGCCTCAACCGAAGACGCGCTTGCTGCCAAAAGCGAGAGTACTAGAGAAGTCTTCCCTAGCATTGTCGTCTAACCGATAGCTCTAGAGAGAGTAGTGAAGGTGTCGAAGGAGGAAGAAAGCGAGAGATTGAGGAAGAAAGAGAGAGGAAAACAAAACGCCGCATGCAATTTCGGAATCGTTCAACAAAAGAGAGTAGTCGCGATGCGGGGGAGGGGAAGAAAAGAAAGTGGCAACGGCAGGGTTACACTACTGAGAACACGTTTGAAAACTTCTCTGGATGGAAGGAAACACCTTGTTCTTCCATTCTAGAGCGCGATCGAGCAAGTAGAGCCTGCGAGTTGCGACCGAATTCATCGTCGCTGAGAAAGGAAAGTTGTTGTCGAGTGGATAATTTTCGAGAGATTATCGGTAGAGTGTGGTCGAAAGTAGTTTAGCGTCGATTCGATACGTTCTGATTATCGACGGAACGAGGAGACTTGAGAAAGAAGTCGAATACCTCCGCCGACGATAATCAATTCGAGGCGGTGATCAATTCTCTCGCCAACCGCACACCCTATAGAGCAGCGTCGAAGTTAAGCTGCCATCAGCTCCGGTCTCAACGAAACGAAGTAAGGATTGCGATACCTACGTCGACAAAAGCCGTCCTTCGCGAAACGCTCGGTCGTCCTCACTGGGGAATGGCCTGCGTCAGAATCGAGAGACACAAACGTGGATAGTGCGAATATGCTTACCCAGAGAAGCAACAGCAGTGACATCTCCTCCGCTTTGACCGTCATTTTTTGAACCTTACTCTTTGCTCGAGTTGCGCACGAGAAACCTAGCGAGGCCGAGAGCTAGATGCAGAGCCTCAAATGGAGCACTGGCGGTGAGTAGTGATACCGATACAGTTTGTTCGTCAACTGCGAAAAAGTGAAGATCGTCAGATTCCGCGAGGTTGCGACGACTCGGTGCCGTCTCGCCAACTGGACTGTGACGAGGTTGTTATGTGCTGAGCGTGGAAGAGCTGCTATTGCACACAGTGCGACAGCGGATGGGCTTGGGTCATGCGTGCCAAATCGGAAACCAAGGATGATCCCATTTGAAGGTGAAAGTCGTAGGTCGCTGATCGGAGGCATTTGTCGAGATGAGTTGATTCTGATTGGCATAAGCTGTCCGTCGAAGTGATGCCAGCGTCTGCACCAGAGAACCAGTCGAGATGTCAGCTCTCTTCCCGACGACGAGGATCACGAGAGGCGTACCCGTAGAGCAATCTCTGGTCGAACAGAAGATCCTCGTTCTACCAGAGGTACACTGGCCATCGTCGTGAGACTGCTGATTGCTCGTTCGAAGCTAGATTGCCCTTCCCGAATGAGAGAATCTCGCTAGAACAAGGTCAAAGGATCAGCTCTTCTTCAGAGAGTTTGTCCAACAGAAGAAACGACCTACATCTTGACCTTTCAGTCTTGTAAGCTCTGATATATAGTCTTCGTATTGAACTTGTGATCGGACAATATCATTCTGCAAACCAGCTCCCCCAATCCAGTCGAAGCGTTGTTGATACCGACCTTGATCAGCCTTCTTTTGGTCGACGTGTACCGAGGGCAAGAAGGGTGAGGAGAACTTTGGTTCTGGTTTCGAGAAGAGGAGAGACATCTATAAACGAGTCCTCGGAGAGGTGGCGTCAACACGCCATTAGCTAGGCGATAAACGAAGGGAGACTCACGATCAAAGACCCTCGAGCCATCTCCTTGATGCTTCGTACTTCTCCCAACTTCGCTTTCAAGTAACCTCCCTTTCCTCCCTTCGCCTGTTCCATACCACTCCAAATGTCCTCCAGCTCCTCCGCTAACTGACTGATACCAAACCATATTCGACTCCGCTCGTCCTCTTCGTAAAGCTGCATCTCGTCCTCGAATCCAGAACATACGCTTTCCAGCGCCAATTCAAGGAAGAAACCTCTCACGACCGTTTCCAATTGTTCAACTCCGTTCCTGATCTCGACAGGCTCCTTTTGTTGAGCTGCGATGGACGACAGTACTGGAATGATAGTTCTGGTATCTTCGAGGAATTGCGACCAAGTTGAATCTGGAGGTATACAGGATTTTCGAATCCATCTAAACTGTCTTGGTCGATTCTGAGCAGCGAGAGGCAAGCTCATCCGGATAAGCTCTTGAGCCAGGCGTTCGAGCCAGGCAAAGACGAGATGTGCGGGAGAGGAGTAGGAGGTTTCGATTTGTTGTAGTTCGTAGAGGTCCTCCAGGAAGAAGGAAGCGGGAAGGGAAGTGAGAGTCGTGAGGAATGAAGTCGCAAAGTGGATTAAGGGAGAGACGGAGAAGACGTGTGATGGCGTTGAAGTCATGACAGTCTGCAAAGCGAGAAGCGAGTCAGGTTCAAACCAGCTCGCTTTGACAGGAGTTTCAATGAAGCTTGAGACGTACCTGATGCAGACTTCTGAGATAAGGCGAGACTTCCCTCCTCGCCATCGATCTCCCATACTCTCTGACATCTTTCCAACCCATTTTCTCATCTCGCCATCCTTCCCACAGATCGCATAATCCGCCAAGTTCTTTCACTAGGCCCCTCGCGAGTCGTTCATAGCTCTCTCCGACTGCGATAGGTTCGATGTGTCTCGGTGGTTGGGAAGTAGCGAGAAGTGGTATTGAACGAGATGGTAAGAAGATTGACAAGAGGTATGCGGTAGGATCAAAGGTTGGTGGAGATGCTGAAGTTGAAGAGGAAGCAGAAGGTAGCTTGGCTTCGTATGACTTGATTCGATCGAGGTGATTGCGAATTTGCGAAGGAGAAGTGTGGGCAGGAAATGTGAGAAGGGCGAGCATATATAACAAGTCCTATCGAGACGAGTGACATCAGTAATCCATGTGAATTCATCGGCAGAAGAAGAAGTAGAGAACGAACTATTCGTAAAGTGACCCTCAGAACGAGTTCATCCAAAGTTTCTCGATCGACACTCTCGGTAGCATCCTTCGATTGGAGCCACGCTAGACAACCATCTAGCAGCCGTAAGACGTCATCGATGGAGACGCTACGAGGAGTGGGTTCCGCTGATGTTGATTCGGTTTGTTGATTTGGGATGAGGAGCGGATTTGGCGGAGCTGGAGGTGAAGGAGATGAGGGAGGGAAGCATGCAGCCATAAGATTGTTGAATGACAGTGTCGATGAGGCCAGGTGAACGTCTTCGTGCTATATCGAGTATGGTTGAGGGTGAGTGAAGTCAGACTGCTCAAAAGAAGAGTGAATTCGAATCTTCGAAATTCGTACTCACCTCGTAGACTTGACCTTTGCAGCATTCCTCCCATACGATCTCATTCGTCTTGAGGATCCCCAATAGCATAGCTCGGAACACTGATTGTAATGAGTCGACGGCTGTAGGCGAAGAGCAAGTTGAGGAAATGGCAGCGAGCGAAGGCGTTCGAAAGTAGTTGCAGTTCCATAGAGTCGACATCAGAGGTTGACCGTCTTGAAACGTAGCCTACAGGAATAGAGCAACACAAGACCAAGTTAGTCACTACGGACTTCGAGGAAAGGAGCAAATCGAAAAGCTGTTCACCTCTAGTCGGGCAATCTCATCGATAGTCCATAGCGCCTCTCCTGCATTCAATTGGCGAGAAGGATCGAAATCGTCGAGCTCGTCCTGATTGACGATTTGAGCATTTCTTGCGGAAACGTAGGAATCGGTTCGAGGATCGTTGATCTGCGGACGTCGTCACTCTCGTTAGCTACTGTGAACCGCTAAGCTGCTAGTATAGAAGGATAAGACTCGCCTCGATCGCAGACATCAGATCCATCATGGTATACGCATCGTGCTGAATGAGTTGACCCACAGACAATTCAGATAATGCCGATTCGAATTCAGCCGAGACGTCGACCCATTCTTGATCTGGAAGGTCGAAAGAGTTCTGCATAAGTCTATAGCGTCAGGGCGAGTCAGTATAGCTGTCCTAAAGTTTCGGAATGGAGCTGGATCCGAAGTTGCGAAGATGCGAAAGACGATCTCGCTTCCATCTCGTCTTCTGGTGATCGTCCCTACAGTTTTGACGGCCCTATCTAGCCTGAAAAGGAAACCTAGGGAACTTACAAAGCGTCCTGCGGTAGTACGGAGGCGGCTGAAGGTTTGTTCGATGATGTAGTCGAAGAGTACGAGGAGACACTTGGATCGAGTCGAGACCAGCTCCAATCGATTATATAGAGCTCTCACTGGTGTACTAGAAGTCGAGCGAGATTCTGAGAAGTGTTGGAAGAGTGCAAGATGGTGGCTTCTCGCTCTTCCTTTCCTCCCATTCACTTGATCAACTTCGCTCTCCACTATAGACCAGATCAAGACAGAGCTGGTTGGATAAAACACCCCGGGTTTGCATAAAGAGCTTACTCTGAACTAGAACAGCGCATCACTAACCCTCATCTTCTCCAAACTCCCTTCCCTTCGACCTCCTCTCCCGAATGTCTAGCTCGAAACGTAATCACGATCAACACCACCACGACGGAGATGAGGAAGAACCATGGTGGGAACGAGATCGTAGAGGAGACACAGTAGCGAGTAGTGGCACTTCGGATCAATCCAGAAGAGGAGGACAAGGTTCAGATAGGCGATACGACGACAATAGAAACTCGTATCGATCGAATAGAGGGAATGGAAGAGGCGGATATGGTGAATACTCCCATCCTCCTCGAAGGAATGATTTCAATCAATCTCGAGGCTCATCCTATTCTCAACAGCGTCAGTACCCTAATCAGCCTCCTCCTCCTCCACGACATGCGCTCGAAGAAGGAGAGTAAGTCATATAGTTCTCGTTCCCTACCTTCAAGTTACTTACTGATCTATTTCGAAGTTTCGATAGAATCATGTTGAATTACTCTGATACTCCCGTGGCTCCCCCTCCTTCTGCCCCACGAGGTCCTTCTCGATCAGCTGCTCCACCTCCATCTTATCACAACAACGACAACTCCTATCCTCGCAACTCTCCACCTCGTCGTTATTCACCTGTTCCGCCTCGAAGAGTCGCATCTCCTTCCCCAGCACTAGCTCCTTCGACATCTACATCTGTCCTGGAAGAAGATACAACACCCCTCAATCTCGATCCAGTGGAAGAGCCGGATCCGGAGAAAGTACTTGCAGAACGTCGAAGGAAACGAGCAGAGATTCTTGCAAAGTACGCGAAAGAAGACAAGAAAGATTCTCCTGCATCGTCAACACCAATATCCTCGGCTGTAGAATCTGTGAAACAGGAAGAGGCGATCGATGATGCTGGTACTCCCGGGAGAAGCGAAGTCGAACGAGCTGCGAAAAGATTGAAGTTGGGAACAGGTGAGTTGAGGTTTCGCTCACTTCTTCTCTTCTCTTTCGAGTGCTGACGTAGTGCGAGCTCACAGATTCCCCTGCTGTTTCTACTGTCACTACAAACGATCCTTCACGAGCGACATCTGTCGAACTCGGGCAATCTACCAATTTCACCCTCTTGAAAGACTCTGACGAAGAGCAGATCCAAGACAAGAAACCCGAAGTGCACAAGAGTGAAGTGACTGGAGAAGACGAGGTAGAAGTGAGCGCAGCGGATTATAACCCTGATTTCGATCGAAGGGAGGATGAGAGGAGAATGGAAAGATTGGAAGAGAAAGCGAGAAAGGAACAGGAGGATATTGTGGTTGAGGAAGAGGAAGATGGCGAAGATGGCGAAGATGACGAGGAAGACGATGAGGATGATGAAGATGATATGTTTGCGATTGGCACGGACGAGAAGAAGGATAAGAAGAAAACGAAGAAAAAGAGCAAGAAGAATGGAATCGTACCAGTGAGTTCTCTATTCTCCTCCATTACTGCAGGAGTACACACTGAGTACGAGTCTTTCCTGCAGGTCGTCAATCGAAATGCCGACGCCTCTACACTCGCAAACCCTTCTCTCCTGGCCGACAACTTCGATGATGCAGAAGGTTACTACAAAGTCATTCTCGGAGAAGTCCTCGACGGTGGTCGATATCTCGTACAGGCGAATCTCGGAAAGGGAATGTTCTCGAGTGTCGTCAAAGCGAAGGATATGGGAGAAGATGGAAACGGCGTCAAGGAAGGAGACAGGAAAGAAGTTGCGATCAAGATGGTCAGAAGTCAAGAGAGCATGTAAGCCGGGATTTCGCTCGAGTTTCTAACGCGGAAGCGGAACTAAATCCGAATTGTTGGACTTGCAGGTTTAAAGCTGGTTTGAAAGAGGCTCAGATCCTTCGTCGACTTATGCATGCCGATCCCGATGACAAGAAGCATCTCATTCGTCTACTCCGAACCTTCGAGCACCGAGGCCATCTATGTCTCGTGTTCGAATCGCTCAGCATGAACTTGCGAGAAGTCGTCAAGCGTTACGGAAAGGATGTCGGCCTGAACTTGCGAGCTGTAAGGGCGTATGCTAGTCAGATGTTCATGGCTTTGGCTCTCATGAAGAAGTGCGAGTTGATGCATGCTGATCTTAAACCGGATAACATTCTCGTAAGTCTGGATAATCTCGAATATATGCCTGGTTTTGGCTGATGTTGAAGTTCCCCTTCCTTACAGGTCAACGAGTCAAAGTCGACACTGAAAGTCTGTGATTTGGGATCTGCCTCCGACGTGAGCGAGAACGATATCACGCCATACCTCGTTTCCCGTTTCTATCGTGCTCCCGAAATTAGTGAGTCTTCTTAACCCCTCTCTGGTGTATTTCGCTTATCGAGCCCGTCACGTGCAGTCCTCGGTTTACCGTACGATTGCTCCCTCGATGTTTGGTCGATCGGTTGCACACTGTACGAACTATACACCGGAAAGTAAGTCTGCGTCCTCCTTTCTCCCCCCTTCTTTGATCTTTCCCTGATCCTTGTCTTCTCCTTCAGGATCCTCTTCCCTGGTCGAACAAACAATCACATGTTATTGCTCATGATGGAGACGAAAGGGAAATTTCAGAACAAGGTTATCAAGAAAGCTAGGTTTGGAGATCAACATTTCGATGAGAATCAGAATTTCCTCTCTCACGAGAAGAATGTACGTTCATCCTCGCTCGTCTCTTCCTAATTCTCACCGTTGCTGACTTGTCTCAGCGACATCTGTGCAGGACACGATCACTCCTCGACAAATCCCTTCGAAACCTCCTTCCGATATCAGAACTCGCTTAATGCCAGCAGGAACGACTCGCAAACTCAAAGATGATGAAGTCCGATTGCTCGGGAACTTTGTTGATCTGTTGGAGAAGATGTTGAGTTTGGAACCTCAGAAAAGACCTTTACCAAAGGTGAGTCATCTCAACTAAGCAATCTCCGCACAGTACACTGATAGCTAGCATCGATTCGACTCACAGGATCTACTCTCACACCCTTTCATTCGTGGTTAGAAGGCCTTCGCCCCTTGTTGATAGTTTTCGTTTAGCATCGATTTTGTTCCGAATTCATCTCATCGTTGTTCGCTTCTCATCCTCACTCGATTCTGTTTGGAGAGTTAGCACAGACGGAGAGAGCGAGAAGTGAATCGAAAGCTAAAGAAAGCAGAAGGAAGCCTTTGTCGTCATTTCCTCCTGAGTTAACTCAACTTCCTCCCATTCACCCACTCTCTCTATACATTCACGAAAGGTATCATGGTAAGTCTAGACTATCTAGAATAACAAAAGGAAGCTAATACACGCTCGCAACAGTCTTCTGACGAGGAATTCCAAGATTATGATGAAGACGCATACGACTCTGATCTCTTCATCGACGAGGATCAACCTAGAGCTCAAGCTGCTCAACAAAGACCTGCTGAGCCTGCACCTATCAGACGCTACCAAGCTCCACCTCAACCGATAGCACAAGATTCAGATGATGAAGCTAATCCTTACGCCGCTGCTGCTGGTCCAGCTGGAGTTAGGAGGTTCCTCAATCCAGCCGCATTCCAAGCTGGTTTCGGAGGTCATGCATTTGCGCGTCCACCAGCGACCGCGTTCAGGAGGCAATACAGGGCTTACTCAACTGCGATTCTCGAAGTTCAACAAGGTAGGAGTTATGGAGGTGGAAGGCAGAACTTGATGTTTGGTGGAAAGAGTACGTCTATCTCTGTCCTATGCAAGAGTGCCGGAAAGCTAACTCGAAGGGAGAATTAGTTGTTATGCCTCCTTCTGCACTCGACGAACTCAGTAAGTTCCTCTCTTTCTTGCTCTCTCAATGTCGATCCCGCTTATCCTCTTTCACTCTGCAGCTCAACTCGATATCGAACTACCTATCAACTTTGAGCTTACGAATCCAGCAAACACGGAATTGAATACTCATGTCGGAGTTCTCGAATTCATCGCTGATGAAGGTTGTGTCAATTTACCTCAGTGGGTGAGTCTGATCTCGCTTCTATTCAACCTCGATGATATTGACGTAAGCTCGCAATGTAGGTTATGGATCAATTAAGCTTGAACGAAGGTGATCCAATCAGAATTGTTGGAGGTCGTTACCCAAAGGGAAAATTGGTCAAACTTCAACCTCAAAGTGTCGATTTCCTCGAGATTAGTGATCCCAAAGCAGCGTAAGCATGCTCACAGCTCGATCAGCGAACCTGACTGATCGCATGATGCCATGTCTGCAGTCTCGAAAAGGCTATCGGAAACTACTCATGTCTTTCAGCTGGAGACATTATCGAAATCGCTTATCAATCCCTCACCTTCCGACTTCTCATCATGGAGATTACTCCTCCAGGTCCAGCCATCTCATGTATCGATACCGATTTGGAGGTAGATTTTGCTCCTCCAGTTGGTTACGTCGAACCTGAATACAAACCTCGAGGTGCCGATTTACCTACGATGGCTCAGAAGCTCGGAATCGATACGAAAGGGATGCAAGAGGTAGACGGGAAAGGAAGTGGAACTAGCACACCCGTCGGAGGGAAAGGAAAGGGAAAAGAAACTGAGGAAGAAGCGGCGAAATCGTTCGAGGCATTCAGGGGAAGTGGGAACAGCTTGGGAGGAAAGAGGGTCAAGGGCAAAGGTGTCAAAGCGAAAGCGATCGAGGGAGTCGACGAAGGTAGTCGAATCATTCGTACCGAGTGAGTTTCACCCTGCCTCTTTCTCTTCATTATAGAAAATTGTTGACCTTATTTGCACGTTGCAGTCAACCTCGCATCGTCACTGCCGATACTCAACTCGGTACTCGACACGTTCCAGCAGCTCTCAATCTTCCCTTCGGTACCCTCTTCTTCGGCTACGATCTCTCGAATACTCTTCCTCCGCCAGGTTCAGCCGCTGAAGTCGCTCAACGTGCCGAAAAGGAAGAGAAAGCTCAAGCTGAACAAGTCCCTTTCGCAAACATTGTTGGAAACGGAACGACTTTGAGTGGTAGAATGAGAGGAGGAGGAGCTCGACCTCCGCCAGGTCCAGCAACCCCCGCCACACCTGCCGCTACTCCAACTCACGCGACGAGAGAGGCTTCGGCTCAACCGTTCTCTGGAGAAGGAAACACGCTAGGAGGAGGCGGAGGAAAGAAGAAGAAAGTGGAAGTCATTGAGATCGATTGATTTGACTAGGGATTCGCTTTTTCGCTTGATTTCTAGCTTGTCACCAATATCAGTACCTTGCAAGCTCTCGCGATTGTTTCATGGTCGAGTTCTGAGATTGCGACTTTGCCCGTCTCTGCGAGATTTGCGAAGTATTTATCTCTCCTTCGAACCATGTTTCCTCCCGATCAACAACCGACGAGGGCGCAACAAGAAGCAGCATATCCACCTCTAGAGCTACCAGACAACTTACGTATAGCTTTCATCCATCCAGATCTAGGTTTAGGTCAGTTTTCAAAGTCCCCACATCGAATCATTCCCCTCCACACTCTCTCGATAACGCGTGGGCTGACTCGCTTGACCGATTATAGGTGGAGCTGAGAGATTGGTAGTCGATGCTGCGTTAGCTTTGAAGAAGCGTGGACATGAAGTAGAGATCTTTACGAGTTATCATGAAGATGGAAAGAACGGGAGAAGCTTCGAAGAGACTAGGAATGGTACGTCTACACTCTCTCTCACAAGACTGTACATTCCGTCAGCCTCATCGTAGCGTCCACGCTGGTTGGCCGAGTTTCGCTCTCTCCAAGTCTGGTTTCGCAGTCAAATTCGGCTTGAGATTGGTAATCCAAGGAGGAAGAAGTCGAGAGAGGGCGAGATGGAGAAGCGGTTAGACCGATAGGCGTAAAGACATGGCAAGTAGAGAGCGAATCGACTAAACTAACTATTTCGCATTTTCATTTTCGCAGGATCTTTGAGCGTCCACGTCCTCGGCAACTCCATCTTTCCTCGTTCTTTCCTCGGTAGCTTCACCATCGTCTGCGCCATCCTCCGCCAACTGCACCTTACAGCTCAATTCCTTCTCGCCTGCCTCTTATTCCATCTTTCCTCGACCTATTTCTTCCGAGCGTTCATACTCCCTCTCGACATCCCTTACATCTCCTCCGCCGACTGGTCGATTCGTCGTCAACTCGAACCTTTCGACGTGATCGTCATCGATCAACTCTCGACTGCGATCCCATTCCTAAGATGGTTCGGTTTCAATCGAATCGTTTTCTACTGTCATTTCCCCGATCTCCTCCTCGCTCCCGGTTCAAACTTCGTTCCCGATCCAAGAGGACCTCGAGGCTTCTCGATCAAGGGAGAGATCACGGCTCTGTATCGAATCCCGATCGATGCGACGGAGCAATCGACGACTGGAGAGGCAGACAAGATCCTGGTCAACTCCGATTTCACCTCGCAGGTCTTCCAGAATACGTTTAGACAGCTAGGAAGGATCCCTCGAACCGTTTACCCTGCAGTTGATCCTGAAGTTTACGAGAAAAAGGTTGACGCGAAAGTCGAAGACAAATGGCTCGTTAGGTAAGCACCCTCTCATACTCTTCAAGTCGCGCATTCGCTGACTCAATCTGTATGTGTAGCGATACGCCAACGCTTTTGTCGATTAATCGATTTGAAGGAAAGAAGAATGTCGGACTCGCTGTCGAAGCATTCGCAAAAGTTCGCTCAGAACATCCCAAACTACGCTTGATTGTCGCAGGTAGGTCTCTGTCGTATTCTCTACCAGCCTGGCAATGGATTGAACCTCTTTCTCTACAGGTGGATTCGATTCTAGACTACCCGACAATGTCATTACCCTCGCCAATCTCCAAAAACTCGCTGCAAAGCACAATCTCTCGCAGTACACCTACTCCTCTTCTCCACTCTCCACCATGACCGCAAGCGTTACTCCCCGGAATCGACCAACAGTCTCCGACAAAGCTCCTTCAGCCGAAGATTTCCCTCAAATCCTCTTCCTCCTCAACATGACTTCGCATCAGAAATCCTACCTCCTCTCTGCCGAGTCAAACATCGCCTTACTCTACACTCCCATGTACGAACACTTTGGAATCGTCCCGCTCGAAGCGATGGCTTCTGGACTTCCTGTAATCGCCACGACGAGCGGAGGACCGACTGAAACGATCGTCGACAACGGCCTATCATTCCCCTCCGAGTCGACACTCTCCTCGGACTCGATCAAGACTACTACCACAGGTCTCCTTCGTCCCGCCAAAGTAGCTCCCTGGACCGAAGCGATCTCTTCCCTCCTCTCCCTCTCCTCTTCCCAACGAGCAGCGATCGGTCAAGCTGGATCAGAACGAGTCAAGAATGTGTTCTCGCGAGAGAAGCTGGGAGAGTCATTGGAGAAGGCGTGCATTGATGCAGCGAGTATAGGGTTACCGATCCCTTACGAAAATGGGTTCAAAAAAATGTGTGCTTTCATCCTTATCGGTTCGATTTGTTTCACTTGTGGTATCGTGGCTTTCGGTGTAGGTGAATACTATGCTTGGCAGAAATGAACAGTCTTTACGTTTGGGAACTGCGGAGAATTCGAAAACTTTGTGAGAGGGAGAAACGCTCGAACCCTTTTTTCGAGTTTGATCTAGCATTGTTCGCTTCTGTCTTTCTCCCCTTCACCACACTCTCGACAATGTGACTACCAGCACGACTACCCAGAAGCTCAAGAGTAAACCTCGCGTTCGTCTCGCAAGTCAAGCGCAAGTCGAAAGGATCATTCAGGCTTCCCTCTCTCTCTCAGCAATCCTCTACTTTGACAAGTCCCCGTTGTCAATGATGGCAGCCTTTGTAAATTCCAGCAGTCTATTTAAGAAAGGCCAGCGGTAACGGTTGAGCGAGTGGAACGAGCAAAAGATGGGAAAGAATCATATGGAGGTGACTTAAAGTATCGTGTCCAGTCAGAGGAAGCTATCGCTGGTGTATAAGAGACAGAGTAAGGATCAACGTTGGGAAGCAGCGATTGGAAACGTAGACGAGGGTTCGTGACGAACTTAGGGAAAACGATTGATGGCGATTCGGACGAAGTAAAGTGACGAAAGCCAGAGGTCGATCACGAAGATGTCAGTCAGAACACTCGGGAAAGATCATTAATTGGAATGTTTTGGTCTGGCAGAGACGCGAAAGAAGAGATGGAATCAAGAGATCGGTTTGTTTTTCGAATCCCAGCGAAAAAAGCTTGCTGAGCGCTTTCGCTGATGCGGCTCCACATACACAGGCGCGACTTTGGGTTGTTTGTGCCTGGCGCGCCCCGCGATTGTTTTGTCAAACTCTTTCACCAAATTTCGACTTTCCCTCTTTCCTCTTCTTCATTACAACAGCTTTCTCTCACTCTTTCCGACACTCTTCAAGTTTTACCTCCGACAACCCCTTCGCCAGTCTCCTCAAGCAGCCGGCGTCGATTGTTCATTCCTCAAGTCTCTCTTTACTTCCCTTCTTCAAGTCCAACTCTTCCGTGGCTCTACGCCTCCCACACTCGTTTAAACACCCCCCAAATCAAGATCAACATGTTCCGTCTTTCCCTTGTCTCGGCTATCGCCCTCCTTTCCATCCCCTCGGTCTACGCCTCTGTCGTTTCGACCTCTGTTTTCCCCAACAGTGCCTGTGCTGGTTCTTCAAACCTCAAGGGACTCGTCGGTGTTGGTCGAGTCACTCTCGCTAACGGTCAAGTAGAGACTCACTGTGGTTGCCCTTCAGTAAGTCGATCACTCTCCCTTCCCTTCCTCTTTTTTTCTCGAGTCGCGTCGGAAGAATGTTGGTTGAATCAAAACAACTAAAACTCTCTTTCTTCCTTTCGCGTTTCTTTAGGACAACCTCCCCGACTTCACTCCTTGTGAGCTCTCTGCTCACGGAGAGTCTGTCTGCAACTCGGTCCTTGACCTCGACACCGGAAGCTTTGCTGCTTCATGCGGTGTCGTTTCATGCTCCGGCTCGTAAGTTTCCCTTCACCCTTTCTCGACGGACTTTCCGATTCTAATGTATCTTCCTCCTTTCACTCAACAGGGACTGCCCTACCACCGTCGTCAACTCGGTCGTCGTCGACCAAGATGATTGCTACAACTCGGAGAAGGGATCGATCGGTATCGTCACCATCGATGGGGAATCCAAGTGCGGATGCGCTTCTGTACGTTCTCTTACCTCTTTATCTTGACCTTTCATCACGTTCAACTTGAGCTGACAAACTCTCACATTGCGAAATATAGGACTCGAACCCCGAAGACTTCTCTGCTTGCCCTTCGCCTGCTAACGGTCGCGCCACTTGCGTCTCGGTCGACTCTGACTTCCTCGGTATGGCTTACTCCCACAACGAGAAGGTCGAGTGTGGTGTAGCTTGCGACGACGTGAGTACACTTCTCTTTTCATCAATTTCTCTTCTTCCTTTGAACATTGTACTGATTCTCTTTCGTCGTCTCGATTGTAGGATCACTTCCTTACCCCTGGAGGATCCTGCACCAAGCTCGCCAAGCGTGAGTACAACTCGCACTCGGCTTCTCACGGTCCTTCGCACACTGGAACTGCTGGTCCTTCGGGAACTCCCACCCACGTTCCTCACCACCCTCACAACGCTCACACTACTACTTACGGACCTGGAGGACCTGCTTCGTCGGCTACCACTACCAGCTACTCTTACAAGCACCACCAACCTTCCCACGTCAACTCTGGAAACCACTCTCCTTCGAGCCGCCCTTCGTTCCACGACCGCACTTCTTCCTCTGCTGTTCACCATGCTTCATCCCGTCCTATCAAGGCTGGACCTTCCTCTTCTCCTTCTCACGGAGGAGGATCTCACTCGGGAGGACATTCTTCAAACCCTGGATCTCACGGCTCGAACGGAGGCCACCACTCGCACTCAAGCGGAGGAAACGGTGGAGCTGGAGGATCTCACTCAAACGGAGGATCTCACGGAAACGGAGGATCTCACGGAGGAAACTTCCACCACTCCTCGATGGGCCAACACCATCCTTCTTCCCGTCCTTCGTGGCAACACCAACCTTCGACCACTCACAACGGTGGATCGCAACCTCACCCTACTACCGCTCCTGGAGGAGGTCATGGCGGAGTCCACACTTCAGGAGGACCAACGAAAGTCGGACCCTCTGCTTCTTACGGTGGACCAGGAAAGGTCGGACCCTCCCAGGTCGCTCGTCGTGCCGCTGAAGAATTCGTTTTCGCCGACGTGTGCGCCCAAGACGAGAGGACTTGCTCAGTAGGCAGCTTCGGTGACTTTTCTGTGAGCTTTTGTCTTCTCTTTCCCTCCATTCCTCTGCTTGACTGCTGACTCTCCTTTCGGCTGTCTCTAGTGTGTTCGTCTCGATGATGTCACTGAATGCGGAGGCTGCGCCAGCAGCGGAGAGGCCCAAAACTGCCTCGAGATCGTCGGTGCTTCGTCGACTGTTTGCTTGAAGGGAGGATGCTCTGTCCGTAAGTTGACCATTCCTCTGCTCTCTCTGTGTTTGCAATCACAGCTCTCTGTGTTTGCAATCACAGCTGACTGACGTTATCGACGCGTTCAGGCTCTTGCCAAACCGGATACGTCCAAACCTCCGAGACTACTTGCGAACGCATCGAATAAATCCTTTAACGAAACTTCACTATCTGTAACGACCCCTTCACGACCAATCCATCCTCTGCCACACTCCACATGCCTTCTTTATACTTCTTCGCCGCACCCAACGAACTCTCATGGCAACTCGAGTAACGTTGTTCTGCGCGACCATCTTAATTTGTTTTTTTCATCGTCGACCTTTTGTATTGCTAGATTTCGTCTTGTCCTCGACATCATCTAGCTAAACGAACCGGCACGATATCTTTTGTTTATTTCGTTCCCACATTTCTCCCTGGAAGTTCTTTATTGTGCTCCTCTATCGGTTTTCTCTCGTCAGCATCACTGTCATTCGTAACTCAACTGTAGATACTTCAATCCCTTCGTCTTCCTCTCGAGCGTTTGCGATCTGAACCAGTTCGAGAATGCAGTTTTCTGATGTCGACTCTCGGTTTCGCAGTTCAAGAAGCATTCAACGTATTCGTGGTGTATGACAAGTGAGTGTACTTCTATTCTGCCATCTCATCGTCTCCCTCTTGCTCAATTTCGTCCGCTCTCAATAATCGAACAATCTCCTTCGCGTATCCTTCGAGACCAGCTTCCCTCACTGCTTGCTCGAGTTTTCGGTTCTCACTTTCGTAGTCATTGTGTAGGAGTGCGAGGTCGGATTGTGAGAGTGTCGGGTGAAGAGCGGCAAGGAGAGGTAGAGTAGCGCTTGAGAGGGATTGCAATGGTTCGAGGTAGAGAGACGGAGGGTGATCTAGAGGAGTTACCGGGGCAATCAGCGATAGGTTCGAGAAGAAGAAGTGAAAAAAGCCAAAGCTTACTGGATCCAGAAGCGTTGGCAAGAGTTGCGTAGAAAGCAGTATTTCGTAAAGATCCAGCCATTTCCTCGTCTTTCAGTCCCGTTGCAGATCGTAACGCAGCCCAGCTGTAGCGAAACTTTGCGTTAGTCACGGATGATCGCACTTCGGCGATGGAGGAAAAGCTCACTCGTCTTGAGTGTACACTCGTCGCCAAACGTTCTCAAGGGCGAGTTGCTTTCTCGCTTGTGGCAAGTCCTGCTGACGAACTAGCATGAGCGATTGTCAAGAAGTAAGAGAACAAAGCTACTCGCCTTGGCTCGAACAAGCACATCGAGAGCTGAGGCGAAATCTCCAGATTGCTCGTTGACGTTCTCCTTGAGGGTAAGAAGGTCGATAAGTTCCTCCGGCTTGAGAGCAGCTCCTTGCAGAAGTCGAGTCGAGATAGTAGCGAAGTACTGTCACGAGCGGAGAGGTCAGTCCAATTCAGTCACAAAGTTGTCGGGGATTTCGGTCAACTCACTTTTGCAAAAGCTGGTCGATCCGATAAAGCTGGCGCAACTCGAGATGCGATAGTCTCCCCTTGTTGCTGAGGTGTCGAACGACTCTCGGATTGGGACAGGAGAGAATCGAACAACATCCGCAGACCTTGTTGCGAGTTGACCAAATCAAGGCTGTCGTCGATAGCTATTTTCGAATCTCTTCGTGAGCGGAACTTGTAAGCAACTTGGTGGAAAGGACTTACCTTCGATAGCCCTTTGCACTGATTCCGACTCGATTGTCTCCTTCGACACCTGAGCAACTTGAGCGAGTTTGCTCAAACTGAACAAGATCTGTTTTCGAGCGAGCTTTTGGTCAGCCACTGTGAATCGAGAGTGGTGCAAGCGAGAGTTTCGTACCTTCTTCTGGGCGAGACTTCCTTCGTTCGAAGCTTCCGTTGTGAGAGCTTCAGTAGCGTGTTCGTATCGACCGATTGCGACATCGTTGATCCAAGCGAGTCGGGTGTTCGAGATGGCGTCGAGGAAAGCAGTGAGAAGTGGTCGGTGCGCCTCATCGGGTTCGAGCAACGTTCGTAATTGACCTGTAGGAGCGAAAGCGAATGAGCGAAGGGAGATCACAGGGGAAAACGAGGAGTCTGACCCTTTTCGTGATAAAACTCGTACAACGGGAATGCGAAGTCTTTCTCGTACTTGTCGAGGAACAGGCGCACTTTCGAGATTGAGCCGTGTTTCGAATCGGTGGAAAGTTCGACGAGCGAACGGAAATCTCGATGACGTTCAGCAAGTTCAAAGGCCGAGGAGACCTTGTTAATCGACACTGAAGTACAGAGTCCGTCAGAGCTCGCTCAAAAGATCCCGAAGGAAGCAACAGTGAAGAGACTTACCGAGAGTTTTGATGAATCTGGGTCGAAGAGAAAGGTACTTCTCGTTGAGCAAGCGGAGCTCGGGAGAAGTAGGACCGTCACCTTGCAGACTGTAAGGAGAAGAACGTCAGATTCGTCGACAATTGAAAAGATACCGAGAGCGAGACGTACGTTTGCAAGTGAAGTAATCGTTCTTCGATCGCAGAGAACACGAATTCGGCGAGAGAAGCCATTTGATTCCTAAACTCTTCTTGCATCGCTTCCTGTCCTCCCTTTGGCGCTTGTTGCCCTGTCGAAAAGCCGTTTTGTCGGGAGTTGTTGGCACCGAAATCTCGCACTCGTTCGGAAAGGAGAGAATGCGTTGCTTCGAAGTGCCATTGAAGACCATCGAGGAGAGTCGAGCGCGAGGACCATGCTTCTGTAGGTAGAGATGAAGAGTCGATAGCGTAAAGGTCCAAGGTTTCGAGTCGATGGCGAGCGATAGCAGAGAAGACGAGCTGTGAAAGCGATACTTGCGATCAGCAGCGAGCGTGGTGGATAATGAAGATAGACCGCGTACGATAGCAACTTGATTCGCCTCGTGGAGGACAGGACTTTTCAGCTCGCTCGAGGTAGAAGAAGAGGCGACATCCTTTGTTTGTTTAGTGACTTCTTCTTCGACGTTTCCTAGTGAAGCAAGCTGAGGGAAATGACGATCGGGTTTAGTGATTGATTCGAGCAAGGAGCAGCTGAGAAAGAACGAACTTTGCTTCTGAAGAACAACCTGAGAGGATCTTCGCCGAAACCCTCTCCAACTTCGTCCATGAACGTCAAGATCGCCTGCGACAACACGTTTTGTTCGCTGTACTCAGAGACACGTATTAGATCAGCTTGATTCTGAGAAGCGTGAGGGACAAAACTGAACGAACCCTAAACGAGCGTTTTGATGAGACCAAAGAGCTCCCGCAGCTACGATTCGCTCGGCATCCCAGCTCAATTGCCTTCTCGTAGATTGCGGTAGCTACAACGTTGTAACCCGTGAGTCTGGGTTCTGTAATAGATCGAGCGGATTGACTTACCTTTCCGACGAGACCGTTATCCTGAATGTACTCGATCAAGGCCCTCGCTCGATGCGCGCGATCAGCAAGTTGAGCTCGAAGATCAAGGATCAAAGGCATGTTCGGTGAAGCTAACAGGCCCAAGCAGGATCAGTATTTCGGTGAATATTGACGAGAATGAGAGAACGAATTCACCAGAAGCCAATAGATCTCTACTAACTCCTTCGACGGCGACGGCCAAATCGCCCTCGTAATCTCTCTGCAGATCAAACTTGAACAAGTTCTCCTCCTCTTCCGCACCCTGACTCGATTTCTTCTTCTTGTCAGAACTAGCCGAAGTGATTCCGAAGTAAATCGCATGTTCAATCTTGGCTTTCAGCTTGCGGGTCTTGTAGGTTTCCGAAGTGTTGTTTACTGAGAGAGGGAGAGGAGCTGGAGGAGTAACGCTCAGATTCAGGAGGGAAGCGGTCGAGGTTAAGAGGGAAAGAGTCGTGGCGGAAGAAGATGAGGAGGAGGAGATCGAGGGGAGCGATGCACCGATGAATCGGTTTGTGTTGTGTCGAAGCGGGAAGTTCTCCTCGAATGGCGAGTCTGTACAAAATCCGAAATCAGTCTCGAGAAACTCGCTTGGAAGGGGGAGAGAGGCCTTACCGTTAGCGAGCGAAGCGATGACGACAGCATCTGCGAACACAACGAAAGCCGTCTCGTCCGACGAAAGGGATAGATGCGGTGTGGAAAGTGGTCGAGGATCAGGTCGCTGCGAATTTAGAAAGAAATGTTCAGCTGTGCCATCCCAATCGTAAACAGGGTATGGAAAGGTACATACAGATTGATAGTTGAGTCGTGTGATTCCAGCTACCTCGACAATGGACCCAGCAACGTTGAGGAGAACAATAGCGAAAGATTGGAAACCTTGGGCAGTTTGAGCAGTGGAATGCGAAACTAAAATTGCCAATTCTCCTCTCCTGCGTTCGGAACAAGTTGACACAGCTTCAGTCATTGACCGGAGACCAGACGACAGGCAAGGGAACTCACGACGTGACTCCCGCATCGACAATCTCAACCTTTCCTTCATTAATCGCCCACTGTTCATTCCCAACTTTCCTACCCTCAAGCGCTTCCAATACTCCAGCAAAGATATCTACTTCTGCACCGACCAGTCTTTCCCCAGATCCCGTGCTCGACACATTCCAAACTTGCGCCGTTTTCTTCAATACCGCAAACACTTGTTTCTCTCCATTTGATGTAACTGTTGGGGAGATTGCAAGGGCGAGGATTCCAGCTCTAGGATCCAACGCCTTCGCTCCAAACACCGATGAGAAGATTGAACTAGCCCATCCGACACTCTTTTCCAACACCCTCGTACTGAGTTCAATTCGACCCGAGATCGAATTGATAGTGACGACGAAGATTCGGGAGCTAGAGGTACTGGCGAGGTAGGAAGTAGGGGACAGGAGCTGAAGAGAACGAATTATTTCGGATTCTTGTAAGGGGAGGGAAGTCGATTTGAAGCGTTCTACGCCGGAGAGAGAGAGGGAAACGGATTCCCATAGTCGGAGTTGACCGGTAGGAGAGAGTACGAGGAGTCCCGGTTCGCGTTGATGAGCTGAGTTTGAGGAACTTGACGAAGGAGACGGGACGAGAGAAGCGAAGGATAGAGGGGAATAGGCTTTGACGGTCGAAGGGAGAGGCGAATGGAAAGGAAGGGGGAAGACGTAGGTAGTAGCTGAGGGTGATGCCTATCGGTAGCGAGATTCGTCAGTACTGGCGAACTTACGAAGCGAGAGGGCAAAGACTTACTTGAGACCAATTCCAAACTAAACAATATTCACTCGTTACGAGCAGGCCAAATCCAGTATTCGGGTCTAGTAAGGCTTTGACAGGTTGTGTGTAGGGATCTGTAGAGAGGCATAGGAGTGATCAGCGAAGCAGAAATGAGTGAACGAGAGACTGAACTGACCAGCTAACGAAATAGCCTGTTGTACTTCGACCGGTAGCCCTTTCCTCTCTGTAACGATATAGTTATCATCCTTGACCAGTACTTTGTCCTGTAGCTTCTTCTCTACTAAACGCTGTTCTGTTTCTCCATCATCTTCTTCAACATCCATCGCACTCCCCCCATCTGATACTGCTTGACCTCTCCTTGAAGGTGCTCTCAGTGTTGTAGCTGTTCGAACTGAAGCTGCGGTCGAGGCTGGCGGGGGAGAGTAATTGTTGTTTGAAGCATTTGAGGGAGCGACTGATCCTCGAGTAGCCCGAGAAGCAGCTCGTCTGCTGACTCGAGTCACTGGGGGTGTACCTGCTCCACTCGAGAACATTCTGAAGTCGGAGTGAGTGGGTGAAGTGAAGTAAGAGAAGTCAAGATTCGCTCAACAGGAAAGTCGGATTTTGAGCCAACTTCTGCTTGGAAGAAGGCATACTCGCTGAGGTATACACGAGGGGAGTCTGCAGACGGCAGAATCTAGCACAGTCCGAATGTCGCAGTGGAAGGACCGTAAACAAGCAAAAAGGTGATTTCGCAGAACTGAACGAGACAATTCGACAAGGACGACGGCATCTCTCTGAAGGCCGCAAGGAAGACCCGTTAGTGCGAACGTCTAGATTACTATACTGCTACAATACACCAAACATCCCTCTTCAGCTCATCGCTCTGCGATTCCCAGTTCTTGTTCTGGCCCTGGTCGGTTGAACTTGATTGTGGGATCTGTCGGTGGGTTCGTTACTTGCGATAGAGTCGACCCTAGCTTCAGAGTGGTCCATCTGAATAGAGCGCCCGCAATGAGAGTCAATCACAAAGGCTCAATCCAGCGAGCGAGAATTCAAAACGCTTACCGTAATACTAGAGGATCCAGTCGTAATCGTTCGTTCAAAGCGGCGAGTGTAGGAGGGTTACAATCGAATCTCATCGTCCAGTAGCTGTAGGGAAACGGAAGGTACAAGTTCAGTATCGACTTTCGAAGAATGAAACGTTTCTCGCTCTCGACTTACTCTCCGGTGTATCCAGCTCCCGGTCCACCTTCAGCGCTACCTCCTCCTCCTCTTCTCTTGCCAATCTTGGCTCGTGCAGGCAAGTTTCGGGTTCCCCAATGATCGAGGTTTCGAACGACTCCTCCATTTTGATGGATCAATGATGAGGCGGAAACGGTGAGAGTCCGCAGAGGTGCCTACTCGGGGTGTGGTGTGTCATAGAAAAGGAAGATGGATCGGTGGAGAGAGAGCGAAAGGTGCAAGATGATGAAGGAAAGGAGGGAAAGGGAGGAGGCACAGAACAAGCGAGAGAGTCAGTTTGAATACATAGAAAGTCGTGCTAGGTATGTAGAACCTGTGCTAGGCGGTCACAGATAGCTCCGGCAGAGTACGACAAGAGTTGTGAAGTGGAAAGTTGGGAGAAATCGAAAGTTGGTTTGGAAGCGCCGGGTTGGAGGAGGTGAAGAGCTTACGAGTTGAGCAGAATGTTGTGCGATACATACGAGTTCGTATAGAGGCATGTTTGAGAAGCTCGAAGTTGTAGATGAAAGTGAAGAGTGTGGTTACAATTGTGCAAGGCTTCGGATTTTCTGAAGTTGTGCAAGTTGCTCTTTCTCTTGTTTCTTCCACGCCTCCCCTAAGTCGACGAGAAAAGGATCGAGGCTTTCAAAGTTCGGCCAGCATTTGACCGAAACGAATTGATCCGACACTTTTGCCTCTCACCCGTCGACGTCCCTGCTCTCTTTCCCTGCCCACTCCAACAAAGAAGCGATGGCAGATCCACCGCACTACATGCCATACTCAAATCACAACGGAACAAACCAACAACCACAGCAGAACAATCGATTTGACAATTCATCAATTAATTCGAATCAATCTCAACAGCAACTTCAACAACCTGAGGATCCAAATGGTCAGGTCAAGTCACTGAGACCAATGTTAGCTAGGGGTGCAGCGTGCGTTCCATTCTATTGAGAGTTCGTCCGAAAAGTCGTTACCCTTGGCTCACCATTTTACACTTCCTCTCGTTTTATTTCGCATTTGAACAGTTGTGACACTTGTCGAGCTCGTAAAGTAAGTCATTTACACTCTCTACTGCAACCTTTCCCTCCCTCCCCCTCGTCAACCTCTCGCCTGAGACCGTCAATTCCGTTTCGGCGACTCGAGAGAGGCACAAAAATTTCGGACATCGTACCCTTCGGAACTTTGATCCTTCCTTTGTTCTTTCATTCTTCGATTTCGAAGCTTAAGAAAGGATCAGCGGCCAATCTCGTCAACCCTCCCTTCGTTAACCGGCTTCGAACGAGCTTTGAACTGACGAATCTCCAATTTTCCCGCTCATTTCCCTAGGTCAAATGCGATGCTTCGAGGCCATACTGTTCTCCATGCCTCAAGTCAGCAAGAGGAAACACGACAATTGCAGCATCAAAATGCGCTTACGAAGGAACCTCAGTAGCTATCGCGACGGCGAATCGAGCGGCGGAAATTCAGAAACAAGGGGGAGTGAAACGAAAGAGAAGGGCAACGAAGGGTGGAGTGAAAGAGGAAGATGGAGGAGAGGTCCAGGAGAATAGAAAGAGGAAGAAGGCGCCGAGTGCGGAAGAAGATGAACGAGGGAATTCGAGAGGGAGTTCAAGGAGTTTAGGCGAGGAAGAAGGGTTCTCTCAGCCTCGACCTCAATATCCAGCACAAATACCTTCAGTGTTCATGGATCCTTCTTCAGGCTATCAAGTGCCTATACCTTCAACTTCCAACTCGTCGTCAGAACAGTCATTGCCGCCAAATTACAATCGAATGCAACATCCCAACCCCGGCAATGCTCCGTGGCAGACCACTCGTCCCCTCGACTCGGCGTACCCAACACCTGCCTCTCGTTACCAGATGCCGCCGAACTCGAATGGAGATCGTTACAACAGTTCGAAGTTAGATGAGGAAACGAACGAAGCTGGAGAAGATAAGGAGCAATTGGCGGATCGAGTCGGTGAGTACACGAGCACTTTTCAGTCAGGATCACAAAGACTGAGCGTGATTCGCCTTTCACAGCGGAACTGGAACGACAACTCAAATTACAAGCCGATTCTCACGCGGCGACTCTCGCAGCTGGTCGTCAACCCGGCCAAGGTCCTCTCGCGCCTCCTCTCCCACATGCAGCATTCAACGCAGCTTACGGATCACCAGCTCCCGGTGCTCGTTCACCTTCTTTCCCTTATGCAACCTACTCAGCCTACGCTCCTCCGCCACCTTCTTACGGTCCCTACGGATCGAACTACAACAATAATGGATCTCCCTCTTCTTCTTCTTTCCTCCCGGGCTCCAGTCAAAACCCTCTCTCGCACTCAACTTCATCTTCCTCCGCTTCAGTCGCAGCCAGTCAATATCCTCCGATTCAACTCCCTCCTCCTCCAAATACCGCCTCGCCTTACGGCTCGAACCCTCCTCTTCCATTACCCCTATCGCACTTGCAGTCACAGATGAACCCAATCGACAATCGAAGAAGATCACTTTCGACTCTCAGTGCGATCGCCGGTGCAGTCTCGATGGAAGAGTATCCTCCGATCGGTGGATCGGGAACAAACAGTCCTTTATCCACATGGTCAGCTCACCATCTTCAAGGTCAAGATTCTTATGGTGGAGGGTATCGATTCTCGACTTCTTCACCGGTCTCGAGTACTCGACATCTGGGAATGAGCGAACCTCAAGCCTTCGCTCTCACTTCTAGCACTTCTTCTCCTGGTCGAACGAACTGGAACACGACTACTAGCTCGCTAAGAACAAGTTACGAGAACCCACCTCAAGATGCTCAAGCCGATCAAAGAATTCCTACTCCTCCGACTGCCACTTCCTCCTCGAACCACTCTACTTCGAATTCGACATCCCCCTCAACTACCCTCCCTCCCTCAGTCGAAGCAGGTCCTTGTGATCCATCAATTTCGCTCAATTCGTCTACAAACGCAGCGAATCCGATTTATTACGAACCTTTCGATCTCGGACAATCCATGTTCCCCTTACTCGACCTCTCATACCCTGCGACCCTACCACCTCTCTCTGTCCTCCATCATCTGATCTCGACTTTCTTCAAGCGTGCAGCCGTCCCTTCGACCATGCTTTCAAAAGCCAAACTCCTCTTCCACCTCTCTCTATCACCGAACGATTCCCGATGGCCAGATGAGGCTCTCCTGCACGCGATCTGCGCCTACGCTTGCATGTATGTGTCAGATGAAAGTTTAGGAGGTGGAGAATACGGTGGATTAGGGTTGAATGCAAGTGGAGGAGGATTAGGCGGGATGAGAATGAGATATTGGGAAGTAGAGGGAGATCAAACTGCTCGAGATTATCACTACAAGAAGGCGAAAGTCGCGATTGAAGAAGCGCTGAGTTTGACTCGGGGCAACAAAGTCGGTCGAAACCTGTTCCAAGTACTTCAAGCCGTCGTCCTCGTCTGTTACGTCGCATACCTCTCAGCTCAATTCACCGATCTATGGCTCCTCGCCGGTACAGCAACGAGATTGATCGCTCCTCTGGGGTTGAACCACCTTGAACCGTGGGATTTCGATAGGAATCGATCGGGACCTGCTTATCAGGATTGGGGAATCAGAGTGAGGAAGACGGAGAGGAATGAGTTATTGGGACCGGTTAAGAATTTGGCGGAACATTGGGAAAGGAGCGTTACTTTTTGGTTGGCTTTCGCGGTTGATCGATTCGCGAGCGCGAATACTGGTGAGTCGCACATTGCTTTAGCTGCTCACAGATCATACTAAGGCAAACAAATCGGTCCACAGATTGGACGACTTCGATCGACGAGAAAGATATCAGTACTCACCTCCCTTGTACTGCCACTCAACCTGTACGTTTCCGTTTCACTTTCTCTCACAAGCTTCGCAACTGATCTCGCTCTCTTGTATAGATGCCCGGTCTTTCAATCGATCCTCAACTCTGCCACATCCCTTCTCTTTACCACGGCTCGCCTTCTTTCCTCGAGGACACTTCAGCACCTATCGGTTCTCTCGGTCTCTATATCAAAGCCACTATCTTACTGGGCAGAGTCGTCAACTACACTCAAAGGTTCCCGAGATACCTCATGATTCCGATGGGTGGAAGTTGCAGTTCAATCAAGAGGGATATCAAAGCAACGTGAGTTGTCTCTCTTACTCTCCTTTTGGAGTAACACCTCTGATGATGCTCTGTTCTGTCAATAGACCCGAATTCGTTGAGTTGGATCTCGCGATTTCCAAATACAAGGCTTCGAACTCGGCAAACTTCTTCGACAATGCTGGAAGTTCGATCGATGGATTTTTAGCCTCCGCTTACGTCATTCCCCATGTGTACGTCTCACTTCCATACTCTGCAGTCCGTGGAAGATGCTGAGCGTCGAGTAATTCCTACAGTGCGACCATTCTCCTCCATGAAACTTTGACAGATCGTTACGACCGTACACCTCAATCTTCGATTCAAAGATGTCTCGTCGCCGCCAAATGCATCATCAACTCTACCTACATCCTTTACCAATCTTCCTACGATCTTGGTGGAGTCGATCCGAAAGTTTTTATTCCTCTTCCTTGTCACCACTTTCAGCGAGTTGACGAATTCGTGCATCAATAGGTTCTTGCCTTTCTGTTGGTCTGTCGCTGGTCGAGCGCTCGTCCGAGATTTCACGACTCGTCAATACTGGGGTGAAACGGATGAAGCTGCATCTTCTCGACAACTCGCCGAACACTGCTTGAGTTTCACCCAACATTGCGCGAAACAAGGTTCGAGAATCGCCCGTACGTTCCGCATCATTCGCTATCTTCTCGCTCATTTGGGAACTGATAGGATTGTGTGAAACGTGCAGAACGATTGACGGAAACTCTGGAGAAACATCTCGAGAATCCCGAATCTTTACTTCCTCTCGATGCAGGCGTACGTCTCACTTCCCCTCTCTCTCTCGTATCCCTTCGCTTATACGACTCGTTGCAACAGTGTGGAGTCGTGTTCGATCTCGGAGATGCCGCCGCTTCTCACGCTTATGGAATGTCAGAAGAGGAGAGGAGACGAGAACTTGCATCGATGGGATCTCTCCCAACCTACGCTTGATTCTGATGAAGAGGAAGAGGCTCTGAGTCTCAGTTAGTATAGCAAACACGTTACTCGCTATTAGTTCGTTTGTTCAGTTGTTTTCGCCGTCGTATCGTTTCGTTTTTTTCCCTAGTATACCCTTGTTTCGTCGTTATTTCTTTCTTTCATTCGCAACGCAGGTTACCCTTCGCTTTCTTCTGTCTTGTCTGTTATAGACGTGAGAGCTTTCAGCGAGTCACGGATGCGAGTTGCGAAGAGATGAGCCCCGGTTCTCTTCCTTGATATTTGTCTATTCACTTCGACACCTCATTGCGACGCTCGATACGCTCATAGCCAGCTAGAAGATCTCTTCAAGCTCTCCCAGCTTCTCCTCTCCCTCGCACTCTCCCTCGTCCCCTCCCCACAACTTATTCCCCTTCATCTCTATTTCCCACTTTCTCCCTCAACTCTCAGCGAGCAAGGACAAGAATGCGTATTGCAGTAATTGGATGCTCTCATGGATCCCTAGACGATATCTACGCTAGCGTAGCTCGTTGTGATGAAGAAGCGAAAGCAAAGAATGAACCTGAAGTAGACTTGGTCATTTGCTGTGGAGACTTTCAGGTCAGTCGGGATACTCTTCCATCTAGCCTCATGATGACGAGAGCTGATTGGGACATTCACTACGACTGACAGGCGATGAGGAACACGGCAGATTTGGAAATGATGGCATGTCCTCCTAAATACAGAGCATTGGGTCATTTCCACCAGTACTACTCTGAGCAGAAGAAGGCGCCGAAATTGACGATTGTCATCGGAGGGAATCATGAGAGTTCAGGTTATTTGTGGGAAACGTGAGTCGTTCGAATCTCTTCTTACTCTTCTCGATCCCGCTGGTCCACTTTTCAAATCAGCATCGACGAGTTACATACGGACTGACTTCGAACATGATTTGACAGCTATCATGGAGGATGGTTGGCGCCAAATATTTATTTCTTGGGATTCGCAGGATGTGTTCTCGTCGATGGATGGCTGAGAATAGCTGGAGCTAGTGGCATCTGGAAGAGTGGAGATTGGAAGAAAGGTGGGTCTTCGTGCTTCTTATCATGAGCGGCTCTTCGCGGAGCGCTGATGTGAGAGAGTTCGCGATGATTCAGGTCACTTCGAGACTGTTCCTTATGATGATCGAACGATTCGAAGTGTCTACCATATTCGAGAGTATGATGTTGCTCGTCTTCTACAAGTAGGTGTTTGACCGTGACATAATCACTCTCTTACAAAGTACTGATTCTCAAGATCACTTCGCCTACAGCTCAAGAATCGAGGAAACCCGATCGATCTCTTCCTCTCTCACGACTGGCCACTCGGCATAGAACAACATGGAGATGTACAAGGTCTGATACGAGCAAAACCTTTCTTCAAGGACGAAGTGAGTCTCCTCTCCATTACATGCTTCTTTGAAACTCAGCTCATGCTTGGGATCCGAGATTTCACAGATCAACTCCAACTCCCTCGGCTCACCACCTCTCCACGCCCTTCTAAAATCCCTCCAACCTTCACATTGGTTCTCTGCTCATCTTCACGTCAAATTCGCCGCTCTCTTCAAACACGACGGTTCGAAGACGCTTGTCAAACCTCGCAAAGTCCGACAATGGGGTAGTGCGGATGGGTATGCGTTGGAAGAGAAGAAAGGAGGGGAAGTAATGGAAAAAGTAGAGGAGAATCCGGATGAGATTAAATTGGATGATAGTGAGGACGAGGGAGAGAGTGGGATTGTCAGCGAAGAGAAAGGGTGTCCGCAAGGTTGTGGGACAGAAGTTCGGCACGAAAATTCGAATGGTGCTTCGAATCCAGATGAGATCGTTCTCGAGGATGAAGATGAGGAGGCAGAAGCTGGAGCTGGAGAGGGAGAGGATACGAAGATGAATGAGACAGAGCCGACCCAGGAGAAAGTTGAGGAGACTCCAGTCGTGAAAGGAAGAGCGACGAAGTTCTTAGCATTGGGCAAACCGGGTCGAGGGAAAGATTTCTTACAGGTCAGTCGCAATCTCTTTCGAACTTCTCTCCCTTTCGGGCAGTTGACTGAGCATTTGCGCGCGACAGGTCTTTGACGTTCCGACACCTGAATCCGTCACTGCCGACTCGACCACACCAACCCTCTTTTTCGATCCCCACTGGCTCGCAATTATCCGTTCAACGACCCCTTACCTCTCCCTCACGCACCAACAAACCCCTTTCCCACCCCTCGGAGAACTCGCCGCTCAAATCGAAAAGGATTACGAATGGGTTCTCGAGAACGTAGGCGAACGAAAGAAGATTGACGAAGTCATGAAATTCTCGAAAACTGCTCCTACTGAGGAAGACTGGCGAGCTCAAGGTAGTGTTCGGATACGTGAGTCTACTTCTTCTTACTTAGCTCACTCGAGCATGGACTTAGCTAAGCGAGGTTTGCTTTGGAGAAACAGCTTCTTGGTATACGAATCCCCAAACTCTCGCTCTCTCTTCTCTCCTACAAATCGAGAACAAGATCAACCCGGTTCCTGAGGGTTACGCAGAAGCTATGGCGCTGAGAAAGGCGGAGAACGCAGAACGAATGAAGAAGGAATTGGAGGAAGCCAAACGAGAGGCATTGAGGGAGGTTGAAATGGCCGGTGAGAGGATCGATGAGGAACCCCCGAAGGAAGCAGAGGGGATCCAGAATGAGGATGAGATTCAAATTGAGGACGATGATGATGAATAGATCAATCGGTTTAGAGTAATTCGTTGTTGTCAAGCTGAAAAGTTAATCTTTTTTTTCTCTACTCTCGCTCTCTCTTCGCAAACACGATCTTGAAACAGAAGAATGTATCTACTGTAGTACAACAATGAGTGATCCATACCTACTTCTACTATCCTTCCCGTCTCCCATCTCCCGAAGACGTCGTCGCTGCTGTTGAGTTCCTCTCGCTGTTATTCCCTTTACTGCCCCTCGTCTTCTTCCCTCCCAATCCCAACCCATACTTGTCCAACACCCCTAATCCGAACCCCATCATCCCTTCCCCCAAATTACCTCTCCTCAGTTCCAGTCCCTTCAACCCTCCTCCTCCTCCCTCTCTTCCCAAAGTAGGTGTATCCTTACTCCTCTGATTCGAGTTGGCAGCAGTAGGTGGATCACCTTGACCATCAATCCATCTCACATCTCTAATCAAGAATTGATACCACATTTTGACGACTGGGATCGTCGAGAGGTGCCATAACGCATGAGCGTCTAATAGTCGTAAACCGAATGGACCGAGAGGAGGGAAATCTAATAGTTCGAGTGCGGTGAGTAAAGGGAGTAATAGGAGGGGTAATAAAGGGTCGAGGTGGTGAGGTGCACGAAACCGAGTTCGGGCAGAAGGGTAAGAGGATAATTGTCGACGGGAGAAATTTGATGGGGAAGGTAAGGTCGATTGTCGAAAGATCCAGAATAACCAGATTGAGATGGTAGAGAGTGAGAAGAGGATGTTGAATTTCAGGTTGTAACCGTAATCGAACCGCGGTCGTAATCCGAGGTAAGAGATGTGGAAGAGGAAGATTAGGGAGAGTGAGGTAGAGAGGATAGGTTGAAGTTTCTTTGCTTCGGGTGGGGTTGGGGAAGTGTACCATCCTCTGATCCTGATGATGCATGACCACAATCCAACGAGGGTAGTCGCCGCCGCTCCGAAATAATCCAATTTCTCTGTCCACCCTACGTCCCTCGTATGAAACATGCTACTCGCTACCCAAGCATTCAATCCCGTTATTGAATATACGAGGTAGACTTTTGCTAATTTCCTTCCTTCTACCGTTCGAGCACCTTTGTCACCCCCACCACTCTTTGATAGTTTGTTCAATTGGATGAATCCTTGATAATGCGCCCATAGGTTTCCAATTGAGAACAATACTGATAAAGGTTCTTGAGCACGAGGGAGGAAGTAATCGATCAGGTAGAGAGGGAAGGGGAGGTTAGAGAGGTCGAGTCGATGGAATGGCCATTTACCATGGAATTGAACTTGTTTCTTCAAAGGTAAACCTTGCGGTGGTTCGTTCGAGTCGAGGGATTGTTGAGTGAGGGATTGTTGGCATGCGTATTGACAGGTTGAAGTGCAGGACCACAGAGGGGAGGAATGGTAAGATGAGAAAGGAGAAGTTGAAGGTGGTGGGGAGGTGGAAGGGTGGCAGTGGGTTGAAGTACACAGAGTGAGACAGTGTTGATAAGCTGGTGATCTATCTCCTATTGATGCTTGGGACAGAGTCGAGAGCGAGATCAAGATTAACGACAGTGATGAGGATGAACCTATTCGCCTGTATCGACGAAGAAGGATTAGTAAAGGGTATTGACTAATCCTAGATGTAGTACATACATGCTCGTCTAGTTCTAGTAATGGATCAAGAGTGACAAGATTGGACAAGTGAAAGCGAGTTCGCTCATTCATCTAAATTCTACCCTTCCTTCTCCTCTGTCCAACTAGCAAAGGGCAATGTTAACCACCTCGAAACACACTCTACCATGTCTAATTCACACCATGTAACCCTTCATACCTTTACCGACTCTCAACTTCCTCGTCCCACTTCTGATCAACTTGAACGACAACAACAAATCGCCAAATCAATCTGCCACCCTACATGCAAGCCCTACAAGACTCATACAGTAGCTACCTGGACCAAACAAGATCCAATAAATCAAATTCGTAAGTTGACTCTCTCTCACTTTGAAATGTCAACCTCGATTTTGACTTCTCTCTCTCACTCTAGCCAATACTCGTTCCTACTCGACAAAAGTGCCACCAGCTCTCTCCCCTTCAAAACGACTTCGATCAAAATCCCCTTCTCCCTCAATCGTAGATTGGCAATCCCTCTCCTCCTTCAAACATTGGAATCCTTCTCCTTCTCCTCCTCTTCTGCCACCCATTGCACATCCAGGGATACTCAGGAAACGTACAATCGACGGTAAACCAACAGTAGGCGCTTGGTCAACAAGTACTCTCACCTCGGGAGGAGGAGGAGAAGGAAAGGGAGAAGAAGTAGAAAGGAAAGGGAAAAAGAAAAAGACGGTGAGAATGGAATCACCTGCTTCGACGGCAGTGGGAGACAGTAGCAGAATGAGTACTAGAAAGAGTCCGAGGAGATCAGGGGTGACGGTAGGGACGAGTGAAGGAGATGCATCATTGAGGAGATCTTCGAGGGGAAGGGCGAAGAGTGCGAAGGAACTCGTACCTGCTACACCAGACGAAGGGGGTCGAGGAGGAGATGGAGAAGGAGGAGAAAGGAAGGAACCTCCTGTATCTACAAAAGAGAGGAAGGAACAACCTGAATTAGGGTTAGGTTCGATCAAACGATGTATACCACCTGTACGTCTCGTTCTCACTCTCTTACGATCGACACTCCTTTCTACCTGATTCAGAACCTTCTCCTACACGTTATAGCCATATCACCATCTAATATCCCACACCTCTCTCCCACCGCCTGATCCAACCCGACAAGTCCCCTCTCGAATCCTCCATTCTTTCGTCGATCCAATCTTCTCCCCTTCGTCCTATCCCCCAACCACTTCCTCTCGTGAAGTACCCCCAGACCTCTCCCTCCTCTCCCCTTTGACGGCCTCCTACCTCACTCCAGGTAGACAAGGTTCCTGGTTAATCCCCATCTCATCCCCTTTCCCCCTCCTCCACTCCTCACCTCCCCTCTGGTTCGCTACTCCACCTCCCCGACTCGCTCGTTCCCAAAACTCGACCCTCCCAATCCCAATAGAATGGACCGATTCCCGTTTGAAAGCACTCTGGGCATTCCTGACCCATTTCCATTCAACCTCTTCCTGCGGTCGCCTCCGTGCAAGTTGTATCATTCCCCCTTTCTCTCCTTCAAACTCAACCTCGAAGAGTGATTTACCCGAATACGTCAAGATTACAATGGATGCGAATTTGGCACTACCTTTTCGAACTCTGTTGAGTTTGTTTTCGGTCGCGAAAGCATTCGGTCTCGGAGCTACTAGTGGTAGAGGATGGAGTGAGGGATTGGGAGAGGAGGTGAAGAAGGATAAGGAGAAATGGTTGAAAGGGAGAGGGTTGGTTTGGGTGGATGAAATGGGCAGGGCAATTCTCGTAGCTTGACAGACTGAGTGAAAGGCCGGGAATGTGTATATAGACGATGAAGCTTCGAGCCGAGAGAGCTGGTTGATGTAGAGTAGAACCCTCCCTAGGGGACTTTAAGAGATTCCGAACTGGTTACGACTCGGTTTCGACGACAGCTCTATCTCTTCTGTCGTTCCTTGATCTTGCTCGTGGCTTCAGCAGAGGTGCTAGACTGAGCTCGAGCGGGTACGCAGAGCTGCGCGTCGAAGTCGAGTCGTGAAAGTGGAACGTCAAAGTTTCGGAAGTTAGCGCTGCATCCAAGCAGTGAAAGCGCAACATCTAGTCGACACTTTGCAACTTTTCAGCGCGCACTAGATCATAGCGATTCAATGCTCTTCCTCTTTCGTTCTTGCAAGTCCCGCTTCGGGGAACGAAAGCCCCCGGTCCACAAAAGACACCTTTTGACTTTTCCAAATTCCCGTCGTCACCCTTGAAGGTTTCCATCTTGCGATACCGTCTATCTGAGTTCTATCAGCTCGGATACAGGAGGTTATATAGGGCTAAATCGAAGGGGATTCGAAAGAGGAGAGCGCTTTCGAAGAAAAGAGTTCGGGTACAGACGTAACTTTGGCCGTCTCGACCTCGCGTGATCCCTTCGACGTCCAACGGTGGAGAAAGAGGAGAATTCTTGTCAAGTTTCCCCAACAACGAAGAGCACAAGAGCGAGCTCGAATGCTCTGACCTCCCCTTTCCTGGGGAGTTTTCGCGACCAAGTTCAGATCTCGACTCTGAAAGTTCTCTCTGACTGGTCAAACTCACTCTGTGCAATCGATCACTCTCCGTTGGCCAGAGAAAGGTGTACGTAGGGGCAAGAGTAAATCATTGCTGAAACGAGGTTAAAAAACCCAAAAAGAGGAAGTAAAGGAGCGAGTGCTCGTTTTAGACAGCTATTTGAACGGAAAGGAAAGAGGGTAAAAGGAATGTACAAGAGGAAAAGGAGAGTCGTAGACGAGGGGACCGATACATGTACTGTACGAAAACGAACGAGCGGGGATGCGAAGATGTCGTGTGTAGACGCTGTGGGTGGGAGGAAAAGGTGTTCAAAGAGGGAGGGGATATATACTAAACGACAAATAGAACAAATGAACAAAGGAAAGGGGATCTATTTACTGCTGTGTGTGTTGTAGAAGGGGGGGGGAGAAAAGCGAGTGTTGTGGAAATATTAAAGATTTTTGGGTTGGGTATTTGTGGGTGGACAGAGTTTTGGAGGACTCGAGGAGGGTCGTAAAAGGCGGTACTGATCTGGAAGGCGATGACGCAAAGAATAACGCTGGATGATACTACTTTAGGAGGAGATGGGGGAACTTCGTTCGTCGGCGAAAGATTTCGGAGGAGTGAGACTGCCAGCTCCACAACTCGCCAAGGGAGTGAGTCGTCGAGGAGTTGGTGCACCATGCGATCCGAGGGTGGGAGAGGAAGCGGCGCTTGAGAGGGCAGAGGAGAGTTGAGAATCGGTAGGTGATCGAGACGAATTGACCGACGACGAGCTGAAGTCAAAGAAGTCTTGTTGTGAAGAGTTGGCGGGTGCCGAGAGACCAAGTGAAGATGCCGAGCCATTCGCATTCAAGTGGAAACGGTACTAGAAAGGAGTTGATCAAAGTCAGTGGCTGATTTTGAGAATATGAATTGAGAAACAACTCACGCGATCGAGAAAGTGTGAGAATTCGAGAGCGTTACTTGGTCGTGGTCCTTTCGATTTGCTCTTCTCCCCACTGAGCTGCAACGAACCTGAAGCTGGGCTATCAGGAACGCTAGTCGCATCACTTTCAGGACTGCTGAGTAGACTGTTCATCGAATCTTCACTCCTCCTCGACGAGCTAGTGACGATCGAATCGGTACTACTCGCACTCGGACTCCATAGCGATTCTTCGGAAGGCGGACTCGCTAAAGGAGGACTCCGGATTCGAGGTGGAGATCCAGCAGGAGAGCGAGCAGGAGAGTCGGCAGGAGAAGCAAAGGGTGAGGGATCCTTGCTATCTCGGAAAGAAGGAGGGACTAGAGGTGTGTAGGTAGGTCGAGGAGATGCGAGTGGGCTCGGAGGTGTGTAGGTAGGTCGAGGAGATGCGAGTGGGCTCGGAGAGATTGCAGTATTGTGACCGTTTGAACCATGTCCCGTAGATCCGACTGGATGAGAAGCGTATCTCACTCGAGGAGAACTTGTGCCGCTGCCGTGACCGTGAGATACAGGGGTAGGAGTGAGATCGGATGAGCTGTGAGTTGTTTCGTCTTGCAAGGGGAGGAAGTTGTTGAAGTAGGTCGAAACTGAGGGGCCGTAGTACGCTTGATCGGGAGTGGGGACAGAAGGTTGTTGTACACTCGATCCGTAAAGAGTAGGCGAATAGAATGACTTGCTTGCGAGAGCCGAGGTTGAAGAAGTAGAAGGAAGACCGAAATCGGGTTGAAGATGAGGACGAGGGGAAGGCAGAGGAGAACCATGCGAGTTGATGACGGGAGCTTTGGGATCGAAGGGAGAGACAGGGATACCACCGGTGAGGTGACCGGGATAAGCTGCCTTTTTCGAGGAAGAGGAGGCAGAGAGGGTTTTCGGTCGCTGAGGGGAGGTCGAAACCGGATCGAAGAATGCAGTCAAAGATGTACCGGCCTGATGTAAACGACAAGTCAGCTCCTCGTATCGGACGAGAGAGGTAGAAAGAGAGGAAAGCTTACCTTTGATGGCTGAGGTGAAGAAACAGTTCGTTTCTCGACTGGAGGAGTGTACATCTTGAGAGCGTTTGAGAAGCTGTAGGGACTGCCCTCGGTGAGACTCCTGGAATCGAGTCGATGAGGTCGGGAAGATCGTTGTTCCTCGACGACATCGTGAACATCGTCGTTGTCGAAACTGTCCTCCTTGACGAGACGATCGAGTTCTCGGCGAAGATCTGCCATTCGATCCGCCGCTTGACCAGCGTTCGTGACACTCCATGCTGATCGTTTCGGAGGGTTGTGACCGGAGAAAGCAGCGGAACCAGAAGATCGAGGTTGAGGAGGAGGACCTTTCTTGAATTCGATTCGGTAATTCTGCCCATCGTTGTTGTCCCAAATCTCCCTTCCCGCTGTCGTATATCTCACCACTACGAACATCGTCTTCTCCTCAATCTTCGCCAACACGTCTTGGAGTTTGATCGTGAATACGAAACGATCCGTTCCTTGACCCATCGACTCGAGGTGATCTGCCGATACTTCGCTCACTGTCTGCCAGTGATCCATCGTGAAACGAACTGCGACCCATTTCTCGAACGCGAGGTTCTTGACGCGAGCGATTCCTCTAATTGATTTCCCATCTGAAGCCATCTCGAGTGATTCAACGTAACAATCGTTCTCTGTCGGTGGTCGAGCTGGGAAGTTGGGAAGAACGAGCTTGACTTTGCCTGCTTGAGCCATCGCCATCGCTGGGAAGGGGAATGCTTCAGGTTCGTCCTCGGTTTCAGTTTCGACGGGACTTCCAGTTCGAGATACTGCCGCCGGTCGTTGTTGGGCGAGGAAGTGCTTGACGTGTTCGAGTTGAGTGTCGAAGTGAACGTACTTGGGACAGATCGGAGTTGCTGGTGCTGATCGAGGTTTGGAGAAGTCGCGTCTCATTCCATCGGTTTTGAGTGAAGGTCGAACGAGTTCTCCTGATTTCTTGCGAACCATCATTGTCGGTTTCCGTGAAGGGTGTTCATCATCGACAGTCGAGGAAGAGGTAACAGAGGAGACTGAGCCGCGAGTGCGGTGGTGATGGAAGGGGAAAGCGTTGACTGCATTTGCGAATTCGGTCGCGTCGGATGCTCGAGGAGTGAGGTCGTTCTCTGGAAGAGATGCTGGGGAAGTGACTGATCTTGTTCGTTCAATGTTCAACCCTTCGTCCTGCGATGATCCTCCCGGACTCGTCGCTCCATTCGAATCTGCTTTCGCCGGTGTTAAAGCGAACAACTTGACCCGTCTCGGTTGTCGCGGTAACGCTGACGGTGAAGTCGGTGACGTTCCTCCTCCATCTCCTCCTCCTGAACTCCACAGATACGACTTGCCGGAAGAATTTGACGCGTGCGAGGGGTCGTCAGGAGAAGCTGGTTGAACGAAGATGAAGTTGCTCGTACTCGCGATCGGATCTGATGAATGTGATCGTTGGTGATGTCGTACAGGTCGTTTCATCTCTGCTCGAGGAGAAGCGGCTAAGGAAGGAGGTGCGGAATTCGAAGGAGAGGTCGAAGGAGGGAAAGTTGGCACATTCGGGATTGTGATTGTACCGACTGGCGCCGTCGAGACGTTAGGAAGAGCGTAGGGCATGGGCGTGTTAGGTGAAGTGGGCGTAGGAGGAAGTTGGAAGGAATGAAGGGTGAAAGGAAGACCGAGAGATTCGATAGAAGGTTTGCGAACGAGAGTGGTCGAAGCTAGTAATTGACTAGCTAATCCAGTTTTCGAGGCGAAAGTGTAAAAGGGTGAAGGAGAAGTAGGTGAAGCGGCAGAGGATAGTATAGGTGAAGGGAGAGGAGAGATGGGAAGAAGTGATAGACCTCGAGAGTTTCGTGACGACGACGACGGTAGAGGACTAGAGGGAGGACTCGCGAGCATTGTCAGTAAAGCTGTACTCGTATATCTCAAGTCGAGGTTGCGAGTAGGGGATGGTAGTGTTGCGAAGGTACGCGAATGAATGCTGGAAAGGTGATCGAGTTTTTGGAAGGTGAGCAAACCTCGGCGGAAGGTGTGGCGCAGTCGAGCAAGGGGAGAGCGAGTAAGGAGAGGGTTGCAGGATTGGACAGGAGGATAGACGCGTTGTATAGAAGGAGGGGCAACTCCTGGGGGAAATATTGGGAAACCACACCTGCAGAAAGGGAGAAGAATTGAGAGGGAGGGGGTGAAAGACTGACCTCGCGATTTCGAATCAATGCCTTCTATGGAATGCGCTTGAAGAGGGGAGCTACTTGACTAGAGGAAGAAGAACAAGGTCAGCTAACTCAGGTCTTGAAAGCAAGCTGAGACCGAGATGTCTTCATGCGCTTGATCTCATCTCAATCTCACAAGAGAGTTGCAGAGGTATTGGCACTGAATCATAGAGAAAGGTTCTCAACTCACCTTGATTAGGTCCACTACTTGAGGAGTACAGATCAAACCAGAAGGAGGAGGGAAAAAACGAGGCGATTGAATCGAGGAGAGAGAGGAAGAAGTGATGGAGAAGTTGGGGTCGGCGACAGCGGCAGCGGGGTATCCTTCTCGCTCCGATCTTATAAGCTTGATCAAACCTCAGTCGAAGTCGAAGGTCGTGAGATGGTAAAGGTGAGAGAGCGAGCGAGTGCGTTGGTTGAATGGGCTTCGCCTGCAAGAGGTTGATTTCAAAGTTTGATAAATTATTCGCTGGTGCCTGATTCCTTCAAAATTGACTAACGACTTGATTAGAGGACAGCTTCGTCGTTGTTGTCGAGCTGTTGATAAGTGAGCGGAAGTGGGCAAACTAGAGAAGAGTTAAGGGAATGTTCCCAACTTGAAGAACTCAAGTCGAGATCTTGTTTCGACAAGTTGAGAAGTTTTTCTGTTTCCTGCGAAACGAAAAGTCTTTTCGAACCCTTCCTCCCCATAAAGCCTTCTCCAAATTGCAGCGGGGGCCATATCGATTAACTTGGGAGTCCCACTCTTCACACTCAAAGCTCGACTTCCTTCGTACGGTCGCGACGAAACCGTACTCCGTCTCTAGAAGAACATGGCCGACGACAAGAGATCGTCGAAAGTCGAAGATACGATCGCGAGAGTCTCAAAGCTTCGGCTGTCTCTCTCGTGCCAATCTCGCTCTCTCTCTCTTTTCTTCCTGTTTTCTTCTCCCTTCTCGCTTCCAACGCTTTGACGACGAGAGTAACGTTGATTTGTAACGAACGGACGCTAGTTTGGAACGGCCTACGTCGTAATCGCCCAAATCTGTAGGGTGTTCCTTCATTAATTCAAGAATCGATATGAGTCTGTCTCAAGCTTGCTTCATTCCGCTCCGGCACAAAGTGCTCGTCCACCTTATCAGTTTGTCAACACTTTTTACGTTACAGTACCGGCTCTCCCGCAGCGAACGCGCACCTTGAGCTCGAAACGATGAAAGGGCAAAGAAAGCTTGAAAGCTTGAACTGACTGCGTTTGACTGAATCCTCCGAGAGCATACAGGCTTGTTACCCACGTAGCCCTTTCTCTCATTGCTGCTCTCGGCAGGACATGCTCGATCGGAAAGCGGAAAAGTTCCATCCGATCAGGTTTCCGATACTTCCTTCTCTAATCGCATTCGTTTGCGTTCGAGACGAAAGGTTGCCGCGTTCGATACACCGTGCAAAAGGTATCAGCTGTCTTCGCTCGAATTCGTATTGACCCGAAAAGGGAATCGCTTCGACCGAAAATGATCGAGTGCGAGAATCGCGAAGTCGTTCTCCGTCCGAACCTCAGGCGATATTTCGTATCACGGGATCACTTGCCTCTACGTAACAGATGTAGACATTGGTCCAGTACAAGCAGATCACTAACACTAACGGCCGAAATAGATGTGGTACAGTACAAGAGAGCGATTTCTTCGATCACTCATTGTGAAACCCGGCAGATCCTTCCTCTAGAGCGAAAGCCAACTTGTCTTGGAGGCTGCGATTGATAAAGGCCGTATCAAAGCGCAGGGAGAAAGAGAGAGAGAAGAACGAGAAAGATTCGATTGAGCGTAGATTCAGTTCTCGGCACGGTCCATGAGAAGAAATCGGAAGTTTACTCACATCTCTAGCGAATCGTAAGGAGGTAGATCGATTCGATTGAAACACTAGACTTGGCGAACCCTCGATCAGCGTGTCGGATCAGCGAAGAGAATGAAAAGAGAACGCACAGTGTGACTCTTTGGGAGAGCTCCTTTCGAACCCACGGCTTTTTCCAACGTGAACTTTCTCGGTCCGTCGCTACCTTGCAAGTCTCTAAATCCATTGACAGGAGTCCTGCTCGTACCGGTTGCGAATTGTAAGAGACGAGCACGTTTCTCTGCCGGCCAACTTGCGAGAATCTTCCAAAACCAGGTTACGACTGGATCTTGAGCGTCGTATCCACGGTACTCGGTGTTCTTCTCCCAGTCCTCGACATCGATTGTTTCGACTCCTCCGATCAGTAGCTACGAGGAGCCGAGTAGGATCAGTTCGACCCCAACCTGAAGTGGAAATCGAGGCTCAATGTCTGCTCACCTCGAGTTCCTTTTCGTCAAACACTCTCAATTCCTTCAGCGGCACAATCTCCTGTAGCCCTTTCCGTAGCGCCTCTAGCTGACTATCGACTCGTCCTTTCAACCGATGTTCGCACAACAAATCGATGTACTCCAGTTTGTTCTCCTCCGTAACCGGAATCTCTGCTCCTCCCGCTTTAAGCTCGAGTGTTTCCAGCGTTCCGAACGACTCGTACTGAGAGGTAAAGTCGAGATCGAGAACATCCGTGATATCGTTGTTCCTAGGAGAAAACAGGAGAGATGAGCATTCTGCATCAGCAATCGAGGGGACAAAGGTGAAAGAAACTCACGCCATCCAGCTCAGACTCTGCCAGAGTTGACGATCAACGAGTGCCATATCCTCTAACCCGACTCGTTTGTCAAGGCAAGCTTTGTATATCGAAGTAGCGAAGTGAGCATCGAGAAAACGACGATGAAAGATCGCTAGTCCGACTGCTCGACCAACGAATTGGACTGTGAGGAGTCCATCAAGCGTCAACGAAGAGCGAATCAGAACGTCGAATCAGGGGACAACTCACAGTAATCGAGATGCTCAGGGTTCACACCACTGTTCGGATTAATTTGTAAAGTATAATTCCCTTTCTCCGTCTGTACACCTCGTGTCTCTGTCAGCTTCTTTCCGGTATTGGTACTGACGCAGAGATAGAGACGTACAGGTTCGAACAAGCAATAACTGGGATCAAACACAGCATGACTAAGGAGGAAAAAGAACTCTCTGCTCACTCCACCGAAATCTACCCCTTCTTCCCCTTTGAACGTGATCATCAACCTCTTCTTCAACTCTGATTCTGGATACTTCATGACTTCGGAGAAAGCGTCTTCGAACAGGTTCGATCGGCGCACTATGATTCGAGCGTCGCCAGAAGATGGGTTGCTTCGTAAGGCGGGTTGAGATCGGAAGTAGACCTAACAGTCAGTTTCAGAGATGTCAGTAAATAGATCGAGCTCGAAGAGAGTATCGCGGAGACGGTGAGACAACTGCCGAAGAGAGAGAGCACTCACGAGTTTTCGACGGAAATCTCGTTTACTCTGATCGCTATCAGGTTGTAGCGAGGGGACTCTCGGATCATCCCAAGTCGTTGTCTTTGTCTGTTCGTCACAATCACCCTCACTTCGTCAGCATCGACCTCGAGTAAGAGATGAGTAAGGCTCACATTGTGATCAACCCAATAACTACGACCTCTTGGAGTAGCGCGCCTCTCCCACCCCGAGGGTAGAGCGCCTAGCTGATCGTCTGGTACTGTGAGCTCACTTGGCGATACTGAAGTAGGAAGAACTTCGTTAGTCGAGGTCGAAGAAGCGGTTGTACTGGATTCGAGAATAGTTTCGGGAGATTGTACTGGCGAAGTCGAGGGGACTTGCGAGATCGGACTGAGACTGTCGGAAGGAGAGATTGGGCTCGTTGTCGATCCAGTAGATGGTTGGTTCGAGTGAGCTGTAGAGGTCGGAGCTCTCGTTCTGCGAGAAGTTCGAGGTTTCCTCGGATCCGACCAAGTCGTCTTCCTCGTTGCGTGATCGACAAAGTAGACCCTTCCATTTGGTGCCGTTCGCTTTTCCCATCCTTCGGGTATCGGTCCCAAATCGTCTTCTCCCATCGAAGCTACTTGAGTCGAATTCGATCGAAGAGGAGTTCGGCCCTGTGCTGACGATGCGTTCGTCGAGGAATCGGCGATGTTCAGGCGAGAGAGACCCTGTTCGAGTGGTCTCGGTTGAGAGTCTCCTACTCCAGGCAAACTTTCACCGTTCAAAGCATCGTCAATCGTACTGACTACAGCTTCAGCTCTCCGATGCTCAGCTAGAGTCATCCTCCGATGTACTCCCGTAGCGTTTGCCGCAGAGGCAGTCTCGAGACTGGATCGGTCGGAGAGGACAGTTCGAGGGATTGGTCGAGAACGAGGGGAGGAAGTTTGATTCTGCCTTGCGTTGACGATGATGCCTGAGGTTGTTCGAGAGGAGGGTGGCCGAGATTGAGGAGGAGGACGAGAATGGGTAGGCAGTGGATCGCTTAGTGAACGATAAGTTGTGGGAGGAATCGGTAGGTGAGCTGAGAGCGTTGTATCGATGGGAGGATAAGTTTGAGCTGGATGAATCGCGGGGGATTGGTAAGGGACGATCGCAGGATGATCGACTATCGGTGAGAGAGGTGAAGGGTTCGGAGGATGAGATGTTTCGTTCGAGCTGATTTGGAGGGCGAGTACTCCGCTCACTGCCACGTTTTCGACACCTTTCTCGAGCTCGCGAGTGATGTGAACTGTTCGTCAAAATCTGGATTAGCAGGACGTCGGATGCTGACCCAGAGAACGACACGAACCTTCTCCTGGTCGATCGGATGGCAGTAAATCCCATAGATCTGAGAGATTCACTTCACCCAAGAAGCCCTGTGTACCGCAGTCTCCTATAAGCTTCGTAATATATCGGCTGAAAAGATCCTGAAGAGGCATACCTGATCTTTCTTCTTAAATTTAGTCACATCGTGGAGCCTGACTCTCGCCCACCCTCCTCGCCCAACCTCGACGTTCCAACTCGCAGTACTCGCTTCACCCGTTCCCCAATACGGCGACAGTGTCAAAGGTGCAGGTGAACCTTGATGTGTCGAAGTAGGAAGTTGAGTCGAATGGATGTGGTTTAGTCTTGACGAGGAAGCTGGTAGGGGACCGTAGACTTGAAGGAGAGGGAACGGGGAAGGGAGGTTGAAAACGTCGCGCTTAATGAGATCATCTGTTACAGGAGAAGCGGGGTTAGCGGGCGAGGGGGGAGGAGAAGAAGGAGAAGAGGAAAGCGAAACGAACCAGCTCCAGTCACTGTCAACCCTCGAGTGTCAGCTCTGTCGCCGTCTTTCAAAAAGAGTAAGGTTTGACTCACCTGTGATATTGATCGTCCTCACAAGTCTGTAAAGAGAAGGATCAGCACATGGGATTTTAAAGAGGAGAGAGAGGTGCTCACTCTGCTGCATCGCCTGACGACCCTTGTTGCACCCTATCATAGTTCGAGCTAGCGTACATATCACCGAGTACCGAATCAAGACCAGAGCAGCTGTGGAAGAGATGCAAGAGCGGAAGTTAGATGAGAGGTGAAAGAGGTGCATGTCAGACCGCGGAACTCCGGATATCTGAGGATAGCAGTAGAGCAGCTGTAGGAGTGTACTAGAGTATAGCAAGCGTGGGTAAAGCGAAACAAGGTGATTGGAGGGAAAGAGAGCCGACCGGGTCTCGTTGATTTACCGAAGGCTCTTTCCTTCCTTCCACTCACTCGCTCGACTCATAGACGACCTAGACAGTACGCATAATAGTATAGATGGAGTACCTGACAGATCTATCTCATCAGAACGATCCTTATCGACCAAGTCTGTTTGAACTCGCTGCCCAAGGTCAGTCTCTTCTCTCTCGTCACTTCAAGCGGTACAAAGCTGATTTGTGAGCTATACAGATCAACTGAGAGACCTACTGTCACCAGTAGTCCGATACGTCCTCTCCGTAAGTTACCCTTCCTCATTTCCCCCACTTCTCAAACTCAGCTCACCCCTCTTCGACCTCTTAGGTCTTCGCTCAACGCAATCCTCGCTACCTCCTCCGACTCGTAAACTCTCACGATGAGCTCTTCTCCCTCGCCATGCTATCCGTCGAACGACACTACCTCGTCCATTACTCCGCTTCTTTCTCTGAACATTTCTATGGGTTGAAACGAAGGAAGGTATTGAGTAAAGGAGGAGGGGGCGCGAGGGAAGAGAGAACGAAAGCGGCATATGAGTTGACGGGGAAGAGCGATAAACTAGGGAGGAAGGAAATTAGAGGAAGTTTGGCGTTTCTAGTAAGATACCTCTATTCTGTTGCTGTTTTTTGTGTGAAGCTGATCAGGATCTACCGATATAGGTACTTCTACCTTACCTACGGACGAAAGCTCAAGATTGGTACGAGAGGTTAGGAGGTGGAGCGGATTCAGATTTGTTCGGCGATTCCACTCAGCGGACTTCCTTACTATCGATCCTCAAGAATGACGCACTATCTCGTCGAGTAAGCACTGTATCTATTCTCGGCTGGAATGGCCACGACTCACTGTCGTTTCTCTCCCGCAGGCTCGCCTCAAACTTCTCCTTCAAACCCTATTCAAACAATCCTACCCCTACCTGACACTATTCTACGAGCTTTACCTACTCGTCTTCAACCTTCGCTACTTGTTCGGTAAGTCGCCTCACTGGAGACCTTGGTTCAAGTTGCTCGGAATCGAAGTCCGAAGAATGGGTCAAGAAGATTACGTGCGTTTCATTCTCTCCCGCCTCCTTCGCTGTGTGTTCACTGAACCTTCTGTCTTGATACATAGCAAAATCTTTCGAGCGTCCCATCGTACCTCACAACGCTCCTGTCCGCACCTCCCGCGTCTCCTCCGACAACTCGACCTCCAGTGCTTCTCGTGCTCCGCCGACTCCTAGCCCTCTCCCCTCGAATCGCACTCGACTCGTTGAGTCTCGCATTACCAATGGCGATCTTTGGCTTCCGATTCCTCGAATGGTGGTATTCCCCAACGGGCGGAGCCGGTCGAATCAAAGGGAAAGGAGGGAAAGGTTCTCAACCCGCTCTGAGAGCTCCTACTCTCGCTCAATCAAAGCAGACGAAGTTTCAGAAAGGAGTTTGTCCGATTCATGGAGGTCCTATAGAAAATCCTACGGCTTTACCTTCGGGCGTTGTCGCTTGTTACAAGTGTTTGAGGAGTACTGAAGAGGTTGAAGAGTATCAAGAAGGCGTGTTGGGCAAAGTGTGGATTCCGGATTTGGGGAGTGGAGAGAAAGTCGAAGTTGGGAAACTGAGGAGAATCATGGGATAGCCAGAAACGAGGAATTGTGTCGTATCGGGGGAAATTGTTGTAACGATTATCGCAACGTACTCAGCATCTGTCCGGTCTCGGATCTTGGAAGTGCGGCCAGTCCAAGAGTGAAAAGAGAGTCTCGATTGTCCTCTTTTGCATTCTACTTCTCTCCACCCGCCCACCACACAGCCCAGTTCCACCTCGCTCTCCTCATCATATCCCTCACCGCCAATCCAATCAACTTTGCCTGCATCCTCCACAATTTCGTATTATACTCCTGATAAACTTTCTTCGTTCTCGCCAAATGCTCCGCATAGAAAGGTGCCAAATCCACGTCTTCTCCCTGACCAGATCCTGCTTCCGCTGGTGTTGTCGAAATCGTTGGGTTCGACGCAACGTAGATGTCACGCGATTGAAGGAATTGAGTATTCATTCGAACCCAGAAATCTTGGTTGAAATTGTCGAATCTGTAGCGTGCTAATCGGTATTCGAGATCTTCGGAATGCAGCTTTTGTTTCAGTCGTGAGAGTCTTTGTTGTTTCGGTGAGATCGAGAGGGAAGTCGAAGGGAATTCAGAGAGGGAATATGGATGAGGATTCGAAGGAGTCGTGGATGAAGAGGAAGAATCGGGATCGAAGGATGTAGCCCAGGTGGAGGGGTTGGGAAGGGATGGGAAGAGTGGTGCGTAGTAGACTGGTCGAAGGTTCGAGAGTGGACAAGGAGGACCGATGAGATCTCGAGCGGGAGGAATATTCGAAGGGGATGAAGGGCGAACACGTCGACGAGGGGTCTTGCCGGGGAGAGATGATAAGAGGGAGCGAGTAGAGTTCATTCTTGTGGGAGATTACGAGGGTGGATCTGCGAAAACGAGAGGGCGAGGTCAGCGATTTGCGAAATAGAAACTTTCGAGATGATTCAATCATCCCGCTTCGCATCGGCTTCGGCTCCCCGGAATAGTATCTCGTTGCTTTGTCCTATTTCCATCTCAGCCTAATCATCCGCCTTCCTTGTGTCAAAAATCTGAATCCTTCGATCAACCTCATTTCCTCCTCCTGCCCTTGTCCTCATAGCGCTTTCTCGCGATGACTAGTGTATGCTTAAATTACCTTTTGAATTTACTAATGAGCGGTCAAGTCGGCTCAGCGGGGTTCCGAGCGAATGTAAAGGCGTTGATCTAAATGAGGCGGTAGAATGACGAGGACAAGCTGTGGGTCGGTTTGAGGGGCTCGCTAGCGGTTCTATTGTGATCCTCTAGCTGTATTGTTATATAAACGGCGCTTTGAGATCGATGAGGTGAAGTGTTGCTTGCAGAAAGTGATTCGCTCCCTTTCGAGGCTACCATTCACTCGCTTTCTTCCGATCGGCTCGAACTGTTTACTCGAACTCTCCATATACCTCTTTGAATCAACAGCGCTCGTCTGCTAAACGTCTCGTCGCTTCTGTGTCTCTCTCTTGCTTCGACATTTCGTTCGCTTCGTTCGTTATCAGGACTAGCTGGTCTAGACGCTCTTGGCGTGACCTTTATGGAACTGGCAATAGGTATAGGAGATTACAGAAGAAGAACGAAGATGAAGCTAGACATTGTGCCAATTCTGTTTTTCTCGCTTGACAACCCTACCGAGTGAACGCCTACTCAACGCAACAATCGAGTAAGTCAGATGGTTCACCGCACGTGATGAATGTAGAGAAAGAAGAACACACGGCCACAGCAGGAGCAAGATCCGATTTCGTCCATTCTTCGACCGTTTTCAGCTCAGCGTAAACGAAATTAGCATGAGCCTCCCTATACACTCCATTGACTTGCTCGTGAGCGTCGATCGATACAATGAGTGTGTCCGCTACGACATCCGCCGTGATTTCGTCACGGGCATTCTTCCTTAACTGAATTCGAGCCGTTCCAATCTCGATTGAATGATGTAAGGCTCCTCGGGAATTGGCGGCGAGGACAGCTCGTTCCAGGGTCTCGATGGTAATCGTCTCGTTGTTGAGTTTGAAAGCGGTTCCTGCCGAATGACCCGTCCTCTTCACGAGTGGTGAAAACGTGAGATTGACGAGACCTTCGGACGATTGCAGTCGACGATACCGATCTGATTCCGAGCGAAACTCTGGCCAGAGATACAGCGCTGACGATTCGCCGTGAGATTGCAAGACGAAGCTGTTCGCCGAGAAGAATTCGAGGTGAGCTAATTTCGATGCGAAAAGGAAGAATCTAGTCGGAAGAACACGTACTGCATCAACACGCCGCGAACGACAAATAGTACGTTATTGGGCGTCGAGGTCAAGGGCATGGGTTTGGGCATGTGGAAAGGACGGTAGACCTTCGAGTTGAGGTTGAGGTCTCCATTCTCGCAGAGTCGGTCGAGGGGGTAGATGGTCGTCCCGCGAAACATGGAGGAGATTGATGAAGGTAACCATAAGTCGTCAATCGATGGGGATAGGAGTTGTTCGAGCCGATCCAACCCGAAGTACCGAGCATCGCGAAGTAGACACTCGCGAGCCATTTCGATTGACATAGTGGCAGGAAGAGCACAAGGCTGGAGAGGGATTATGGGATATCCGGAAAGGTGTTCGACGATGAGAGCGAAGAGTTTGGGGTGTCGATCAGTCTTGACTTCATGCGAGATGGATTCCTTGAAGTTGTGATCGAGGAGAGCCGCTGTGAAGTAGTTCGGCGAATCCTCCTCGATCTGACTACGAGATAGTACGAATCTCTCGTCTCTAGCACAGACGGTGAAGGTGTCGTTAGAAGGTTTCGAGAGTGATCGACCTGCAGAAGAGAGTAAGCGATCTACGACAGTCGAGAGTCAAGCTAGCGGGATCACTCACATTCGCATTCGAGACTCATGATGATGGAGGAAGAGAAAGCATCTGAGAGGGCTGAAAGCGGGGGGAAGAAGAGGAAGAAACCGGGAAGAAAGGGAACCGTTCGTTCGAAAACGAGGGGATCGAGCGCGTTGCTTTGATTCCCTTTCTCCTTTCCCGAGTTTGCCCTTCATTTGTTGAAACCTTTTGACCACGAGATCTGGGAAGAAATTGATAATGCACCACGAACGAACACCAAGAATGAGCGAAACAGTTTCGAAGGTTCAATACTGAGTATTTGCGAATTGCACAATCAAACAAAAACCGGAAGAACGTCTACAACTGAGTCCAGTACCTCAACGCAACCTGATAGCCTCCGTAATCGACCATGTAATATCGAGTTCAAGTCGCCTTGCCTTTCTTCTTTTTCTTGCTCTTCGACTTTGTCGATTCCATAGTCGACGAGGCATCGGATGTGTGAGCTCCGGAAGAGGAAGGGGTCGACATGGTCGGTCTCGCAATGTCGGAGTCTGCGGAGGGAGCCGATGAGGGATAGAACGAAAGGGGAGGATATTGTTCAGGTCTAGAGCAGCGAGCAAGCACGTCAGTGCCACAGCGAACAGAGTTCATGAGTATGCCTCAAGACAAAGATCAGTGCAGATTGAATGACTCACTTGACCACAGCCCTTCGCTCTTTCAGAATTTTCAATCCTTCTCGCAATTGATCCCACTCTGCCCCCTGACGTCCAGCTACTTCCACTCTCATCCTTTCCATCTCCACCTTGAGTAGCTCTTCGGGTACATCGAGGTCTTGCGAGACACGCCAAAAGATCCACTTCAGAATCCGCTCTTGTCCAATTGAGCCGTCCGCGAGAGCGAGCATAAGGATTCCTAACGAGTCGAAGTCCTCCCGAGGGTTTTCGAGTACTCGATACGTGCGACTACGAAGAGCCTTGGTCAAAATGAGTTCGTCTCGAGTGTGGACGAATTTAGATTTAGGATTCTCGATAAGTTGCGGTCCAGAGATAACGATAGCTTGCTTCTTGAGGTTGCTCATTGGGAACTCGGGATCCGTCATACACCAGATGATGGAAGGGTTCGAATCGAGATCTTGTCGAATCAGACTCGGAGCGTGATAGGATGGATCTGGTTTCTCGGGTTCGAGCCTGGCAAACTTGCTTACAAATCGTTAGCGAGATGTCGTCGGATGACGAAGGGTTCGGAACTCACGATGCAGCTATTTGTACGATATAGAGTTTGATGACCTTGAGCGATTCGTCCTCCATGATCTGATTGAATCCCTGTTCTCGACGTTTCCATATTTCGTTTTTGACCCAGATATTAATGTCTTCTCCCTCTAAGCCTCGTAGCTTCCCAATCCATTGGATGGAACGGATCAGCCCAGTTGTATCCGCAGCGTGAACAGCGACGAGGACGGCGATTAATAGATCGCATGCCCTCTCGTTCTGATGGTCGAGAAACTTGGCCGCGATGTAACACATAGTCCGTCGAATCTCCACGCGCGATTCGAATCCGATCGGAACGTCGATGGGAGTCGCCTCGAGAGGCTCGCTTGGATTGAAAGCGAGAGGATCGCCAAGGTAGTGCGCCCAGTAGCAATAAGAGGTAGATACGAGCAAGTTTCGCCACTTCAAGCGTGCTGAAGAGGTAGTAATGCTTGTGGTGGAGGGGAGAGTGGGCGATTTGGCAGGTTCAGCTGGAGCGGACGCGGAGGACGTAAGCGATGAATGGTGAGCTGAGGAATCTGCACCTTTCGTTGACGGCAACGTGGTCGAGGCGGTAGAGGAAGACGTCGAGGAAGTAATCAAGGAGGTGGTGGAGGATGAAGTCGTCGAGTTGGTTTGAGCCGAAGGAGTTGTAGCGAAAGAGGGAACGACGCTAGTGTCCGTCAAGTTCTTCCCGCAGATCCTTTTGTGTCGAGGCCATTCTTGCAGCTGGCATTCACGTGAGCTATACAGAGAGGCTGTCAGTGACCGAGAGATTGAATAGCCTAGTCACGGGAACGAACCAGTAGTTGACGATTCTACCTACTTTCGTCTTGCACCTCGAGCATTGCAAGCTTACTTTCTTGACGGTGGCTGTGCGAGGCACTTGGTTAGCTCTGCTCGAGCTGATTTGGGCTACGAGAGTGACCTACGTGGAGCGTGACAATTCGAACAAGAGATCGAAGCGATTTGCTCCTTCTGAGTGAGCTTCGTCTCGTCTTCGGTTACTCCAATAGCGATACCGCTAGCTCTCAGCCGCTCCATCATTTCCTTCTCATCAGCAGATATCTTGGTAGAGCTTGACGAATTGTTCTTGGTGCTCATCATTTCGAGCCCAATCTAGAGAGTCCAAATTCAGATATCGTCAGTCAAGTTTTGGTATTTTACTAGAAAGGAGATACACATCCGATTTCTGCATAGAGCTCTTCGATAAATTGACGAAGGTGATAGTTTCGACGAGCTACTCCATCGTGAACGAATGCTCGGATTGACTTTTTGACCGGTGTCGAAGCTGATTCAATGTCGAGAACTCCATTGACTCGATCCCACTTCTCATTCCGGAGGTTATGATACGGCAGACCATCTTCTGCATCTTGTCCCTTCCCTTTCAGCACAGGTTTTCCTTGTTCCGCCCACAGTCTGATCCAATTTCCCACTCCATCTTTGTCGAGACCCGTTGCCCACTCCAGCGTAAGCTCCGGACAGTCCTCCCTAGACCAAATGTAATCTCTTTGCTCACTCCTCCGACACATATCTTCCCAAACGGCCAATACAAACTCTTCCCTTTTCGCTTGACCGATTTCTTTCCAAACACTTGCCATCATAGCTAGCAATTGAGGCTTGTCGGCAAGTGCCTTGAGTCGTTCCGTGATTGCACACGTCTTGCCATCGATGTCGAGTCTCATTGACGCCGCGTATTCCGTGAGGTAGATGTCGAAGAAGTGAGAGGGTTTTTGAGTGTAAGGTTTGATCTTGTCGCTGTGCCGATGAGCGAGCCACTTCTCGTATGTTTCGTTGTATCGACGAAACGGAACTCCGGAAGCGAGGAAAGGCAAGCGTTCTGTCGGTTCGGTGAGCGCTCGGATGGCACAGTTTCCGACTGGCTGTCGATGAGAGCGTTGCGATCTCGACGGAGGCATGAGGAGAGGAGGGCGGGAGAGTTATGCCGAGGTGATCTGCACAAGCGAGGGCTCTACTGAGTGAGTGAAAGTGTAAAGCGCTGAGAGAAGAATGAACTCTTACGAGAGAGATTTCGACGACAACGAAGATGCCTCCTTGACGATTCAGGCTCTCTGTATGTACACCAAAAGCAACTTGTCAGCTTCCGAACATAACTCGCTGCCCTCTGTTGTCGCCCTGGCTGATATTCCCCTCCTTCATCCGATCCCTCTCACACCGAAGTTAGCAGATGCCGCAGTCCTCCATTGTGTAGAAGAGTCCTCTATCACTCTGTAGCAACTTCTACGGCTCCTCAAACCTTTGCCTTCTCGTTGACCCCTCCTTCCTTTTTCATCTTTCTTGTCCCGTACCTCATTCCTGAGGAATCTGAAGCGCAGGAGAAACTCACTGACCGTTTGCTATTGTACTAGCTAGCGACTACGTTCGACGAAAGAGCTGCAAGAAGAGCGAAGCAAGAAAAGTTGAGTGAGAAGAGACAAAGGGAGGAAAGGGCATTTTTGCTGAGACTCTCTCGTTCCAGGTTGACACGCTTTCGGCAGCTCTCACAGATAGGGTTGCATAGAGAGGCGCTCGTATGTTAATGCATATTAAACTATTGTCATTTTCTATTCTACGAAATCTATTGCTCCTCTGCGTAGTAAGCTATTCGAACAACAAAAGCGTCAGTCTCAACGGCATCCTCGAGCTATGAAGACAAAGTTCGAGACGTACCTTCAGCAGCTTCCAAACATCTAACGTTGGCACCCAATTTGTTAATAGTCTCGACATACTCGTCTTCCTCAACGCTATCAAACACGATTCCTCCACCAGCTTGCAAGTATGCAACTCCGTCCTTGAACGTCATGGTCCTAATCGCGATACAGGTATCCATACTGTCGTTTGCGAAATCAAAGTGACCGACTGCTCCTGCATAGACTCCTCGTCGTTCTCCTTCGAGATCTCCTACTAGTTCGATAGCTCGGATCTTGGGTGCTCCAGAAACGGTACCAGCGGGGAAGATCGATCGGAAAGCGTCAAATCTGTGGGATGGAAGGAGCGATTAGTCAACTCAGATCAATGGGAGAATAATGGCCCATTTCAGCTCACCTCGTCATACCATCTCGAAGCATACCACTGACTTGACTAGTCAAGTGCATGACGTGCGAGAACTTCTCGACTTGCATCAGCGAGTCAACCTTGACCGTAGCGGGTTGACAAATTCGGTTGACATCGTTTCTTGCGAGATCGACAAGCATGACATGCTCGGCTCGATCTTTCATTGATCCTGTGAGCTCAGCTGATAGAGCAGCGTCCTCTGTATACAACGAACTGAGTGAGCAAGGAAGAAGAGAAGAGAGAAAAGCCGAGTAACCCACCTTCGGCATTTCTCCCTCTTCGAACAGTTCCAGCGATCGCGTGATTCTCTACCTTGCCTCCTTCAACTTTACATAGACATTCGGGACTCGCTCCAACCAATCGTAAACCCTTTCCGCAATCGATGTAGAACATATAAGGAGAAGGGTTGAGTTGTCGAAGGTGTCTAGCAAGGAGTTCACGAAAGGAAAGGTCAGTCAAGCGAACGAAGACTGTAAGAATCGAAAGGATAGGGCGTACCGGTAAACATTGAAAGGGTGCAACTTGGTCTCCCTTCTCAGCCGTTGACTCGGTACAGCTTGAATAATCTCTCCCTGGACGATACTCCCCTTCAAACTCGTCACGAACCTCTCATAACCTTCCTTCCCAACGTTACTGACCGCTTTTGGTGCTGGTAGATCGATCTTGGGTTGTTCGACGACCGGTAGAGGTCCAGTCGAGTTGAGTTTCGCAGCTAGTTCGTAAATCTTTTTTTCGGCAGTCCTGTAAGACTCTTCGATGACTTGCTCGGGGGTCGAAGTGGATGATGAGGAAGAGGAAGGAGGGAGGTAGACGTGGGAGAGAAGGCGGACGGAGGAGAAGAGATGGTCGAATGCTACGATTGTGTCGTGAATGAGGAAGACTGATTCTGGGATTCCGATGGGGTCTGAAAGCTCTCGGGCAGTCTTTGGCTCGAAGTAATGAACACAGTCGTATCCTACGTATCCAATAGCTCCGCCTGTAGGACGGTGAAAGGAAGATCAAAATGTCAGAATACGGAATATCTCGACATCTAGCTCTTCCAATCGCACGTACCGGTGAAAGGAGGAGCTCCGTGAGGCTTGATGAACTTGTACTCGTCGAGAACTTTCTCCAGCGGTACGAGAGGGTCACCCTTGATTTCTTCGTTAGGTCCACTTCGATACACCTTCTGAGGGTCTACACTCGGTCTTCGGGTCAACTTACTCTCTCTTACCTTCATGGTAAAAGAATGAACGTACTGGCTCCTACGAAACTCCACCTTCCAGCAGTTTCACCTTTGACTGCACTTTCCAACAAGAAACTTTCACCAGCTCTCGCACCATCCGTCAACCTCAAGTAAGCGATCACTGGAGTGAGAACATCTGCTGGTAGAGTCGCCCAGATCGGAAGACAGTTGCCGGTGGTTGGAGAGGAGGAAGAAGATGAGGGAAGAAGGAGTGAGCGAACTTCCTCGAGGGAATGCGAAAGGGTGAGCTGTTGAGAGTAAAGGTAGAGCATATGTCAATAAACAGGTCCAACTTCCAACAAGAGGAGCTGTTGAGATCGGTTGACTCTGTCCGTCTAAACCCATGTGGAAAGATCCCTGACTGCCTAGCGAGCCTTGCAGTCGAGCTGAGCGTGCTTGGGGAGTACGTGCAGGAACTCTCACGCACCTTTGGCATTTTGAAATGAGATCGAGGTGAAATGACTAAAGTCAACCCAAAATTCTTCGAAGTTCGGAGTTTGAAAACTTTCGCAAACTCGGCTAAGTCTGTTCACCTCTCTTCTTCGCTTCGGACAGGTCAAATATAGATGCGAACAGCCAGTGATGCATTATCAAAAGAAGGAGAAAGTGTCTATGCGAACAAACTAAATAACCATATCATAATTCTATATGCAACCAAATCTTCGTACAATTGCTCCGATCCCGATCCAACCCTAGTTATTGATAGCTAGTTCAAATCGACGGAAGTAGGTATGTTGTAAGCTAGGCGTGTTCTGAGTGGGCGGAAGAGAAACGAAAAGTCAGTGAAACGAATTCTTTGCGACGAAGAGAGAGAGAGTGAAGAGGGACTAACGTAATCAGCACTTGATCCACCGAAGAAAGTCTGAACCATAGAGCCCAAGAATCCGGGAGGAGTGAAGGTCTTGATAGGGAGGGCAGCACGTTTGTCCATAGGTACTTTACTAACGAACTTCCTTCCCTCTCCTCCGAAGATCTTTTCTTGATCTTGTCCTCCCAATCTCACAACGGATCGTTTAGCGGGAGTAGTGGGAGCCGTGGTATTGGGGAAAGGATGAGTCTTGAAACCACCGTTGGGGATTTCGAGATCCGAGGGAAGGGAATCGTAATCGATCAAATCGGGAATGTCGGGTCCTCCGGTACCGTTACTGATCAGACCAGCTGCAGAGTTACGGTAGAAGACCGAGTCCGAGTGAAGTACGAGCTTGTTGTTAACCCTGCACGGCGGGAAGTCAGCAGTCTCGAGCTCGAGCGAGGAGAGGGAAAGAGGAACAAGTCGTACCAGATGTTGAATCCACCGTTCGCTCGACCAGGAGTGTTCAACCAGATGTCTTGCCTCAAATCAGTCCATTCACCAGTTTTGAACGTCCAACTACCTCGTCCGATCGACATTCCATAAACCGAGTTACAGTATGATAGAGGTCCTAGGGTGCACAAAGCTTCGACTTGCTTCTCCCTAGGAGCGTAAAGGTAAAGCTGAAAGTACGAAGAGCTCGTCAGTAAAGGGTAAGGTAAGACGGAGAAGAGCAGAGGAACTTACTTCTCCCATTCCATTCTTGCGGAACATCATTCGAGTTGAGAAACACTCTTCAGCGGCAGCTCCTCCCGAGCAGGCCTTCGCACCTCCATAGAGTCCAGGAAGTTTACCACCCTTGACAAAGTCGAATCCATCGGGGAAGAACAAAGAGTAGGAGAGCGAAACGTTCCTTGCGGTTGAAACATCGACTGCACAAAATCAGACTCGAGAGTCAGTCCAAAGTTTTCGATAGCAGATCAAAGAAAGGGGTGAACGTACTTTTCGAAGAATAGAATCCGACGCCCCCTTGAGGTTGAGCACCAGGATTTCTCGATCCCTTAGGGTAAGCGACTTGCAGAGCACTCAATTTATCCCCTTGTTTCCCTCCAGTCCATTCTTTAGCAGGTACTCCTTGTACAACCGCGATATTGTCACCTCCCCACGAGTAACGCTTTCCATCAACAACATCGGTTTGGAACGATTCGAGCGAATAGAAAGAGTTCTTTTGTTTCCAGAAAGTTTGGCCATCGCTTAATCCTCCTCCGGATGGCGAAGTGGGCTCGGGGACTTTCGAGGTGGTAGTAGTTGTCGTCGTAGTACGCTTGGAGGTCGTAGTTGTCGTCGTAGTTCGTGGTTTCGAAGTCGTGGTAGTTTTCGATTTTGAAGTGGTGGTTTTCGATTTCGAAGTTGTTGTCGTAGATTTCTTGGTAGTAGTAGTCGAGGAAGAGCTAGGTTTCTTGGTCGTGGTAGTTCGGGAAGTGGTAGTCTTGACTGAATCTGGACTGGAACCCTTTGTCGTGCGAGTAGCGGCGGCGGCGGCTGACTTGCTCGAACTCTTACTAGCCCTCGCGGAGAGAATCGAGTGTCTGTTGATTTGAGCGGGAGTCCAAGGCGTAGGTCGTTCGCCACTTTCAGCTCGGGAAGCGTAGAGTTCGGATTGGAGTGATGCGATGTTGATACTGAAGAGACGTTTCAGGAGTCGAGCGGACCATGATTCGCTAGATGGCAGAGGAAGAGGAGTTGGTGAAGGGAGGTATGAAGGGTAGGGGAGATTTGTTGGTGCAGTGAGAGTGACGGAAGGAGTGGGTCGACCGAGAGTTGAGAGAGGGGAGGCAGCTGCAGAGACCGGCTCTGTGTTCTGGGAGTTGGGGGAAGAGGATCGACGACCGGGAATGTAAAGATTCGGACCGGTTGAGACGAAGAAGGGAGAAGCTGAATCGGAGGAGGTCGAATTCGAAGGGGAGGCTGCGATTTTGTTGGCGAATTTCGAGTTTGGTACGAAGACGGTGGGTCGAGCCGAGACTGATTCCGATATGGCAATGATAGTCACTAATGACGAGATAAGGTGAAGCGTGTTGACCATGGTAGGAGTGGTCGAGTTTGAGATGCGAGTGGCTTAAAGGTCGATGTCGCGAAGAAGTGAAAGAAGGACCGGCTGGCGGTTGAAAGACGAAGGATAGAAGCGATCTACGCTTAGGCACTGCCTTATTGACTTGTTGATGGACGTCGAGTCTTTGGGTCGGAACTGGTCCTTAAATATAGCGATAAGTAGTAAAGTAAGAAGGAAAGAAGAAGAACGAAGTTTAGCTCCAAACTGGCTGAACTGGTTTGGAATGGCTTGATCTGCATTGTTCAATGACATTAGAGAGAGTTTGAGGAGGAAAGGCTGAAAATCAGGAGGGCGGGAGGAAGAAATAGAGAAAAAGGGAAAGATGGCTGAACGAGGCGAGAGGAGAACTTCTCCACGTGCAGGAGTTACTGCGCGCGTCCGATAGACTGATAGGGATCCAGTGAATCTATACATAGCGTCAAAAGCGAGAATCGAGTGGATGGAAGGGAAGAGAACCTCATCAAAAATCGAAAAAGTTGGGTGACATCGCTCTTGCAGCCATCCACCTCGTTCGCCGGCTCAGTATGACCACCGAGAGCCCTCAAGAGACCAATAAACCCATTACGATCACACCAGAACTAGCGATCGACCTCCGACTTCGATTCCTCGAATCCCTCATCTCTCCCACTTCGTCAACCCCTTCAATCTCTACCGACTCGACCTCCTTAGCGCGGAGAGTGTCCTTGATTGAATCACAGCTGAAGCAAACACTAGAATCACGCGCAAGTACAGAAGCAGTCAGGAGATTCGTTCAAAACTGTCAGTCGCTCCTACCCTCTCTCTCTGTCTCGTCGCAACATAGCTAATCCGCGTCATGTATAGACGATCTGAATTCACCTTTACTCTCTGTCGCTCAGCTTCCTTTGAACCCGCCAGATTCGAATGACCTGTCGACTCAAGCCAAAATCTCGTTAATCCTGGAAGCGGAACATGATATTCGATCACTCGAACGAGATTTGAGGGATATAGAGACATTGAATCAGAGAGGCGTAGTCGAAGCGGGCAAATTACCAGGTGCGCAGATTCGAGGAGAAGCGATTTATTCGCGAACAGCGAACTAATAGGTTTCTCCGCAACTTCGCAGAACACGAAGCGTTGAAAGTACCTCTCAAACAACTCGAAACAGACGCAAAACCTGTGGCGGCCAAGTACGCTTCCCTCGAAGCTCGAACCAACACTCTCCTGCGCAATTACAACGATTATGCGAGTCTCTGATTCTCGACTATTCGTCTCCAGACATCGCGATCTGACCCTTTGTATTCTTTTTACAGATCACGAATCTGTCTGAATTATTCGTTTCTTGGAACGATCTAGTAACGGAAGCAGAAGACACAGTGACGAAGCTGGAGAAGGAACGGAATCAACCTCTCGACATTTCCTAACTCAAGTCTACCCTCGATTATCCCCTATACCCTTTCTCTTCCGATTACCCAAGTAGCTGTGCAATACCCAATTGTCGCCTCTACAGCCTCGCCATGACTAGTCAATTTTCCCTGTCGTTCAATTTCCAAACATCTCCCCAACCTTTCGGCACATCCTTCTCACTGATCCCCATACTCGACCAATCCACTTTCTCCCTTGTACCTTCCGGAGGTGGTTGACGAGAGACTCGATCGTCAAAGACGAGTTTCTCGAGATGGAGGAGGAGACCTCGAGTCGCCGCTGGGACCAGTGAGGAGGGAATCGTCGACCCATAGATAGATTCAGTCAACCTACACATCGCTTCGAGTCAGTTTCAAGCTCCGATCAGTAGAGGAGGAAAGTTCAACCCGTACTGGCTCGCAGTAACTCCCCCTTTCAATCCCTTCAAAGCCTCGACAACTTGTTCCTCCCTATCCAATCGATGTTTCCTATACTCCTTCAGCTTTCCCACTCCATCTTCAATCACCTCTCCATGTCCCGGATAAATTGGTGTCTTCTCGTTCTCCGGCAGTCGAGAAATCAAGTTGGACAAGGAATTGAGATAGGTCGCGAGGGAGGAAAAGACGGCGGTACCGTGACCCAGTACTGTGTCGAATGAGAAGAGACTGAGTTTTGAGGAAGAGGAGGAAGAGCGAAGGAGTAGAGAAATCGAATCTGTCGTATGACCTGGAGTAGAAACCACTTCCAATTCGACCTCGTCCCCTTCTCCCTCAATCACAAGCTTCTGACCCTCTCTCATCGCTCCAATCTTCCCTCCCTCGACCAGTCGCTCTCGATCCCCCTCAATCCTCACTAATCCTTCTCGAATCCCATCCAGCATCTGTTCGATCTCTCGATCCTTGCCCACCTCGTCTTCACCCTCACATCGATACTTCCACACTCTCGTCCCTCCCGTTCCTGCAAAACCCCATTCCCCTAACCCTTCCAACACTGTCCTCAATCCATCTACATGGTCCATGTGCCAATGACTCAAAACGATGTCGGATACATAACATGGTTGAATCGGATGTGAGAGGAGCGCTTCACGGAGGTGTGGGAGGTAGGAAGGAACGTCTTGTGCCGTGTCGAGTAGGATGAGGGAGGGTGAAGTAGGATGCTGTAGGAAAAGAGAGTTTTGGAAGGCTTTAGTTCGCAGAGTGCAAGATGGGAAAGGGGACGACGGGCTCACGTGGATTAGATACGTGTTTGTACCTTGCAGAGTAAACTTTCCTGGATTCTGCGAGAAGGGAATGAGCATTAGCGAACCTTTGCGAAAATCTCGAAAGCGAGGAGAGTCAAGTCTACCTGTCCTAGGATGCGAGTGACATACTGGGAGATCTGTACATTGGTAAAGCACTTAGCTCGAGGTGCGAAGAATCGAAGTTGAGGGAGATATTCAACTTGCCTGTTTGACAGACGGCAAGGAGGGGAGAATTGGGGCGCTCATTATCTTCGTTAGCTGATACTGCTTGCGGTAAGGTCGAAAGCTCGCGAGTAGCTGTCAGATGCAAGCGGTTCTTGAGGTTTAGAGTCGAGGTGGGGCTTGGAGTCTGTAGGTTCTCAGAGTGATCGGCTGTGCTGAGGTGGATTGAAGAGCTACTATTGAGTGAAGTCAGGGTGCCGCGAGCGGATCTAGAGTTGTCGAGGGATTGGCAGAGGGAAAGGAGCGATTTCGGTTCATAACCCTTTCTTACCCGGCTCTCTTCATAGTGCTGAAGACAAGACGAACAGGCAGAAAAGCGTAGTAGTGATATCATCAAGCAAAGTCTTGGAGGGAAGAAGCTACATCAAAAAAAAACGAAAAAAGGTCGTGCGAAAAAACAGCGAAGAGTAAAAAGTACAAGTTGAAGGGAGAAGACGTGATAGGTATGCTAGACGAGTGAAAGGCGATTACGCTACTTTCCTCACAAGTAAAGCGACGATCGCGAGTAGAGTAGCTAGGATAGCTCGATCGATATACGAAGGAGGACCACCTTCACCTCCGAAATCTGCTTGAGCGAGGGAAACTCCCGCCGGCAGAGCTGTCGAAGGAGCGGCGGGTACGACGGGTTGTTCGGCTGGGGATGGACGACTTGCGGAGGAGGGAGCTGGGGGAGAAACGACGGGAGGCGATGCGATGCGAGCGTGAGAATGAGCGAGTCGAGGTACAGTGGCAGAGGGAGGAGAGGCAGGGGTATAGCGTGAAGAAGAAGTAGATGGGGTTGGCTGGTGATGATGAGGACGAGAAAGGCCTGAGGAGGAGGAAGAAGCAGAGGGATGGTGATCTGGTACAGAAGAAGGGGAAAGTGCGTTTGGCGATGTCGAGGGGTAGTTGCGAGGTGCAGGATGGGTTGTCGAAGGGAATATGGTCGTCGGTGGAAGTGAGGGAGTCTCTATGGCATTCATAGCCGGAGGTGGTGTAGAAGATCGCGAATTCGCTTCGCTTGTTTCCTCCGTTTGCGGCACAACTTCATTCTCGTTCTCCAACTCGTCCTCTACTCCAACCTCGTTCAGTGATATCTTCTCGGGTGCGTCGTTGGCGGGAGAAGGCGTGGGTTCAGGTGCTGGCACAGGCAGTGCAGAGAATGAATCGTGATCCGCCGCGTCGTATCCGCATGTCGAGCATTTGTACATTCGTGAAGCGTTGGCAAGTCGTTTTCGTTCTTCAGGAGGAGCATTGAGTGAACCGACGGCTCCTTTAGGCTGTGAGAAGAGGTTGGATCTAGTTTAGTCCCTTCTTTTGAGCGAGATTCAAAACGGCCATCAACTCACATCGGATTCGAAGAAAGAGATCAAAGCTAGCAGCGCCGTTCTTACTCCCCATGAAGGCTGCCAAGTTTCACTACAGATGCTCAGACACGATTGTCAACAGCCAATCTCACACGAAACGAGAAAAGTGACCGAATCAAACTTACGGATGAAAGCTGGAAATCGAAAGACAGATCTTCTTGTTGACTTCAAACCTTCCAGAGGGAGTCAAGAGGTAGATCTCGGGAGGTTTGAAAGGGTATTCGGAGGGAAGCTAAAGCGGTGTAATCGAATGAGTCGAGCGATCATCAAAGGAGTGTGGATGGAGACTTACGATCATTCGGCCATGATAGACTCCACCTATAGGATGATACGGTCCACAGTCTCACACAGTCAGCTCCTGTGAACTTGGCAAAGATGGAGAGATTGCCCCCACGACTCACCTTCAAATTGACTAGCTGATAGACCTCGGATAGTGAAATGCCAATCGAATAGATCATTCTGTAGATTCCGATACAGTCAGATAGGCTCTAAGGGCTGAGGGAGAAGAGTGAGACGAACCTCTAAAGGTTGGGCCGAGTAATCTGGAGAGTCATCGTTCGAGAGCTCTGCAGACTCTTGTAGCAGACGCCTGACTCCAGCAGAGCGCTTCGAGAGGTTCGCCATGAGAAGGAAAGTTGATGAAAAGTGAAAAGTGAAGAGTGAAGCGAGAAGCGAGAGAGACCAGAGCGAGTCTGTCGCACAGTCTCTCGCACGATGAAGGCGCAACTAGAGCGAAAAGAAGCAGACGACGATATATAGTGATTACAACAAGAAAAAAACCGTACCCGGAGGAGACGAGGCAGCTATGGCAGGGAAAAAGGAATCGCTCCTCACGATTCGCCTCCGGCTGAACGCCCAGATTATGACTGCTTATCCTTCACATCCTCATCTGATACCTTGTCATCCTTCTTCCCTCCTTCCTTGCTCTTGTCCAGCTCGAGGGTCGCTGGCACGTATCCCCAGGCTTTAAGATCGTTTTCAGTTTCAGTAGCATCGTTTTCTGCGAAGACATGTCATCAGCTATGCTCCGGTCGCCTCGTAGAATCATCGTAAGCTCACCAGTTTGTAGTTGATACAGTTGAATGAATCCCTTGAACGTGAGTTCACCCTCCTCAGTTACATCAAGGTATTCAACGATTTCGTTATAAGTCTCATCCGTCATTTCTATGAACGACAAGGGTTTCAGCTCATCCGTACTAATCCGCTTAATCGATTCGAGCTCACCTTCACCATTCGTATCCTTTGCAAAAGCGTTCAACCCACTTCTTCCGCAAACTTTCTCATCGTTCTCTCCCTTTGGCTTCGTTGGAGGTTTCGAATACCTCCCGAAGACTTCCTTAAGCACTTCATAGAGCTATACAGGCAATCCGATCAGCTCCTACGCAGGGATCAGGCGAGATGAAGAGGTTAGACATACTTGATCAGAGATAGCTCCTTCCTTGTCCAATAGTAGAGGATTGATCTCTGAAGGGTCCTGCACTTCTCCTTTGACTTCTTTGACAGCTACTTCTGACATCCTGAGCGTACTACCGAGTCGTTGTGGTTGGTGCTACTCTAAAATCCCACTTCCCCTCTTTCTTCCTTCTCCCCTTCCTTCGAACCTCGTTATTCGCTTGGACGAACGAATCAGCATGGACATAGACCCTACAAATACACACACTCCCGAAATCTACACAGTCATCGCCAGAGAAACGCCTTTCAAACTCAGTCGGAGCCAAATCGAAGCGGACTCCCCCAACTACTTCACGGCGGCGTTCCTCGATGGTGGATTCGCCGAATCACAATCTCGCACCATCAGGATAGACAAACATCCCCTTCTGATCAATTTAATTGTTGAGCATCTTTCCGGCTACAAAATTCTACCACTTCAGCCTTCCGTTCTACCGAGGTACATGTCGGTCGAAGCGGCGATGGAGAACCTATGGAGAGACGCAAGTTATTTCGGGTTGGACGCACTTTGCAAGGAGTTGAAACTTCCTCAGTCTCAAATGGAAATACCTCCAGCTCTTGCCGATGGATACGAAAGTATCATCGATCTCTCTCGCATTCAGAAGGACGGAGGACTAGTTCTTTCGCTCGGCGTCGAATCTCCGTATTCGTATCACATTGAGGGAATCGACGGACTGCCCTTGTTCCGAGCTCGAGACATTCCAGTGAGGTAAGCGTCCCATTCTATCTCAATTTTGACGTCGCAGGGAACTGAAAGGAATTGTACAGGTTGTGTCTTCAAGATGCGGAAGATGAACCGTACTTTCAAGCGTCCAAAACCTTGTTGGCGCTCATTGACTGGCCGGCTCAGATCTCAACCATTCAAACGGATCAAGGGCAAGGCATCATGACTCGTCGAGACCATGCACTTTACCTTGGCAATGATTGCGGTCTGAACATCAGTGGACAACCTGTCGCGCCGAGAACGCTGGAGGCCCTCATGAAGAATTGGGAACTTCAACCGATAGGCCCCCTCCCTCTCGACTTGCCCCAACATTCGATCATGGACCAGCGACTCACTGAGAACGACATTTGGGATATCAACTTCAACCGTGCCGGTGACCTTTTCCCCGTGATGGAGCTCGTTGCAGAAGAGTTGGTCTTCGAACTTGTCCGCGGCGCGACATCCGATACGGGTTCCGGAGGGCTTAACACTCTCTTCAAAGTCAATTGAAAGTACGGTAAGCTCAAGCTGAGGGAGGAATGGGCTTCTGCGAGATGGGAAAAGATTCTCGAGGTCAGTTTGTTGGGTTTCGTCGATTTGCTCGTTGCGAACGAACCTGCTGACCTGCTCCTTTCTATCTACAGTCACTGAGACCTACCTAATTCCCCGTCGCGTCGTATACTGTAACTCTTGTATCGTGTTGTCAATTCGTGCTTCGCGCCAACTTCGCACGCTTCGATTTTTTTTATCATCGATTTCTTAGTTTGTTTTTGGTATACACGCCTTTCTGTAACGAGATGTCCACAGTCAATATACTGAAGAGGAGCGTGAAAGAACGAGAGCATTCGAAAATATGTGAATCGCGAAACGCGTATTTGAGCGAGTTTCTTCCTTCCCTCTACCACCTCGAATTCGACTCAGCACTCCGCGAACAGTACACAAGTAGATTAAATGTCTTCAGTAGATGGGGATGCGTCTACATCAAGAAGGAAGAGTGGGAGAGTGAGCAAACCCATTGAAAGATTAGGTGGTGAGTACTCTCTCTCTGGACTCCGTTCGAGCGTGCATTCTAGCCTCAAGAGCTACTTGGGGGATACGCAAGCTTCAAATAGGCACCAGAAGCTGTCAGAGACTGAGGGGAATGGATGTTAACTCAGAATTGAATGATCGCGTCTAAATCCCGCTCTACAACCCTCCTTAAACTGTGGGAGACTACGCTGATGCTCTATCATACCTCGCAGTCTCGAACAAGAAGTCTCGCAAGAACGGCAAATCATCCGACAATGATCAGGATTCGCAAGAAGAAGACGAAGATGAAGAGGGAGCGAGTTCTCAGGATGGTGCCGATTCAGACGCAGAACCAACAAGCGACGAAGAAGCTGAGGATGATGACGATTTCCGAGCACCGAAGAAATCGACTGCTGGAGGAAAGAAACGAAAATCGAGTGCGAATGGAGCTGGAGGGGGAGGCAAGCGAGGGAGAACGACGAAGGGATCGTCACCTACTGCGAAAGGAAAGAAGGCTAGTCAGCCGAGGAAACCGAGAGCGAAGAAAACGGCTCCGGGAGGAGATGGAGACGATTCTGATGAGGCAGCTGGTGCAGAGAAGAAAACGACAAGTGGGAAGGATTTCCCGATAGAAGACGATAATGGATTATTCAGTACGTTTCTCAAGCACCCTTAACAGCATCGAAAGAGACGATGGCGAGCGATTTCTGATTCGAAGTTCGTATCGACCCTCGCAGATGCCGTCAAATCGCCGAACACTGCTCTACAAACAACAGCTGAAGATTGGGTCGAGTCTTACAAGGAGGATTCTGGTCCAGCAATGGCAGAACTTGTCAACTTTGTCTTGCGAGTAAGTTCCGATTTCTCAATCATGCTCGCCGATTCTACTCGAACTGACTGGCTCTTTTTCCTTCAGTGTTGCGGATGTAACGCTTCAATCGACGAACATCAAGCTGAAGACGAGAATGGTATTGTCGAGAATCTCAAGGACATCGTAGACGAGTTCAAGCAGGTAAGCGTTCTCATCAAGAAGTACACCTCGCTGTCGCCTGCTTACTCAATCGTGCTTTGATTCAATAGGAAACGGCGCACGCCTATCCTCTCGTCTCCAAATCGAAAGGCTACAAGAAATTTCGCTCTTCTCTCGGTCAATTCTTGATGAAACTCCTCAACGTTGCTGCCGAAGACGTCCTCTTTTCGACCTCCTTCTACGAACACTTCCAAGCCTGGACCCACGCCCTCTCTTCCTCGCAGATTCGAGCTCTCCGTCACACAGCTACAGTTATCGTCCTTCTTTCTATCGACGCCCTCACGACTCTCGAAGTTTCGATCCGAAAAGAACACTCCCAAGCTACACGAGCGAAGGAGGCGGAGATCAAGAAGAACAGGAAAGACAAGGCTCGATTGAAGGATATGGAGAAACAGGTTTCAGAGATTCATGAACGATTGGAAGCGGTCGAAGGTTTCGAAGAGGAAGCTTACACTTCGTAAGTCCTCGTTCATCAACATAGTATTTGGCTCGAGAACTCAATTCTCGTTCGTTATAGCGTATTCGTCAACCGTTATCGAGATGCAGATCACGACATTCGAGCGGAATGTATCGCTTCTCTCGGCAAGTGGATGGAATTGAACCCTGATCACTGGATTGACGGAGACTACCTTCGATACATTGGTTGGGTACTCTCGGATGAGGTACGTCCATCTCTTACCGTCTCCTTGTCGGAAAGTGGCAAAACTCACCTGGTTCGCCATTTTTACAGTCGAAAGAAGCTCGACGAGATTCGCTCCGTGCGCTCTTCTCTCTTTACAAGAAGGAAGCTTACATCGGCAAGCTCCACCATTTCACCGATCGTTTCAAGGCTCAACTCGTCGACATGGCTTTGGGAGAACATGATCTCGCCGTCCGAGTTCAAGCTATTCAAGTCGTTCGCCAAATCGATGGTCACGGGTTACTCGAGGAGGATCAGCGTGACGAGGTCGCTCAGCTCGTGTTCGAAAAGGAGAAGCGTGTACGAGCTGCTGCAGCCGAACTCTTCCGAGGAGTCGTCGAGGAGGAGGTCGAACAACGGAAACAAGAGATCGATGCCGAACAGAAGACTACGAGAGGTAGGAAGATTGGTGGAAAGAAGGCAAAGAAAGATGAGGAGGAACTTCAAAATCAAATCGAACTCAAGGTCGTTGCTGAACTTCTCGTCAAGTATGGCAAAGCTCTCGATGGAATCGACGAACAAGCTGGAAACGATGGAGAGGAGGAGGAGGAGGAGGAGGAGGACCATCGCAAGAAAGCCAAAGATGCTAGTCTCTCTGACCTCATCGACCTCAAGTTCCACCGAGGTCGAGTCGCGCTCGCTGCTGAAGCCTTGTGGAGTGGTGACGAGGCAGCGGACAAGTGGGAAGCTCTCCTTTCTTTCCTACTCAAGGATCACTCTGTTCATGCTTTCAAGGGGAAAGCCAATGGGAAACAGAAGGGAAAAGGAAAGAAGAATGCACGAGAGGAGAATGGGGACGAGGATGAAGAGAATGGACAGAACGGAGATGAAGCGAGTGAAGAAGAGCACGACGAGGAAGTAGAGGGATCTGAAATACCTTCAGCCGTCAAGTTCACAGAGGAGGAGGAGACTCTTGCGATTGAATTGCTCGTCGCCTGTTTGACAATTGCCACGACCAAAACATCGACATCGAAAAAGGTAAGCTCTCTTTTCACTGTTCGTGCGCTTGCGATTCTGGTGCTGATATCTATGCGCTTCCACAGGACAAGGAAGACGAAGATGAGAGGCAAGCTACGATCGCTCGAGCCGTTATCGATGCTCTCCCACGACTCTTTTCGAAACATCAAACTTTCCCTTCTCGCATGATCGACATTCTCGCAATCCCTCGACTGATACAGCTCGAACTCTATCACGATCAGATCACCGTTCGTTGCCTCATTCGACGTTCCCGCGCACTCTGAACTGATTTTCGTCTCTCTCAATTGTCAGGCCTACGAGTCGCTATGGGACGACGTCAAGAAGCAGTTCCTCAAGCACACCGACCCGGACGTCCTTGATCAAGCAGTTCGGACGATTGTTCACTTCCTCGACGCCGCCGACCTTTCAACCCAAAACCAGACCAAATTCCCCGAACTCGAGGAAGGCATCCTTTCTTCCCTTCGTCAATCAGTAGCGGAGAAGGATATCGAATCGTCAACGTTCGAGGAGGACGAGATTCACGATCTCACTGCGTCCGTCGCCCGACTCGCCAAACTCAGCAAAGTCAAGAATGTTGGAACTAGTCTCGACGATAATGACGGTGGCAAGCAAACCAGTATCTGGGAGATCCTCGACTCGATCGTCAACCGAGGTCGTCTGGGTTACAAGGAAGAGACCGAGGTGAGACCCTCTTTTCGCTACTTTTCGTTTCGAGCACAACCCAATCGTTCCTTTCTCAATACAGATGATTGAACACGCTCTTGCGATTCTCGGCACGCATCTCATCTGGCAACTACAGATCGTTGCTATGGAAGCTCGAGATGCGGGATCAATCGAGGAAAGCACACTCGATTCGATCTCAGCTCGTCGACGCTCTTTGCTCGAGAAGACTGAAGAATTCGCTGTAGGAAACGAATCGAACGCTTGCGATGGAGTCAAAGAAGTCGTAAGTCACAGTGCTTCTACCTCCTTCGCTACCTTTTTGACGTTATGCTGAAAGTTCTCGCTCTCGCAGGCTCTTTCGGTTCTTCTCGACATTCACTTCGTTTCTTCGTCAATCACAGCTTTACATATCGATCCCGATCAGCATCTTGCAAGCCTCCGTCTCGAATGCGGCGAAGAGCTACAGGCTCGATGCTCCGGCTACGTCGAAGCTGAAATCGAGCGATACTCTGAACAACTCGCTCAAGAACAAGAAGCCGAGGAGGCGGTGGATGAGGAGGAAGAGCAAGATGGTACGAGTGGAAGTGATACCGAGATGGAAGAGAGTGCGAAGAAGAGAAAGAAGAAGGGGAAGGGAAAGAAGGTAGTGAAAGGAAAGAAAGCTGCACCGAAAAAGCAAGAACAGCGAAAGAAGAAGACCCCTGCTGCCCTTCGAAGTAAGCTCGCTTCATATCTCAGCTTGTCTCCTAATGTTGACTGACCTTTTGTACTTGGTTCTTCGCAGAGGAGAATGCTCGTATGCAATCTCGACTCGTCGCCTCACAACGGTTCCAGCGCAACATTTCGACTTTCGCTCGTGCCATTCATCGAGGTATCTTCGACCTTCGCCACGCGTCCGTCATCCTGAAGTATTGGGGACGATTCGGACCAACATTCGATGATTTCGTCCGACTACTCATGCACGATTTGCGAGACGAAGGCAATTACGGAAATCAGGGAGAGCTGGTCGCAACTGTACTCGTCGAGACACTGCAAGGGGTGAGTACCTCTTTCGTTCTTTCGTTCCTTCCGCTCAACCGCTCACCTTCCGCTGTTCGATTAGGCCCTCGATCTTTACCTCGACTCTTCCGATTCTTCCGATGAGCACCTCGTGTCCCTCGGTCGTAATCTCCTACAAGTCATTGTTATCCGTGGTGCTCAACTCAAAGTCGTCAAATCTTTACCTTCTGAGAATCACTTGAAGATTCACCTCGACGCTCTCGACTATATCGTCAAGCAGATTAAACAATTCACAGAGTTGAAGCGAAGCGACGATCGCAACAAGGCTCTCAGCTTCTTCAAGGCTTTGGCTCATCTCGTGTTTGGGTTGGACGGTCGAAGCGCTCTCAAAGCGTAAGTTTGCTCTCCCTCCTTCTCTTTCATTGATCGACGCAGCGTTTCTGACGAGACCTTCTCGCCCCGTTCATAGCAAGACTACCCTTGACTCGCTCTTGGAGAAACACGGTGTCGAAGTATCAACAACATCGAAGATCTGGGAACCCATTCGAGCTTACGAGAAACGACTAATTTCGAACATGGCGAAAGATGATAGTAAGCAACACTCTCAATTTCAACTAGATCGTCCCATCTGACCTAGTTGCGCTTCCACAGCTATCAAATCCAAAGCTCAAGCACAAGCGAAAACAACTTCGAAAAAGGGTAAAGGGAAATCGAAGCAAACCGACGAGGAAGATGATCAATTCGACGAAGCAGACGAGATCTTTGGTCGATCCCCCGCTCCCGCCTCTCCTTCTCGAAGACGATCTACTCGCGGCCAGAAACGAGCGACACCGGACGATGCTGATCAAGGAGAAGAAGGTGAGGAGGAGGAAGGTCGAACTCCTTCTGCGAAACGGATACGAACGGAGGAACCTGAAGAACTGGTCAACGGCTCACGTCACTCACAACAACCTATCGAAGAGGAGGAAGAGGAGCGAAGAGAACCAGAACAAAACGGATCTCAAGGCGACATTTCGGGCTCTCTGGACAATACACTAGCCATGGCTGAAGAGGAGCGACCAACCTTCGAGCGAGGTGAATCTGTGGAATCGACGATGTCTCTGTCTGATCTCAAGAAAAAGCGAAGGAGGGGTAATTAAGTTGTATATGGTCGTTTACGATACTCTCTCTTGGTTTCCCTTTCTGTTTAAACTTGTTTGTCCCTCTTTGTCACTGGTTAGTACTTCAGTAGGCTCTGTTTTTGTGGTTGGAGCTTTGTGCTGTTATACCATATGAAGATCGTTTCTCGTCTGTGTTCGTACTTTGCGAATACGTCGCAAAGCTTTTCGTCGCGAGGTGTTGGGGCTGTCGCTCAAAAGCTCAGCATTTGACGTGACAGGCCATCCCTGCGAGGCCTTGCGAGTTGCTCAGATAGCGCTGTTTCGTCTGTAGTGAAGGTTTTTTGGATTCAGTATGTAAATTTGTGGGCAGATGAAATCGCTTAAACCGGCTTTAGCTCAGTTGGAAGAGCGTCAGACTGTAATTGGCTATGGAATCATCTGAATGTCCTCGGTTCGATCCCGAGAAGCCGGATTAGTATTTTTTGCACTTTTCGGTTTTGCTTGCTGCTCGCTTCACACTATCGCTATCCGGTCCCCGATCGTGCTCATTTCAACATCGACGAGAAGCTGTCCGTCTTGCCGGATGCTGTCAGCCTTGAGGGCAGAAGCGAGGTGCTCTTTGACCGCCCCCCCAAGATGTGGGTGCTCGTCGGAAAGGCCTCACACAGTCGAGCGGGACCACTCGTGACCTTCCTCCGGCTTTATCGAGATCATACTCAGTCGTTCTGAGTGCGAGACGAGCTTATTGGAAGGTGAAACGATAGGCTCCAAGAAAAATCGCAAGTACGAGATTGAGCGGGCGACGTCACTTCAGCTGACAGCATCTGTAACCCTCGAATACACAGCAAAGCTTCTGGGGCCGACTCGGCGTCTGCACGCGGAAGCTCAGACTACCGACCGTGAGGCTTTGAGAACCTGAGCTGAACAATCGAAATCTGTAAGATGAGGCGTTGAACGAGAGCGAAGTCGAGCGCAATATCAGCAGATTATCTCAGATGGCTATATCGATGTGGCGGGTGCTGCTGGTGGTGCCCTACGTAATCAACGAGACGAAAGCGAGAGTTTCGCCGGATTCGGAGAGCCATGGGTAGTTGCTCAGGTTGAGCTTCCAAGGATGAGCAGCATAGAATCACCTGCATATTCAGAAGAGTACTCGTGAGTTGGTCCCTCCACCTCCGCCTTCCCCGAGTCCGCTCCTCGCCAATTCAACAACAAGATTTCCTGAAGTTCTAATCTAGCCTCGACCGATTCCTGGTAGCATCGCATCAAGCACGTGTATACCCTAGAGGGTTCCTGAGCTGATATCGAGCTAGCGACTTGGGCTGAGAGGCTAGGGAAGGAAGTTGGGAGATCAAGTTGAGAATGAAGACGATTCGCTCGCTCTCCCTTGCATGACTGAGCATCCTTTCCGTTCAAGCTGTGTGCGAGAGAATGAAGCAGAAAGAGAAAGTGGAAGTGAGCGACGAACCTGAAAGGGTGATGTGAAAAGAGAGAAAGAAAGAGAGTCGCAGCTTTTGATTCTCGCTTTCTTGAAAACGAGTTAGCACCAATTCAACACTCCGCTCGCTGATGACACGGCAGAATGTATTGTGTGTCTCACAGAGCAGACCTGACTGCTTACTCGATAGCGTTTCAGGGAATCGTGAAATCTGAGAATCGATCTCAATCTTTTCCCATAACTCGCCCTTCTCGCTGTCCTTCTGTTCGACGGCCCACACAGCGCCAACGCTAGAATCATCGCCTCACTATCGGTGCAATATCTGCACGAGGTGCCCGCCGTAGCGGCGAGCGGCATCATGTAACATCGAGCGGATCCAGTCACGCTCTAGTCTCTTGCCAGCGGAACGGGTCCCGACGAGGAGTGCCGAACCGTCAGTGCTGATGAATGGTAAATGCTGATGGCGGGCTACTGTAATGCGTATGCTACAACCGGGAACAACTCTGTTCATCAAGGATTACGGATTGTCAGCATTCAAGATCTGCGAGCGAGGTTGGTTTTATGAGCTCGACTCACCTTTTGGGAAACCTTGTTGTACTTCTCTTCTCAGTAGCTTGAGACCTGCTTGTTTAAAGACCTGCTTGAAAGCTGCATCTGATCTGTGAAATCGAAATTCGGACTATCAGTCTCTGTTTTCGTCCGCTACAGAGCATGAAACCAAACTCACCTCGTGATTGAACTATCCTCGTCGTCAAACAGCCTTCCACCCGTTTCCGTATCTTTACATGTGTTCTCCTTTACGATAATGTAACCCTCTACTTTCCCGTCTTTACTCCGTCTCAAACTTTGTTGACTCCTTCTCAAGAACTCTGCCAATTCATCATCACTCAAATGACCGATACACCACTGAACCATGACTAAATCGTAGCCTTCTTCTGTCGGATCGAGTTCTTGTTCGGGATTCGGAAATGAGAATGAATCGTTTCCGACTTTTGCGTAGAGTTCGACAGTCGGATTTGTTGTCTCCGGAGTGGGTAAAGGTTTGGATGGGGAGGAAGGATTGAAATGTTGTAAACCAGCTCTCCAGATCCTGACTGCTTTCACCGGTTGTTCTTCTCCATCTTCGTCCTTTCTAGCGTGCAGGTACTTCCATCCCTCTTTACCAGACAGCGCGTCCTTCTTCGCCTGTTTCACAAAGGATGGGACGGGCTCGACGATATCTACCGAGTCGAAGAGGGGAAGGAGGACTGTTGAAGTAACTCGTCCAATTCCCGCTCCGCAATCGAGGGCTCGGAAGGTTCGGTTGGGTCGAGGGGAGGAGGAGGCAGAAGACGAAGAGGCGAGATGGGGAGGGGTAATCGTAGAGAGATAGGGCATGAGGGAGAGGATCAGGAGTCGAGAAGAAGTTGCGTCCAATCGAGGAACTGGTGTACCTCTGCGAAGGAAAAGAGACGTCAACTCAGATCATTTCGAGTGGAGTAGAATCTATCTCTCGACTCACTCTCCATAACCACCTAGTACTCCATTGACACTGGCTTCCGTGTTTGCCCAATATTCCACTCCAGTTTCGAAATTAGGTTTCTGTTGCTGCATCTCGTGGTAGAACGATCTTGAACTTGAATATGGCTTATTGAGAGCTCTCTTGAAGGGTATACGAGCTAATCTAGTCGAACAAAGCAGGTTGAAAGTTGACTGGAAATTGTCAAAAGTCAAAGAAAGTTTGCTCGATCTTTCTCTGTTGCTACCACCCACTTTTACTCTAGATACCCTCAGAAAGTATTCTAGTAGTCTCATCAATATGGCTAGCCGACTCGGTCATTCCTCCCGGCTGTTACGATCTACTACTTCACCATCAACTTTCAACAACTCTCGTCGATCGCTGTTCGGATTCGGTGGGAAAAAGGCGAAACAAACTGATAAACCCAAACCTTTACTCTCTCAAGATGACCTATTCCACCCACTATCTCAATCACCCTTCAAAGAGATGCGAGCCAAAGGAGATCGAATCAAACAACTCGCTTACTGCCCCGTATCACTCGAAAAGTATGGAGAGAAGAAGCATGTACAATTCGAATGTCCCAATTGTGGTTTCCCGACACATGCAAGTGAGGCGAGATGGAATGAGGATGAGAATCATGGAAGATATTGGCCAAGGTTAAGAGAGGCGAATGAAGATGAACATGATCTGAGAAGTGGAAGGGAAATGACAGAGTTCAAGTTACCAGGTACGTCGAGTCCGAGACTAGCAAGAAGAGCGTTACTGACCAGTTCGAACAACGAACAGCCGAACAACCTTACGAAGAAGCTGTGTCCTTCGGAAATTGGGATGTATTCCTTTACACTCGAGGATTCCCTTCAATCGAAACTGAAAGATCAAGACGTCACGTCAGCAAACTCCTCACTTACCCAATGTCGATCGGTTCAGTCCTACATGAAAACTCTCCCTATACCCTTCGCAATCAACGGTTGCTTCCTGAAGGTCTGCGGTCTCTCGTTGGTACGTAATCACCTTCTTCTATCTCTCTCCTTCTCTCGCAATAAGGATCTCATACGAAAATCTCCTTCTCACAGCCCTTCGTCAATCCCTTCACCCTCCCGAACGAACGTCAGCCGCGAAAGCTGGACTTCCTCCCGCCCCCGTCCGAATCTTTATCCTTGGAGCGCGAGCCGAATCCTCCCTTCCCTCCCACGTCCTCCAACAAATCTCTCATCTCTTCCCGGCAATTCCCCTTCACCTCCTCTTCATCGGTCCCGAAGTTCACATCCCCAATACCCGAGCCGCTTCGGAACAGTCCTCTTCAGTCTACGGCGTACCTTCCTACACTCGAATTGAGAGTGATGGAACGACAGTGACGAATCTCAAGGGGGATTATCAAGAAGTTCACGACGTATTAGGTCCTTTCGATCCCTACCAAGATGTATTCTTCGCCTTCTCTCCTGGATTCGGATTCCCAGATGAAGTCGACCCTACCAAGACTCAGCTCGAAACGAATTGGAACAAATCGGTCTTGTCGATCCTCGAAACGAAATGTGCTTTGTTCTGCACGGGATTCAGTCCGACTGATGTAGAGAGGGACGTGGTTGCGTTGGACAAGGCGGAAGGAATCAAAGGAGAGTTTGATTGGTTATTGACACCGGGGGAGAACACGTTTGGAAGTGAGAAATGGGAAGTTGCGGAATTCGATCCGAGGGTTGCGGTCAAGACGAATTGGGGAATTTGGGGTATCAGGTAAAGCACTCGTTCTACTTTTGCGCCGTTAGAGAATTGCGCTGATGTTGGATCTCCGAGTGCGCAGGGGTAAGCGATACGAGGTCAGAGATGGCAACGTAGAGAAGGAGGAAGTTTGAAACATGCAAAATATATAACGATGTATTGCGATCAGCACAACGACGGTGAAGAGGCGAGACAGTGCGAATGAGGTGTTGCGAGAGTGTGAATACGACAAGAATGTGCGATATAACGGCAACAAGATGGATTGTAAGGGAAGCGAGAGAACGGTGCGAATGCGAGGAGAGAGAGATTGAGAAGGGACTTTATCCCAGTAAGCGTAAAAGCCCGAAGCCCTGTAGCATTGTATGCATCGTCAGATATCGAACTCGAGAACGAAGAGGGGGAAATGTAAACTTACGAGATTGATGAGAATTCCTAGAACGATAGCCATTTGCATCCTAAGCACCGACGAGTTGTTGTCAACATCTCCGAGGACGATACAAGCTGAAGCGGAGCTGTGATGCTCACCTTCTCGAGAATAGTTGAGTTCGAAAGAAGAACAGCGGCAAGAAAGGAACGAAGAATCCGACGCAAACTCCTTTCAGAAGGGTCACATAATGGCCAGCGCCACCTGAGACGCGTACCGAGGTCAGCGTAGTGCAGCGAGGGCAAAGCTGAAGGAGGAGAGGACTCACTTGAATCGCCAGCTGCTTCTTCTTGACCCGTCATTCCGCTCATCCATTGTTCCTCGAGAGCTCTTTGATGCTCGTCATCGTCTTCATCTGTGAGATAGTGAAGTAATCGCTTCAGCATCCCCCCAAGAATGGACGCTCAGCTCAAGCCCGAATCTTCGACCCACCTGGATTCAGATTCCTTCGCTCCCTGAATTCAGCTCTCATATTCTCGATCTCTTCCTCCGAGAAGCCAGCTTCCCGTAATCGATCGAAGCCTTGCAATGGCGTTGTTTGTTCCGTAGACTGTGAGTAGAAGGGACAAAGTGATCAGACTCTCTTTTTGTCAACTGATTAATCACGCTCGAGCTACTCACCATTGGCTGCTCCCCTGCGTTCTCCTCGTCATCGATAGCATCTCCAACCGAGCAATGTAACCATATCTGTTCTTCTTCTTTCGCCTCTCCTCCCTCTTTCCCTTTGCCCTTTCCTCCGATTTCACCCCTCTCCATCTCATCCACCTCATCCGCATCATCCTTTCCCTCCAACGCTCCCTTAACTACTCGTCCAACACTCTCCAAACCTTCTCGTATCGATGATTGCTGTTGAGTGAGTTTGTTCCGATTTTGCGAGAGTTGGAGAGTGTAGGGAACGAGGAATACTCCGTCCACCAGCATCCTCCCTAGCTGAATCAACCGTAATCGTCGAGGTTTGTCTCCATCATGTAAAGAGTCAGGTCGAATCAATCGTAGCTACTCAAAAAACGAAAAGGATTGCGAGGAAATGAGTTTCGAAATCACTCGAATGATTGGAACGGAGTAAGATTTTGGCTCACCCGTTTCTTTAGATCTCTCACGGTTTCTTTATCTGTCACCCACAGATCTGTAATGTCTTGCGTCGTACCATCCGTAAACCTGACACAGAAATTGAGACCTTTTGGACCACTCTGACTCTCGCTTGATTCCTCATGTTGCTCATCTTGTAGATCCCATGCTCTAGCTTTCCCTTTTGCTTTTGCTGAGAGGGGGATGGGCAAGGAGAGTTGTGGAGGTGGATAAGAGGAACTTGAGGAATTGAATGATTCGATATCGTCTGAGATGGGTATTCGCGTGTATGGATTACTTGATGGCATAGATAGGACAGGTGTCAGGTCGAGCTACGCAAGAAAGGAGGAAGAAAAGAGGTATCGCGTCATCGCTGCTCCTCCATTTTTTCGAAACTTCATCAAACTTCTTTTTGCTCCCCTACTCTTCACTTCCTCGACCATTCGACCGATAACGACATCCGAAGAGCGCTACTAAGCAACGTAGAGCTCCACATTCGGCATCACTCAGCAGATTAGCGGAATCAGAGATGGCTGAACAAGAATTCGTCCAGCCATTTCGCTTCTTTCGCTTTCATCACAGCCATCTAGCTTCTACGGGTTCTATTGAGGCCATTCCCACGCATTAATCTCCTTGCGCTGCTTCTGTTCTTCTCTCTTGCTTCTATTCCTGCACTTTTCACACGCCCCTTTCTTCCCTCAACTTCGACTTCAGTCTATAAAAACCCTTTATTCTTCATCACCTCAACTTCAGAACATCAATCGCTCGATCAACATGAGATCAACCAACTTCCTACTTTCTTCAGCGACCCTCTTAGCACTCCTCGAGTTGGCCTCGGCAACTTATTTCACTTCTCCACAAGCCACAACCGTTTGGTCAACTGCTCCCGGTCAAACCATCACTTGGTTCTTTCAACCCGGTGGAGCTACTACTGGTGATATTGTCTTGGAAGCCGTCGGTCTCTCTGGAACCGGGTGAGTACTTCCTTGCTTCGAAGTTGCCCTTGTTCTTCGGTTGCTGACTCTCCCTCTTTCCTTCAGCAGCTCGAGAATCACGGTAGCTTCGGCGGTAGATCTAACTACCGAGAGTCTAGTATTCCCCGATGATGTGAGACTTCGATCAAACACTGGACAATATGTGAGTTCACTGTTTTCAACTTTCCTTGTTGTCCTTTGACCCGAGACTGAACCCTGTCTTTGTAAACGCCTCAGGAGCTCAAGATTGTCAACTCGCAAGATCCTTCTTTCGCTTACACTTCAGTAGGACCTTTCGAGATCGACTCTTTCTCAGGCTCAGTCGAACCCTCCCCCTCCTCTTCCTCCTCTACGACTCCCGCCGCATCCTCTTCCACCTCC
>JGI24890J29729_1000085_pt1 | contig 79014 bp, 100 predicted proteins | sample FreactcultureFD7_FD_29729 | JGI IMG/M metagenome (IMG submission 29729)
TCTACAGGCTCTTCTACAACCACTGGCTCTTCTACCAAAATTTCTTCTTGTAGAACATCACTAAGGCCTTGTAGAGCTTCCTCAATAGGTGCTTCTATCTTAGTTGTTTTAGGTTTTGCTGTAGCCATTAGTAAGGCCTTTCATTTTGGGTAAGTACTACCATCTTAGTCAATATTTTAGATCTTTTACATTTATTGGGGGGCCGACGCGCGTAGAATAAAAAAGGACCGCCCGCAAATCGATTTCCTTATGTTTTCGTTACTCCCCTTATTGTATAAGGGTTTTAGTTATTCTACTATTCTTCATCATCATCAGGAATACAATTGGGTACTTCACGCCCATTCTTTTTCTTCATGCCACACTGATGATAACCCTTCCAACATTTGCCGTAGTGTTCTGTTGCGTATCGTGTATTCCAGTTCATATATCCTAGGGTAAGTATCAACCTATTTTACAGTGTTTCTGGAAATGGGCCAAGGGGTCCCCCGCTATTTTTTAAAAGCACTCTTTTCCCTAGGATTAGGGTCCCCTATTGAAAACCCTTTGTTTCTGGAAATGCAAAAATTTACCATCCTATTATAAGCCTAGGTAAGAAAAATAACACGTAAAGACAAAAAGATTATGAACTTCTTGACTGTAGCTTGAGAGTAACTAAGCAAGGTCAATACATGTACAATCACATACTCTTGAAAGGAGGTGAAACATGGGAAGAAGGATGGTATACACAGGTGCACCAATAATTATGTCTTCATCTGCAAGGCGTGGTCGCACAGCTGCTAAGCCAGTTGGTGTTAAGCAGATGTTAAACAAAGGTACAAGAAAATAAGCATTCCCTAAGGAATTGTCCTGAACACGACATTAAACTATTCACGAAGTAAGTTAAACATAAAACATAGAAAGGAGGATAGCATGAGTAAGGTTATCAAGCCACCAGTACGTTGTCAGTGCAGTGCATTTGAGCTGTTCATTCCACTACTAGGTAACTTAGTTGGTTTCACAACCGAAGGCGTAACTCACACCGCAGAATCGTGTGGCAAGTTCGTCTTAGTTAAGTCAAAGGATAAGGCTTAAGCTATTCCATATCCAAGTAAGAAACAAGTAAGAAAGGAGGTGGCAACATGAGTAAGTCAGTCTTTGTATCTGCACCATTCACTATTGGTGAAAAGGTATACAAGTCCTCTACTGTTACGTTCTCAGTCAGAACTGACTCAGACGATCAGTGGAGACGTGCTCGAGACCTCGGCTTGAACGTTGAGTTCAAGAAGAAGCGTAGCTTGCGGTAAGCAAACATTACCGAATTCCCTATCGTCGAGAGATAAGAGGGAAAGTCCTAGGGTGACGCCTAGGGCCTGACGATGGTAGTCAGTTTGCAGTAACAGGCGGGTTGGCTCCGCACCTGATAACAAATACACAAGCCAAAACGGCGCATCAGCGTTCTGATGCATTACCCAAAGGAGATTAGCCGTGGCTAATTTTAATAACAATGCAGTAACTGTATTCCAGACTGCAGAAGAAGCAGCAATCACAATTGCTAATTCAACTGCTAACGGATCAGGTGCTGGTCAGTTGGAGCACGACGTCCTGTTGGATGCCGTTCAGACACTTGCATTGGGAGATATCTCTCTCACTGCTGTGATCGGAACTGGTATCTCATTGGCGTTGCAGGATGGTGGCTACCAAGTTGGTCGTACATACGACTACTTCGATGCCAACCAGACAGCTTACGGTAGTTGGCTTTACAAGCTAACCCAAGAGCTTACCTCTGCTACACCTATTGTTGACCGTATGGTCTTCAAGGGGTCGTACTCCAAGGGCGTTAGTCAGTTGACTATCACCTCAGACCTTATCGAGCCTACAAGTGGCGATAAGTACTTTGAGATTGTACGTCAAGACTACTACGTCTCATCTGACTCAGTATCAGGTACACGTGTTGCGGACAAGACCATCGGTCTTCGTTCTGCTCTCAAGTTGTACGTTGAGGACCTTAACACAGGTCGCTTCTACTTCCTTGAGGCTGGACGTAAGATTGGTGTATACCTCTGTGACCAGCGTGCCTATGGTACAGCACTTGCCATGATCAAAGACAATGGTCGTGATGCAGTACTGCCACGTTACTTGGCTACACTTAACACACTCTCAACTGAGCAAGTTGAGAAGTTCAAGACTGAAGCTCAGTCTGGTGCTAAGAAGCGTAACGCAGCTCAGCAAAAGTTGTTCTTATCAGTATTCAAGAACATCAAGAGCACTATCGTAAGCATCTTGCCTACGAAGTCAGCAGTAGAGTCTACTAACTAGTAGATAAGCATTACATCCTGGGTATGATGTAAAACTGCCCACCCACACATCATAGATTCTGTATGTACCCTTCAATGGAACTGTGTGGGGCCATGCTGTGAAGCATTAATTAACCCAAAAGAAAGGAATTATCATGTCAATAGATGAGGCATTCAATGTATTCGTAGAAGAGTACAAAGGTATTGAATGTAAGAAACAATTCGTTCTCGGCCCANTCTTCAAAAATTGGGAAGGAACTATTGCATGGGCTAATAATCTCTATGGTACTACTAATAGTGATTGGATAGTAATGGCTGAAGGGAATATTAATGTTCCCCGCACTACAGGATTAACTGCGACTAAAANACGTAAGCTATCTTCTAAGACAGTGCGCATTATTATTCAGCCCATGTTTGCAATAGCTTAGGCTTGCTTAGGTGCTTATAACTTAGGCTTGTATACACTAAGCTAATTGCTTTATGTGGAACATATACGAACACTTGTTAGTGTTCCACGTGGAACATATGTATCGATTCGATATATGCCCCTCATGTATAATCATATAGGTTATATGTGGGGGGCTTTTTCGTATCCTAAAAAATCGTGCATGTGTTTAGACACACGCATTGCACTCTGTTTTCAGATATATCTGAATTCATATGGTAACTCTAGTTTATATACATAGTAGGTTGCAATGGCATCCGTACTTATTCAACTTGATGATGGTATATACGTCTATCTCTTACCCCCCGGTAAAGACGTATGTATCGAGTAAGTACGGGTGTCATTGGGACATACTATAGACGTGAGTCTAGAGGTGTCTTCATTACCCAAAGTAAGAAAGAAGGTTAAGTATGCCGAGCGTACTTCAGTTAGATAGATGTTGTTGGAACTATCATTTGCAGGTTAGTGATTATGAGGGGCTCCCGCCGATGGCTAAGGAATTAACTCATGTACACATTCATCTTGCATCTGTGGAATACTTTGATGTGGTGGCTATTGCTACCATACAGAGTAACTTCAATGGTTTGTGGGATTTGCTTACAACGAATCCCCGCGCCAATGAGGCCTCAGCATCTGAGTTATTGAGTCAGTTGAAGAGTAACATTCGTGCTAGTTATCGCCAGGAGTTTAAATCTGGTTTGCTAGTGCCTGTGCATAACTGTTCTCCCCGCCGCGTGCAGAATTCATTCGAGCACATCATGTTCAATCAGGGTGTTGTTTTGTATGATCCTGAGCGTGACGGCGTACCTCAGTTTTAGGATATCTAATGGCTAATACTATTAAATGTACTATGTGCTGGAAAGAGACTCAATTGCAGTTCCCCGACATTGATGGGGCTGAGTCTCAGGTAGAGAATGGTGTTCAGCTCATATTCCAAGTAGGATATGGTATGTTCACTGATGTTGATTTTGGTAGCGAATGGTCTTCGCCCGAGGCTATCCTTTGTCATGACTGTGTGATTAAAGTTTTGGATTTATTCCCTGAACCATTCAGGAAACGATTCCAAGGTGGTCACGCTGTTGGTACAAAGGGTTGTGATGGGTGCAGCTATTCGTTTCAGATAGACTGATTGTTGCACAGTCCTCACCTCGATTATTAAGGTGGGGACGATGGGATTATCAGTCCCCCACTAGAGATGGTGGTTAAACTATCAATGCAGTACAACCCAAAGTAGGAGGTTAGGTACATGAGTACACTGCGTAAGCTGTGTAGTTGTGTAGTTCTTGCTGCTACGGCGAGTACGGTACCACAAGCGAGTGCAATTGTGAATCCTGGGCAACCCCAGGTGGAATCAATTACACGTGCTGTTGCTACCACTGATGTGTTGTTTAGTACGGAGGTTATATCTCCCACTATTCTGACATCATACAGTGATAGCCAGCCGCTTGCAGTACCTACAAAACCATGGTTCAGGTTTGCACCTAGGTATTTACCTGGTGAGAACCCTGAGCTGCAGCAATGGGACACAACAGACACAGATGCAACAGCAACATGGCCTGATGCTGCTGATCCAGTACGGCAATTGCCGATGGCAATTCAAGTGAAGTTTGCTTGTATTCGTTATCACGAGAGCCGCAATCACCTACACTCGGTTAACATAACGAGTGGTGCTGGTGGTTGGTATCAGTTCACCCCGTACATCTGGGGGTATGCAGTAGCACATCTGCCTGGATTGCCTGCATCAATTGCGCAAGCAACTGGTGATCAGCAATCTGCAGTAGCTGTGTTTTATTACAAACGCAATGGTAGTCTTTACCCTGAATGGGGTGGGGACACTAGCATTTGTAATTTGTAGTAAATGGTATGGGTTCCACCATTAACGGGCCCACTTACCCAAACAAGAAAGGCAGTAAAATGACAAGTAAGAAAATGAGTGAGATGATTCAAGATACTCTCGAGTTAATCGATAGCATTCTTAATCGTCCTGCTACTAGGAGTCAGGTAATTTCAGTGATCAAGCACATTGAATCACTAGAATCTAAACCTGAATCTAAAGCAGCAGTAGCCACTGAGACTAAGATAGTCAAGACTAAGCTTAAAAAGCAACGGTCTTACATATCTTGGCGTGACCACACCTTTGAAGGTTGGTTTACCAATGTCTTGGATGGCAATACACATCTTATCACGTACACTGAGATGACTAATTTAGTACCAGAATGGCGTAAGATTAACCGTTCTAGTATGCGTAACCGATTCCGTGTGGAAGGTGAACGTCGTGGTTACAAATCAGTGACTGTTAAGTTTGACAACGAGGAGAAAATGATTCTCGTTCAGGCTTTAATGTAACCTAGTTTAACTAGGTGGAGTAAGTGGTATCACAGATGGGAATCTGGGAGGGGTTCAACTCCCCATACTCCACGATGGTATCTTACACATACCAAGCAGTAACAGGATGCGGGTGGACGCAGCCCTGACACAATACAGAAACCACATACCCAAAACAAGAAGAAAGTAAGGAAAATATTATGAGTGAAGCAACCTACGAAGGCATGCCTATCCCACAGTGTTACATTGACATTCAAGATGCCTTGGAGTCTGGTACAGATCGTATCATTCTCTTCGGTCGTCCTGGCACTGGTAAGACTTACTCCGGCCTAACAGCTGGTGTGTCTGATCCAAGTCAGTCTGAACGTTTAGTGTGTACTGAGGACATGACATCAGCCGACGTTTCAGGTGCATTCATGCCTAACGTAAGCGGTGGGTTTGAGTTCCTACCTGGTGCAGCTTTGCGTGCTTGGATGAACGGTACTCGTTTAGTTATTGACGAGATCGACAAAGCTGGCGGTGACGTATTCGCCCAGCTCCTAGCATTCACTGACACCGTAGACTCAGCATCATTTACACGACCAGACAATGGGGAAGTAGTTCGTCCTAAGCCTGGTTTCTCTGTTGTGATGACCTCTAACATTGAGGATCCACGTGACCTGCCTACTGCACTTAAGGACCGGTTCCCGTTTGCAATCGAAGTCAATGCAGCACATCCTGCTGCCTTGATGAAGTTGCCACCACAGCTCCGTCTGTTGGCTGCAACTATGATTGCTGCTGAGCCTGGTCAACGTGCTAGTTTGCGTGCGTTCTATGAGTTCAATCGTCTACTATCTGGTGGTCGTTTCTCTCTTGAGCGTGCAGCTAACCTGATCTTCGGACCAGTGTTGGCAATGCAGATCATACGCTGCATGTCTGTTGGCACATTGGAGCCTGAATTCACACTCACGGTGTAAATCATGAGTGACGAACTAATGGATCCAATTATTCCACTAGTTGATGTTGTGTCTGCATTTCGTGATGACATAGCTACAACAACTAAGTGGCAAGTGCAAGCAACAGCAGGTGAGTTCGGTGCTGGTGTTGACTTTGCTGCTGGGATTCTAGCTGTCCCCCTCTCAGGTGACAATTATTCTCAGCAAGTACAGTTACATAAACTAGTTGAACTACGTTGTTCTCCTACTGATCCAACTTTATACAAACAAGTAGCTAGCTTTTATCAGGAGCAAGGTATCACTGAGAATGTTCTCCGTGCTGCCGAAGCTGCTCGTATCTCAGCTATCACTGAGAAGTTTGCTGTACAGTTTGGTTTGAAATCAGAACCAGATGGATCAGAAAAGAATCGTGGCAAGAATCTAGCATCTGCTAAGTCTGCTGCTGCATGGGACCAGGCTGTTGAGTTCACACTTAGACATCATGGTACGAAAGCCTTTGACTCGTTCGCGAGTGGTGTTCGTACTGTTAATCCTGAGTGGAGCAAGTCATTGCGTGCTCTCAACAAGCGACTCACTAGTACACTAAGTGGTACACCACGTCAGCTCGGTGACACTAAACCAATTAACTTTGGCGCAGGTGTAATTGGACCTGCTGGTTTTACCAACTCTGTGTATGCTGCTGGTGTTGTACGTGACTACTTGTCAGACGGATATAAAGCTCCTGATGACATGCGAAAGATGCGTCAAGCACTGGAAGAGAAGCGTGCTCAAAACTACGGTAATGTTGATCCCAATGATTTATCTGAGCGAGGTAAATTAACTCCGCAAGAGATGAGTGTTGACGACGACATGCCTGATGGTTTCGAGTTTAGTGACGACTCTGACTTTGGTAAGCTACGTGTTTGTGACACGTTGCCACTAATAGTTGAGGTTCCAGGTTACATGCATCGTAAACGTAAAGCAATGACATCTGGTCGTCGCATTGCATATCCATCTCGTATGCTTACTGATCCACAACGTCGTGTATTCGGCACTAAGGTTCGTGTTAAAGGTGGTATCGTAGTCATTGACATCTCAGGTTCTATGAGTCTGAGTCAAAATGACATCGAATCCATCGTTAACAATGCACCTGCTGCTGTTATCATTGCGTACAGTGACTGTGGCGATGACCCTATGCCTAATGCTTGGGTCTTAGCTAATCGTGGCTGGCGTGTTAAGGAAGTAGGTGACATCGGTGGTCATAACAATGGTGTTGATGGACCAGCTCTTACATGGGCTATTCGTCATCGTCATCGCAATGAGGAAATCATCTGGGTCACTGACGGTCAAGTCACTGGCATCAAAGGTGGTTCCAGTACACAACTAGCTATTGAGTGTGCTAAGTTAGTCAAGAAACACAAAATCATTATGATTCCTAGTGTTGAAGAAGCTGTTAAGCAGTTCAAATCTGGTAGGTTTATTAATAAACCTGGCGGTTATGTACGCGAAGCTTTGCTTGGCCAACTTTAATCACGTGTTTGTTGGTATCTTATAAACCAACAACTGAGGTGTCTATCAAGCGACACTTCAGTACCATGCATTACATTGTAATGCAGTGTATCCAAATGGATACTGTAACCAAAATAACAAGGAGTAAGTATGTCAGAAGAAGAGTTCAACTTCGGTGATCTTGATCTGCAATTAGATGAGAGTACTCAAGCGCGTATTGCACACGCTGAGTTTCTTGAATCAATTAAAGATTGGGGTGCTACCATGGGATTGATTGGTGTTCCATTCACTCACATGGCTCAGGCTGTTATCAGTGCTGAGGAAAATGATGCATCGGAAGATGAAAAGCATAAGCTATACAAACGTGTTGCTACTGCAATGCCAACTGGTATTGCTATTCTCGTTGAGCATCTCAATGAGTTGTACACTTTGTTGCAAGTGGAAGCCGTAAAAATACTCGGTGAACCATTCACTTTCCATGACGATCATCACCCAGGTTGTGATGGTACCCGTGAAAATTGCGGTCACCAAGATCACTACAAGTCCGATACCAATGAGTAAGGAAGGAGGAACCATGGAAGAAACACTCAACCGAATGAAAGCAGAGACTCAGCAGATGAGAGAAATGGTAGCACAATCAACCACTCTTGAAACTGCTCAGGCTATGGCAATACGCATGATCAACCTAGTTGATACAGTTGTGGAATTGCTAGTTAAGCAATCAGTTAAGTAGTTGAGGACAAGAACGTTAAGGCTCTACTAATCTATTAAGTTAGGTTATGTTAGAGTGCTTTTCCTTCTTGTTGTTGCATCTACATAAGCCTATCTAAATAAGTTAGTGGGCCTTACCTATCCATAGCAGCTTGCAACCTGCTGTGGCGTTAGAACACCACGCGAGTGTGTTCAACCTACATGATTTGTCATGAGTCATGTAGGTTCTGTTGTGGTACTATTAGCTACACGCCCTGCCAAAGTACGTTTTTAATCTGTACAAGAGCCATGCAATGAGAGACTTGTAGGCCACACACTCAGCCTGAAGGGAAGTTCAGGTAGGAAGCAAATCCTTAACAACACTATGAGGTCAAGGCTACCCGACCCAAAAAATGTAGCAAGCCTATGTATCTTTCATCGGATACATAGGCCCTCAGCCTAACTTATGTACTGAATGTTTTCTATGAGATAAGTTAGATGACTCATCATGAGGGGAAGCTCATGGAGGTTAGTCTAAACCTTAATTAGCGACCTGTTGGCGGTGTAGGTGAGCCAACGACCTGAGTGGTGTGAAGGTAACCACTAGCCTTGTGAGTGAGCTTTTGTAACTCTCTGTCCTGGGTATGACATTAAAGTGCCCACTTAAACATTACCCAAATAGAAAGGCAGTAAGATTATGCGTATAGAAGGAAGACATAACGATGATAAAACTGAGATTGAAATCATTGTTAAAATAGAGGGTGAAGGAGAATTTGAAGCCTTTACTCATTTCTTTCAAGAAATGATTGAAAACATGTCTAATGCTACGGATGCTCTTGTCATTGATCCAATCAATGAAAAGATATACAAAGGTGAAAACGTGACTGATGAAATGGTTTTAGATGCAATGAAAGACCTTGCTGTTCAGAAAGCAACTGAAGCCAACCGTGAGTCGGCTCCAAGTATGCGTATCAATTTCATCTAAAGAAAGAAATAATATGTCAAGAAGAATATCATGGCGTAAATTGCCTGAGATTGATACCTGGCGTGCTAAAGTTCCATCACATTACAAAATAGAATGTAGACTTGTAATACATGCTGGTGTAGTTAATAGTTCAATAAAGAATAAAAATGCTATACTAGAAGTACAAGTACCAACAACAGGTAGAAATTATAAAACTGTAATGACTGTAGAATTTTATAGCAGTTGGTGGGCTAAAGAGTATGTAGATTCTTTACTTCAAGTAATGTATTTTTATGATTTTGATAGTAAGGATCATGCATTTCAATGGTTTATTGAAATATTAAGTAAGATAACAAAAATAGATGAACCTGAAGTATCAGGTGGTAGTTGGACTACTTTAACTGGTTGGTCTAGATAATAAAAACAGAAAGCCCGGGAGGGCTCTTGGTGGAGTTGACCGTCCCCAACTGATGAAGAGGTCATAACCAAAAGTAAGAAAGGAAACATATGTCTAAGGACATTTTGTGGATTGCTATGCGCGATGGTGCAGGCTGGGCTTCCAGTCGTACTCGTGACGTAGTAGACTTAGCCTTTACGGTTAGTAAGTATGACAAGAAAAATGGTGGATCATTAGTTGTCATTCGTAAACCTAATCGTGATGATGATCCAAAGTCGCGTGCGACTGTGGTGATTGGCATGGTTTACTATGACTCAGTATCTGAAGCTAAGGCTGCAGTTAAAGCTGCTGTTGACAATGCTAACATGAGTGGTTCAGATAAAGATAGTGCTCGCACTACATTATTGGAACAGATGTTAACAACGTCTGAAACTAATGCCAATGCAATTGTTATGATTAATCATAAAGCAAGATCACAAAGTTATTACAGTTCAACTACTGTTGTGACTAGTGCTAATGCTACAGTTGAAAATGCAATGCAGGAAGAAGTCGAAGCCGAAGTAGAGCGTAGACTACAATCTGCTCCAGATGCTATGCAACAGTGGATAGAAATGACTAAAGAACTCAATGAGAATTTTAGCATAACCAAAGCTGTAGCAGACGTACAAGCAGTAGTTGAGGTTGCCTTTGACCCTAACACATGGCAAGAAGGTCAGCCTTACCCATCAGAGTATATGCTGGTGGGTGGTCGTCTCATGAAGATGGAATGGCCTAAGTAATATTGTAGTATCACCTGGGTATGTGATTAAACTGCCCATTCAAACAATCAACTAAAACAATAAGGAGTAAGCACATGGGTTTAGACCAGATGCTGTTTGCAGTAGAAAGCCATCCCGACAACCACGACTTTGGATACGATCCTGATGTTCAGTATCGTCAGTTTGGTAGTTGGCGTAAGCATCCTTACCTTCAAGGTTGGATGGAAAAACTATTCAATACTAAGGCAGATGCTCAAGGCTTTATGGGTCGTGGTGAATATCATGATGGTATTGAAGTTATGGCACGTGAAGCTGATGGTAATGAGATGACACCTGAGATGATGCAACAAGCATTAGATTCTGATTCTGAAATGCTAAAGAAGATTAAACAAGAACAGTTTACTGCTAAGGCTATTCATACAACTAAGAATCGAATCTTTAATCAACAATGCGTCAGACTTAACATTGGTGATCTAGATCAATTAGAGATGGCTGTTAAGTTAGGTGAGCTACCAGCAACTAAAGGATTTTTCTTTGGTGATGATGCTAGCGAACACTATAAAGAATACGATTTAAAAGTTATTGAAGCAGCTCGCAACGCTGTTAAACTAGGTTTAGATGTATACTACGATTCATGGTGGTAACATTTAATAAGATTGCATTTGGGTAATGCATCAGTCCCAGCCAGTCGGTGGTGAAGTATGGTGGTTCGACTCCATCTTGGGACGCTCCCAAGTAGGGAATACATAAAACAAGTAAGGAGAATAACATGGGTGACCGTGGACATGTAGAAATTATCAGTGAGGGAGATCCAACACTGTATTACTACACACACTGGGGTGCTTCAGGTTTACCAACAGATGTTGCTGATGCTTTGCATCGTGGCAAAGGACGTTGGGATGACCCTGAGTATCTTAATCGTATTATCTTCTCAGAAATGATTAAGGACTCTGTCCTATCAGACACTGGGTATGGTATTGGTTTCCACCAGCATGGTGATGTATGGCGTATTGTAACAATAGATCACGTCAACAAAACTGCTGGTATTAAAGAAGTCAATTACGATAAAGTAGATTGGTCTAACTATAACCAAGATGATGTGGTATGGGATTGGAAATTAGAACCAGTACCTTTCGAAGTGTTTGTTTATCTTAATAGCTTAGTTACAGCAAAGGAATAATCATGGGTAAAAAGCTAGACAAAGCTTTCTATCAACTGAGCAATGAAACTCGTCATCACATCAACTTAGCAATGGTTAAGCAAGAAGATTACGAAAATGGATTTGCTCAGGGATTTGCAGAAGCATTACGCATAGTAGCAAAGATAAGAGAGGAGGAGTAAAATGGATGAAGTAACTAGAGATAATCTAATTGATTGGTTCGGTACAGACAATGGCATGAGTTTTGAAGGCATTGAAGAATTGAACAACGAACTCAATAAATCTAGAATGATAGTATTCAATAGCTTTGGATTTAATTAATAATAGAAAGGATAGTCAATGAGTAAGACATTTACATGTCCTCGTTGTGAAGAAACTTGGACGGGCTTTCCAGCCCTATCTAGACTAGACAACAGGACCGAGATTTGCTCACCATGTGGCACACAGGAAGGTCTTGATGATTACTTCCATCAGCCATTGTTAAAATATAAACTAGCATCATAAGGCTTGACAAACTCATGTAACCGCAGTATAGTTACATCGTGAACCAAGTACGCCGCAACGCTCTCTATAGCTTACAATCCAAGTATGTTGAATCTAACCTATGTTGGGTATGGACTGCTGCCATTAGTTCTGATGGCTACGGGGTATTCCGTATGGAAAGTAAGTTATGGAGGGCGCATAGGGCGTCATATACTCTATATAAGGAAGATATACCTAAGGGTTTGCAGATAGATCATTTGTGTAGGAATAAGCTATGTGTTAATCCTGAACATCTAGAAGCTGTTACACCTAAAGAAAATAGTAGAAGGGCTGCTGCTTTTAAGACCCATTGCCCCCGCGGACATATCTACACTATCTATGGTAGGGTATGGGGAAAGAAATCTAAAGCTAAATACTGTATTCAATGTAACAGGGATAAGACGAAGGCTCGACGGGCCTCCGCGAAAGTCGATAAAAATAAATAAGAAAGGAGGAATATGGAAGAACATCCATTATGTTGGTGTGAACATGAATATGAAGCACATCTATGGAATATTAGTCAAAATCCAGAATTTGAAGACTTAGAATCTGGAGAATGCCGTGAATGTGGATCTTGGACTCGTAAAGATAAGTTCGAGACACATTGCGATGAATACAAAGCATATAACCCAGTTAAGTAAGAAAGGGGTATTATGCCCACAGATAGTGAAGCTAAGTTAGAACTGCTAAATAATGCAGTTAGCGAAATGGCGTTGCTTGGATATCGACTAGATAAGATATTAGTTGGATTTAAGCTATATCATGAGCTTAAAGGTACTTCCGACATTGAACAATATCAAATGGTATTGCAAATGTACGAGGATGGTATGGCCGCTATGGAAGAACAAATGGTTAGATACCATAGGTTATTTTCATATCTAAAAGATCTGGTTGGTGAGTAATCACCATCGGAATGTGGTACACTTAACCCAAAGGAAAGGAAAATATGAGCAAATTGGCTGATGTTGTTAAGAAAGTTCAAAAACTTCTTAATGTTGCCAACAGGAGTGACAAACCTGGTGAGATTGCAGCAGCACAATTGTTAGCACAACAACTGATAACTAAATATCAGATTGAAGAAGCTCAGCTCCATGGGAATAGTATGAATGGTGATATTACCTCGGTACATATCGCTACACGAAACCCATATGCCATAGATAAAGCTACATTGCTTAACTCTATCGCTTTACCTAACTTTTGTAAGGTATTGCGCGGTGATGAGTATTGTATTATTTATGGCTACGCTAGTGACATCGAACTATGTGTTGCATTATATGATGTATTATCTATGCACATGATCAGTGAGATGACAGTTAAGCTAAAAAAGTTAAAAGAATCTTCAACTGAAAAGATCCGTACTAAGGAATGGGTCAGAGGGTTCTTCGGCGGTTATGCTATCAATATTGGCGAACGTATCAAGCAAGCTAAGAAAAATACCATCAAAGAAGTAGACAGTAACGGAACATCGTTAGCTCTTGTGTTACGAGATAAGCAACATGTTATTGAAGATTATTGGCAACAACTAGTTAGAAACACAGGATCTAAGCGTAAGATTACTTCTATATCAGGCTATAAAGCTGGTAAAGAATCTGCCGCTGCCGCGGATCTCAACAAAAATAAAATAGAATAGGATAAATATATGCGAAGTAGGAAATTAGTATGGAAAGTCAAAGAACTGGCATCTAATCTACCCAACAATAAAGGGCATGATTGGATCTACGATGGCAATTGCCAAGGTAGTGATACAAACCAGTTTATATATCCTGCACTTACATTGACTGAAAGCAAAAGGTATTATTTGGAAAAGATATGCAAAGATTGCCCAGTTATGTTAACATGTAGGTATGAAGCAGTACGAAACCAAGATGAAGGCTGGTGGGGTGGTATGACACCAGAGGAACGTATGGATTGGGCAATAGAAACATTATTCAAGGAAGCGTTAAATGATTAATTTAGCCTACGCATTGATGTATGACACAGGTTATAACAGCGTAGAGATTTCAGGGCTCTACAGGTCACTTAAAGGGGCAATGGAGGCAGTTCCTAACAGTGATTGGAAGAAACATGAAACCTTGGCTATGTGGGAATCACTTACTGGCGATCAATACTGGTGCATTACCGTGCATGCAGTTTTAGACTAACGTCCACGCCTTGTCATACCACCGTAGTCTGTCATAGATCGCTGCGCACCAAATCTTTTTAGCTTATCTCTTGCAGATGTTCCACCTTCAGGTAGATTACTTGTGTGGTATCCACCTTGGCCGCCTACATTAAGGTTAGCGTTCCCTAGACGGTCACGCATCTCTAACTTAATGAAATTATCTTCCAACAACTGGTCAACAATAACCATGAGGCAGTCTGAAAGGTCAGACGTACGAATAGGTCCAAACTTTTGTTTGTCTACCTTACCGTTAGTCTCTTGGAGGAACTTAAGTTCTTGTTCTAATAAACTAGATCCATTAGGTCCAAAAATATCACGATACGAATGAACCCAGTTCATACCAATAGCTGACTTAAATCTTTCAGCTCGGCGCATGTTGCTTTCTTTGGTAAATTTGTCTTCACGGATCTTTACCTTGTGTGGTGGTCTAACTTGTAGTAGACGTTTTTTTAGTCTAGGCAGGGTGACAAATGCACCGTATTGGTCAAACGAAAATACTTTAGTAGTTTTAAACTTACATAGTATATCTACAAGATCTTCTTCAATTTCTTCGTAGTCAATCTGGTTGTCTGGGTAATTTTCTGGATCCCATACTTTCATCCAGTCTATGACAACGTGATACCATTCTTCGCCATCTTCCTGGTCTGGTATTTTCTCAACGTGACCAATCATCGCAGCGGTGTTGTTATTGCTTTTTGAAGGGTCGCAGTGACCATGATAGATTATGCTAAAACGGCCTTCTTCTTGTTCTTCTAACTCTACAAGTTCGCCTTCGGCATCTACATATGGTTCAAACATACGTTCTACCATCTTAGGATTAAGATAGGCATTAGTAACTTCAGCCCATTGACTCAAACGTTCTACTCTAAAGACATCAGGTTCACGCTTTTCAAGCGATATCATTTGTTCGTCATATTTCTGAGGAGAGTTTCGGAATGTATATCCTTGCGTAATGACTGGGTCATCCCAATCTTCGTAAGGTCCCCACGATGGAAGCTGTGCCATCATCATATTAGGGTACGATGGATTACCGTTCTCATCTTTTTCCATAGCAGATTCGTATAGGTTATATGCTTTACCAATCTTAGTAAATGGAGACGTAGGGACATAGATTAAACCGTCCTTACCCATTTGGTCAAGAGCAGGAGTGATAGCATTGTATACTTCTTCAGATGTTCTTGCACCACCAGTACCAGCTAACATGTGTGCAAACTCATCAAACATAACAGCAAAAGCCGCAGCACCACGAGATGCTTTAGAGTTACTTGTCACAGCCATGTTACGCACAGATGCAATTAGTCTAGATGGCATTAGATCTCTAGCTTCAAACGCAGCGATTCTTCTCACGTCAGCAGGAGTACGCAGCGCAAGAAAGTGTTCTTTAGCGTCAGCAATATATGGTTGAAAACATGGACCATTTAGAATAGTGTTAGCAAGGTCAGCAAACTGATATTTCTTTGCCTGTTCAATATTTGTAGCAACGCAGAATAGGTAGAGGTCCTTAGACTTATCGATGTTGTAGTGATATTGTGGGTCATCTAGCATAAGTAATTGCCAGTTTTTATATGCACCCAAGATACCACCGATGTGACCTTTACCACCACGACGGCCTGTGATGTTCACAATTTCACGGAAGTGTTTATACCCGTTAGCTTTAAGATAAGCTATTCGTTCCATAATGTCTGGGCTTACACCGATACGATCGCCGTTAAGATCAAGTCCTTTAGTCCATTCTTCAACAACAGCGTAGTCATACTCTGTCATGTTCTCTGTTTCTAGCATCATCAATCGAAGAAGAGTTTTCTGACGTGGGAATAACTTACTACCATTGAGAAAGCTTGCATGTTCAGCGAACGTGACAATATCAGGGATCTCTTTCACTCCCCGTAAACTGTTCTTAGCAATCTCAAAAAAATCGTTTTGACCCTTTAAGATATTTTGATTACTGTTTTTAGTAATCTTAGGCATCTATTACCAATCTGAATCTAAATTAAAATAATCGTTGCGCCAGTCGCTGTCATCATTAACATATCGTTCATCAAAAGATGCTTCTTTTTTCTTACCATCTTCTTTAGCATATCTTTCATTAAAATTCATTAGTTATCTCCACGACTGGTTTGATTAGCAACCTTGTCTGCGCAATCTTTACAGTGGCTAGCACCATCTTCTGGTTTTTTATAACACTTGGGGGTAGAGCACTTATCACCAGCTGTACGAAAGTTTAAGCTAGTAAATTGTTCTTCAGCTCTAGATACTTTTCTCATTATTGTTCTCCTTGTTTTTCCGCTGCTGCGGGTATGTGTGTCTTATGAAAGTCAAGTGCTTGTTGATGGATAGCATGATTATCCTTATCAATAATTGCACCAGTCTCTTCGTCTTTGTTCTCTTGCATGGTTGCATTGATGTGTTTGCACGTTCCACAGTCCTCGGTGCCTGTACACGGAGAGAATTGACTATAATCGAGGCCGCTAGCCCCGATTGATGCTGTTTTGCTTATTGTTTTATCTATAATATAGTTTAAATCCCAGCTCATATTACTTTAACCTTATTGGATTGGGGCGAAATTGCCCGTTATTTGTTAGAATTTGTTTTATAGCAACGTCAATGGAAGCTCTAGCATCTTCCGCAGCGGTATGATTACCCTGTTCAATTCCATAGATATCTGATAACGTATCTTTTTCTTTTTCACGAATCTTTGAATCCGATAGTGCCCTATAATTTGGACGATTATTCTTATTGACAGGTCTACCATCCATTGCCCACTGATGCTTCATAACGTCAATAATTCTACCTTCGTCGTACATTTTTTGAGGATTAAAACCAGCAGATTGAATAGTAGAACCAGTTGCTCTTGCAAAGTGATGGGCTAACATAGGAATATCAAAGTCTAATAAATTTGCACCAACAAGTGTATCTCCGTTGCGATAAACATCTGCAAGCCTATCAACAGCACGCCTCATACCAGTAACTCTATCTATTGCTGGAGGGTATGCTATGCCATTGTTTATTATGTGCAATCCACTATAAGAATTTTCAAGATCCCTTGGAGTAAAACCATGCGTTCTAAATGCAAATCTTTGAGGGTCTGCCATCATTGTGTCTAATGCATGTTGATCTGGCTTAACAAGATATGTTTCTGACTCATTTTGAATTTGCTGACCATCTTTATAAGTTGTAAACCCATAACTTAATGGCTCGTGCAAACTCATATCTTTACCAGATTCTTGACCTGCGCCAAATGCTTTGTCTTTTGCTCTAATTGTAGGTGCTATTCTTGGACAATCACGAACAGGTAGGCCACCTCGTTCAGTTTGATGGTCAGAACATGCACAAGTTAACGGTGGTCCCCATAAACCAGTAGTTTCTGTGTCAAAACCAATCAGCCTACCTTTTGGCATTTCATAGAATTTACCATCATCACGAACGTTCGAAAGTTTACTGTTAAACATTATGCTTCCTCGTACATGTCAGCGTTGTAATCATGTGGATAGAATCTAGCATTGCCTACATGAGCCAATACTTTCATAATTCTACGTTGTTTTACGAGAGATGCATGATCAGTAGCAGTAGCAAGCAATCCACCGTGGTGTTTAGCTAGAGCATTGACTACATCATAGTAATTACGATTTTGAACACCGTCCATACGTTGAATATTATCGCCTTGCAATGTTTCTAGGTTATTAAAATAATCACTTTGAATTTTATCTTTAAACGATGGATAAATTTTAGATAACTCACTTAAAACCCATTCATTGGCTCTGCGTCTATCTTGTATAGGAAGGTATGGACCACGAGCATCTGCAGAAAATTCTGGAGCATTTCTTAATTGAAGATGATGAACAAACAAAGATTGTGCCCCTTCAGAATGATCTTGTGGTGACAATAAACGTTTTTCATTATAATTTGGGAAAGCATTGACTCTTTGTTGATTGGTTGCAATTTGTTCTTTATCGCGGTCACGCATTTTTAATGCTTCTTGTATTGCTGACGTGTGATTACCAGTAGTTTCAAGTGCTCGCTCGTAATCCTCGTATGGTATTGGACCTTCTTGTTGCTGTGCAACTTCTTTCAATTGAATGTGTGATGCACCTTTATTGCGCAGCCTTCTGATTGTAGCTTTATCATGTGTATCATGGTCTATATCTAACGTACGCAATTCTTCATATTCTTCTGGTGTAGGTTCAATGTACCCAGCCTTGTCTTCATATGAATATAAATTCAAAGGATCTGATAAAATATTGTCTGCTCTACTTTGTGGTGCTTGACGTTGCACTGGTGCTACTGTCAATGGTGTTGGATCTTCTGTTGGTTCCACTGATCGAGGGCGTGATTCAAGCATTTTAATGATACGATCTGTGCGGAATTCTTTATGAACACCGGAATTAGGATCAAATGCTCTCAACGCTGTAACATTAGGCTCTCTTCCTGGGCCCATTTCTGTAGGAATAATTACACGTTGTACACCTTGTGTATCCTTAGCACCTCGATAAACTAATTCTATCTCATGTTGCTTATCAATAGCATTCTGAATAACTGGATGCCAATTCGATCCAGGCCCCTCTGTCGGTGCAACAAATGTAGATCGTGGAACAGCATTAAACGTTGTTGTTGACTCTGGTGTTGTTTGTTCAACAACAGGTTTCTTTCGTTCATAATTCATCAACGCTTCAGTAGCCTTCTGTAGTTCGGGCATATCATCTGGAGCAGCGGTAACGACGTTAGACGTAACAGGTCTCGTTTTTCTTATAAGATTGCCGAAACGTGGACGCCACTGCATAGTTTATTGACCTGGAAGGATGAGTTTTTTACTGCTCATACCCAAAGCTTTACGCTTTGCATCGTAGTAATCATCAGCAACACCAGCACCTGTTTCAAAACGATTCTGTTCGTTGTTGAATTCACTGGCAATACGACCTACGATAGTGATTGTTGGTGGCTCTGGTGCATTTCTACCGTTCTTTTGCATAAGACCAGGCATAACCCAGTCGACTACAACAAGAAAACCTAGCGCAGCAAACTTTTCTTCAGCTTCTCCACGTAGACTAGTTAAGTTCTCAAAGCTACCTTTACGGTTACCGTATTTGTATTGTAGTTCTTGGAGAAGTTTCCAAACACCCATAAGTTCACTCTCCATCAATTCGACGGTTTGTTCCTTACCGAGTTCTTCTTCCTCACGCTTTTGTTCAGCAAGATACGCATTGATCTGTGCTTGTTGTTCTGGGGTTACCTTAACGTCTTCCGGACGGATACCACCAATTTGATTAGGGTCTGTAATGGCCATGGTCTTCTTTCTATTGCCTATTATTCTTCATTTACTCTATCAGATTTATAACGATCTGTAAATGAATTTAAACGTTTTTTAATAGCAAACGGAGCAGCAATTAAAACAGCATCAGCAACTGCACCTGGAACATTTATGCTATTGCCAGTGTTTTGTTCTGTATAGTATTGTAAATTTTGGTCTGCGATAGTTCTTCCCATACCACCATTAGGTTCAATACTTTTTAGTTGGTCTGCAGTTGTTTGAAGATCTTTAAGATGGTGTGCGTCACCAGTGAATGGGTGAGTGATTGGGTGAGCCATATCATGTAGTGCTCTACCTGCCCAGTCACCAACAGTGTGTACACCGTGTTGAATAGCATGAATTGCTGGCTCAACAAAAGGGAGACTCCAGTGCGCTTCCTTGTTGTTGCTTGAATTAAATTTTGACATAGTGTCCTCTTTCTTAGAGCTTGTACGGTATTTCTCTCTGCGAGATTCTAATCTATTTGTTTCTGTTTGGTGTTCGTTGGTTAAAGCAGTGCGAGCCGTTTCTTCAGACATGCCTGGGTATGCTGTTTCTAGAGCTTGTTTGTATGATTTAGCGTAATTTCCTACAGCTTTTTCAGCAGATGGTTTAGATAATCTTTGTTCTGATGGAATTTCTTGCATTACATTCACTTGGAATGTTTCATGCATTGGATTTCCTTTTTCATCAAGAACAGGTTGAATACCCTCTATAGGATGTATAGTCGTAACAGGACGAGTAACTGTTTCTACTTTGCCAGTATCGTAGTGTGTAGGCTGTGATTCGTATGCTCGTACATCTTTTTTATATTTCTTATGAGCAACAAGATCTGGTTGGATGCCAGCTTTTTGGAACAAAAATGCATCCTCACGTGGGATAGAAGCAATATCTGTCATATCATCTGCATGCCATCCATCACATGAAGTTTTACCGCAGTGATCGCAAGTTCCCTTAGTAGCATGGTTAGTCCAAGTTTGTTTAATTTCTGGACGACCTTCTAGTTCAGTAGAATATTCCACTGGTTTGAGCAACCAGTTGTGTTTAACACCATAAGATTTTCCATTGCTATCATCAATAGTTAAATGTTCTGGATCGTAAGTTGTTTCAGTATCAAGAGATTTACGTTGCGTTTGGTAATTCTTGCCTCGTTGAATACCGGTTATATTTTCTGTTTCAATGTATCTTTGCGGTGCATTGACGTTGCCTTCTTCATAACCTATTGGTCTAGGTTCTACAAGCAGTTCTTGTTCTTTACCGGTTAATTTATCTTTAACGATAGCTCTTTCCATTTTTTCAGGATCCATACTGCCTTCAGGAAAAATAGTTTTAGGTGTCTTACCGATACCAGGAAGGGTATATTCTTGCATCTCACCCTCTTGCTTCATAACATCAGCAAGTTCACGAGCTTCTGTTCTTTCTTCCGGTGTGATATCTTTAGAGTAACCTTCTTGGTATACATTTTGATATGGAAATAAACTTTCTAGATCTTGTCTAGTTACTTCACTCATTTCTGGTGCATCTGGTCGACGTGTTAGTGACCATCCAGGTGACATATTTTCAAAATTACGATATAAATTATCAAATCTGTTGCCAGTGGAGTCATCAACTACCGGTGTGTTTCTTAAGTGTGCGTAAGGATCAAGAGATGAGCCGTGTTGTTGTTCGCTGTGAGCATTCCAAGCACGAAGAATATCATTGCCTTGTGCAACGATTGGGTGATCATCATTTTTGATAGGTTCTTTATTAGTCCAAGAATGCCATAGCCTATTAAACAAACCTTTGGTGCTCATTTCAGCGTATGGCTTTTGAGATTCAGGTAAATTCTCAACACCTTTATTGATTGCTGAATGGAATTTGCGAGCTTGATCTTGTAGGTGAGTGAGGTACGATGCACATGTACCACAGTGTGTAGTATCATAATCTGTTGGTTCAGCGGCTCTAGCTGCTTGTCCAGCGAGTTCACGACCTTTAATATATTCTGAACTTAATTCACTGTCATTAAACCCAAGGTCTCTGTGAGTAATGCCAGCACCATCAAGGTGCATGAGGAGGTGACGTTCCCATTCCTCTGCAGGATTTGGTGATGGTTGTGTTCTTTTAATTCTACCTAAAATACCTTTAGCCTCTGATCTATCAGGGCTGTTAAACATAATATCTAAAATTTTACCAGCAATGTTTTGGTGAAATTGTCTACGATTTCCACCACTATCCAATCCTGCTTTAACTTCTGCAGCATGGTCTCCCAACAATATATCTGCACAGTTGCAAGCACTGTGACTAGGTATCATTGTTGGATCAAGAGGTTCAGCTGCAAATGCAGCTTGTCTTGGTCTAAATAGTTCAAGAAGTTTCATTAGTATGCACTCATATCATCACCGTAACCAGAAAATCTATCTCTGTGTCTACCACCACCAAGACCACCGGTTGTTTTATAATCATCGTTATAAGCTAGGTGTAGTCTATGTCCTATCATTTTTAAAGCTGTGCCCAATCTTTGATGGTTGCCGCTGCATTCCTGGAATCTTGGATCATCTTGAGTGTTGCGGTTACCACCTCTGCTATTTTGATGGACAGCCCAACTGTTAAGCACAGTTATAAGATTCTTCATGTGTAAGCTACGCATATCTTGTGGACTGCGTGCTATGCCAGTAAGAGCCTTGTGTAGTTCATCTTGATGTACACCACAGTCAATGCAATCCGTACATTTTGGTCCAGAACATAGTTGAAGTGCACGTTGTTGAGTTAGATCTGGTACTTCAACATCTCTAAAATCTGCATTCTTTCTACGACCAACCAATATTTTTGAAAGCATTGGACTATCTAACGTCGTACTAAAACAAGGCGTTATTTTCCTATCACCAGGAAGGTAGTGCTCACCCGATGTCTTTGCCATGGTGTAAAGTGATGGAAAATATTGATTTAAAATTTTAGAATAAGCAGGTGAATTATCAATATTAAACTGACCAGTTGTACTATCAAAATTGCCATCGACGTTAGGGAAAGCAGAAGGTCCTAGTCGAACAACAGAATCGCAATTTTTTTGTAAGTTATCGTACAATTCAAATAAACTAGAATCAACTGCATCTTTTGCACGTTCTGTTCTTTCCTTAACTTGCTTAGGATTTTTTGCAGCATTAGCACTATTCTGTAGAAGAAGGACACCATTGCTAAGAGTATCAGATTTGTTTTGATACTCTCCTTGCATTTTACGAATTTCATTTTCGTTCTCTAACACGGTTAACGTCCTCGACCCTTTGGACCAAATTCAGTTCTACTCTGTGTTTCATTGCAACCACCGTATGCAAATGACTTGTGTTGATAGTCCCATCCAGTAGGTGAAGATTCATTCTCTACTAGTTCAGCTTGTGAAACTTCAACAGGTTGATCACATCTAAAACAATGTGGTATAGTTTTGCTACCCCCTGCTTTGTTACCCAAACCAGCCCAAAATAATCTGGCATTTCTAGTAAGAAATTGTCTAGGGGTCTTGTGGTAGTCCATTTCACTGGAGGGAATACCAGCACCACTCATAGCACCGGAACGGTCTCTTCCACCACGTATACGTTCAATGTCACCAGGTGATACGTCAACAGCACCAGCTGCTTCTCTCATGCGTGGATCAAGGTGACCAGGGTCAGCAATCCAATAAAGTTCTGCAGGGAAGTTTTCTATTTTAATGGGACGACGAGCAGTATCTTTGTACTCTCTTCTAAACCATTTAGCCATATATACCCCTATGTTTACAATAACTCAAGCGTTTTACAGCATCTTTTACATAAAACTACAGGGTTTTATTGGTCTTCCTCGAGGTCTTCATCAACATAATCAGCGTCTATAATCTCTGCTTCAGGCAAACGCCTAGCCTTTTTCTTGGGANCGGTGCCCAATTGGAGTTCCTCAATTTTGTCGAACAAGGCTTCTTTCATGTCAGCAGGCAGAACTTCACGGATAGCCGTAAGGATCATATCCAGCTGGTTAACCAATTCTTCTGGGCGGTAGTCATCTCTACCTTCTTTTTCAAGCTTGGTAAGCATGTCCATGGCGTACATAGTCTGGGTAAGAGTAGGTTTGTCATACCCCTGGGCAATTCCTTCAAACCCTTTTGCTACAATAACTTCATAAAAAGCTTCAGCAGTAAGCAAACGTTCACCAGCGTCAAGAATGCTACGATTCTTTTCAGCAGCACGTTTTTCTACAATTTCACGAACCATAAGTTTTTCAAATGGCAAGTGTCGCTTTTGGTGGTTACGAATGTTTTCGTAGTTAATACGTTCGCTGCCTTCCATACCTAGCTTGTCTTGGATAGGTTCTATAGACCTAAGAACTTCTTTATAAGTTTTAGGGAACAACAGCAACGAGTCAATGATATTCTTTAAATCATCGCTGGTTGTACAAATCTTACAGTTTGGTGATGACTTATAAAGGTAGATTTCACCATCAATTTCTTCGCTCAACAATTCTTGAGTGGTTGGTGTCATTTTTACCAACTCATTGTATTCACGTGTTCTTCGGTCCATTATTTTCCTCTGGGTTGCCTGGTGTTAATAGATTGTTTTTATCGACATAGATTCTACTAAAGACACCCTGTCGTGGTGGTACATCATCCCAGCTATCTAACTTAGAATGTACTTCTCTACGTCTACGTCGTTCCAACTGGTAGTCGCTGAGAAAGCCACCTTCGCGAGCAACATCGTTGCCATACTCTTGACGAATAGATTCACGCTCATCAAGCAGCATACGGTGAGCAAACCATTCCAACTTTTGACTATAGTTAAGTTCACTCCAGTTTTTTGGTAGCTTGTCCTGGTATTTCTCTTCCAGTTCATTAAAAACTGATTGAGGGTTTAGTCGTTCTCCGTTTTCCACACGGTTTCGCACAGGGTTTTCAGAGCTTTCCTCTTGTACATCCCCACTTGGCTGCTCCATTTCGTGAATCCCATTATCTTTGCTACTTCTACTTCTTTTCGATTTTCTAGGCATGATAGTACAACCGCTTGCTTCTGACGTGGAGGCAAACGATCTATTCCTTTCAGTATGTCATAGATGTTGACAGTGACACCATTGTTTAGTTTTAAGTCAGAATTACCAGTGGTTAAATAAATTTCATACCATTCCCAATAATTGTTTAAGAGTCGTTCTAGTATTTGCCAAGTAATCTTGCCAGGTACAACTTCTTGTTTACGACTCTTCCGTTTCGGGGATGGTTCGGTCACATTAACTTCTTCGATATATTTGTTGTTGAATGTAACGTTGCGTAGCTTTGAGACTTTGCACCTTATCGTTAATCATTCTCCAAGCTGCGTATTGGACAAAATAAAACTGCCTGTCTTCACGAGTTTCTAGCTTAGCGACTGCTTCCAGATCCTTCTGAGTACCACCAGTTGGCTTACGCCATGCGTTCCAATACTTATCATCTAACATGTAATATGAGTATTGTGCTTTCAGATACCGTCTGGTAACCTCTTCTTCAATCGCTGTAATAGCACTTTGAAGGTTGAGGAACAGCCTATCTGCTTCATCTGCGTTCAAACTTTTATCAGTATTGAAACGTGCTATGATTACCTCAGCAGGATCAATATAATCCCTCATGAAATCATCAACCACACGCTCAATAGTTTCAAGCATTTCAAGATCTTCTGGCTTGGTTTTCCAAGTAAAGGCACGTACAGCAAACTCATGAAGTTCACCGAATTTATCATCGTGACTGGTCCCGAGTTCAGGCTCTGTAAGACCTTCAAGGCCACGTTTAATACCCTTGTTCAAACTCATCTTCCATCCGATCTGGTTAAATGATATTATACACAGGTATTTTACTTATTTACAAGTCTATTCAGGTTTTTTATTAACGTAAAATGAATAAAGATCAATCCAATTTTCAAGTGTCATCATAACGTAAGCATCTTTAACGTTCTTATTGCGACGCTTGATGACAGCAATACCAAAAAGTTTCTTAGCATTTTTCTGTTCTACTAAAGTCTCGTCCATAATAGTGGCGAGCACAATTTTAGCCCAGTTCTTAGCCTCTACAACAGTATCTTTAACACCATTGATGTCACCTTTGTCAAGTGTAGCACCAGCACCATAACGACGCTCTACTTCTGGAAAGCCGCGTTCATTAAAGTACTTGGCTACATCTCTTTCCCATTGAGAACCTTTAGCTTTCTGTGGTGAAGTCATCATTTGTTCCAAAGGTGGCAGATTTTTCTTGCAGGGCATCCAAGGTAAGTCTCATCTGTAGTGCCAGTACAACAGGGTTTGAGCTCAGACGGATCGGACTTACCGATGGCCACTCTAACCTTTGACCATTTGTCGTATAGTTTATCGAGTTCATCTTGATCCTTCTTTACTTCAATCGTCTTTATCTTGTGCGGGTAAGACTTTTGGATAAATAGAAGTGCCATACGATCAGGAGCATCAGGACAATTATCCTGATACGTTCTAAGTTGCATAGCATACTGGTAACTAGCTTCTTTAGGTAATTGGTTAGTGCTTTTTATATCGACTAAGAACTTCTCGCCATCCGGGGTAGTCAGTTCCAATACGTCGACGGCTCCAGCTATCATGCGTTCTTCGTTTTTGAACTTCACTTCGACTTTGTCTATGGTAGTGAACCCCAAATGGATTAGTAAGTTCTGCACTACCGAATGGAAAACCGAACCAACTTGAAACGTCATCGCCAGGGTTGGGCTTATTCTTTCTTCTTGTAATAATAATCTCTCCTCTGGATGAAATTTATAATATAATTGTAATTCTCCAGCTGATACGTCGCTGGATGGGTGATACATATTATCAAACAGACGCTCTTTGTTGAAAACTTTGACTGGGTATTCTTCAGGGAAGATATTGCCCTTCATCAATGCTTCTTCAATGTACTTAGTAATAGGTTCATCGTTTTGATACGCAGCTAGCGTACGTTCTAGAAAACTCATTCTCGATCTTTCTTCCAATGGATAAATGCTTTAATATACATACCGCTATACAGCACACCACCGAACACAAAACCATATTGATGGGTAGAGAATGAATAGATAAACCATAAAAGTTCTGTAATAAACAATACTACAAATCCCCATATGTTTTTTTTACCTACAAAGAATAGTCCGCATGAACCAACGACTGCCAGTATCCATGACCACATTATTCCTTTTCCTTTAGACGTAGGTAATCATAGTATAGCTCAAGAAAATCATTCTTGTCCATACATATCAAATCTAATTCCACTGGAAGAGTATCAGGAGTATTTTCTCTTTCTCCACCCCAGTTGGTCTTTTCCATGGTAGGACCATATAATCTGATGGCCAAGATGGGTCTAGTCAACCAACTGCGATTCTGAGCATGTTCTTTGATTGTGTCCCATACTTTTTTGGTAATACTATACGATGCCGCTTGGGTAGCTTTGGCTTCTACAAGAAATGATATGTTGTATTGTTCTTCTGTTGAGAGGTCACCCTTCTCCCACTTATTACCAGAACCTACCGTACGATGAGCAAGAGGCCATTCAGCCTCAAGTTCTTTTTCCTGTCGTTGACTAAATTTCTGTTGGAATTTACCCATATTACCATTGTCTCATAAATCGTTTATTCTTTTCAATGTATTCTTCAATGGTATCCCATAAAACTTCAAGACAATGATCACCCGGTTCTACTTGCTTAGCCACCTTGTTAAATATCTTTTTAAGCAAAAGCTCCTCAGCATGGAATTGTTTTGCTTTTGCAAACTGTTCTTGAGTAACAGTTTTTTCACCAAACGTGATATCTCTGTGAAATTCTATAAGATCATCTGATATAGGAATGTTAAAATCAAAATTTTCGCTCATGCTGCTGTTGGCCATACATATTCAAGATTATCAGGAACATCAAAGTATTGACCATAATGTTCTGGAAATTTACGCATAAGATTGCTTTGATGACTAGTATGAATTTCCATATCACCCATCCAATAAGGTCGAATTATACGTAGTTCACCGCTGTATTCATTTAACAAAGCAAATGATTTATCAAGACAAGTATCTTTGTATCCACGTCCTACCCATTCACTACAGATAGCAGCTTGGTAATCCAACAAAGAAATAATGTGACCACGCCACATTTTTACTGCTGGATGATTTTGCCATCCGTATGTTGGATCAAGCAATGCTTTAATGATTTGCAAATTTTCTACGCGTTGTTTGCCAAGTCTTTGTCTATCTAAAACTTTGGCACTTGCTGCGTAATCTGGGTATGGTAAAAACGTTTGCATTATTCCTCACTTACTATTGGTTCAATGTTATCATTGTTTACAGCAGGGTTACATCGAATATCGTTTGTTTCATCATGCACCCACCATACTTTGCCAAGATGGACAGGCTTCCTGCAATCGCCACAGAACACTATTGATCTAACTCTCCACAGTGGGAACATGTGTCCCCTGGAATACGATACTTCTTACAGGTAGGACATGTCAAATTGCCTGCATATCTTTTTACTGCGTTGTTGATAAATTCATTGCGAGTGATTCCTTCAATCGCAGCAACTTGATCTATATAACTTAATTCATTGTCATCAATATCTAGCTCTATACTCCACATACCATCCATAGCAAGGAATTCAGTTGGGTTAAATAGCTGCAATTGTTCTTCATTCATTCTGCCACATTTCTTAGAAAACATTCTGGATTATTAGCTAAATCTGGATCATCATGAATCCAATAAGCATTATTTCCTTCTGTAATTAACAGAAGGTTCTCATTGCATTCAGGACATTTATTGTATCCCATTTTCTTCCCTAAATAAACATAGTGCAATAATTGTGTAAGTTGCTAGATCAAGCAATGAATCTTCGATGCTTTCATTAACAAGATTTTGTCCACGTGCTGCAGCTTGAAGACGTTTAATTTTGTCCGTTCCTCTAGTCATGCAACCTATCCAACCTGGGATACCCCACTCTTCGCTTGCTCTCACATTTGCGAATGGGTCTCCTTTTTTCCCATAGTCAGCTTGCTTTTTATCATGCATAGCTTGTATTTCTTTAAGTATTTGTTGGAATGGAGTTGATTTTTGCTTTGGAGTTGAAGAAACCATTCTATAACCCTCAGGTTTATTATCATCTTTAATTTTATGTTCAGCCATATTATTCTTCTTCCATTGGTTCGGCTATCCATTGTTCAAATGGATGACATTTGATAGTATAATCAAGAAATTGGTGAACCCATTCTCCATTAGCACCTTGAAGAATTTCTCTACGTTCTCCGTTTTTACTAAAACAATTTTTGCATAATGCTTTTTTTGGAACATGTTCACTCATCTTTTAATGCTCGCAATCACAACCATACCAATTGTCATAATAAGAGTATCAATTATCATAACCCATGAATTCATGATTTTGTTTGCCAATCTGGTTCAGCTTTATGAGGTCCATGAGGACTTGTGTGAACCCATTGATCATCATCACCCAATCTATCCCAATCAGTAGCATTGGAGCTATATCTTACAATTGGCATACCACAATGTTTACATTCGGTCATTCTTTTCTTCTCCTACAAATTTTTCTATAATAGGTTTAATCTCCTCGTGCTTATGTAAAATAAAATCTATAGCACGTTGAAATTTAATATTACATACATGGCAAAAATGCTTAATCGCTGTCATCTTCTTCACCGAACTTCCATATAGGATCACCGATGATCTTGACTTTACCATTTTCTACATACACTCTTTGTTCGTGAATCATAACACCAGCTAAGTTGTTTGGCCAGTCTTCAGAAGCATCTACGTAAAGAGTTACGCCTTCATATTCATCTTCATGTTCAGTCATTTTTCTCTTCCTTCTTAGGATCAAGTTCCTCTGTTGGTGTAGGCATTGTAACAAGGATTAAATCCTCAGCTACAACTTCTTCAAACACTGTATCTTCAGCCCATTCCACAACAGGATTGTTTGATGTGCTAACACCTACAATGATGCCAACTGATGTAATGTGTACTACTGTATCTCCAACTTGCATGTTATACCTCCGGATCGTTTACGTCTTCACTGTCTGATGTTAATGGTCGACCAAAGAATTCATCGCCTTCAACTTCTGTAATGCCTGAGCCCTTCTTAATGGCTTCGATAATCTCCGCCTCGAACTCTTCTGCCTTGCCACTCTTCCAGATTTGCTCAAAGAATGTGTCACGGCCTTGTGCTTTGATATCACGCCATGTGAACCATGCACCACCACGTTGTGCTACTCCGAGGAGAATACCCATACGTGCTAGATCTCTTCGTGTATCAATACCAGGATGGTCTAGAAATACACATGGTTGGCTGTAGAAGTCAGTCCAACCTTCACGGAAAGGAGGACCATAACTATTCTTTACAGTCTTAATAACGATAGGATTACCTACCTGAGTATTCTCGCCATTGATCTTATCAAAGTACTTGTCACTTCCAGGACGTAGGTAGATTCGTACGGACATAGCGTGTTTTACTGCGTGACCACCTGGCGTCATAGGACGATTATATCCATCCATGTCAGCACGTAGTTGGTTTAGGTAGAAACATGTAACACCATAAAGGTTCGCCAATGGAGCAACAGTTTGAACATTGCGTTTCATTACTGCAGCGTTACCACCCATCTTATCATTTTTGTCAGTGAGTTGTTGCATGCTGTGCTTAGTTGCTGCAGCACCTACAGAGTCCCATACAATAGCACAAATTTCTTGACTTTTAATTAGTGCAACCATCATGTCAGTACCAGTCTCTGCATCTGGTGGTTGTACAACGATAAGGTTCTCATCAATTTTAAGACCAAGTTTCTCAGCCCATTCAGGATTGAAACGGTGTTCAAGGTCGATGATAGCTACCATCTTTTTACCCTTGTAATAGTCATAACAATCTTTTAGAGCAAGGATAGCAAACGAAGTTTTGCCAGAGTGTTCTTTGCCAAAAAACTCAACGAGCTTACCTTCTGGCCATCCACCAATACCTAACAGATATGCCAGTGCTGGTGTAAAACATGGGATAGCATTGACCTTTTCAATATTGTTGCCACGCAATACCAAAGGTTTGTTGCTACCCTCTGGTGTAAATTTATTCAAATCAGCGATTAATTTATCAATAGCATCGGTTTTACCGGCCATATTCTTCCTCCAAGTGGTATTCGAGCCATTGCTCTATATCCATTCTATACGACTCAGCCATTCGAGTCAAGGTATCAAACAATTTATCATCAATATCAATCGTTATTTGCATTGTAATCTGGCTCCTCGTCTGAAAATTGGATGCAGCAACCATCACATTCGTGTTCTCCATCATCAATGCCGTCAATAATTTTAAAATCATCAGGATCTGGATGTTGAACATCATGTGGGCAGGTACGCATCATTAGTTTGCGATCTCCCCTCCAAAGTTGTGGGAAACGGCGCATGCTGTGATCAGTGCGTTGATGAATTGTACAAATCTCGCTCATACAATTTTCAGGTTTATGCACTGCCATTCTGATACTACTGTTTTCCAACTGTTGATATTCGTAATCTCCCATTATTTCTCCTCTACTAATTCCCAGTTAGTGCTGAGATTCTTATTACTTTTACATTTGTGAGAAACCTGAAGAGCAAGAGCTTTGATTTCTTCTTTGCATTTTGGACAACGCCATAACTTCATTTGATTTTTAGTTGACATAGCAACTCCTTTCCTACTGGTATTGACTCTAACAGGTCTCAGTCAGCTTGTCAAGACGGAATATATTTTTAAGACTAAGACCATCCCTGAGCTTCTCAACTTCCACCAGAACTGGAGTACCTATCTGTATGTCAGCCTTGATACGTTTATACGTATCAGGGAATGCCACAACCTGCACATTATCATCTTTTGACAAAACTTCAACGTCTTCGTCAATATCAATTTCATCTTCTACGCTATCAATAGGAAGCTCAATCCATACTTGACACATTTCTGCACCAGGATTCTTACCCTTCTTAGTAATAAGTTCTTTAACCTGTGATATCATACCACCGATCATAGCCTTCTCACCTTGGAACATTTTCTTCTCCCCAGGGAAATTATGCTCTTCTTCAATCAATGAAAGATAAGCAGCAAGAGGATCAATGCTAACCATAGTTCCCAAAAGCTCGTGCTCGTGTTGGCCCCTCGCCATGATATTTTCTTGTAAATCTGCGTAACAATCAAACTTGCTAAGATGACCCAAACAATGAGTACAATCAACGCTACAACTATCGTCATAATTTTTGTATTCCTTTCGTGCTTTAAGGTACTGCTGTAGGGCACTCTTAGCATCCCCACATATGCTATCAAACACACCACATTTAATCATAGCTATAACTGCACGCTTGTTTACTTTCTTAGAAGGAACACGCTCTACAAAGTCATCCATACTAGTGAATGGCCCTAGCTTCTGTAGTTCTTGGGCAGACCCTGAAATGTACTTGACACTGTTCAAGCCATAACGAATACTGCCAGCCTTGGTGAGAGTAAAATTGCCACCACTCTCGTTGATGTCAGGACCTAGTACTTCAATACCCATACGTCGAGCTTCACGAGTATAAACAACATTATCTTTTGGATTTGTGCGGAATAAAGCAGTCATGTATTCACGTGGATAATGATGTTTAATCCATGCAGTCCAATAAGTTAGCATAGAATATCCATAACCGTGACTCTTGTTAAATCCATACATACCAAACGCACGCATGTCATCGAAAATTGACTTTGCAGTTTCACGGTCAACGCCAGACTCAATACACTTACGAACAAATGTATCAGCTTCTTCAACCATATCTTCATAGTTAGACTTTGCTACAGCTTTACGTACACGGTCAGTCTCAACAATGGTATAACCAGCTAGAGCAACACAAGTTTCCATGATCTGTTCCTGGTATACAAATGAACCATAGGAAACACCTAAGATGTCACGTAGCTTGGGGTGCTTGTATGTCACCTTGCGCTTACCTTCACGTTTCTGCATGTACATCTCAAGTAGATTAAGACCAGTCTCACTGTCTACTGAACGGGTAATACCAGGGCGGTAAATAGCAATCATGGTGCATAAGTCTTCTATATTACGTGGTTGGAATCGTTTTACAAGATTGCGTAGACTTCCTGTTTCGATCTGGAACAACCCAATATTATTGCCAGTGCAAACGTCATCCCATACGTCAGCATCGTTGTAGTACTTATCCCAGTTGTTATTCCATTCATAGAAATGTTCAAACGGTAATACACCATTATGGTTTTCTTTAATAAGATTTAGAGTAGCCATGAGTGTACTCAAAGTACGTAGACCAAGAAGGTCAATTTTTACAAATCCCAACTCTTCAACATCACTCATATCAAATTGTGTACGGATATCATCATTAACTGGACTATAACGTAGTGGCATAGCACCTACCAATGGGTCCTTGCTAATAACAATACCTGCAGCGTGAGCACTAGCATGACGGATGTGGTTTACAACCTCAGGTAAAGTCTCAAACAATTGTGGGTATTTAGTTATCCATGGGGCGTATTCTCTACGGTATTGCTTTTCGACAGTCTCCCAATCAGCACCACGGTTCTTGATGTTCCAATCGTCATCAATAATATCTGACATTTTGGCAGCATCATCTTTATCAATACCCATACCACGGCATAGGTCACGTAATGCTTGACGTATACCAAGTGTGTTTAGCGTACCAATACTAGCAATGTTATGTCTGCCATATTTCTTTTCAAGGTATTCACGTACCAATCCACGCTCTAACTTTGGCATGTCGATATCAATATCAGGCATGCTTACACGTTCAGGGTTTAGGAAACGTTCAAAGATAAGACCAGAAGGTATCGGATCTACCTCGGTAATGTCCATGCAGTAAGCAAGCAAGCTACCACCCACACTACCGCGACTAGGGCCCACAAGGAATCCTTCATTTTTACTCCAATCAATAATGTCTTGTACTGTTAAAAAATAACCTGGGAACCCACGAGTAATAATAACTTCCATTTCATACTCAATACGCTCACGGTAAATAGGTAACATGTCTTCTGTAACATGGCCTACAATCTTTCGTGCGAAACCTTCTTCGACAGACTCACGCAATTTACGTTCATCCATCTCCGCAGTGTTATAGAACACAGGCATCTTGCGAGACCCAGGTACACGCGCATCACACATCTGTGCGATTTCGTTTGTACGATTGATCGCTTGATCAACAATACTTTCGGGTAGGTAACTTAATCTGCTGCGGGTTTCTTCTTCAGAAAAGATGCAAAGCTGATTAGGACCATAGCTAAATCGTGTTGGGTCATCCATAGTCTTACCCATTTGCACAGCAGTCATTAACTCATGAGCATACCAATGCTCAGGCTTAGCGTAGTGTGCATCACTCACAGCAAGAAGTGGAACACTATAGTCAAGAGCTGCCTCTGCTACACGCATGTTCCATTCGTTGCTTTCAGGGTCAAGATAAGTGTGAAGTTCTAAGTGAAAACGATCACCAAAGATAGCTTGATAACGACTAATGCGTTCTACAGCACGCTGATAAATACCGTCATCTTTGAGATGCTTACCAATACAACCACCCATGCAACCACCAGTAACAATAAGACCTTCGTTATAACGTTCTAAAAGTTCCCAGTCAAAACGTGGGTTGCCATAGTAACTACCTTCAATGTACGCCATGCTGGATAACGACCATAGATTCTCCAAGCCTTTGGCATTAAGAGCCATAATAGTCATGTGGTCGTAATTTTCACCCTTCTTACCAGTCTTTTCATGACGGTCATCGGTGAAATAACCTTCCATACCAAAAATAGGTTTAATACCAGCTGCATCTGCTGCATGCTGAAGACGAAGGTGTCCACTGCACTCACCATGATCGGTGATAGCAACGGCTTCTTGGTCTAAAGAAACTACGCGTTCTACTAATTGATTTACTGTTTGAAGTCCATCAAGGAAACTATGTTCGGTGTGGACATGAAGGTGGACTAACTTTTCCATAACTCACTCATTATAAGTAGAGCAACCAGTGAAGTCAATTCGGTAACGGAAAGGGAGGAAGCGATACCTGATTAACTCCACTGGTCTACTCTGGTTTGACTACTGACCTGCCATCTTGCGGCGTAGACGGTCTGCAGTAGTCTCTTCCTCGATACTGACAAACTCTTCTTCTGCGTATTCGTCATCGTCAACAGAGACTGAGGAGGGTGTGGATGCCTTTGGACTGAAGGCTTCCTTCTCTTTGACAATTCCGTGTAGCTGGGCATCGTAATACTCTTGGCTACCAATACGGTTTAGGAAAGCTTCAATATCGGGAAGGAACTTTGCGTAACGTGTATCGATGTTCTCGATCTCCTTCTTGTCGAGAGCAAAAGCCATGTATGTAGTGTCAGTTCCCTGACCTTGACGCATGATTTCAATTTCTCGCTCCTTGAGGCTACCGTACTTTTCAGTGATAACAGCAATCTGATTCCAGAAGTTACGCATACCCTGAGATACAATTCCCACGTATGGCTTCTTCTTTGTAACAGACTTACCGTCTACGGTTTCTTCATAGGTAGAAGTTACGTCACGGTATCCAGTTAACTTACGTTGACCATCAACCTCTTCGTACACTTCTTCACGGAGTACAGCAACGCCGTACCCAACGTCACGACGGTATGCTCCAGGTGCACCCTTCTCACGAGCACAAAGCTCACAAGAAGCGTCAAACACACTGCGACATACGAATGTCTTCTTCTTCCCATCATGTGATGGTACGTTCTCGTGGACAGGAACTACAAAGATGTCATTCGAATCTGTAAGAAAACGAAGTGCCTTTGTTTCTCCTGGTGTCCAGTAGAACCAATTTGTTTCTGTGTAAGTCTTAGGGCCTGAACCCTTTTGTGACTTTTCAATACTGGCCTTTACGGCAGCCATGCCTTTTTGCAATGCCATTTTAGTATCTTTCTTTAGAAGCCCTTGGGCTGTTGGTTTTGGTTACTGTCTCGCAAAGAGTATCAGCTTAACTTGTACAAGTCAAATGATGCTTTAACTGATATTCAAACGAACTTATTGGTGTAGGAATTCCTAACATAGTAGCAGGATCTTCATCATCTGGTGTAGCAATGATACCGAGTTTTGTATAATTTTGCAATTCTCCGATTAAATGCTCAGTGGCCATACGACCAGGGGCATCGCCATCCATAAAGATATTTACCTTGCTAAAGTTCCTTAGCAAGTTAATCTGTTGTTTATCAACTTTAGCTCCAAAGGTAGCTACGATGTTATCAATGCCGCGACTCTTTAGTACAAGCACACTCATGGGGCTTTCAACCACATAAATTTCATCGTACATTATAGCATTATCTAGGTTATATAGCCAAGAGCCTCGAGGGAACCCCTTGGAATTACGATACTTAGGTACCCCTGGGACATCCTCGAGCTTACGTGCTACCCATCCTATAAGTTTACCCCTCATAAAATGTGGAAGAACAACCCTGTCTACAGGCACATTTCTTTCACCTTCTGGCGTTTTCTGGATCTCTAACCTACCTGAGTCTACCCCTGTACGCATCTGCCGTTGTACGGCCTCTGAGACGCCTCTGGAGGTCAAATAATCGCAAGAACCTTCCCATCTTCTAAGGATAGTGTCGCTATATATAGGGATATCAGCAGTATCTTGGTGTTTAGAGACAAAAACCCCTTCTAAACGTTCAATAAAATCCTCAACGGATATAACCTTAAGTTCTGCCACTTCATTCTTAAGCTTGGCAATAGCGTCCTCACGGCTGATATTAAGGCAGTTTTGGACTAACCAAATAACGCTGCCACCACCACAGGTAAAACAATTGAAAAGAAGGGTTTCTTTATTAAGGCTGGCTGATGGGCTGCTGTCACCATTTTTGTGCATACCAAACGGCAATGGACATGAATGGATGCACTCATCGCCATTCTCTATAATCTCACCTACACCTATCATGTCCTGTAGAACAAAATAAGCGTCAAGACCATGGAATATTTCCTTTAGTAGTCTTTCAGCCATTTCAATAATTCCTTATATTTGTCTTTCATATCCTTAATAAATTCTCTGTCTTTTGGAGCAAGGTCATTATAAGATTTTTCTGACCAGCTTTTTGGATCATCATCCATCATAGTTTTTCTCCACAACCATTGCAAAAATTAAAATGTTTCTTTTGTAAAAATTCATGGCTTTCTAAACATTCTTCTGGTTTAGTTGCATCCAACAACTTAATTACGTCGCAAGGATATTGATCAACGCAATGTTTACAAAGCAAACTTCGTTCTGATTGTTGGTGCTTCTCTCGCAATGCTTGGCGTTCGGTTAGGTTCATCGTCCACGCAACTTAAATGGATCTGTTTTATATTCTCCTACAATACGTACTCCACAATCAGGACAAAAGATTCGATTCCAAGGACGTTCTAATTTATCTCCGTCAAGGTTTTCATATTTTTCAATGTGTAGGCATTCATTCATTAGTACAGCCACGCAAAAAACAATGAAATCAATAATATAAATCCACAAAACAACACCATAACAATTGGCAACAAAACAACATACCAAAAATCTTCTCTTTCTTTACCACCGTCAGAAAGAAACCATGCCATACCCATCCATAATATAAAAGGAACTGCAAATTCTAAAATATGCTTAATCATTAGCATCCTCAAATTCTCGTACAACTTTCAATGATGTACGGTCTCTTAACTCAAATCCCATCATCCAGGATTTAAGATCACTACGTCTACTCTTCATAATATCCATAACAAGAGCTTCTTGCTGTTTCATCTCACGGGTAGCACCAATGCCAATAGCCATGTCTACAATTTGTTCGATCTGTGATGATAGACCAATGTTGCCTAGACCACCACGACCTTTCTTGTTCTTCATAGCTTCACGGTTGAACTGAGCAAGCCATACAGAAGCCATACCCATTTCACGATTGGTACTAGCGATGTCAGTAATAACTTCAGCCATTTGCAAAGATTGCACGTTGCTAGCACTACCGTATGACTTTTCTGTAGTAACCCATGACAACTGGTCACCAACAACCATCTCCGCACCCCAGTGTTTAGCCTTAGAGTAAAGCTCCAAAACACTACGTTCGTTCTTGCGTGCTGGTGAGTCAATCATAAGATACTCACCAAACTCCATAATTTCTTCACGTGCTTCTTTTAGGCGACGAAGCTCGTTAGGTGTAAGTTGTCCACGTTCATAACGACTATACGGTACACCACTAGCTAGGCAGTCAAGGCGCATCAAAGTTAGTTCTTTACGAAGCTCCAATGATGCAAAGTACACCTTGGTCTTGCGACGTGCTGCTTCAAGAGCAATAACTGATCCTACCCATGACTTACCAACGTTGGGAATACCTACGACAACCGCAAGTTCACCTTTTTGGATACCATACATATGGTCGTTAAGTTCATCCCAACCAAGGTAAATACCTTTCTTGTCTCTAGAAGGGTTAGCTACCTCGTCCAAGTAGTTGTTAACACGACGATCATAGCCTTCACCATAAACTTCAAGACGCTCACGAGTACTAGTATCGTTCTGAATCTTAGACAAGCTATTGAGTGCTAAAGCAATACCAACTTCTGGATCTTCCTCTAGTGCAGTTGCAGCCTTGAGCAGAATATTCTGAGTAGTAGATTTACGATACTTAGTCATCATCTCTTCAATAAGAACGCATACCAAGTAATCCTTCTCAGGCCATTCATTGCGTGCAAAATAATCGGCAAACTTATTCTCTAGAAGTTCTTGAGTAGCTGTATCCTTGAACTCACTACGGATATAGTAGTCAAGGCTGTATTCAAACAATTCACGAACACCATCATCGAAGAAGTGCTCGCTGCGAACGCCTTTATTCCAAATCTCATTAAAACTATCTAGGTCAGCAAAATGCCGTACCAAACTTTTTTCGATATCCATTACTGAATCTTCCTTACTGTTCCGTCCTTGATTTCATCAAGTGTACGATTGCGTGCGTATTCACGGTAGTCAATTCCATCCATGTTGTGTTCGATTACTCTTTCCTTTAGAAGAGAAAATATAGCACCACCGTAACCATCCATCAACTCATCAATACCCATATTGGTAGTAATGAACGTAGGACGATTGTCTAATGCACGTTGACGCATTACATGGTCAAACGTTGCTTCACTCAGGTTGTTCTTGGTACGGAATTCCTTACCAATGTCATCCAAAAAGAATACATCACTCTTAACAACTTTGCTCTCAAAACGTGCCTTGTCATCATTGCTGCCCCACCCTCTGGTGAACTCGTCAACCATCTGAGTGAATGTAGCAAAGTATACACTGTAGCCAAGCTTTACCAACTCTTTAGCAATAAGGCTAGTGAGCAATGTTTTACCTGTACCCCATGTACCGTGATAGAGAATACCCATACCACCCTTTACAAAATCCTTGTGTTGTCCAAGATAGATCCTAGCTAATGCCAAAGCCTTCTCATCACCATTAAAATCTGACCAATTAAGACGTTGGTAATTAAGACCAATACCTGCACGTGAGTAATGTTTATACAATTGCAATTGTAGTTTGCAGTCACCACATGAACCATCGGTGCATGTAGGGCATCCCTGCTTTGTAAATTTCTCAAACTGAGGATACTTCTGCTCTAGGTAATCGACTTCCTCATCATCAAGGAATTCATATTTTAGGTTGACGTAATCTTTTTCCCAATCAAACAGCGAATCGTTCAATGAAGTCATTGGTATTCATTAATCCTTCCGTACTATTTCTATTCTCGTTCTTAAGTTTTTGTTGTTGTAGTTCAATGTACAAAGTATCCTGAATCCATTTACTACCCTTACTGAATGCTGTTGCTGTCATCACCAGATCATTAAGCTTGCCTTTGTGATTGTCAAAGAGTAGTGCAACCATAGGACCTGCGTCAAGTCCATATCGTTCCTTAAAACTCTTGAAGATAGCTGATTCTTTTACCCATTCAACATTGTAAGTGTAACCATGTGTTTCTTTAAAACGATCAGCAAAGTATATAAGCAAATCACGAGGCTGAGCATTCGCTAGATCAATACCAGCTACCAACTCTTCCTTGCTTTCTGCTACTTTTATTACAACAATTTCATCGTAGCTATCACTGTCATAGTTGACAGGTTCACCATCAAAACTTTTCTTTTCCATTTCTTGCTCCTCTGACTGATGCAAACTTATCACAAATGTCTGAGAAGATCTGGATCTTTTTGCTAACCCAATCGCGTGTCTCAGACTCAAGATCGTTTAGGTTTTTCCCATTAGGGCCAAGCGCTGATATATTCTTTCGGTTAATCAACAAGAAGCGCCACTGTGCATCATAGTCATTCGAGTCATTCTCTTCATGACCATAGAGTTGAATCCATTGTTCATCAAGACCACATAGATAACCTCTATAAACAAATCCATCACTAAATACTTGTACTTCTTGTCGCCTACCAGCAATGATGGCAAGGTTTCTTTCAAACACCATGTCACCAGCTTGTGCTAATTTATTTTCCATTAATCGTTACCCGTTCCTGTATTAAACCAATTGTTGAAATCAAGGATAAGATCATTGACTTTGTTGTTATTGCTTGAATCAAAAATGTTGTATTCATATTTCTTTTTCTTTTTGACAGTAAGCATTTTAGCGCACTGCCATGCAAATACAAATGGCAATGCAATAATTGCAAGTGGCAGCAACATTAAATATGCAACAGAAAGTGGGATAAACAAAGAAATTCTCAATAGTTTTGAATCTGGCAAACTTTCCATAAAATTCTTAGATTCCATTTTTATTTAACACCTTTCTTTGTACCATAAAACTTAGACCATTCTTTCTTAGGAGCATGATCAATTTTAATTGGTTTGTTCTTTTCAATTTCACGTAGTTCATCATAAATCAAGCTCATAGCGTAGTTAAGACCTTCTGCATAACCAGAATTCCAATCGCCTTTAAAATTGACCATAAGGTTCCAGCGTTCCATCATTTTCTTGCGTAGTTCGTTTAATCCGTTTGATTCTTTCATACTTTCTCCTTACTTATATTTTTATATAAGACCATCTGTGCCCATGTCATCACTGACATAAATATTAAAATCATCTAATGTATCGTACTGTTCAAAGAAATCTGGAAATTGCATATCACCAACGTGGCATATACGAGGTATCATGTTATCTTCCATGATATCAATAACATCCTCATCATCCCAATCGACGGCGACAGTTCCTATGTTTTCTCTCCATTTTTCTACAAACTCTTCAATATCATCAAGATTATCAACAAACACTAATCTTACATCACCGTAAAGTGTAGCAAAAAGTTCTTTAGATTTCAAATGAAAAGCACGAACATATTTTGCGTAATAAGAAGCACCCAAAACTTCTCGTGTAAGATCACTCTTGCGTGTAAACGGCAACTTGTTTCTGTAAGCTTCTATAAATGGAGCGTAATTAACCATTATATTCATAGCAAAATTTTCAATTAAACTAATTGAATATTCTCCAACGATAAAATAAAATTTTGGTGCTAATCTTCCTTCACCGTAATAACAAAAAAAGTCAAAACATATTTCATTAATAATTGATTGACTGAGATCTTTTGCCCTAACTACACCAAAACCAAAACTTAAACCGTGTTCCCATATATGACGATCTACAGTTTCATATTCACGCCATTTTTCTATAGTTTGATCATCACCATAAACAATAATATCTGTAGCTTTTTCAATCTCATCTCTCCAATCTTTACTTAAATTAAGAAAGTCCAATGGATTGGCAAACAATTTTGTTTCCACATCTTTGGCATAATTTTCAAAGACATTTTGCACCAAAAACATTTCATCAAGCGTTTGTACGTATACACTAACGCTCTCTGGTCCAGCTAGTTTAATACATAAGTATACGCTTTTAGCGATAAGCCCTGGTCGTTCTTTGCCACTAGCTATAATAAACCTACGATTAGTTTTTTCAGAATATTCATCAAATGAGCTAGGTACTCTTAATGATTCAATAAGCATTCTATAGTCGTCTTCTAAAAACCTACCGTATTGTTCTAATACAGTTGGCATATCTAGTGAAGGATTGATAACCCAATTAGCCATGTTTAATTAAGACTCCTACCAAAGTTTCTCACATCATTCCAAAGATTGTTGTGATACCAACGACTTCTAATTTGTGTAAACCCTAAATTGACAAACAACTCATCTAAAACTCTAGCATTAGGACCACCATGGCGCACTGGTGTAAATTGAAGGTCACCAATTGGTGGAAATGGTAAATCGTCATCTATGTCTAACTCAATCAATTGTTTAGCCATGCGAACAACAGCAATGTTATCTTTAATTTTTGCATCATCAAGATTAAGCACAGTTTCTAAATCACCATGTTCAGCAATAAGTTTGGTAGCTTTTTTAGGACCAATGCCAGAAATGCCTTTGATGTTATCACCTTTGTCACCCATAAGTGCCCAGATCTCTGACAACCTTTTTGGTTCTATGCCCCATTCATTTTTTATAGCTTCTGTGTCATATACTTCAGCATCAATATCTTTGTAACTGATGCTTGGTTTAACAACAATAATATTCTCACGAATCAATTGATGTAAATCGTGGTCTGCACTAACAATAACAATTTTATCAAAGATAGTGGCATGTTTAAGTGCTGCAGTAGCAATAATGTCATCGGCTTCAACACCTTCCAAACTCATGTAAGGTATACCGCTTTTCAAACATAAGTTCATAAACGTAGCCATTTGTGGCTTGAATTCAGTAGAAAATGCATCGTCGATAGCAGTACGTGGTTTGTCGCTAACTTTATGGCGATTAGCTTTATATTGTGGATCAATAGCTAGACGTTTAGTGCTACGCCCTTTATCGAATGCAATAAGAACGTGGCTAGGTTCATATTTTCTAATCATGCTGGTTATAACGTTGTATGCACCATAAGCGCCCCACGTACCTTCTCCATTGGGAGCACTAAGCCCATGACGCATTAAACCGCTGAAACTACGGATAAAAATATTGTGTCCGTCAATCAATAGTAATGTTTTTTTATTCATTGTCGTAATTGCCTTTGCGATATCTCTTGCGACTTTTCTTTATAGGTTCTTTAAAGGCATCAACTCTTAAGATGATTAACCGGAGTTGGCGGTCTGTCATTTTATCTACTTTTCTGAGAAAGTGAGCTATCTTTAATATATCATTCAGACTATACATACGTGTGCCTGCAGCACTTCTTTGGATATCTATGTGATCCTTATAGTGACGTTCCTTAGCACGAAATGCTTCTGGTCGTAGATCAAAGAATGCTGCAGCCATACCTTGTGTGTACATGGGAATGTTATCACGTATTGATGGTGTGCGTTGTGGTCTTTTAGAGACTTCTGACATAAAATGCTGAACGCACCTTACCTGGAGTAGTAGCTTGAACGATTTGTTCCATACCAATATTGCCGAGCTTAAGTTGCTTCTCTAGCGCATCTTCATTAAGTTCATGAACGACAGATGCAACAGTGGTGACTTTACCATCTGGAGTTTGAGTTTTGGTAATAGTCTCTACGACATTAACAACTGACTTAAATTGATCATCATCTAAAATTTTTTGCAATAAATCAATGTCTACCGTAAGCTTGCCACCAGACACTTCTTTAGAAAGTTTGATGCCATTCTCAGGGCTAACAAGGTATCCACTAGTTGCTGTTGGATCTTCTCCCTGCATGTTAATCATAAGGTCAATGACTTCAGTAGCATACTTCTTAATAGCAGCTTCACGTCCTTCAACAATGTCTTTGGCCGTACGAACTGCTACAAGTTCAGCAGCAAGCATATCAATTTCTATTGAGGCCAATGGTCGAACTTCACTGAGGTCACTCGTGTACATAACTTCATTGAGTACGCCAAATGCTTCTACAGCTACTACGAGGCCATTCTCGTCAGCACTGTTGCGACGAATGTCAGCTCTGGTTGGAGCTTTGGCTGATTCCCCATAGGTAGGTTCCGTAACCTCCCGAAGGTTGGTAGTAGTAACTTCCTTCTTCTTGGGCATAATATAATTTTGTGGCATTTCTATTCTCCTTACTTAGGTTTGTACTTATAGTAACATAATAGTTGTTGGGAATCAAATCGGTTACGCTTTTCTAATTTCCATGCTTTTTGTGGTTACGTAGTAGATATCTCCACCAACGCCTAGTGCTGTTTTCTTGGCAGCACGAGCAGCTTTAATAACATCTGCTTTAGTCCAAGGTCCTTCATCACCAAGACTACCAAAAGCTTCACTGGCACCTGATCCCATTGCCCAACGTCCACTAACAGGAATAGCAACAGTAAAATCTTCATCAATGACAACCAGGTTACTGTTCCATGCCATAATGATACCAGCACCAAATGTTTCAACTTTTCTGGAACTTTCCAATGCACCATGTTCATTCAATGCTTCACGAATTGCAGGAACAATGTCCCTGACAGCAAATCTATCTATTTCATGGAAATCACGAAACTCAGGCCATTCAGTCCAATACTGAACTACTTGCATAGCTCTAACGCTGCCACAACCACCAAAAATGTATTTACGATCTTTTTCGACCCATAGCTTAGTAGGACCCTCGTCACTCTTGGAATAATCCCAAGTGAATTGAGAGTCAGCGGCTATAACGATTCCATCTAATTTTGTGATTGCAGCAGCTAGTACTGTCATGATTATCCTTTTTTAAGGGTGGCATTCACTTGAATCTTTTGAATATTTACATTCTCAGGATTCTTAATGTTTTTCTTGGCATACTCAGCTTCTGAATAAACGCCAACTACTTTGTTCTTTTCCTTGGTAGTTACAACCCAAACTTGCATTAGTAATATTCCTCATCATCATTAGCTGTATCATCTTCCATAATAGATTCAAGCTTTTCAATAAATTCTTCTGACGATATAGCTTCACCAACAATGGTATCATCTTCTGTTGTTTCTTCAACAGCCTCTTCTTCTTTGAGAGTTTGTTGAGTCAAAAGTTCTTGTACTACTGATGCAAACTGAGGACCTACAACTTCATCCCACATAGCAGCAAATTGTGTTGGCATTGTTTCGGCTTTGATTTCACCATCAATCAATTTAACCTCACAACCCACTTCTGGTTTGATCCAGTCCCAATCACCTTTTTCGTTCTTTACTTGGAGCGTTGCTCCAATGCTTACACTAAGTTTAATTTCCATTATTATTTTTCCTCTTTGCGTCCATTAATTCTTGCAAACTGTTCATTATATCCTGAGATTCATTCATTAGAAATGGATCTACTTCAATTCCATTCTTTAATGAAACTTCTATAAACGATGATATCACACCCATAATTCTTATTACTGAGCTTTCATAAAAATGGAATTCCATGCGTGGACCATTATTATCTTGTGGCATATTATTGTTTTCGTTTTCCAATTCCATCATTCGCCTTTTTTCGTTTTCTTTGGCCATTTTATTTAACAATGAAGCTAAATAAAACTGTGAACCAGCTTTAAGAAAATGTTTTGTATATGCTTCCATCTTTATTCCTTACTTTTAATTGTTTGATTGCGTGCCCCAGGCAAGACTCGAACTTGCAACCTGCGGGTTAGAACTCCGATGCTCTATCCGTTGAGCTACTAGGGCCTAGTGTTCGATGTTGTGTTCCTTGTCAAATTGCTTGTGAATCTTTTGCCAGATCTTCTTGCGTCCTAGGTAATACCCAAGAACAAAAACAACCAGTTCTTCTACTATAGTCACTATGCTCTCAGCAATCAAATGATTTGGATCACTAAGAATAGTCCACCATGTTTCGTGATGCATTTCACTCCCTACTTAGTTGGTGTCGTATATATTAACATCAATCCCGTTGTCGCGCAAAACATTGAGTGCTTCTTCGTAAGCTGGATTAACCATGCTATTGGCTGCTGGTGAAGCTGTTTTAATTACACCTTTAATCCACATACTATTTGGTCCAGGGTTACTAAATGCAGCTATTAATTTTGGTTGTGCTGGTATCTTAGCTAATTCAAGCATAATTTTTGCAGCTTGATTGAGTGTCATTACTTCTTACACTTACAATTGCCACCACATTTGCAATTCCTTTTAGGAGCGGTGGACTTTTGGTAGATACCACTTTTTACACCCTCTCTAAACATATGGATAAAATAACCAACAAACGTAAAGAAAAGTGCTGGAAATAAAAATACTAGTACTATATGCATTATGATTCCTTCTTCTTTGGTGCAGCCTTCTTAGGTGCTGCTTTCTTTGGCTTTGCTGTTGGAGCTTTATCTCCTACTGGAAGTGGGAAATCTGGAAGTGGTGAATTGTTATTGCCACCAAAAGTTCCTTGCAACCAATTTAAAAAATTTTGTCCTGCACCCATTGTTATTCTTCTCCTATGTTCCAATCATCATATGATCCCAAACGCACGACATGTGCACAAGGGTCTCCACCGTCTTCCCATGACTGTTCTTCGCTATTATGCATAGGAAAACCATCGTGAGTACTGCAGAACTGTTCACTGCAATATTGGTGGTCTACACCGTATTGCAACCATTCTTCGAATGTCATAACTATCCAATCTTTGGTGGCACTGAGGCCAAAATCTTACGCTTATCTTCAAGACTCTTTTTTGCTTCTGAAAAAAGAAGTTTCCATTGTTTACAAATATTATTCCATGTGTGCTCTTGGATCCAATCGTGAGCAAGATTAGCCTTAGCTTGTGCTTCTTCAGGATTATCTTTGATGTACATAATAGCATCAGCTGCTTGTTCTACACTCATCAAAGGACGCATACGTTCATTGTCGTTGTCCTTGATAATCCAGTGAGAAGGTGTGTGACCACTATCAACAATCCATCCACGTTCAGCATTCTCTCCAAGAATTTCTGGAACACTGGTATTACGCGGTGCAACTACTGGTAGCTTTGTAGCCATGGCTTCAGTAATACTCAACCCCCAACCTTCACCATGAGTAGTAGTTAGATATGCATCACTAGCATTGTAAATACCATTCAAGAATTCAACAGGAAATCCACTGTGTGCACCAAATTGACGTGGATCTGGAACTGTAAAGTGTTTATTTGGATCAAGACCCATTGCACGTGCCATTTCTAGAACACTGCCACCAAAGTCTTTCTCTTGCATGTGCATGTAAAGAAACACATCTTCTACGCCACGGTTTACAATTTCTTTCATAATCATAAGACTACGCGAAATATCCTTGCGACCCTGATTACGGTTAACATTGGTAATAATAAATTTATCACGCATTTGTTCCGGGAAGATTTGCTTACGTGCTTCGGCTTTCTTTAGTTTATCCATAGCAAAGAAATCTTTGATATTAGTTCCATGGTAGATAACATGTTGGTCATCTGCAAATTCACCAATAAATTTGCGACTTTCATTCTTAGCGTATTCAGTATACGCAACAGGGTAGTCAAAATGAGCAACACACTTAGTAACCCATTCTTCACGTGGGCCGCAATCAAATGGGTAATAGTAAATGGTTTTAAAACTACCTGGCTTAGTATTCTGTAATTCAGTAATCTGAGTAACGATGTCAAGTACAATGAAAGTATCTTGTACAATAAAAACTAAATCGTATGGACGTTGTGCCAGTAGGTCAAGAAAAACTTGACGACCAAATACGTCACCGTATGGTCCTTGTGTACGAAGAGCACTGATAGCTGGCCATAGAGTACCAGGCCATTTATTAGTATCGTATGGACCACCATCGTAGTTAACACCTACTACATCAATTTCATACTGACCTGATTTATGAAGTTCACTCATAATGTTTTTCATTACGGTACCAAATCCAGTACTACATGCGTAGTCACCCCACGCAAGCACTCGAGTTTTATTCATCCGCTACTCCTTATAGATCTTCATCTAGGATAGTACCATCAACATAGTCTGTTGTCAAGTTCTTGTATGGTTTTCTGCCACGACCTTTAATTTTTTGATTAGAAGCAGCTTCAGCTTTTTTCAACAATTCTTCCTTGACAATTTTATCAGATTCAAACGTGATATTTTCTACTTTTATACCCATGTTTTTACGAAGTTTGACACGTTGCACTGGTGTTGTACCAGCCCAATACCCGTGTTCTTCATACTTTAAAGCATGCTTTAAACATTCATAACTGACTGGACAAATTTTGCAAGCTTCAATAGCTTCTTTGGAATATTTTTGTCCATGCGCTGGATAGAACATTGAGAGATCTAGTTTAGCACATATAGCATCATCTTGCCATTTATAATCTACTGTTAAATTTTCCATGTTGTTTTACGGAAGGGCCTCGGGAGGAGTCAAGGTAAGAACACCGACTGCAACTCCCGAGGAAGACCAGGCCCTTCAGGAAGAAGCTTTAGATTAAGCTCTCTTCACTATCTAGGACCAGTTTTCCTTCTTTTTTACATCCTTTCAGTTAAAATAGGAACCCTTTGGGGGTTAAATCAATAGTATCTTCCATATTGGCGTTTTCGTCTACAACTCCCCTAATGGCTTCCGCCTCTGCTCTTCTTCTAAGAATTTTTGCATCCACCCGCTCCTCAATAGTTCCCACTGCAACTGGACGGTAGATCCAGGTATGACTAATGCCCTTTGACTTGCTATCGGCACGATTGATACGGTTTGCCCTTTGTTTGTAGTCTGAGTAAGTCCTAGGAATTTCGATATTCCAAAGATATGGTGCATATAGATTTAAACCTTCCTGACCTACGTCACTGGTAATCAGTATAGCAGGACCTTTGGTTTCATTAAAAATTTTAATATTTTTGGTTACTTCATCGCTGCTCATACCCACTCCCCAAATTGGCAAGATTGGAATACCAGCAAATTTTGCTTTCAATGCTTCTAGGTATGGGAACAAAGTTCCATGTGTCCAAAAAGTAAACAAGACCGCTTTGTCGCCATTCTCAATATAAGATTCTAAATTGTCTTCAATCAACTGATACTTAGAACTATTAAGAATACTGATATCTGAACCGAACTCAGCTACAATTTCTTTAGCAAAATTGCCATCACTGTTCTTAAGACCTTCTGTAGAATTACAAATCATGCGAAGAGTATCAATATAAGACCAGTTAGCTACAGTGTTATCAGGATTATAACGTTCACGAGCACGTTCTTCAGCCCAATCATAAATTTCACGGTCAATATCTGATAGTTCATATACCAATCGTTTAGGCATGCTTTCCGGAAATTGCGCAGCAATAGTAGGATCACTTTTCATTGCGATGTGAGTCCAATCTTCATGTTTCTTGCCAAGGATGGGTAATTTTTGACGATCCCATTCTTTTACATAAGTTTCTTGAACAAAACCATTGTTAAAGAATCCAAACTCTTTGCCATACATAGCTTTAAATTTATCACGATTCATGTCGCTTACATCTGGTATGCCAGGAGCAACTACTGCCATAATGTTACGAATGTTTAATGGACTGGTTGTATATGGCGTAGCAGTAAGAGCAAGTACTTTAGCATCAATACCTTCTTGGTTGATTAATTTAAAAAATCCATCACTCAACAAACTAGTTCCAGTATTTATTTTTTGGGATTCGTCAATTACAACAAGAATGCGTTTACCCTTTACCATTTCCAACACTTGTTCTAAATCAGTACGGTCATAAGATTTAATCCTACGACGTTCTCCCTTAACTTTTTTCATAGACCCATCACGGACTTTTTCATAGTTAAGTACTAATACTTGGGCCTGAGTTTCTTTGTAAAATGCATGACGTTTAATGCGTGTCATTTTTTCATTAACCCGGTCAACCGTAAGGTGGGTCATACGTTTATATTCTTGTTCCCAGTCATATTGTTTAATTTTCTTGCAAAATACTAGAACTTGGTCAATATCATCGTTGTCAAAAAGTTTTTGGCTAGTTAAACAACTAAGCAGGGTTTTACCAGCACCTGTGTCCCATTGTACTAGAACTCTTGGTTTGTCAGAGTGCATTTGTTCCCATACGTAGTTTAGCCCAACATGTTGAAAAGGGAACAATTGGTGATCAACCAGGAAAGGACTATCAACTTCATAAGGATTCTTACTACAGGCTAAAAGAGTATTGTAACGTTCTTTGGCAGCATTATCTTCAAACTCTAATTCGTATCCTTTATACCTGATCAAGTCATCAAACATACTGATCTTGTCACGGTTACGAAGAGTGCCGTAAGAATCAAGAGAAAATAATTTCTTGACTTCTTGGTCCAAAGAGCTGTATCTTAGTACACCATTGAGAGTTTCACTCCGTTGTACATATATATTCTTTTCCAAAGACATGAAGAAATCATATCAGGAAATATCAATTAAATCAAATTAATAACCGAAGTTTGATGTGATGTAACCAACGTTTGGTCCAACAACTACTGGCAAAGTAAACCTTGTTGGATAAAAAAGAGAACTACTCTGAAAGAATGGTTTATCTATAACTGCAGTACGTGCACTCAACTGATTGGTTTTGCTATTACCAGCATAGTCTATATTGATATCAGCATAATATGGATTAGATTTATAATAAGGAATTAAACTAATACCAGAAATAAATACATCTGGATCAAGCGCTGTCATTCTTAATTGAATTCCACTGGCTGGTATTCCAGATGTAGCGGTTACAAAATAATTTGGATTATTTATATCACCAGTAATGTATTGGTAATTATCAGGATAGTTAGATCCACTAATTGTAGTATATTCGTATTTTATTGGGTGATAAAAAGGTGCAAGAGCACTTACATAAAATACTTCATTTATAGTAATATCTATTTGTAGTATTTTAGTAAAGAAATCAGTATATTGAGTGTAAGTAAATGCTTCTAAGCGTTGTTCAAACCACGTAGCAAGTGGTATTTCTCCCGGACCATAATCTTGACATGTTAATTGAATTTCAGTACCATCAGCTGCAAATGCACATAGGCAAAAACGATATGATCCCAAATTAGTAAATGGCAACATAATTCTACCAATAGAACTAACTCGCATATATTTACGATCTTGTGGCGTTTGCCAATTAGTTGTTGGTGTTGGGAAAACACCTAATTGATAGAGATTATAATTGGTGGTTCCACTAACAACAAATTGAATAGAACCAGCTGGAACACCACTCGTAGTATAATTTGTAGATGTTACATAACCTATATTGCTTCCAGTTCCACTAACAAATGCAACATTTGAACCACTGAATACAGTTCCAGAAATTACTGTATTGGTAAAAGAATTATAGAATTGTGTTCTTGCGCTAATTGTTGAATTAGTTGTTGATATACCGGAAGCTGTACCAGATACTTGTACTCCTGTATAGAAATAATAGTTAGTTCCTGAAGTTATTGGGTTGTAACTACCAAACCCTACAGTACCCATATCCGGAGTACCAAATTGAAGTGTATACGCTTGTTTTCCACCATAATCAACATTGGGAATATCAAATCTAAACATAGCAGTATGATTACCACCACTTATAGATAATCCGCTAACTGTTTTGGCTGAGGTGCCCGATACATATATTACTGGAGTAGATGTAATAGTGGTTGTACCAGAAGCAGTCCATAGATCTATTTCACTAAAATTGGCATCGTCGTAAACGAGTTCGTTGTAAGAAACAGGATAGCTTGTTGATTGAATACTGTAAGGAAAACCTAAAAGGTTTCCAGAAATAGAAATAATTGAACTTGAACCAAGTTGACCAATTGTTGTTGCAGTGCAATTAGTTAAAAGATTGTCATTTAAAACCACTGGGTCATTCATTAAAACTTGATTATCGGTAAGGAAACTTTGCCATTCACTGGTTAATGCACCGATGTTAAAACTATTAAATTTTTCAAGAGTTGGTTGCCAATCTACGTAAACTGGTTCTGAAGCATTGAGTACAGCTGCAACGTTATTTTGTTGAACAAAAGCATCAGCATCTACACCTTTTAATTCAGTTGGTAAAATTCTAATATCATCAAATTGTTTTTCATAAAAAGCTGTTAAATATTGAATACCAGTAAAATATGCTTCGTGCCAACATTGATTAATAGTAGTTTGAGTATATGAATGTTGTTGCACGTTCATAAAACGACGTTGCAAAAATTGATTATATGCAACACCATTGTAAGTACCATCACTATTAATAGTTTTATAACTCATAGTTGGATCAATAATGTATGAATTGGTGTTGTTGGCAACTGTTGTTGTATTGCCACCAAGTTGAGAATTGTTTAAAGCACTAAGTTGTGGCCATGTATTGGCATTTGCTATTGTGTTAGATGAAAGACCAAACAACGTTGATGAATTAATGTTGGTAGATGTAATAGTTTGTGGATTATTGTTGTTGCCAATGTGAGAATATTGAACAGAGTTGCCATCAATAATTGCATTTTCAAGTTGGTAATAGTATTCTTCAATACTGGCTGGAAAAACATTAATTGTTCTTGTTATAGAATCGATTGATAAATCATAAGGTTCTGCAATTAATTTAACAAATTCAAATTTAAGGTACGTTGCAGCAACAGGAGGTAATTCATAAATGCCTTTTCTAAGAGTAAAGTCTCTTTGAATTGGTGTCCATGTAAAAGTATCAGGATCTATTGTTCCGCCAAGAGTTCCATTGGTTGTTGCATAAACATTAAAACGACATCCACTGTATAAAGGGTCAATGTATAAACGATTTATAGTTTTGGGTGTTGGATTAGCTGTTCCGTTATCAGCAATACATGCATAGAAATAAACAATAGAGTCACCAGTAGGTTGTGGTGAACATTTCCAATATTTATTATCATTGGTGAATATATTGCTTACAGGATAATTGATATAGTTATAGTCTTCAATAAAACCTAAACGATTTTGAGTAATGATTGCTTGTGAACCATTTGTAACATTAGGCGGTATATCACTTGATTGAATAACTTGCAAATTAACGTGAAATGATTGTACACCAATTGAATAAGCAACATTAGTAAATATACCATTGTTGATAGTTTGAACTGGTTGGTTTCGTGTAATTCTTAAAGAAATAGATCCTAACGACAACGTTTCAGGAGCCATGTATTCTAAGTGTAAAAAATTGTCATAATTAAAAATGTCATTATTGCCATTTACTACAAATGTTGATGACCCTGGCAGTGCTACCCAAGCGTTGTTATCATTGTAATAACCCAATTCTACAAAACATGGAACATTTAAAACTTGAAAACTAACAATATTTAAATCAGTTTCTGTATTAAAATTATAAGTTAATACAACTGGGACGCTGTCTGGTCCACCAAAATCTTGTCTAGAAATCCAACTTGATTCTTGCGTTTGACCAAATTTACCAAAATTATTTTGTCCATTGATAATATTGGAATTTGGGTCAGTGTAGCCATTTTGTAAAACTGCGCCTACAGTATCAATAACGCCAGTTTGTGCATATACTTTGTTGTATACTAATCCATCAATTGTTAACGGTGGTAATGCACCACCTGTTACATAATCTTTTAATGGATCAACGTTATTAGGAAGAAATGGCATTATTGTGCACCGTATAAAGTAGAAGTAACTTGCAATGTAGATTGAGCAACGCTATTGCTAGGTGCTCCATTTCCCTGGGTATCAGTGCAAGTAATGCTAGCAATATTTCCAGTAACATCAATATATGCTTCTTGTGTTTGTAAATGAGAAAAATATGGAGCAGTTACTTTTAAACCATTGATTAACCAATAGCGTGTAGCGGCCCCAGGTGCAATATTTGCTGGTGTTAGAATGTTCTTGGCAGTTACAGTTGGTTGAAGATAAAAATATTCCGAATAACCAGCTGGTTCAGAACCAGAAACAGTTACAGCGGTTAATGGAATTGCAGTTAATGTATTTTGCATAGCTCCAAAACTAATAACAAAATTTGATGGTATAATGTTTTGTATTGTATGTAAAATTGATTGTGCTTTACCTTGATCCCATTTGAATAGATTGCCGTCACTTAAAGGTATAAGAACAATTTCTTGAGCTGAATTTATTTGTGATCTACCATAGCCAGGTGTTCTCCACCCTTCAACTACATAAAATTTTAATCCAGACAGCGCTTCGCAAAGTGTAAGAATTGCCCATAGTGTTGCACCAATTTGATATGCTTCGGCAGCACCCAACAAACGTTCACGATAATTTGCATCTTTACGAACAATTTCTTGCCAATTGCTTTGCAATAATTGATCAATAAATGGATTTGTAGCAAAACTATAAATCTCAGAAGAGATTCTTTGCATGTTAAATATTTGACCAAGTATATTGTCAAGGTTGTCATATTCAATAATTTCTTGGCCTAATCTAGCTACTGTTTGAATGTTTTTTAGTTGTCCAGTACCACTGTTGCCCAGCAATACGGTCATCAAAATAGTTAGATAGTCATTATCGTGAAAAGTATAGACATCTTCTGGAAAGTTAGCAACTTTAGTAGAAAGTGTGGTGTGCTGTGATATCGAAAATAGATTACCAGCCATTAGAACGTACTCGTTCCTACAATCGTGTAAAGGACATTGTTAAGTAATGGCAATTGATTACTTGAAAGAACAAAGTCAGAAGTGTATGAATTTAATATGTTACCATCTAATGCAACTGTGCTAATGTTAGTGATTCTTGCGTTAGAAACACCAGCTACACTTAAAATTTGTGATTGTAAACTAGCAAATGAAACAATAGATAGGTAGTTAAAATTATTAAAATATTGTTTTAACTGATTTGAAATGTTTGCTTGAACATTACTCAAACTAAATCCAGCAGTAAATACAATTCTCACAGTAATAATTAAATTTTGAAAATTAGCTTGGTGCACAAGTGTGTTTACACCGAGTGGCCTGCTTTGCTGAACTAGTGATTCTACATCAACTACATCTTGGTTATAATTGTGTTGATATGATACCCATGCATTATTATTGTTCGGCAATGTTGGAAATCCAGCATATTGTCCGTTAAAACTAGATGTATCCATAGCTAATCCGGTCATTGAATGCACACTGTTCATACCAGAATTAGTAATGTCATAAAGTGGATAAGCTAATGCTTTACCACTAGTAGTGAATGTTGCAATAGATGATCCACTTGACGTAATCATTGTGCTAAGTGTGATTCCACTGCTAGCAACACTTTGAATGTAAAATTGTTGACCAGAAAGAACTGTTCCATCATTTACCAGTGCCAATCCTGGATAAAGGAATGTGTTTGCATTATTAATATTTACAAACATTTGACCAGATATGGTGTTTCCAGATATGGTGTTTCCAGAAATGTCAGTATATGAATAAGGCATTGGCATTACAGTTCCTGTGAATGTAATGTAAGGATATGGATTTAACGCAATTGGATATGTTATACCACTTCCCAACGCAGTATTATATAAAACAAATGTATCGGCAATACCGCTACTTGCTGTACTTAATTGTCCAGGAAAGTTAATCATTGGTTGACGATCAAACGGTATATATATGTCACCAGATGTATAGGTATTTGTTGCAGCTATTTTACCACTACCAAGAACATAATGGTTGCTATCTAAATAAGTAACAGGGTTGCCAGAAGAAAGTGTATAGTTTATGTTAAACACAGATTGTTCAGAAGTTAACCCTGCAGTTGTTCCATTAATAAAAATATCAACATAATTACCACTAGTAATAGTTGTGGATCTACTAGCAGCAGGATTATATTCAGAAATTACTTCAAGAGTATTACCAATAAAGAAACTTGGGTTATAGGCTGGGTTGGCAATTTGTATATAAAGTTGTGGTGAGAATGTTCCACCAACAAGAGTAGTCCCATTGCTATTATAAAAATAATCAGAATTTGGTGTAGCAATTACTGCAGCCGCTGAGTTTAAGTTAAAACCAATTAGTTCATTGCCTTGTGGGTATACATAACCACTAAATGTATTGTTGAATGATTGTGTGCCAGAAGCACCGATATCTGGGTTTAAACTTCTAACATATTCCGTATATGTTGTGCCACTGATTGTAATAGCACCACTGTTAGTAGTACCTGAATATAGTGTTGTTCCACTGCCAATAGTTAAACGATATGGGTTTGGAGCGCCAAGAATTACATTAAGTCCACCAGAAATTGTATTGCCACTTGGTGTGCAAGTAACTGTAACATTGTTAAATGGAGCTACTCCACTAATCATTGCTTGTAGTCCAGAAGCTAATGCAGTGCTATTTGTGCTTGCTGCAAAACCGCTATATGCAACTAAGTTGGTTCCAGTATAAGTTGTACCACTAATAACATTGGTCATTCCACTATAGGCAATCATTTGAAAAGTTACGTTATTTGTTGTGCCACCGCTGATAGTTGCTTGAATGGTAAGTTGTTCGTCATAGAAAACTTGCGTACCAAAGGCATTTGCAGTAGTTACATTAGGGTCTTGATAAGCAGTAAGAATATACTTACCGTTTGTTCCTGTAGTGTTATTGAATGCTGTAGCTTGCCATCTTGAACGTAGTTGTGAATCGCTTTCAGGATCTGCACCACTATTCATTGGTGCTAAATTAGTTACGCCAGTAACACCTATTAAAGTTGTTGCTAAAGCACTGACAGTATTGCCTGGTACGTTGGCAAATACTCCAGGGAGTGAAGAAATCACAGGAACACTAATTGATGTTGCACCAATTGGTATAATTGCTGGTGCAGTGGTAGAATAGTAAATTGGTACTATGTAATTGTTACCAACTGGTACCGCAACTTGGGTTCCTAGTGGGATATTAATAATACTGGTTGCTGGAGCGTTAGTACTGAAAGTTACTGCTCCCACAGCTCTTTTACCAAGCTGTCGATAAACACCAAATAAATTGCAGAATGTGTCTAGATCGTTACCAGCTTTAGTGTTAATATCATAACTGTACGTTTGTAGCGTAGAATTATTATTGGCGTTGGCAATTTCTTGAGCAACTGATTCAAGAATTTTATAGGTAGCACTACCTACACTTATGTCCCATGATGGGTCATAAGTTGATAAAGCAGCTTGTAATCTTGAAAGTACTCCGGTAGCGTCAGCCATTTTGAACAGTAACTCCGTTTGCGTTGATTGATGTTAATAAAGTAACTAAGCTACCAGTAAGTGTTTCTATAACAACTGTGGCATCTATCTGTGTGCCATTGTTGCTATTTACTTGAGCTTTAACTGAAACGATCTTTTGTATGATTTCGTTTTTATTCCAATTGGCTAATTGAGCAGAATTTTGTGATTTTTGTAACGACAAAATTTGTTGGCCCTGGTATAACTGTAACACTCTTAGTATTTCATTTTCAACACTACTAGCGCTATTAACTGCTTGCGACGTTCCAATCATGCCTGGCAACAAACTACCAAAACCAGGGGTAGTAAACCCAGTACCCAATGGTTCTTTAAGCCACAGTTCGATGTCCTGGGCTAACTTGTTTGAACCAAAGGAAAATTGTAATTTTCCATTAACTAGGTTTATTGTTCCATTGCTAACTGTAATCGTCTTCATAGTATCTTAGGCAAAATAAAGGGTTTTATACATTAGTACTTGATAATCTTGGTAACTACGGCATATGGTTGCATGTTATTATGGCCAGATCCACCACCAGTACCGCTAGAAGTCATAGTTGCCGCTGGAACGGAGAAACTCATGGCATTTTGAGTAATCGAACCACCTACGGACAATGTTGGGATACTTAATGCAGGAATTGACAAACTAGGTACTGTATGGGTGTGACCAGCGTCATAAATACCCGTATAAGCAGTTGCTGTAGAGGTGGCCTGCGCTAATCTGGAGGCACCACTTCCATAAGCAAAAGCACCACTACTATTGTTAATAATAAAGTTGTAACTAGGTCCATTATGAACGTGACCAGGGTCTTGAATGTTTGCAGCAGTACTTCCCGTATTTCCAGTGCCTGTAGTGCCAGTTCCTGTAGATCCAGCTGAGGTAGATAAACTAAAACTTGCTGATGCTGTTCCTGTATTTCCACTATAACCAGAGTAAGTTACAACGTGAGTGTGACTAGGGATTTCTGTGGTTAAAAGTATATGATTCTCTTCACCACTAACTGCTGCTAAAGTTCTATTTGTAAGACCAGTTCCAGAACCTGCGCCGATAGATACTCTTCCTCGCATATCTGGTACGTTAAAACTAGTGCCTGATCCACCCCATGCATAGCCAATAGCAGCAAATAAGTTAGCATACGTAGTTGTTGAATAACTGGATCCATCACACAACAAGAAACCTTTAGGAGCTTTTAAACCAGCAAAATCCATCATCACGCCAGGAGGGGCTTCGGCAATAATTAAATTAGATATATCAATCCCATTAACGACTAGGTTGCCACTTACAGTTACATTGTTAAGGCTGCTAGTTACCGGTGATGGCAATGGATACGTACTATCAATTTGACGTGTATTGGAATCAAACAAACCAGCATATAGATATAATCTGTATAAAGTTGTTCGTTTTTCTACCCACCAAACTTGATTCTGTTGAATTTGATCTAAAACAACACCAGCTGGTAATGCTTGTAGGTCAATTTGATATTGAAAACCGCTACCATCAAAACCAAGACAATAGTAATTTTGAGAAGCACTGTTTGTATCACTAAGAGGGTGTAATTGTGGACCACTAGTTAATGTAATTTTTCTTACACCTGATTTAGTGTCATATTTCTGACCTGTCACACTCATGATATGAATTCCAATCCATAGTGCATAACTGTTCCATTTTTCATAGGAGCGGTCATTGTTGCTTGTGTGGTAAAACCACCACTGCGGTCACCATTGTGGGTTACAGATACACAATAGAATTGGTATTGATCTTGACCACCATTTTCATTATCTAAATTAACAACAACTCTCATACCTGGGTAAAGTTCAGGCATAAAAGTAAGTGTTACATTACTTGTAAATTGGTTAGCCCATTGTTGCATAAAAGTTTGTAAACCAAAAAAGTATTCCAAAGCATGACTGTGGATAACATTGACTTCTTGTGGAAATGGTCGAATACCATATCTTTGTAAGAAATTAAGAGCGATTTGAGCGTTCTGTTGGTCTGTTGACGTGTTACCAACTTTGGTACCAAACAAAAGTTGCATAGTAGTAACATCTTGAATACTAACAATACCTTGCGTACTCATATAGTCAACAATGTTAATAGATTGACCAATACCAGAAGTATCACCAATCACTGCTACGTGGGTAACGAGTGCATCGTCATTGTGATAAATTTGAAAGTCTATAATTTCAATATCACATATTTCCATTACAGGATCCATACCATAAACGCCATACCAGTCAGGAAACCATGCAACAAAGTCTCCATTAGGAGCACTCATATAAGTTCTTAAACCAGCTTGTACAACCTGGTGTAAATCTTGCATCAATGGATTATCTAATATAAATGCTTGTGGAGTACCTTGAATGGTAGAAGCAGTAATGTTATAGTTTGGTGAAATCCATTCAGTATTCCACCCTTGAATATCAGTAACCAATGTAGAAGTTTCTGTAGTGTTGTAATTAGAGTTGGCAGATGTACTTGGTACTGTTACAGTTTGTTTAAATGATTGACCCCAACCTGGATGCAATGTCAAAGGTCTGCGAGCACCCATGTATGTCATACCCCAACCCTTAGGTGAACCACCATCTTTGATATCTGACCAGTAAATTGGTGATTCTCCTACAGGTTTGCCGTAAGTAGACGATTGAATCATCGTTCCTTGACCTTTTTTACCACTAAAAGGTTGTGAAAGAATTGTTACGTGACCCGGTTGTCTATTCCCATCACTAGGAACATTCCAAAACAATAAATCACCAGGTTGTGGCATTTGATTGGGAGGAACCCATAAACCACATCGGTTGTTATCTGAGTTGCTACCAGTACCAAATTGTGTATATGTATTACCACCAATAGTAATACCAATTTGTCGGTAAGCCCATTGCAGTAGACCAGAGCAGTCAAACCATCCACCAGAATGTGTATAAGGGTTGTTTGGTGTTTCTCTATAATGAGGTCCACTGGTATCTTGACTATATTGAGCACCAAATTGTTGTCGCAAATAATAATTTAATGCATCAACGGCGCTTGTAAGAACTTGAGAAGTTACATTGTTTTGTGAGTTGATACCAAGGTATGACTGAGTATTGGTTACTGTTGATTGTTGAATTACATTTTGAGGTCCTGGTTTAGATACTTGTGATTGATCAGCCCATGATATTTCAATATAAGAAAAATCAACACCAACTTTATCAGTCCATTTGGTTGGATCACCAATGGCAGCGTTTAAGTAAGCAACAACACCTGGGTGACATTGAACATAGTTAACGTTAGGATCTGGTACAATTGAATTATTTTGATAAAGCAAATTTCCATTTTTATCAACTTTTTGTGTTACGCCAGTTGCTCTAAGCGCAACAACCCTATGAGTTTTTGTGTTAGTGAGTAGTAATATTCTTCCACTATATTTGTTGTCTTTACTATAAGCATTATTAGAAATCCAACTTTTAGCATTGCTAACAATTGTTGAATCAGTACTATTAATATAAGAAAACGGCAAACTACAATAATAAATATCTTGATTAGTAGCATCGATGTTTACTGGATTAAGTGCATTTGGTCCGGGAAAATATTGTTTATTTCTGCTGTTGATAGATGCAGTTTTTAATGCTACAGCTCTAGATACACTAAAACTTGTTCCTACACCACCATCTGGTGCAGCAGTATCTTTGACAGTTTGTTGTTTTCCGTAAACGTATTTTTGATTAGAAATACTTTGACCACTGGTGATATTGTCAACACCAACAATTGTAGATATAGTTTGCACTGCACTTTGGTTAAGTGTGCTATTATAAATATCTTGGTTTTTAGCAATGCTACCAGCTAATTCAAGAAACTTTTGAGGAACTGGAGCAACATGAATTCTACCGAGATCCCAGCCAGCTACTTTTGTCAATAAGTTAACAATAACTTGCGATACACCACCATCATTTAGGGTTGCATTGCTACTGGCAGCAGTGCTATCCATATAGTTAAGCAACAATGATTGGTATTCTAGTAAAGTGTCATCCCAGTATGTTTGCTGGAGGTTTCTTAATGTGCACGCTGCTTGGATTTGAATGGGTGTAGGAACCAATGTTTCAATAGGTGCTAATGTTACATAACCTGTAAAAACTTGTACAAAATTAGTTCTTTTAAGAAATACCGTAATTTTATCCATGGTATTGATTACACGGTTATATTTACGTCTTGGATTGGCAAGCGTACAGTTAAATGTACTAACTGCATTTAAATTGCGAGTAACTTGAAAATTAATAATATCATCAGATACATCAATGACGCCATTTTTCATTGTACTAATTGTACAACTAATATCTGGCGTATAGGTAAAAGTACCCGCGTTGTTTATTCCCATTAGTTTGGCAATCCTTGAATTAAATTAGTGCCAGAAGCTAATGTATTTACATTTATCCAATTAGATCCATATGAATTTTGCGTAGCAGCAGTTGGTGCATACGTTGTAGATACGTTAATTTTTGTTGTTGAATTTTTATAAGAAGCAAGATTAGAAGCAGCAATACTACTATTGTTCGGATTAATCACTATCATAGTATAATTGGTAGTATAGACATTTTGAAATCTAATATAGTTTTTTTCTACCTGTTGTATCCATCCGCTATATTTTAAAGAAGGCAATGGATTTTGACTAATAAGGGTATTGTAAATTGGTGAACTAATATCACTATTGTTGTAGTAATTCAATACCATTGGGGTGCTAGTACTGCCATTGACAAGGGATTGTTGGTGTTTGCGAATAGTATCTTGAAAATACTGCATTTTACCAAAACCATCTTTTGGATCAAAATTTTCAAACCCAAGATCAACAGTTTTGTTATTGGCAACCAACGGCCATGTCACTGAAAATTGAACTGATGTTTCACCACGACGGATTGGCATCCAACTAACCCCATTACGTGTTTGTCCACTGTTGAACTCAGTAAATGAAGACGTTGAAAAAGTTTGCATCCATATTTCGAATGTAACGCTTTTGTGCCCGTCGTATAGTGTTACTGTTGCGTTCCCAGCCATTGCTGCCAACTTTCATTGCTGCTAGTATTAGTAACTTCATGCATCATTCCTGTACTGCTCCATGCCATTCCGTTAAAAGTTACGGTTTGTCTTCCTGGTTGTACAATGGGATTAGATATTTTGCAATTAGAATATGTGAAATCTTGTATCATTGTTATTTCCCTGCTAAGCTAAAATTAACCGTGTTAGACGTAAAACCAATATAATTTGCATTAAATCCAACACCATTAGTAATTCTATTAAGTGCATCATTGACTATGGCAGTAGATAGCTGTGAACTACTGTGGAGGTCACCATCTACTTCAAGGGCCATGTTATACATATAAGTTACAGTATCAACACCCCAACCTATTTGCATTTGTTCTAGCCATACATTCATAGTGATGCCTTGACTAGAAACGTTTAAAGTCATACTAGTTTTTTTCATGTTTTGGTTATCTTGCATAGTTTTAAATTGACTATACAAATTCAAAAGTTTTTGTCTGCTGCCAGCTTCTCCTTGCAACATAACTGTGTTAACTCTGGTGGATAGTAACTGTGTTACGCGTCCACCAATTGTACTATAACTACTTGTATTCATTTGATACGTCCAAGAAAGACTATTTACATTGAACGGAAAACTGTATGTTATTCCTGTTGTATTGTCAGTTAAGGTCGCAGTTTCGTACTTATTGTCAAACTGTGTTGCCATTTTTATGCACCACTTGGATTATTTAAACGAGCACTAGGGCTTGTAAGTGCAGCAGCTGAACTTTGTACTGTTGCGGAAATAATATTTTGTAGACCAGGTGCTAGGTTCACTTGAACAGTAACTCCATTAGCAGTTGTTGCAGAGGAAGATCCTCCTGCTCCCAATCCTGTTGCATTAAATCCAGTAGAATTCAAAGATTGTGTTAGATTCGTACTGTCTAGCATTGTAGAGTTAGCTGGCACGCCTTGTGTTCCTGTTCCTGGAGTTCCCAGTGCAATATTAGACGTTCCGGAAGATCCTGACAATCCTTTAGCTTGTTGAATTATAGTGAATGCCCAGTTAATAGCTTGTAGTGGTGTTGATACATTGGTAACACCAAGTTGCGGAAGAATAATACCTAGCTTAATAGCATATGGATAAAGATCTTTAATCGATTTAATATTGTTTACAGGAATACCTAGGTTTTGTAGCAATCCTATCATTGCGTTAGATTGGTATTTTTTGGCTTGAGTAGAAGTCAATGTTTCAGCTTTTGCAAAAGCATCCATGAAAGAAACACCAGCTTGCTGTGCAAACAATGCAGTACCCAGTGTAGTACCCATGAGTTCTTGACCAGTCATCATTGCATTTTGATTGATTTGGTTGCCAGCACCAAATGCTGCTGCTTGTCTACCCATTCCCACAGACGCTTGTGTATTATAACCAAGACTTGCTGCAGTGGCTGAACCAGTTTCATAAGCTGCCATAGTATATTGAGATTGAGTATTACCAACTTGATTACCATAAAGACGTGCTTGACCCCCGCCAGTTGCATATTGGTTAAGATTCATACCATAAGCCAATGCTGTATTTGATAATTGTTGAGTTTCTCCGTGACTTAAACCATATTGAGTTTGCATTGTATAGTCAACGTTTTTATAATTAGTTGCAGGACCACCCTTTAAACCAAGTTGATTAGCTGCGTATTGAGCAGTAAGAGCATCTGTAGGGCTGTATGTCATTCCACCACCGTGGTTTGGATCCATAGAATATAAGAAATTTTGTGCTTGGTAGTTTAATGCATTTCCACCATTCCATGGCATGTATTGTGTTTTTCCACCAGTCATATTGGCAATTGCTTGAGAAGGATAAGAGATATTGGATAGAGCTAAGTTTTGCCCACCTCTTATCATGTTGTAAGTACCAGCTGCACTTGATACATTAGCAGCAACTTTCATAGCAGTAGCACTCTGTGTTAAACGTTCCACGGTTGTACTAAGTTTGTCTAATACAGCTGTTTGTTGTTTAGTAAAATCTGTATCATTTGGGCCACTTTTTCTATTGGCCACACCACTTAATATTGAACCAACTTGACTTAATAAACTATTCATTCCAGGTATTACTCCAAGTGCGCTTTGGCTTATTTGGTTCATTCCACCTTGGATTGCTGTTGAAGTAAGTGCATTGTAATTGCCATTATCTAAAGCATTTTGAGCTTGGTTACTAAATCCACCTCTTGCATCAAGCAATGGTTGCATAAGGTTTCTTGGAATTTTATTAGATATTTGACCAGGCACTGGACGAGGTGTTTGGTGTCTTGAAAAACCATATGTACCAATATCATTGCTATATTGACTATTGCCAGCACCGGTTGTTCCAAATGGAGTATCATTCATTGGATCTTCTGAATCATCAAAAGCACCAAAAGATGTTCTTGTTGTTCCTCCACCTCCACCTCCACCTCCACCAAAACCGTTTGAAGTACCAAGGTCTTGTTCTCTTGGTGTAATGTATGATCGTTTTCCAAAATAACTAGGTTGGTTGTAGTCAGAAAACTGCGAAGACATTGCTCCAGGTGAATTAAAAGGATCAGATTGTTGTTGACGCGTTTGATTAGCATAAGCAGCGTATGAAGTTGGACTAGCAAGTGGGTTAGAAAAACCTTGTGGACCACCAGGTGCGTATCCGTCAACACGACTCATAAGCAAACTAACACTGTTAGAATTACCCATAATTTGGTTGATTGTTTGGAGACTACTACGAAGAGTGCTATCGTTGGCATCAATTGTAGATGATATTTCTGTGAGCATTGTTTTTATACCCGACAAAACTTCATCTTTAAGATTTAATTTTGTTCGCAACTCATCAGCTTTGTCGATGGTAGATGTCATTGCATCATTGATAGCATCCCAAGAAGAACGCATATCTTTGGTGATGCCAGCAAGGCTTGACCAGCTTGACGCAATGGGGCCAGTATTATCTGGGAACTCAAATTCTAACTGTATCGGATCTGCCATTATTCATCACCTCCAATCTCGTCTAAGTTAATGCCACCCAATGCACTAAGGAAATCCATTTGTGCAACAGGTTCATTGTCCATTTCTTTAAGCTGTTTATCAATGTCGCTGAACATATTGACCAGCTCAGCAGCTTCTTCAATGCTTTCAGGTGCCATCCATTTGACATTCTGATTTCCACTGATTTCTTGCTGTTCTTTATTCTCTATATATTCTTTATACAAAGAAGGATTATTAATAAACATCATTTGTTCAAATTTTGCCGTCTCAAATTCAACTTCTTCTTCTTTGTGGCGACGAACAACAACAGAAAGCATGGCTTCTTGAATTTGATTCAAGTCAGCTTGATTTAAAATACCTTTAAGATAAGCTAATTCGCTCATCTCAATGATATAAGGATCTACTTTCCACCTTTTGGGGTATCATTTTCCTCTTCCGTTTGCTCAAATACACTTTGAGGAACAAGAGGTTCAATGATGTTTAACTCTTGGAGCAACATAATAACTTTGGTTTCCAACATATCAATTTCTTCATAAAGAATATCAATAACGGTGTCATACCAATTGTTAACAATGTACTCGTACTTTTGTCTAATGACATTAATACCCTTGCTTAGAGGGATCATGTCACGGCCATCAACGCTTACAAGGCCAGCTGCTACTACAGAAGCCTTATAGGCACGACCATAACCGATAGTTTCGATAAATGGTTTAGCCAACAAGCTAACTTCTAACTTTTCGTTGACCGTTAACGTCCGTACCACAAACTTGTGATATGGAATTCGGTCTACTTCCTTTTCCAATTTGCCAAGAAACAGCAAACCTTCAAATTCATCTTTCCATTCTTCAGGGAATGAATCAATCCCCTTACTTTCGGTCTGGGAGAGGTCTTCAATCTCCCATCCGTTTTCAATGTCTGTTGTCATTTTACCTTTGGATCTAGGGCCTTTCGGCCTACCAGTTGATTTAACTAGTTTTTGTTAAGCACTCGGACGTAAGGCTTCTTAACCTTACGGCTACGGATGTCAATTGTTGCGAAGAATTGACCGTTAGTACCTGAAGCAGGAGCAGTAAGAACTGTACCTACAACATTGTTGGCAAGAGCAGTACCAGTTACAACACCAAGGCTGCTTACAGAGGCAGTAGTGTTAGTTGGAACAGCAAGGTAACCAGCGTTGCTTGAACCGCTTACAGCAATTGTTGCACCAACAGCTACACCAGAAGCAACGGCAGCCTTAGGGCAAGTACCTTCAATTTGAACAAATCCAAAGTTACCAGCTGGGATGTTAACTAGAGCAATTCCAGCAAATTCACCAGCCTTAGTACCAACAGTAACAACGTTACCACCTGTACCAGAAAGTGTTGTGTTAACACTTACAGGGTAGGAAGTTCCAAGACCATCAGCCTTAACTAGCAAGCTGATACCAGAAGCAGTTGAGATGTAACGGTTGTTGTAGTCCTGCCATACAGTAGCCCAACCACCAGAGATGGTAGAAGCAGTACCGTTGTAAGCAAGTGCAAAACGTGAACCGTCTGGACCAATGAGGGTGACGCTTGTGGCATCACCAGATAGGGTTGCATTAGCAAATTGAACACCAGTGTTAGTGCCATCTTCTCCACCAGCTGAGTAACCCTGAGCAGCAAATCCAGCAAGGCTGAATGCTGTAGGAGTTGGGCTTACGCTAGTGAGCAGAGTAAGTGGACTAATCTGGGAGTTAATTCCAGTTGAACTTTGAGCAGGTACGTAACCTGTAGTTGCTGTAGTTGTGTCCAGATTAACTGAAACAACGCTAATAACATTCTGACGAGCACCTAGGCTAATCTTTGAGAACGTCTCAGCGTCTACTACATATTGGACTCCAGGGATCATCTTGCGGTGATCCGGGAGAATAGCTTGTCCAACACCGGCTTGGAGTTGGATTACAAATGAACGTGCAGACATTTTAAGTTTACCTTTCTTAGAGCAGTTCTTTTCTTGAACGATACGTGATTGTGATAATTTTTGGGATTGTCATTGTACCAATTTGAATCATTTCATCAATGGTCACATTGGTAACGACACAGCCCTGGTACACAATCTTGCGCTGAGTACCGTCAGGCTTGTTGATGACCTTGATACAGGTTACTTCACCCTGTGCCAACTGGGCCTTGAAAACATCAAGGAGGTCACTAGCAGTAGTAAAGTTACCACCAAGTTGAGCCCAGACTTCCGCATTCCATTGTTCCAAGAATGTAATTTCCAGTGCTCCAGCATTTAGAGCAATTGGCAATGCGATTTCAATAGGATATGGAGAATCGAGCGGTTGAATAGGTTGTGGTGTGTTTACAGGCTGAGGAGCGCGTTCGTTGATTACCTGTGCGTAAATCAATGGTTGTCCATTGTATACGAACGCTGTATATCCTCCACCTACACGGAATGTAGACTTTGCCATTTTTTCTCCTAGTAGACTACAAAGTTACTCTGAGCATTCTGAGTAATTACAGTACCAGTCTGAGTGTTTAGACTCATTGAAACCTGGATGTAGTTAATCGGATATGTCGGAGCATATTGGAATGTGACGTTTACGGTTGTTGGTGTAGCTGGGTTGAGCGACAATGCCAAGTTTTGGTAAGCTTGGATAAGGCCATTGCTCAATTGGTTGGTTAGTGTAGCTTGCACTGTTCCTAGAACAGCTGCTGAAGTAACATTAGTCAACGGACCACCAACAAGGCTGCTGTTAACAAGATCATTCTTTACAGCTTTTGCAAGTTGATCGCCAATAGCATTGATAGAAATTTCTTGAGTTACCCATGAAGTTGTATTTGTGGTTAAACCTTGGTAAACCCAGAAATTGTTATCGCGCTTTTGTCTTACAACAGTAACACCATAAGTTAGGTAGTTTGTAGCTGCATCAATATCGCTAATTTGGTTAGGAATTGCATTGAAACCATTTACAGTTTTGTTAGTAATTGGTGTTGCTACGGTTGGTTGACCAGCAAATAGACCAGCTAGAGCTGCTGAAACATAGTATCCTGGGATATTAAAGCTTGCAGTGCTCAAACCAGTAGTTGGGTTAAAACCAGGGTTATAGTTAATTACTGAAGGGTAAGATAGAGTAATCCTTGTACTATTGAAACCACTGGCCAATGTTTGCATTTGTGTAGCATTAACTCCATTAGCAGTACCATCTACACCAACAAATGCACGTTGTAGAATTCCATAGCTAAACTGATTATTCAAGTAAGAATTAATTCCACTGGCAACTGTACCTGCACCATAAGGAATAATTTGGCCAGCAGTGGCACCGCTTGTGCTAACGAATGAGTAAAGTGGAACAATAACATCAACGCCAACTAGGTTCATCAAGTAAGTTGGGTCACTTGTAGTTCCGCTGGTTGCAACAAATACACGTGCCCAGTCATTATATTGAGCAGGTCCAGTACCTGAACTTGCAATTCGAGCAACTGGCATAACACTTACTGTGCTAGCGCCATTCTGGAAAGCAAATTGAGCAGCTAGAACAGCTGGGTTAAGAATAGTTGTACCACTAACAGCTGCACCAATAGCGTTTGTAAGGCTATTGAAACTGTAGTAAGTACCGTAAGCACCCCAGTTGTGTCCGTAGGTAATGCCTACTTGACCACTTGGAAGAGCAGTTCCACTAGCACTAACACCACTGGTAGTAATGTAGCTCCATGGTCCACCGCTAGGTGTAGAAATATTAAAATTAACACCATAAGTACCGGTAACGGTAGTAGATCCACTTACCCAAGTTACTGTGTAACCAGAGTAGGAAGCATATGTTCCAGTTGATGTTGTGTTAACCATTGGAGTTGTAAGTTGACCAATAGTAATACCGCTGGCTGAAACAACGCTATTAAATGTGTCAGTAGTAGAGCCTGGTGTAGGCTGGTCAGCAACAATAGCAATGGTGAGGTTGTTGTTGGCGACAGTAGTTAATGGCGCACCCGACTGGGTTACATAAACTCCCGGCGTAACGTAATTGGTAATAGGCATACATTCTCCTTCACGGTCTTATGCAGAATCTGCGTAGTTTTACAACACTTCTTTTGATAGTTTTATTAAGCGATTGGGTACCAAGGCGTCCCCGGCTGGTATAGAGAAGAAACAGACGGGTAATATGGAGTTCCAGATGCAATAATTTTGGTAATTTGTGGTACGGTGTAGTCGTATTTTGTAGCATAAAAATCGCCAATACAGTTGATACGAATACTGGCTTCATAGGTTAATTCTTCAGGACTAAAAGGGGTTCCTGCGCTAATGCTGTCACCCAAGTTTGTATATGTACTAGGCAACAATGTAAGTCCAACCAAAGAATTGTTGTAAATACTGTTATAAAAAGCAGAGCTTCCAGCACTTCCTTGACCCATAAGAATAAGGTTTGAAACGCTATCCATTAATCGGTCACGTTCTTCAGAGTGCATAGCCATAATTTGAAGGTCAATGTTGCCTTCAAAATATCCTGATCGATCTACGTTTGTACCAGAGTACGTGGTTCCGCTAATAACGATTCCACTTGGAGCAACAGAATAAACATCAGGATTAAGACCAAACCATTGGACTTTATTTGCTCGAAAATGAACAAGGATTGTTGGCCATGCTACTAACTCTTGCGGATACTCGATAGTTATACTATTTGGAGTAAGATCAAGACTTGTATCTGATGGTGTACCAATATGGATAGCGTTAAACCCTGCATCCAGAGCTTCAACTATGGCTGTTTTAACTGCTGTAATAAACATATTAAGCTATTCCTCTACCATATACAACCATGCTTACATCATTCTTTAGTCTTGTTTGAAGTAGCATTTGAACTAAATTTTCAGATCTTACGGTTCTACACCATTCGTCTACGCTCATTTGCAATGAACGTTGAACAAAGTTCAATCCTTGCTTAGATGGATACATCCATTCTGGTTTTCCATCAGTTATTCTTCCACTCTTAGCTGATCTATTGATTACCGGAACTTTTCCAATAGTGTCGGAGCTTGCTCTACGAAAATATAATGTCCCACCAGGACTTCTTACAGGAATAATTTTTCCTGCCAAGTTTTCCATTGGGTGTTCTTTAATACCTTGGTCCAAATCAAGCATGTAATCTCGATCGTCTGGGAATTGCATACCAATGATTCCAATACCCCAATATGGTGTAAGGCTTGTAAGACCTTCACCAGTTTTACGTGGTCCAATAATTTGAGCAATTTCCACAGCTCTACGAGAAATCTGTTGTGTAACAGACTCTGGAACTGGTACCATTTTGTCTAATTCGCTCATATTACCGGTACGTTATAGTAGGGACTACTTGGGAATACATTTTCCAAAGTACATGTTTGATTTACATATGTCGTTGTGTTGTAACTAATTCCAGGACCAGTGCGAATGCTTTGTGGAGTAACTGCACTAACTTGGAAACGTTCACCAAGTGAAGTTGGTGTTCCTTGATTCCACTGGTTTACACGTACAACTAGGTCACCGGTTCTAATCTCTGGATACCAGCTTAATTGGACTTGTGGGTTGTTCTTCCAGAATTGCCCTGTAGTGAGGTTAGAACGGATTTGAGGGGTGTCTGCGGCCAACATATAGAGGTGGTAGCAGACGTTCTTAAAACCGCCTGTAAACGTGGTTCCAAAGCAGTCTGGGCAGTAACTATTGCCAGTCTGACGATAAACACTGCTAACACGACTTTGGACGCTTGCAGTAGGCTGAGAAGGGTTTGGACTATCTTGGCAAGTTAGACAATAAGTAACTAAACCAAGGGCAGCATCTTCTGCACGCCAAAGTTGACGAACAATAATTTCTTCTCCAAACCACTGTAGGGTTTCATCGTGGAATCTTTGTTGATTGGTTTGTGCCCAAATATCCTTCTGTTTTACAACAAGAAGTGGACTTTCAACTTGATAATTAAGTCCTGTACCCGTACCTGATACTACTGGACCTGGCTGTGGATCAATACCTGACACACTATGCTCCACCCATGTTTACAGCAGCGTACTGGAAGTGGGGACGTGCTGGGTTTGTGAACATGCGTGGGATAAGGCCACCAGCAACAAGAAGGCTTCGCTTAGATCCAACCATGTATTGACGCTTCATCTGACGAAGTTGTTTATCAGCAACTTCTTTGTCAAATAGGTAAAGTTGCCACCAACGGTTGTAGTAGTCTCTACGGTCCATCCAGGCAGCATTCATACCATTTGGAGTAGGCTGTTCGATGTAGTTACGAGCAATGTGCTTTAGAAAGTGAGCATACGTCTGTGTAGCCAATACCCCGTAATAAGTAGTTGGGAATGGTACAGTAGCATTCATACCAACTTCGTAGGCTGGACTAAAAATAGGTTGAAATTCAAAGTTAATATAGTCCATAGTTTCGTCTTGCATAACCATAGCTACTTCTTCATACATCATAAAACCACTTTGTTGTAGTTCTTGCAAGTATGGTCCACCAGAAGTACTGTCAAAACTTTTGTCTAATCGGTGAACAATGTTGGTAACCATTTGACGAGTTTGAGTATCTAGATTGCTCCAATAAGGCATTTGATCAGTAATAACAAAATTATCTTGATATTTTCTTGGACTTCCATTAATAGAATAGTTCCAGATAACAGTGTAATTGCCTTGGATTGAAGTCTGGTTTGAATTTAAAGTATATTGATACGTACCCAAACTTTCATAAGTAGCTTGTCCAGAAGCTAAAACTACTACTCCATTGTCAGAGTTCGTAATATTAAGCCAAACGTATTGATTATCAGGATCTGATAAAGTTCCGCTGACATACGTTGTTATACCAACTGGTTCTGCAGCATATTGTGGTATTGGGCGTTGTCTCATTAATTAAGCTTACGCTACAGATCCAATATAGGAAAGTGATAAATAAGTAGTTTGTGGTCCTGAAGTTCCTGAGCCAGTGTAAACAAATGTACCTGATGCTGCAGCATTATAAGCAATTAAATTGACTGACCATCCAGTATTTAAATAAACAATATCTGATAATACAATAGTTTCAGGGTATAATCCAGCAGTACCACTAGGAGCTAAATAGTTGTTGGCAGCAACATAATAGTTAGCGTAAACACTGCTATTATTATAAACAGCAACTTGAACACCATAAATACCAGCAGTTAATGGAGCACTGTTGGTATTTGAACTAAATCCAACGGATGCATTGATCTGATAATAACCATCTATTGGTACAACTAATTTACTGCCACTAAAAGTCACACCACCATTTGTAACTCCATAGGTACCAGTAACAACTGTGGTTATATTAGTGTAAGTGCTTCCAGATATAGCGGTTGGAGCAGCAGCATACATTCTTCCAAAAGGAACGTTATAAATTCTTGTATTGGTATAAGCAACGGTTGAACCAAGCAAATAATTAACATTGCCGCCCCAGTTGGTTGTTCCACTAACATTAAGACCACCAGTACCACTTAGCGATAGAGTGCCCGTAGCAGTAAGGTTTGAAACGTCAAAGTCAGTAGGTGTAGGACCCGCTACCCATGGAATGTTTGTTCCAGTGATAGCAACGGTTCCCTCGGCGCCTCTCTTAATAACTTGAGCAACGCCAGAAGTAGTTGTAGGTCCAATGTAAACAATTTCTGCATTTGTAGTAGCACCATAATATCCAGGATTAAGGGTAATAGCCATGTATTGCCCTGCTGGAATTGAAAGATTAGGGAATCCAGTGCCAGAAATTGTCAAAGAACCCGTAGAATTTACGGTAGCAAGTCCTGAATAGAAATTAGCACGATAACGTGTAGTCATTTATCCTACTTTGTTGGTGGAATGTGAGAAGAGTGTGCATTAATTGCACTTGTGTTGAAGCGTAGGTAGGTCTGTGGTTTGCGACCATCCTGATTGACGTGGCAGTACGAAGGGTCGCCCTGTTGTCCATGGGACACCGTAAGGGGGTTTTTAGCGTTAACACCTGTTACATCTACAATAAGTGCTGTGTGTTCGCCAGTGCCACCACCGTAAACAATAACATCGCCAGGTAGAACATCTTTAAGATCGATCTTTTTTCCGTGAGAAAGAAGAGTTCCAGTGTAACCAGTGTGGTTGTAGCTTTGACCATTAGGATCTGGTGCTCCAGCCCAATTGTAACAGAGGGTCACAAAACTTGAACAATCGGCATTAACTGGCAATTTACCTGGGCGGTTAATATTACTCATGCGAAGTGGCCCTTGGGTATAGTTAAATTTAGCATGGTTGGCAGCAGCCCACTTAGCCCAAGCAACAATGTTGTCTCTTACGTCGGTCATGATTATTCCTTTATATTCCTATAGACTACGGTAGATTTAGCTAGGTACTACATCTTCCCCAGAGTTATAAAGAGGCTCAGAATAAGGTGCTGTTTGGTCATTTTCGGTTGCGTGGTCACCGGCAACATCTACATTATGCGGTGTAACATAGAAATTGACTTCGTTGATAGGCTGGACTTTACCAGATTCTACAGAACGTACGTTTAAGATTCTGCTAAGACCATAACGGATAACCCCAACTGACGTGGCAATGGCTTTTCTAACCCTAGTAATGCTCTTAGTTGTACCAATTTGGTAAGTCATAGTAACTTTTGAAACTCTATGTGCTCCCTTAACTCTAGTTACTGAAGCCATGACAGGTTGCATTGCAGTTGCTTTTTTAATAACACGACGTTTATTTGATGTGGTAATAAGCCTGATTGTTGTTGCTGTGCTTTTTCTAATAAATTTGTTAATTTTGCCAATTTTAATTAAATTAATAGCAACAATTTTTATATTAGTTGATCGAGCTTTTTTGACACGAACCAATGAAACAGCTATAATAGAAGACAAACGCTTGTGAATAGCAACTTGTGTATCTTTAATAATGATGGTTGCTACAATTTTAGCAACTCTAATCTTTGATGCTTTTTTATTAGCAACAATAAGGTTGCTAGTTGTTGCAGCACTTATACGTTTAAATTTAGAAAATTTAGTTAATTTAACTAAATTAGTTGCAAAAACTCTAATATTTGTTGAACGGTTTTTCTGTGTTGTTGTCAATTGAACAGCAATAACAGAAGACAACCTCTTGTGTAAAGCTAACCTGACATCATTGGCTAAGTTAGTTGCCATAATACGGGCAACCCTAATAAATGTTGCATGTTTTTTGTTAGTGGTTAATGCAGTTATACGAGCAGTTGCATAACGATGAAATACTGATACTTTGCCTTCAAATGCAAGATTAGATACAAGTGCACGAGCAACTTTTGTAAACTTTGCCTTTTTTGTAACATTTGCTAGATTACTAACAGTTGCCACACTTTTTCTATTAAATTTAAACAATTTAGTAACATTGGTTAAATTTGTAAATATGACTCTAACGTTTGTAAATCTAGATTTTTTAGTATTTGCTAAACTTATACTTATAGCAACAGCTAGCCGTTTATGGTAAGCAAGTCTTATGTCTTTAGCAAGGTTGATTGCGATTGTTTTAGCAACTCTGGAGAATTGGTTTACTCTGCGTGGTAAGATCAAAGATGCTGAAGTAGCTAGTGCTGTTCGTATACCAGCAAAGGTTTTATTAGATGATGCCATAACTACAAAAGTAATTACTGCATATTTAAATTCGTTGTATGGCCCCATGTGAAGAAAGCCACCTCGATAACCTTCGTATACAGGGGCGTGAGTGTTCCCACTATAATATCCACGTGTGTAATAAGCCATAATTTACCTTTAACTTATTCTTGTAATCTTTGCAGCACCGTTGTAAAGAGGCGTAGCTGACTGAGATATACCAGTATTTGTTGCACTACTTGCAACATAAGATCCACCTCCACCAGCAGTAGCAGCGTTTGACCAGTGACCAGGAGCTCCACCTGAGTAACCTCCTCCTCCTCCTCCTCCACCCCAATAGCCTCCACCACCACCAAAACCACCAACACCTGAGTATTGTTCAAAACCACCAACACCACCAACAGATATAGCAGTAGGATTAACTCCTCCTAGGGCACCAGCAGCAGGCCCAGTTGTAATTCCTGCACCACCCATACCAGATGCACCATCTGGTGTAGATGATGAACCATTACCACCAGTACCACCAGCATAAGCATAATCGTTGGGTGTACCACCTGAAGTTCCTGTTTGACCATTGGCTAGTGGATAAGAAACACCACCATAATTGCCTACACCTCCACCACCACCGGCAGCTATAAGACAGGTTGCAATACTAAAAACACTACTACTACTAAATACAAAAGTTCCACCACCACCGGCTGCTGCTTGACTGTCATTTACTCCTTGTCCACCTTTTTGACCAATTACAAATGTTAATATTTGACCCTGGGTTAAGGAAAATGTTCCACTAGCAACAGCGCCAACGGCTGCTGTTAATGTACTATAACTACCACCACTAGCTCCAGAACATACTATTGCATAACTTCCAGTAGCAGGGACAGTCCATTGCTGATAACCTTGATAACTACTCATATTAAAATATGCAGTGTTAGTAATCCAGGGCCAAGTAACAGAACTATAAGTAGCAACAACTTGTGAAAGTGTAGGCCCAGTCCTTACACCTTGATCAGTAACAACACCGTTGGTACCACCAACTCCACCTGTATTGAATGGGAATGTTGTCCCAACTGGGAAAGCATATAGTGGTGGCACACCACCACCACCAAAACCTAATCCTTTTAGACTGGCATTTGCAACACCTGATATGATAGGCATATTAGAATTTATTGAGCCCTAGGAGTAGAGTGTAGACTCCGGAAGCAGTACACATTGCTGTAAAAGTATAGACATCTAGTTCACTAGTATCTGCAGCGCTCCAAGCGGTACCACCCTGATAGTAAGTGGTAATATTGTTGTTAACTGCTTTATGAGCTGGAAGAGCGCTACTAGAGGCTCCTGCCTGAACTCCATTGATAGTTATATTACTAGGAAGATATGCTGTACTACCATTTAGCACTGTAATTGCAAAAGTTATTGATTGACCAGCAACTGTAGGGCAGTTCTGTAAGTTAACTGTCCATGTTGCAGTAGGAGTGGCAGCAGTTGCCATATAAAGTGTTGCTTGATTACCATTCATTGTAGCCGGAGTAGAGGCTGACAATGCACTACCAAAAACACCAAATTTTTCAATTGCACCTTGAAGTGTAGGTGAAGTCAACTGTACTGGTACAGTAAATATAGCGGCATATGCACTTACAGCAAATGCAGGAGCAGCTGTAGCTCCTTGTGCACCTGCAGGCCACATTTGGTATTCGATTCCGCTAGTAGTATTAGCGCTATATGTACTACCAACTCTGCCTTCTGCTCTAAAGTCTGCTGGAACAAGATAATTTTGAGGTAGAGATCCATAGTCAACTAGTGGAATACTAGGATTACTAACTAGAATTCCATTAAGTCCATTTCTATTTTGAATCTGCAATTGTGTAGTACCAAACTGATCTCCAGTTTGTTGCAGTACTAAGGCAGTACCAGGTGTAGTTATAGATCCACTTAGTACTAAAGACCCAACTGTCCCTTTCACAGTTAAGCCACCACTTATAGTTAGACTACCATTAATACTTTCATTACCATTAACTATAAGCCCACTGGTAGTGGTAGTTCCATTAACTACAAGTCCACTAGCAACAACATTGTTTATAATAAGTGGGTCAGAATTTCCACCCTGCTGAATTCTACTTAATGGCACAATGGGCCTTTCTTAAGCTTGAGGCTCTACCCATGAAACACGAGCAAGTATGTTTACTGGAACAACTCCCACATTTTGAGCAACCAATGTTAGGGTATCTGGACCGTCTGGATAAATACCTGTATTTGGGAATCCAGTTCCTCCACCACTTAGAATTGAGTTACCTAGATCTCTAACTTTGGATACATCTACTTCTTGAGTAGTACTTACAAAGAATCCTGCAGTAGCTTCACCACCAAATAAACCGCTTGCAGTTGTAACTCCATTTGTTACAGATGAATAGTCAGCAATTTGACTCAATGATGAATTTGGAGTATTGACATTGCTTACTGCATTTACCCATGCTGGAATTGTACCGCCTGATATTAGAACTGGAGTTGCGTTTAGGTAAGCTTTAATCAATACGTTACCACCACCAACGTTAAGTGAAGGTGCACCAGAAGCAGTAACAGCAACGTCTAGTGTTTGAAGTTGTAGCTGAACACGGTTAGTAAGTTCGTGAGAACCAAGCAATGAACTAATTTGACTGTTGTCAACACTTGGTGCAAGTCTAATAGACATTAGTGCTTTTGTCTGACCAGATGCTAGGGTAATTGGTAATGTTTGACCATAAGTAAAAAGCAAATTTTTGTCTTGGTCAAATCCACCGTCCATAGTAACTGCTGTTCCCCAGTGGCTAAACAAAGGACTATGTGATGGAGTAGCCAGTTCAACTATTGTTGGACTAGTAGAGCTGAAAGTGAAATTTGATGCAGGTAAACCCATCTGTTGGAAAACGACTGTTGGGTTTGAAGTACCATAGTAGGCGTTACTAAAGTTAATTCCACTACCCACAATGCTACTAACATAAGTATTATCTGGGAAACCGGAAGGCACTACTCTCATACCAACTTGAACTCCAGAAATAGTTGAAGATGAAAAACCAACTGTTTGACCTGAAGCCATTGTAAGTGCAAGGTAAGTTCCTGAAGTAGTAGTTGTTGCAACTCCTCTAGTTAAACCAGAAAATCCACTAGTAGTAACGGCAGTATAGTTAACATATTCTGTACCAACAGCATAGTTTCTAATCAAAAGGGTACCTGATGCAGGGAATGCACTAGTTCCAGCTGCGTTCAATGTACTTGTAGTTTGAAGAGTTGTATCTGTAGACAATACACTACTTGTTGTAGTTACTAATGGTGGCAAATTACTTGTCTCATAACGTCCAGGTAAGTTACCAGATCTCATATAAGCAACGGTGTTGATATTATTATTGGCTAATTTATGACAAAATTGAATTTGTCCATCTGTAGTTCTTATACCCCAACGAATAAAACCTGATCCATACCAAGAGTAGTCTACGTACCACATTTGCATTTTAGTGTAGTCTATTGTATAACCACTAGGACCAGTTCCGTCTAAACGATCAATATTCCATTGATTTTGTGGGATTACAGTATCAACAGTTGCAGTCATAGTGACATAACTAGCAGTAATTCCACGATAAGCTGGACTAATGTTAATCTGAGTGTCACTGATGATATCTGTTACTCTGTAACTAAGACCACGAATTACAATGTATTGACCAGGGGTAAGTTGTTTGCTAAAAATTGTTGGGAAATTACTGTCTGTTTGAGTAAGGATTGTGCTACCTTGGGTTGCAGTCACACGACCGGATAATTGTTTTGTAGAACTTCTCAATACAGCATAAAGTTGCTGTCCATCAAAGTCAAAGAAAATACCATTTTCTTGGCTAAACAATCCCATTCTTTGATTGGAACCATACCAACCATTAACTGTAACTGCAAATACACCTGGGGAGTCTGTAGGGCTAGTGTTACCTAATGTAGTGGTTGCTAGCACTGTAAATTGTGTAGCATTCAATATAGTATTTATTAGATAATTTCCATTATATCCACTAGTTGCAACACCAGCAATATTAATTGAAAGTCCAGGAGTCAAATTGTGTTGCTCTCTAGTTTGGATTGTAATAGTTGAACCAATTGCTGTACCATTTGAAGTTAGAGAATCAACAATGAAAGAAGTTTTTAGAATTGTACCAGTAGCCATTTCTAGACCCTTACCGGATTGGTAGTGGAAGTTTCTACGAGTTTGTCTAATTGAAGACTGTAGGTTTGACAATGATTGACTACCAAACAATACACCACCATCAAATGGACGTTGTGCAAACATTGATTGATTACGTGCATAAACAGACGCTGATGTAGCCGTAATTGCACCACTAGAGATGGTACCACTAGGTACAAAGTAGGTAAATCCACTAGCACTTGTAATTCCTGTTACAAAGAAATTTCCGTTGACAGCTGCTGTAGCTGTTCCGGTTATAGCGATTTCATTTCCAAGGTGTAGGGTGTGAGGCACGGTAGTTGTAACAGAAATAAGATTTCCACTTGCTACCACTGTTGGAGCACCACCAATTGCAGCATTCGTATAGTACTGTTGTTGCCAAACTTGTGTTTTATAAGGGTCAAAAATACTAGTTAATGCATTAGATGTATTAACAGCTTTGGCACTGTAAGTAAATCCACTAGTGGTAACTGATTCAATAACAAAATTACCATTTGCTGACATAAATTGAGAATCTTGGACACTAATTGGTTGACCAGCAACATAACCGTGTGCACCCGATGTAGTTACAGTGACTGTTTTACTACCAATTGGGATAGAAATACTAGCAACAGTAGCAAGAGAATTAGTGGGTTGACTAATTGGTGGATAGAGGTTGTACGCAGCAGGGTGCCAATTAGTTGCTCCTATTGCTTCCCACTTTGAAGTCTGGTTACCATACTCAAAGTCGGTGTCAATAAGTGATTGTGGAGTACTTACACGGAATTTTCCAACCGGGTCATAAAGTTCTTCTACTGGTTGAAACTTTTCAGCGTATTCATCAATAACAATTGAAAGTTTGTCTGTAGAACTCATTGAAGAAGTATTGTATGAGAATACAATTGTGGTACTGCCTGTTGCACCGCTTACAGTAGCAGAATAACTAGTAGCAAGTCGTGAAGGGTCAGA